>Ga0126379_10001471_pt1 | contig 14386 bp, 13 predicted proteins | sample PanSoiMetPlot_24_FD_92640 | JGI IMG/M metagenome (GOLD analysis project Ga0126379, IMG submission 92640) | Tropical forest soil microbial communities from Panama - MetaG Plot_24 | ecosystem: Environmental > Terrestrial > Soil > Tropical forest > Bulk soil | place: Panama | collected 2016-02-17 | reverse complement strand
TCCAGTTGGTTCTGTCGAACCGACATATTAAGCAACTTAACCTGAGCGTCGGCATACCGCATCGCCTCACGATTAAGTTCGTCAATACCTTGATGTGCTGCCTTAACTTTGCTTCGTTCGACCTCAGCGAATTGCTTAGAATTCTGCCCAAAGAGTTCGGCGGCAAAGTCCGCCCACTCCTGGTAGATCTCCATAATTTTCTTCCAGTCGCCGCGAGCTTCTTCAATCTTCTCGCGTTCACCGGCGGAGAATTCTTCGAAAGTCCGTTGTCGGGCCGTCTGGATATCACGTATCCATTCACGGGTTATTTCATTAAATGCTTGTTTGGTCTGTCCAGTGTCGATTGCTTTTTGCCAAATCCCACGCCAAATTTCATTAATTTTCGCCGCGTTATCTTTCGCCTGTTCAATCTCAGCACGACCAGCATCTTTAAATGCTGCGAATTCCTCATTGGCATATTGGCGGGCTAACGACGCTCGCCGAGACTTAGCCGCATTGAGTTCCTCTTCACCGCGAACGCCGTCTTTAACTTCCTTGTCAAGTATGCGGATAATCTCGTCCTGAGCCGCAAGACGTTCTGCCGTTCCCAGATGAAAATTGTTTAACTTCTCCTGTTCAGCCGCGATGGAATTCGAGACATCTTGGTGGTGAATTCTGGCGTCGGCATCAGCGACAGCCTGTTTCGCCCGCATGACGCGTTCAGAGTTTTCGACCAACGCGTCTAGGTCCGCTGGTGGCTCACGGCCTGGCGGACTCATTCTCTCACGAGCAATCTTCCGTTCAGCTTCCAGTCGGTCCAGGGCCGCTTGTTTCTGAGTTTGGAGATCTTTGTCGCGAGCCTTGGCCATTCGGTCAATCTCGGCCATCCGCTCGCGATATTCTTGTTCTTGCCACGGTTGGGCCGGCGCACTTCGTAACGCTTCTCTGGCATTCTTTTCGGCATTAAGGTCGCGAAGTCTTGCATCAGGTGAGGCGTATTCGCCCTCCATACTGACGCCACGGGCAGTCTCAGCCGCTTTCCTTACCAAATTGTATTGGTCAAGCAATTTTATCTGCTTGTCGAGTGAGCCATTCATCTCGACGATAACAGCGTTCGTTGCTTCCATCTCAGCCGACAACCGTTTCATCGACTGAGCATAATTCTTTAGCGGATCGGCTCCTTTCTCGACGGTAGTGTTAAGATCCTTAATCGCCTCAGCGCTACCACCCATAACAATAGCGCCAACGCCAATCGCCGACCTCAAGTCCTCAAACGAATTACTAGCCGCTCGCGACTCACGACCAAGCTGTAATAGGCCACCACGAGCAGCATTAGCTCGTTCTATAACCTGTTGAAACGCCCTCTCTAAATTAAGAGTCGTAGCGGCTTGTTCCTCCATCGACATGCCGGACTGGTCCAGCGCACCGCTAATATTCAATATAGAACCAACAACTTTCGCAAATTCTGTCGGCCCTTTCTCAGCCGACTTTACGAGTTCCTCAAGGACTTTCTTAGGATCTTGCTTGGTTATACCAGAAATGCCTTTTGCCAACTCTTCAATGGCTCGGGCACTCGACATAGCTGCCGGTGGCAGCTTCTGCAATTCCTCAACAAACTGACGCTCAGTCCCAGCAAACTCCTTAGTCTGTTCCTTGGCCCGATCAAATTCGGCACCAAGATTGATACGAGTCTGTGGACCTATATCAAATCCGCGAATAGCTAACGACGCCTGTAGCTCGCGGATAGCCATCATCCGCTGATACTGTTGTTCCAACCAGTACCCAATTACAGCGAGCGCCGCGACGCCAGCAGCCACATACGGCGCCCAGGCTGACGTCATGACGGCAATACCAGCCGCCATCAATCCAGTATCACGGAGCAACGCTGATCCCGACGCAAACATTGCGCCACGTTGGCCACGTTCGAATTCGTCAAAGATCGCAATAAGATGCCGGAGACCTTCTAACTTAAACCCTAGTTCGCTTGCTTTATTCTTGGCCTCCTCCATAGCGACGTTAATAGTCTTCAGCTTACCAGTGGCGTCAAAGTCAAATCGAACTGGGCTCTGTGGAGCGATCTGCGACGCAAACTTCTCCTGTGCCTTGTGAAGTTCGTTCTGAGTTTGAATATACTTCCGTGCCGCAGCGTCCATTTGAGCGTACATTTCCTGTGTACGCTTCGCCTGCCGTTCCATCGCGGCAGTTTGATTATCGTAGATATCCTTTAAGAACCGCTGCTGGTCGGCAATTGACGACTGTGGCGCAACCTGTTGTTGGAACCGCATCCGATCCCGATAGGCTTTTTCCTCCTCGGCGTTATACCGACGCAAATTCTCAATCATCTTGTCGGCAGCGTCTTTCTGCGCCCTTGCCCGACGAGCAAATTGTTCTGTCTGAGCGTCGTATTGACGCTTCAATTCGGCCGTCTGCTCCGCAATCATGCGGTTTTCACGGTCGATATTGTCTAGGAATGCCTGAGCACCACGGTCATCGCCGGGGTCGACAAATATCGACTGACTGGCCTTCGGTGGCGGCTGAGAATCTCCGGGAGTCCCTGGCTGACCCGGACCACCCATTTGACCAGTAACACTTACAGCCCGATTAGCCGTTTGAATTATCTTTTCGAGACTAAAGCCGAGCTTGTCGAGGTTCGCCGCGGTGTTAAGCTCACCGAGAGAATGTTGAAGTCGCTGAACTCCAGAGTTGGCTTCGCCGAGAGCTTTAGTCAATTCCTCAGTCGCAGCCTTGCCGCGAACGAATGCCCGAGTTCCGGCCCACTCACCGAATTGCTTAACAGTCTCCTCACGAATTCCGACAATAGCTCGCTGAAGCGTTCTGAGTTCGTCTTCGGTCTTTTTGATCTCAGCACTAGCGAGATCGATTGCAGTTATTCGCAATACGACTTCGGGCATTGTAGGCGACTCCGTTTACAAGGCGTCGATAACCGCGTCTTCGAGCTGATCTTCAATCCACGGCTTGAGTTCAATCAGATGCTCTTCAATAAACTTAGATCCTTTAAGATATGGTCGAAACACATGCTTCGTAAAAACTAGATCCCCAGATTTTGCAATAAATCGAAGCGACTTAGCATTAACTGGATAAATATGATAACCACCGCCCTTATCAGTCGATTCAACAAATCCAATCGTGGTGTTACCGCTTCGCGTTACTCCATGTGTAATAGTCGATTTATCGAGATACATTCCAGGCTTGCCCTGAAACAACATATCAGTTGTCATGTCGATTATATCTTGCATCTTTGAGTCGACTGCGTCACGAAGCCTACGACGTTTTGAGTTCAACACAGCGATAACTTCATCGGCACTAACAGTAACAGTAATTATAGGTCCAACCATCGACTTAACTCCGTAGCGTGGTCGGCAGGAGGCTGTTTTCTAATATCTCAGCCTCCTGCCTAAAACGCAGCGATGATAGCAACAGCGGTAGTGATGGATGCTGCCATCGCTGAGGTACGTCTGACCTCTGAAGGGGAAGGAAAGGTCAAAGGTCAATTGGGCGAAACTAGCCGCAGCCGTCCACCTCGTACCCTCAGCTATCCGACAAATAGTCAAAAGGCCAAGCCCCCTAAGGTCGTTCCACACCTCATTCAGTTGCGGACCCAAGCTGAGCCTCCGATATCGATCGAACGCTGAAACCCATCGGGCATACCTTCCACCGACCGGATTGTATGTCTCATCGGATCGGCACATTTCCGCCCATCGCCTCGATGCGATCAAACATAGTTCGAGTGTTCTCGATTGCCTGTTGTCGTTTCTTTTCGGGGCTTTCGTAACCGAGGTACGCTGCGACCAGCCAAGCGACTGGAGGATTATCTTGCCACGCCTCGTTGAGCAATTTGACCCGCCTCAGCGTATAGGTGCGTTTTATTCGGTCGAAGTCGCCGTTACAGACTCCGTTGCCGGCGAGTCCGGCGACAAGCCGCTCAATGTCCCAGTCCCAGACGGAAGATTCGCCTCTTCCGTCGGTTGGGTAGGGCCGCCGTCAAATCCCGATATCCCCAGCAAGATGTTCATCTGGGTAGCCAGATTTTTCATCTCACCGACTGAGCAAGACTTAATCAGATCCGACTCTTCCCACTCGATGTCGGGATGGTTGATCTTCGTGACCTTGTAGACGATCCGCACCACGTTACGGGCATATGTAATAAAGTCGAGATCCGGCCCGAGGGCCAAGAGTTCGTCCTTGACGATTTCCATCGACCACAACGTAAGCGCAGGTACTTCGATAGTTTGGCCCCCGATAACAAATGGCGTCACCTCGCTTGGGGGCCGAAAGCTCGGGGTCCACTTGGACCCGTTACCGTTACTCTCGGCCATAACTGACTCCTCTAGTTAGTGGTTGACCAAACGCCGACGTTGCCACCCGGATCGGCGAACGCACCAAAGTCCAGATCCTGCAGCACGTAGTCATCGATACGTGTCGGGAACGTCAAGCGGGTCGAGACACACGCGTTGAGCGTCAGCACGATTTGCTTGTTCTCGAACTGCTGGAACAACGTGACGCTGAACCGGGGCGTGTTGCCCATGAGCGGGTTCGTAATCGGAATATTGAACCCAGTCGTGGCATGATACGTGTAGCTGATCTGGACCGACTTGCCGGCGTCAGTGGCGGCGAACGTGTAGACTCCGGTCGACCCTACGAACGAATACTGCCCGGTCGCGGGTGCCGACGACACGATGTAATATTGGTCGCCCGTCAATGCGTCGAAAACGCCCTGATCGACGATCGGCGGCGAGGCTGCGTTAGCGACTGTATATGTGCCCGCCAGGCTTGGCACCGCCTCGTTCCAGGCGTATTTCGTCGACCCAGTATTTAGCGTCAGGCCGAAGAACAAGTCGTTATACATGTGGCCCTTGATTTCGGCCACTTTGGCCTTACCACTGACTTTGGTCTTGCCGCGAGCCGTGTCAATCGGGTACTGGTTCACGGCGTAGAGTTCCTTGGTTTCGCCGCCGAACTCTAGGTCCACGTTCTGTAGGGCACCGAATTTAACGGGCGATGCCCCTGCAATATCCGTGCGAGTCCCCGTCAACACGCCAGACCCAAATCCGAACTGCATGATCGTTACTCCTTCTTCGCCAGTGCGTCGTTAAGAAAGCCCCGAAGCCTCGGTAAGACTTCGTTCAGTCGGTTCCAGGCCCCCACATCTTGGGATAGTGGTGAACTTCTACAACATTCATTCAGCCATCGGCTGATTGCCTCGTCCCATGCTCCGTCCGTAATGACCGGCGGTGGAACCGTGTTTGTTGGTCCGTTCTCTTCGGCTGTTGTTTTTCGCGTCTCTGCCACGATGTTCTCCTCCACTTCAGGGTATGAGGACTCTAACGGGGAGGACCAATAGCGCTTGACCGTCGATATCCCCCGGATCGCGGATGAACATATTGTCTTCACGCATGATGCGTGCCCACTGACAAAGGCCCGAAAGCGTAAGCTCGTTGCGACTTGTATCGTCTGGTTGAAGAGCACTTTCAAGTCCAGTTTCCATCGCATCAAGCCAGTCGTCTCCGATGACTCCATCATCGCCCGTTGGCGCATAGCACCAAAACCCGATATCGAGATAGCGCCGAGTTAACCGACCTTCACCGCGGACCTCATATTGCTCCCGGTGCTGAACCATGAACATCGCCGGTTGCATCGATGGATCGATTGCGTTCCATAACTTAAGCCGTCTGCCGGTTAGCATCCAGGTCGTCGACCCGTTGACCGGGATCGGAAATACTGCCGACTGGCCGAGGGCAAACAGGGCGTTTTTGATTTCTTGTCGGTCAAATGGTATGCCGGGCATTCGAAGTCTCGTACTTGAAATGGAATTCTCCGAGGATCATTTCGATTTTTCCGCCTCGACTTACGATGCCGTCAAGATAATCGACGATCTCCGGTTCTCGCCAAGCATCCGGGTATTCTGGATCTATATGGACGTAAATAAGCGTATTGTCCTCTCGGTCTTGGGGTCCGAACATGACATGGCACTGGTCAGGACGCATAACTCGCGGTAGCTTAAATTCTGGTTCCTCACGATACTGACTCTCCAACCAAAGACACTTAAACTGGGCACAGGCAAGGAGGCTCGGGTCGGTGTCTTTATCCGCTTGCCTCTGACACCCACCATGAACTCCCGTCCACCAACATAGCATACGAGCGGGCTTCTGGATGTCAGGAACCTGAAGCAGCTTGCAACAGACATTGCAGGCTCCACAGAACACGAGTTATCTCCGAGGAAGTATAACTCCGCCCGGACTCATCCGTTGGGAGTCGACATGTTTGTTGACCATCGGCGCAATACTACGGACTAGATCCTGTATCAGGCCTTCTCTTGCTCCTGCGGGTTCGATCATGGCTACGACTGAACACATATGATTTAACAGGAATTCGATTATCATGTGACTTGGAACACCGACTTCCAGCGCACGCCGACAGCCGGCTGCCAAACCATAGTTCAGCGGATCTAACACGACTTTAGCAATGGCGCCTTCGAGCCGTGGAGCGTCGTTTGGTTCGGTAATTTTTGCTTCGTCCGTCACACGTCTCCTCCCATCGGCGGCGGCAATACGTTACAGTATGAACTCAGAATTCCGCAAACGTAACTACTAAAACCGCCACTACCACTGCCAACGCTAGAAGAATTAGAGCCGTCAGTCCCATAACTGATGCTCTCTTGGGCGGCGAGACTTTGGGACCGGATACCGGGCCGAGATCTATACGCGGATCGTTCTGCGGTTGCCTCAAGAACTGCCTCCTCTAAATCGGCCGGAACATATCCATACGCCAGACTGACCTGAACTCCGGTGTCGCTTGCTGAGAAAGCATAATACGCCTGGCCGACACTCGGATTAGGTGGGATATATTGGCCAGTTAGTAACGGAGTCGTATTCGGTGGCATTGGGGTCATCAATTCGCCGGTTGCGACGTTAGTCACGCTCTCGTCAGTAGCCCATTGGCCGTAGGGCATCATTGGAGTGACTTGGAATGGGGTCGCTGGTATTGTCTGTATTTCGCCCGCCACCATGTACCCGGCCCGGTAACTTACTACAGTCGTTAAGTTCCCCCGCCAGTAGTTCCAGCCACCGACTAGTTCAACCACTGCGGGTGATCCGGGTGGATTGATTTCCGTCGGCGCAATTCGGTATCCCCACGGACTCGTGGTTGGAAATCCGTTGACGGTCGGGGGATTGGCCGGGGGAATAACCTGGTTATAAATTTTGAGTTCGTTGAGCGCAATAAGCGGCCAATTGTACAAGACCAATTGATCCGTATTCTGCCCATTGTACTTCTCGACGTAATTCGCCGGAACAACCGACCCGCGATGAATGTAATTCAAAATACCACGGGAGACCCGAGTTATCATACCTGACAGCACTGCATCATTCGGTGCATTCGGCAAGAATGCCTTTGCTGTGGCTAGAGTCGTCAGATCTCCCGTAGCTAATGTTCCCATGACCTATTTCCGCGTACCAGACGTTGATGGAGCGGTTGATCCGGTTGACGTCGCCGTCGTCGTTCTCGTCGTAGTTGGCGGTGGAGTTGCGTCGGTAGCCGGTGCCGCTCCGGAACCGATATCCGGTCCAGTCGTTCCGACAGTCGTCTCCGATGGCGGGGGTGGCGGACTGAGCCTAGCGACTTGTTGAGTCAGCGCTGCCACCTCGGCCTTCAGGTCGTCACGTTCTTTGGTGACTTCCGTTATGCCGTCTTTTAGCGCCTGGTTCTCCGTCCGTAAGGTTTCGACCTGGGACGAAAGTTGCGCTAGGGGATCGCTTACAGCGTCCGGGGTGGTATCCTTGATTGAGTCGGGGGCACCTTCTGGGCGCCCCACAACTGCAAATCCCGGAACAACCAGGAGCTTCTCGACAATCGAGTCCGGAACGACAACATATTGATTGCCGTCGGAGTCCTTGTAATCAACGCCGAAGTCTTGTTGCTCGACGTTGATGCTGGACCAACCCGTTGGGTATCGCATCCACATGACAGTTACTCCTTTCCTGTCAACTTAGTAGATGAACGTCCCGGAGATCGGGTTCTTGTTCGTAATGACGGCAAACGCCGGCGAGAAGTACATGGAAAAGACTTCGTCCACATACACGCCGTACTCGTACCGACGCGAACGCCAGGGCCACTGGATTTGGTAGTAGTCCTGACGAACTCGGGCTTCGAGGATATTACTGACCCCGGAGAGTTCGTAGGGGCTCCGGTCCGACCAGAAAATGATCGTCCCTGGCGGCAGGTACGGATGCACTTCGACGTCGAGCGTGTTGTTGAAGAACTTGTTCATGTACGACGTCACTTTGCGACCGGCAACGATACGTCCGGTTTCTTGGTCCGCGTCGAACAGAATTCGGTAGATATTCGCTGCCGAACCCTGGTTCAACATGGCTCCGAACGAGTCGAGCATGTCGGCACTCGACATAAGAATTCGGTCGAAGCCGATCTTATATTGGTCATACGCTGCTCGCAGAACCGCGTCGAACTCGGCGATCGTTGAGCCGGTAATCGTGAGTCCGGTATTGGCCGTCCCCATCGTGTAGACGATCGACCCTCCCTGACTCAAACCAACTCCCGCTGGGAGCATGGGATTTGTTGCCATACCGCGACCGGGGTCTGGTCCCATAATCGCACCGAAGATCTGGGGCAAGATGCCGTCCGGAACCAGGATGTCGGTGCTGTTGTCGACCGGAGAACCGCCCGTGTAGACCGAACTCAGGGGTTGGTTGGTCGCCGCCGGAACCTTGGAGATGATAACTTGGTTCGACGGTGTAAGCCCGGCCAAGTACAACGTTGCCGGGGTGTTGGTTGAACCAACGTACCAAGCATAGCCGGTAGCTCCAGTCACTGGAGTAACCGTGGCGGTGACGCAGTTGGAACCGGTAACCGCTTGCGTCGCGATTGCCGACGGTCGAGCACTGCCGCCACCGAACGTATCGGTCGTGCCGTCGGCGTTCTGTTTGGTCATCTGAGCTGGAACACCGCCGGTACCTGCGACTGAGTTATACGGCGAGTAGCCGGCGATAGCCATACCACTGAGAGCCACGCAACAGACGTAGATCGTCGCCGGAAGCGACCCGGTAACACCACTGATTGCCGAGGCGCCCGTAACTGGAGTCGGTGTTGTCCCCAGCGGCAGGCTGGCGTTTCCGTTGATGAGGATCTTCTCTTCGTCGATCATCAACGACCGCAATGCGGACTGAACACTGATGCCGAGCGCCTCGGGCTGGAGATTACGGCTCCCCAACCGTGCTTCGAACGTAACACTCGACTCCAAGCCGAGCGTCTTGTACGCAGCGGTTAGATCCTGTTCTTGGATCGCGATACGACTGCCTCGGTTGCCTTCCGAAACGCCGGACGAAATTCCGCCGACGTTTATTGCAACAATTCGCTTCCAGTGATACGCATTTCCGCCGTCTGCCGGAACTCGGGGCAGGCGACTGATCCGCGGAATCAACTCGCGGTACGGGTAGAGCATCTGAACGACCGGCTTCAGGTCGTACCACAGAAGATTGGTCGCTTGCGAGACGGTGTCCGCCTTCGCGAACGTCCCGAGCTTCTTACTGAGCATGCGTTCGAAGTTTTCGTTCGCCAGCAACGCTCCAACGAACTCATTACCGATCCCACCGGGGCCGGTGAAAGGAATAGGAACAGCAGCCATAACTTTAACTCCTAACTGAGGTGAAGTCGCTTACTCTCGGCCCCTCGATTAACCACCGGCTGACCCGTGGAACGATGCGTCAAAGACCGACCGACCCTGGCCGCTCATGATCATGTTACCGACCAGGCGACCAACCGCGGCCTTACGGATGTTCTCGTCGTCGCTGACAAGTCCGTTAGCTTCGACGCCCTGAAGGAGCGCAGCAGCGGCCTCGGTGTCGTTCCCGTTGCCAGTAAACTTACTGACATCGAACGCCACGGGCTTACGGCCACCCGACGGCATTGCCTTTAGCAAGTTCGCCTCGGCCTCGGCAGCAGCTGCACGGACAAGCGCCTGTGCATGTTCCGCCGTGATTAGGGCGGTGCCATTGGCCTTGGCCGACTTCTTGGCCGACTTGCCGGGATAGACCGTCTCCATGTCGAGAATGGCCGGAGTTGATCCGTGGTTATCACCACCGGGTCCAGCGGTTGCCAATTCGCTTGGAGACATGTCATGCACGCCTGGTGGAACGGTATACCAAGGCGCCTTAGCGTCGCCAACTTCTTCGCCACGTTGACCGGAGCGACCAGAGGCGGCCTTCTTAAGATGAACGCTTGCGGCTTTCATGAAGGTCTTCATCGAGTCGAGTGACTGGTACGCCTTTCCGAGTTTCTCCGCAGCGCCCATGTGATCGAAATCGTCCGCATCGTCGTTCGCCGGCGGCTTTTTGGCTTTGCTGAGTTTCGACAAGTATGCCTGCTTGTGCATGGCGTGGCATTCTTTGATGTCGGCCATTGCCGACTGCCGAGCCTTGCGGGCTTTCTGCATGTTGCGCTTGGCGATTGCCAGGTGTTGGGCCTTGGTAACGACTTTACCTCTCTTTAGCAACGTTTCAATAACCTGATCGAGATTGTTAGGGTCCATAGTCTTTACTCCTAGTTCGAAGTCATAGTCGGTAATCTCAGGCGATAGCGTAAGCTTAGGCTTTGCACGCTTGTTTAAGTCGAGATCAGGCCCCCGATAGTCGAGTGATAGTTCTCTGTCGGCTTTCTCCAGTTCCGCCAATAGGATCATTCGCTTGGCGAGCTTTTTGCTCCAATTGTCGGGTAATGTGACTCCAAGTGCTCTCGCACGCGAGCGGATGTGTTCTCTAGTCGCTGAAGGGTTTCGAGCACGACCGACAGCCTGTCTAGCGTTATCGAGGTCAGATCGGTTGGCAATTGGGAAGCTACCATCCGGCATAGCAGCACCAGTGCCAGCAAGTCGCTCCCTCTGAGTGGAGGTAAATTCTCGCTTCTTGACCTTTCTAGACTTTCGCTCAAATGGGTCACCTTCGACCTCCGAAGTCTGTGGTTTGAGTCCGGGAGCGGCTGCCTTGCACATGGCGCAGCTTTTGATGCCGTGGGCAGCGCATTTTTTCGATTTCTTGACTTTCGCTGGCAGACTGAAACCGTCCCGTGCCGCAGGCGGTTGGCCTGGCATCGGCGCCTTGGTCAGTAGGTCTATCCCTTGCTGGATCTTTCGGAGAAGTTTCTCCTCTGGAGACTTCGCCTTGATCAGATAACTAACAGCGGACTGATTAGTGTCAAGTTTCCGTTTGTTGACTGAAAAGCGGCAGTCCGGGTTCGCAGGTCGATCAACGACGGAAATCTCAACGAGGTCAATGTCGGTAATGGTATTTCCGGTTTTGGCGAGCTTCTTCCCGCCAATCGAGAACCCTTTATAGACTTGTTCGAGGCACTTTTGCCAGGCGTCATCGTCGACGATCTTGGCCGTGAGGAAAAGTCCGGTTCCATCTACGTTGGCCTCCTTAGCGACGCCGACCGCCGAGTTCGTATGCATTTCGCGGATGTTTCGCCATTCCCAATACCCAGGCAGAGCCTTCTTGACGGCGTCGAGACTGACGACCTCACCGTCGAGATCCAAGGTTGGCGTACTGGCGTAGCCGGAGATTGTTCTCCGCTTTTGGTCGACTTTTGTGATCGGCAGGAAGAAATTGAAATCGTCGGTCATCGCCGTTGATCCTTTCTGAACAGTCGCCCAGGCCTCGGCGAACGCTCGTGACTCGTCTTGATGTCGGTTGTAACTTGAGTTCCAAACATGCATAAACTGGCGAAGGCGTTTGGGTTTACCTTTAAGTCGTTGTCTGACTGCCAGTGGCAGGTCACTGACATTGTTGTACGGCACCGAATAGAATTCCTAAAACCGTGGCAACGAGAACCGAGATTAATAGATAGTCGGTCCAATCACTTCCAGCGCCTTTCGTAACAGTATATATCATAGGTCCGTAATCCGGCGCCCGTCTCATGCTGGAATACCGACTGTAGTACTGGCTACTTGCCAATTGCCGGGCCATACGTCTGGATGCGGACTGCCGGGCCGCCAAAGCCACGTGTAACAGTTCCAGCCGTCCTGCTGTGTGGTCGGTAACGGTGCGGGGTCGGTCCATAACAGAAGTCTGGCGAAACAACACGCCAGTCGATCGTTACCCTCTAGGGCCCTCCACACGGCGGACGAAATATTAACTACGGTCAGCGCCTGGCAGACTTTGTTCGCTAGGTCGCGGCTATTGGTGTGACTCAGAACGCCGGCTACTCCGCCGCCTTGTTCGAATTGCCACCAACCGCGGGCCGGACCTGGAGCCGCTGCCGGTGAACTTTGATACCTGGCGTCGAGATTAGGCCCGGACTCCTGTTGGGCAATTGCCAAGAGCATTCTTCGGGCGTTGTCTGATACCGATGGCCGTCCGGAGCTAAGTAGCGCCAATAGCTCAATGCCGGGGTCGATCATTTCCCGAAGGAAGACTGCCGGTTCCATTACCTGAGTCCAACTAGCTGAGTCGCTGAGGTGCCACCAGCGAAGACCTTCTGCGCCACGATTGGCAACAGGGTTCCCGCCGGTACAGCAGTCAGTGTAATCGCCGCTGACCCATTGACCGGCAACAGAGTAATGTTGCCCGCTCCGCCGACCCAGATACCGCCGGTTGTATTTCCGGGTAAGTTCGCTGTGTCTGATGGTGTTATGCTGAAGGCTGCGGTCGCTACCATTGGTAGCCTCCTACTGTTGCGGCGGGACTACTCTGCCGCTCGGCGTCAGGTTCTTTCGGTGATGGTATACAGTCGGGTGACTGCCCGCGTGATACCGAACGCCGTATCGATAGTGTCCACGAGTCCGGTAGTAATGATATCGGCCCCGATGATAGCTCCGATAGCTTGGGGTCGGTGGCGGTATCTCCGACACAACCGGCGCTACCATTGGCACTGTAGGGGGAGGCGGGGGCATAACGACTGGAGCCGGTGGCGGTGGTGACGCACACGACACAACGACAAATGCCAATGCTACCATTAAGAGTTTGACTGGTGCTACTCCTAGTGTCGCACGCATTGGTACGCCTCCATCGACTACACGGCTGAAATATCTGCACCATCCCTGAACGTAGACCCGACCGATGACTACTTTACAAGTTCCAGTCGCTATCGGGTCGCCGGTGCCTGAGTCGGTGTCCTGAGTAAACAGCGAACAGACGCTGCATTGTTGGTCCCGACTTGGTAAGTCCCGGTAACGTGCCGGGACTTTGCCAATGTACGGCTCATCGCGAACTGGAACATCGGCCACGACCTATGGTACCAGGCCGGTCTGGAGTTCCAACATAAGGTTTGATACGAGGGCCATGCCGTCGTTGTGAAGGCCACCCGATCCCGACAGCGTGATGGTGTTTCCCGTGATCGAATTTATCGTCAGCGTCACTATGCCTTGTCCGCCGACCATATCGGTAACGGTGTACGTGTACGTTGGTGAACCCGTTCCGCTGCGTGCAATCGATGCCATGACTTAAGCTCCTTCCTGGGTTTCAGAGAAAAACCGTACTTTTGCGAGTCCCTGACTGACGCAACCGAGGTCACGCCATGCGTCTAGAAGCATGTCCTTCCAACCGTCGGCCTTCTTGGACCAGATTATTTCGAGGTCTTCGTACCACGGCCGTCCGTTGCCGTTTTCGATGTTCCACCAACGCCAACACGGACTTTGTTGACTCAGCATCCAACACGGAACGCCCAGTGCCCCAGCGAGGTGAACAACACCCGTATCGACGCTGATAACCAAGTCCAGTTGGCTGATTAAACTGGCGGTATCGCCCCAACTATCGACCTCACCCATGAGATCGTTAATCAGACCGGCTGCTCCAAGATTATTGATGTCCTGGGTTCCGGTGTCCTTTTGCAAGGACCAGAGCTGAACGTTCCGGTGCTCTGCCAACGGCAGCCAGAGTTCAAGATCGGTCGCTCGCCGTCGTGAATTCGCTTGTCGGTTTCTATGGTTTCCGCTTGCCCAACATATGCCGACGTTGAACATTCCATATTTTGGAACAACGATACCAGAGTCCTTTGGTGGATCTAAATACGGTCGCGGGTCGATATCGTTCTTATTTATACCCAAATGTCTCATCATGCTGAACATTGGCGTATGAAAGTCATAAATCTCGTTTGATTGTTCTGGCAGCTCGTTAATGTCGATTAAATTCACGCCCCAGAACTGGGCGTTGAATAGGTCGATCATTGACGGTGGAACTGCAAATGTAACCTCGCAGTCGGGTAGACAGTTCACGAACCGGCTTACCATTATAATATCGCCGAAACCTTGCTCCGCGTGGACCAAAAGATGTTTGTTGGTTAGTTCTTGTCCGGTCCATTCGGGGATATTAAAGTCCCATGCTGGCCCGTGGGACATTGTGTTCCATCGGTATTCGTAGAGTTCGAGACCTGACGCGAGATC
>Ga0126379_10001468_pt1 | contig 14399 bp, 15 predicted proteins | sample PanSoiMetPlot_24_FD_92640 | JGI IMG/M metagenome (GOLD analysis project Ga0126379, IMG submission 92640) | Tropical forest soil microbial communities from Panama - MetaG Plot_24 | ecosystem: Environmental > Terrestrial > Soil > Tropical forest > Bulk soil | place: Panama | collected 2016-02-17 | reverse complement strand
TGGCCTCCACGCAGCCGGAGGTCGAACGGACGGCGCTTGAGCGCAAACGCCAGGAGGCCCTGCTGGCTTCGAAGGCGACGACGAAGCAGCAGCTGGAATCGGCGGTGGCGAATGCAGGTCAATACTCTGGAATGCTGGCCAGCCGTGAGGGTGACTTGGAGCGTGCGCAAGCAGCCCTGGCGAACAGCCAGGCGCAGCTCGAGGCCGAGAAGCGCGAGCTCGTGGCTCTCGACAGCCGGGACGCAGTCTACAGGGCGGACATTCAAGCAAAAAGGGCGGCAATCACTGTAGCCGAAGTTAACCTCAGCTACACTCGCATCGCCGCGCCCGCCAACGGCGAGGTCGGCAAGCGCGATGTGCAAGAAGGGCAGCTGGTCACGCCGGGAATGCAGATCATCGAACTGGTCAGGGGCGACGTGTGGATCCTGGCCAACTACCTGGAGACGCAACTGACCAACATCCGAAAGGGAGATGTAGCCGACATCAAGATCGACGCCTTTCCAGGTGTCGTGCTGCACGGGAAGGTGGAAGAGATCGCGCCCGCCAGCGGTTCCCAAACTGCGCTTCTGCCTCCCGACAACGCCACGGGGAATTTCACCAAGGTCGTACAGCGAATACCAGTGAAGATAGCGCTGGATCCGGGGCATCCGCTGCAGGGCAGGTTACGGCCGGGGCTGTCCACGGAGGTGACGATCCACGCCTCGGGAAAGAGCTCGGGCCCGAATACAAATGCGGAGGGCCCCAAGTCTTGAGCCCTCCTGCATCATCGACGCCTACTGCGTCCGCGACCGTCGCTTCAGCGATTACGACCCATCCGATATTGGGCGTTTTCGGTGTGCTGCTTGGGGCGATGAATGCCACATGCGCCGGACACTTGCTCAGCGTGGGTTTGGCGGACTTGCGCGGCGCTTTACACTTCGGTGTGGACCAGTCGTCCTGGCTGGGCACGGCGTTCAATGCCGCGATGATGTTTATTGGTCCATTCTCCGTGTATCTGGGCGGCCTGTTCGGCGTACGCCGAGTACTGCTGGCGTGCGGAGCGCTGTTCACGCTCGTCAGCGTGCTGCTGCCATTTGCTTCGACCTTGCCGATCATGCTTGCGCTGCTGGTGCTCGCGGGCCTTACAGCGGGGACGTTTTACCCGCTCACGCTGTCGATTGTTCTGACCAACCTGCCCATGAAGTATGTCCTGCTTGGGATCGCGATGTACGCCATGGATATTGTCATTACGTTGAACATCGCGACTTCGCTCGAAGCCTGGTACATGGCTCACTTGACATGGCATTGGCTCTTCTGGAACGCCGCGGTACTCACACCAGTCATGATGGTGCTGATTTACTTTGGCATCCCTTGGCAGCCGTTTCCAAAACCCAAAGAGGGACAACCCAAACCGAGCTGGCAAGGATTTTTCTACGTGAGCCTCGGGTTTGCGCTGCTCTATATAGCACTCGCGCAGGGGCAGCGGCTGAATTGGATGAACTCCGCGACGATCATTGCGTTGGTCGTTACCGGACTCTTTCTGTTGCTGGCGGCCCTCGTTCGCCACCTGAGACTGCCAAACCCGATAGTCCATTTGAAGTTCCTCATGCGGCGAAACATAATGTTGCTCGGGTTGACTGTCGTCTTCTTCGATTTCGCAATACTCGCATCGGTCTTTTTGCTACCAAACTATCTCGGATCCAGCAAAGGCTATCTCCCACTGCAAACCGGGCCGGTGATGCTGTGGGCAGCCCTTCCCCAGTGCATCTTCGGACTACTAGCAGTGTACCTGCTGAAGTACATCGACGCCCGGCTGATCCTGACTGCAGGCTTCACCCTCATAGCGATCGCCTGCCTGATGAACGCGCAACTCTCCTCAGCATGGTCGGGCGGTAACTTCTTGCCTTCGCAGGTGGTGATGTCCGTTGGTCTAGCGCTCGGCTTCAACGCTGTGGTGGGCGCCATCGTACTTGAGCTCGTTAACAGCGGTGCCCTTAGCCACCCTCTCGACGGCCTGACGTTTGGCGGGTTCTTCCAGACGGTACGCCTGTTTGGCGGTCAGATAGGGACGGCGTTCATGGTGCACTTTCTTTCCGTGCGCGAGCAATTCCACTCGAACATTTTGGGCCTTGGAGTTCAGCTGGGCAACACGGCGACCCAACAGCGCCTGTTCTTATTGAGTGCGGCAATGCACCCGCATTCGACTGGGGCCAACACGGCGATCGGACAAGCGTTAGTGATTTTAGATTTGCAGGTGCGGCAGCAGGCGTTCGTACTCGCCATTACCGATAGTTTCAGGCTAATTGCCTGGTCGAATGTGTGTGTCTTGATTGTCGTCGCGTTCGTGTCGCGCGTTCCGCAGTTCCGGCAGGTTGTGGCCGCCGCTGCCGAGGTGGGGCCGAAAAAAAGCGAAAAACGCTGAAAGGCTTCGATATGCAGTTAAACCCGAAACGACGTTTGTCAGCAAGACTCATACTCATCGTTGCCGGTGCGCTATTGCAAGTTGGCCTGCCGGGAACCGCGTCCGCTCAGGGCAATACCGTGATGGAGTTGACGCTGCCACAGGCTATCGATCTCGCCCTCAAACAAAACCGCAGCCTCAAGCTCGCGCGACTCGCAGTAGTCGACAGCGAGCAAAAGAAAAAGATCGCTCGTGCCTATTATTTTCCGCGGATAAATAACGAATCCACTGCTTTTCATGTGACCGAGATACAGCAATTGGTGATTCCGGAAGCGGCCCTGGGGGTTGACCCGACGATAGGGCCGATCCCGGCCAAGACCGCGGTCATCGGCCAGGGAACGTTCACGGCCTACACCAGCGGCACCGGACTGTCGCAGCCTTTGCTGCAAATGTTCAAGATCCACCAGGAAAACCGCGCCGCCACGGCCGACATCAACTCCGCAAAGATTCAGGTGGACCAGGCTGAAGACGATATAGCGCTGAAGGTCAGTCAGCTATACTACGGAATTTTGATCGCGCAGTTAAAGCAAGCGGCGGCAAAAGAAGAGGCGGACGCGGCGCAGGTAAAGTTCCAGGAGAGCACAAGCTTCGTTGAGCAGGGGAGGTCGCTGGAGGCCCTAGCGTTGGAGAGCCACGCGGCGCTGCTTGGCGCGAAACAAACGGTCCTGACGCAAAACCTGCAGATCCGCGATCTATTTTTTGAGCTAAACGACCTGCTGGGCCTGCCATTGAAGACACAATTAAAGCTGCGGGAAGATCCCCCCGCTGCCTCTACCTCGATTCCCGCGCGCGACGATTGCGTCCGCACCGCACGCGGGAAGAGCCCCGAGATACGAGCGGCCCAGGAAGCAGTCGAGAAAGCCAAGGCGGGACTGGCGGCGACGAAGGACAAATATATCCCGGATCTAAACGCATTTGCCAGATATAGCTATCAGAGCGGAATCCCGTTCCTCGTTCACAATTTCGGTACCTTTGGGTTCACATTCACCTACGAGCTTTTTGACGGTGGACGCCGAAACGCAGAAATCAGCGAATCGCGCACAATGCTTTCCAAAGCAGAACTCAATCTCGCCAATGTGGAGGAGGGGGTGACGGTCGAGGTTGAGACCGCTTATGACAGGGTTGAACAGATGCAAAGCATGGTGACAGTCGTAGAGGAACTCTTGAAGGTGAGAGCAGAGGCGTCCCGAGTCGCAGACCGCCAATTCGAGCAGAATGAGGTCCTCGCCTCCGTCCCCGCCGAGGCGGCTGCAAAGGCAAGTTTGGCCAAGGCTTCTCTGCTCGAAGCGAACCTGGGATTGTCGTTGGCACAAGGCGAACTGAAACGCGCAATGGGAGAGATCCCACGCTAGCTCTCCGCTGTGGCCGCAGACTTGCTACTGAAGCGTGATGACGATAAACGAGTAATTGAACCGGCCGGGCCGGTGCTGTTCTGGCTGTTGTGGATCGGCGATCCTGCGGAGGTCAAGGTCAAGCGAGCAGGCAGACGTTCGAACGCGAAGATGCCCGACTCGTACTCAGGCTGCGGGAAAACAACTTTCCGCAAATTTGGGGCCGGGTCTGGAGAATCGGGATGGCGCGTTCACCGAGCGGCTATGAAATCTAATCCCGAGCAAACGGGAGAACAAAACGAGAGGCCCGGTAGTCGCCTCGCGCTGACTCTCTTGGCGCCAGTCGTGGGCACGATGTCCGGGCTTTTGGGGGTGATTTTCCGATTCTCACCTTCCGCGTCTGGGAGTGGCATTCCTGAAGTTGAGGCGGTGCTCAAAGGGCAGCGATTCCCGTGAAGTTCTTGGGAGGGTTGCTAGCTATTGGCTCAGGACTTGCGTTAGGCCGAGAAGGCCCGACCGTCCAGATGGGGGCGAGCATCGCGCACTTTGTTGGAAAAACACTCAAACGAAACTGGCCGGACTGCAGAGTGCTGATGGCGGCAGGCGCGGGCGCCGGACTTGCCACGGCTTTCAATTCGCCAATCGCTGGAGCGCTTCTCGTGTTGGAAGAATTGGTCAAAAGATTCGAGCCGAGCATTGCCATCGTGGCGCTAGGCGCTTCCTCAAGTGCAATCCTGGTGGCGCGTTTTTTTCTGGGCGACATGCCGGACTTTCACGTTCGGGCCCTCGCGAATCCCACAATGTGACGAAGCCGCTCTTTTTTGTACTAGGTGTTTTAGCGGGATTTGCGGCTATCGCCTACAACCGAGCCATTCTCGGGCCACTATCAGCGGTGGATCGGCTGCACCAGTGGCCTGCTGAGTTACGCGCTGCAATTATCGGTGGCGCTGTGGGTATGCCGGCGTGGTTCGCGCCGGATCTGGTTGGAGGAGGAGATTTGCTCACACAACACACACTGCTCAGCCAAGGGACAATTGCGATGATTCCACTTACGTTTCTGGTTCGCTTTGCGTTGGGGCAGTCTCTTATGCCTCAGAGATCCGGGGTTATCTGTTCGCTCCAATGCTGATTCTGGGGTGCGCAATTGGGTTTGCTATTTGGACTACTCTGCCGGTCGATGTTTTCCGACCTCAGTATTCAACCAGAGGCATTTGCGGTAGTTGGAATGGCCGCATTTTTCTGTGGTGTCGTGCGCGCACCACTCACAGGAATTGTTCTGGTCACCGAGATGACTGGAAACGTCACTATGCTCCCTGCGATGCTGGGGGCATGTTTTGCAGCCATGCTGGCGCCCGCTCTGATGGGCAACGCACCGATTTATGAGTCGTTGAGCGCACGTGGTGTGCAACTCGGTCCGGGAAGCCGGAATCGATGTGTAGTGCCATAGTCTTTCGCGAACTCGCCTGTTCAAATAATCCGTCAATTGGATCTGGCAATGGCCGACGGATTTACGTTGGAATTTCTCGAGAATTGCACGCACAGATATTCACGTCAAAAGGCAGACTTCGCCGCGTTCAAGCCAGTGAGCGCACCGACCAGTGCGCTCACGAGTGGGCAAGGGTTGCGCCTGGTCGAACCCGGCAAAGTGTTCGGGGCAGCATTACGCATTCGCATCCAGGCATGAACGTTGACACAAGATCTGTAATGAGGTTTACAGGGGGGTTGCTTGGCGATTCTCGAGGACGAGACCGGCGGCGGTAGGGGAAATGAATCAGTACCGCACTTCACGTCAGGGGGCGTGGCGCTGTATGCTAGCCTGCCTGCGTTGACAGCAGCCTGGTGGAGGAAATCGTGAGCATACTTTTCAGGTTGGTGGGCGATTTGGTCCAGTCGGGCGCGGGCGCGCTACCGAGGTTGAAGGGCATCTGCCGTTGGACTACTCTATCCGCCTGGGCCAGGGCCGAATCAATTTGTGAAATACTGGAGGTGCAGCGTGAGTCAATCCCTTCCGATTGTTTATTTGGCACGCCACGGCGAAACAGCTTGGAGCCTAACCGGACAACACACTGGATTGACCGATCTTCCGCTGACTGAGCACGGAGAAGCGGTGGCTCGAAACCTCACCAGTCGGCTCAAACACCTCGCTTTCGAGGCTGTTTTCGTCAGTACCCTGCTGCGCGCTCGCCGGACCTGCGAACTGGCCGGTTTCGGCGATGTCGCGGTAATCGATCCTGATTTGGTGGAATGGAACTATGGTGACTACGAGGGCCGTACAACGGCGGAAATCCGCGCGGAGCGTCCTGGGTGGCAGCTATTCCGTGATGGTTGCCCTGGGGGCGAAACTGTAGAACAGGTGGCTGCTCGGGCCGATCGAGTCATAAAACGGCTTCGCCAAGTCCCTGGGGACGTGCTGGTCTTTTCAAGCGGTCACTTTATTCGGGTTCTAGCCGAGCGCTGGATTGGCTTGGGCATTTCGGCCGCGGCTCGCTCTTTTATGCTGAGTACGGCTAGCTTGAGCGCGCTAGGCTACGAAAACGATCTCGACCAACCGGTGATTCGGTTCTGGAACGACACTTCCCATACCGAGATATCTCGGTCCGCAGCTGCGAACTGAGCAGTGGAGGTTCTCAGACGCATCGCGTCGCATGAAACAGCATTCCCGGAGCGCTGGATCATTTAGGCTCCTGCAGCTCACGTGACCACGATTTTTGCCAGCTCCTAAGAATTGATGCGTAAGATGCGTGCTTATTGTAGAGAGTGACATGCACCGTAGAGCGGTCTTACCCGATGAAGGGTTGGTATCCCTCACCGGGATAATGGTGAATAGCCACCGGCACTTCAAAATCCTTGTGCCCTCCGGGTCTGTCCTGATCAGAGCCTACCTGTCGCTTGTAACAGTAGGAACCCCGCCCACCATCCCTGTAACGTCGCGAATCGAAGCGCGAGTGCCATTCGCGGCACTTTCTAGACCGTATGGCGCAACCCAGCTAGCTGATTGATTCTATTGAGGCGAATTGGGGTTGTGCAACAGTTTCTAACCTGACGTTATTGCCTCTGGTCCGTAGAGGAAAAGCAAAGAGAACTGTCATGAAGCTGAGTCAGGCGCTCATCCGATCGTTTATCAGCACGGTCGCTGTGGTGTTGATTCGTGCGGGATGCCAGTACGCCCAGAAGCAGGAGAGCGTCCGCAAGTTCCAGAAGTGGAAACGCCTCCAAAACCTGCGAAGAAAACGCGGCCTGCCGCGGCGGAGACGAGAAGCCGAACGTCGTGTTCATCCTCGCCGGCGATCATCGCATTGCGATATAGTGTAGGAAGAAGATGACGATGGAACTTGGAAACGGCGGTGGTTGGAGCACGGATTTGGCCTGGGGTCTGTCACTGATAGTACTAAATGTAGTATTTCACGCGATTAGTCTTGGGCTCATTAACAAGGCCGTTGCCTCTAGGTTGAGCGGTTCCCTGCAACACTGGCATCATGTTTTTCTTTCCGTGTATGTCGTTGGTGGGACGGCGCTCTCGACTGCCATGCTGCACGCCATCGAGGTTTCCAGTTGGGCGACCGCCTACCGACTTCTAGGGGCATTGCCAGACCGGCAGTCTGCAATGCTCTATTCGATGAACGCTATGACGAGTTATGGCCACGTGAATCTTTACTTGGCTCCGCGGTGGCAAATGATGGGCTCGCTAGAAGCGTTGAACGGTTGGATTCTCTTTGGTCTCACAACGGCTTTCCTGTTTGCTATAGTTCAGAAAGCGTGGTCGCATAGCGGCCGAGTCGAACGTTGAGGTCCTGAGTCTGGAGCGCTCGCCGCATGCGAGAAACGGTATGTTCCGTGACGCACGTGGTCCATGCCTGATTGAAACTCCTGTACTGGAGGTTTTCCGGTGGGTATAAAACATGTAGTGATCGTCGGCGGTGGATTCGCCGGGGTCGCATGCGCGCAGCAGTTGGCGCGGAATCACGAAGTCCATGTTACGCTCGTGGACCAACATAACTACCATCAGTTTCAACCGCTCCTCTATCAGGTTGCTACGGCGCAACTGGCGCCGGAAGACGTTGGGTTCTCGTTGGGGAGGATTTTCCACAAGTCCACCAACATTGATATCAAGATGGCACAGGTCAATGCCGTCGACCCTAAGGCCCGCAGCGTAAGCACCAAGGAAGGCCAGGTCTATCAAGGCGATTTCCTGGTGCTTGCCGCGGGGGCTCAGGCGAACTTCTTAGGTATCCCCGGGGCCGACACAAACAGCTTTCCGCTCTACTCCTTGGTCGATGCCGAGCGCCTGCGTTCCAGACTCTTGGCCTTGTTTGAAGACGCTAATCGCGAACCCGAACTCATCGAGCAAGGCGCGTTGAACATAGTGATCGTGGGCGGCGGAGCGACGGGCACCGAGGTGGCCGGAGCCGTGGCCGACATGCTTCATTCGGTGGCCCCGGCAAAATATGAAAGTCTCGTCAAAGCCACCCACATCTACCTGATTGAGCATGGCCCCACGCTCCTCGCGCCCTTCTCCGCCAAAGCTCATGATTACGCAAGTAAGGTTCTGCAGCGCGGCGGTGTGATTCTCAAACTCAACACTGACGTTAAGGAAGTGCATCCAGGCCACGTCGTACTGTCCGACGGCAGCACCATCAAGAGCCGTTGCGTGATCTGGGGAGCGGGCCTCAAGGCCGCGACGGTCGCTAATGACTTGGGGTTGCCACAGGGACGCGGCGGGCGAATCGAGGTTGAGCACGATCTTAGCGTTAAGGGCTTCCCAGGTGTCTATGCCGTCGGCGACTTCGCTAGCATCGCGGGAAAGGACGGAAACGCGCTGCCACAGCTTGGCTCGGTAGCACAGCAGAGCGGGATGGCGGCAGCCAAGAATATTCTGGCCGACATTGAAGGCACACCACGCACCCCATTTCACTACCATGACAAAGGGATCATGGCGATGATTGGCAGGAATGCCGCAATAGCCGAGGTCGGCGAGCATCGCCACGAGCTTGAAGGCGTGGCTGCCTACAGCATGTGGCTCGGCGTTCATGTCGCCCTGCTGAGCGGTCTGCGGGTCAAAGTCGAGACTTTCGTGGATTGGGTTTGGAATTATTTCTCCAAGGGGGGCGGATCAATGTTGCTCGACCGTTCCGACGCCGCACGGATCAATTGGCATGACGATGACGGAGATACACAAGGTCTGGATGCCAAGCCCATGCCACCAAAAAAAGAGGCTGCTGGTTGAGTCTAGCCTTTTTGCATTTTTCCGCACTGAGAAACCGGAATCAGATTTCCGTTTGAGGTGTACGTGCGGATGGGCTGGAACTCGGCGCGATGTTCAAGCCAAGAAAGTTTTCTGTCAAAACGCTGACCCACCGCTGCCGAAAACAATAGGCTCTCACACGGCAACGAAATGCTATCTCGTCACAGCCCAGGAATCGGTTGATTGTGGTATTCGGAAAGTTAGGGGATTCAGAAGGACATGCGGGGCATGACCTGAGTTCGATTGGCCCGAAAACCGATGTGAGAATGCGCCACTGAGGTCGAATAACCGTGAATGGACTGGGTCACTACAACCCAGACCGGAGCGAGGACCTTGGGGCAGAGGAGCCAACTTCCTCAAGAGACTCTACGACAGGATGGAGCACACTGACGCCGAGATCGTGCGTCAGCACCTTCTTGCGGATTTTTCTTACCAGGAGAAGATGGTCCGGTTCATCGAGCACCATGACGAGCCCAGGGCTGCTGCCACTTTTTCGTCCGAAAAAGAACGCTGTGCAGCAGTGGCTTTCCTGACGGTCATGGGGACGAAGCTGCTGCACGAGGGGCAATTCGAGGGAAGAAAGGATAGGTTGCCCGTGTTTCTGGGGCGTCGTCCGTCAGAGCCAGTCGATCTTGACCTCTTGGCGTTCTATATGCGCTTGCTGAACGGGATTGATCGAGCTGCCTTCCGGAATGGTGCATGGCGTCTCTGTGAGCGGAGCGGCTGGCCGGCCAGAGCTACCTGAATCTTCTCGCCTGGTGCTTATCCGGTGACGAGGAGCGCTGCCTCATCGTCATCAATTTCCGGCAAGAAGGCACGCAAGCGCGTGTCCATCTGCCATGGGATGAATTGAGAGGGAAAGATTGGCAGCTCGAAGATGTGCTCTCAGGTGAATCCTACGAACGAAGTGGGAGCGAGATCCGGGATATAGGCCTGTTCGTCGATTTGGGGCCGTGGAAATGCCATCTGTTCCGAGTGTGTGGGTTATGACCGACACTATTTGCGACGTCCGACAGGACCAGGGTCCCGGTCATTCGTGAAGTGCTCCGGCGAGAACGACGTCACCAACCAACCGCATCGTGTGGCTGTTAATCGGAGAAACGAAGGACAAATTCGATCTAATTACTTCTGAGTTCACTTACGTTCGGTGGTTGGGAGAGCAGAAGGAATCGAAAAACGACAACTTGGGACAAGGTGATCGTTGATTGCCAAGGTGATCATTCGAGTGGGTCTGTCTCCTTAAGAAGATCCAAGGGCGTCGAATCATGATTCCGGATTTGCGAAAAACCAATACGCCGTATGCCGACGTCGCCATAAATGCAGAGCATTTTTAGCCTGGCGGCACTCTAAGGGGGAGGCGACGTACTCGGAGGCGTGCCGGCGATACGCGCCAAGTACTTCTCAGCGTTCGAAAGCGGCGGAGCGATTTCTTCTCTCCCCATTCAAACAGTTCATCGCTTCTAATCACATCCGCCTTTGCACCTAACTGGATTTCAGTTTTGGCCTCACAAGATCCGCGCTTTTACAACAGAATCGCCGGTAGTCTTCAGTCGAGTACACGCCTCCGCACACTTCTTGTTGCGATTATTTTAGCTCCTGCAGAATGCCATCTTGTGATAGGGTACTGCTCGTCTGAAGACAAAGGTCCGCCCAATGCCGTGGTTCGGAACCAGGCCATGTCCCATCGAAACTTCGAGAAATTTGCGAACACTCGCCTCGGTAAAGTGTCAGCAAGGGGGGCCTCCCTCCTTTCCGTTCTCATTTTTTCAGGTTGCTCCTGTTTTGCGTTCGCCCAAGCTTCTCGCGTTCCTGACATCTTCAAGCCTGCGTCCACTCCCGCCGAATCGATTCACAGGCTTTCTCTCTTCGTCCTCATTATTACCGCTCTGATCTTTGTCGTCGTCTTTTCTCTCCTCGTCTACGCCGTGGGGAAGTTCCGTCACCGCGCCCCTGAAGATGGCCGCGAACCACCCCAGGTCTATGGCAGCAATCAGATGGAACTGGCCTGGACGGTTGTCCCCGTCCTTATCGTTCTAGTTCTTTTCTTCGCTACCGCTCGCGTTATCCATTCCATTCAGCAGGCTGTGCGTCCTCCCGGCACCATTGAGGTCACCGCGATCGGTCATCAGTTCTGGTGGGAATTCCGTTATCCTGCGCTTGGTGTCGTCACCGCCAACGAATTGCACATTCCCGTCAGCGATCCGGCGCATCGCACCCCGACGTTCATCACCCTGAGTTCTGCTGACACCGACCACAGTTTCTGGGTTCCGCAACTCGCCGGCAAGACCGACCTCATCCCCAATCGCATCAATTCCATTTGGATGGAGCCAAACGAAACCGGCATGTACGTCGGCCAATGTGCCCAATACTGCGGCACTCAACACGCCAAGATGCTGCTTCGCATCTACGTTGATTCTCCAGAAGGTTTCAGCAAATGGATTGCCGCCCAAAAACAAGTTGCCAATCCGGCCGGTTCCGTCGCTGCCGGTCGCCACATCTTCGAAAAGACCGCTTGCATCAATTGCCATGCGGTCTCCGGCACCGTCGCCGATGGCCGCTTCGGCCCGGATCTCACTCACCTCATGAGTCGTGAAACCATCGCCTCTGGCGCCGCTTCTAACACACACGAAAATCTCAAGCTCTGGATTCACAGTCCCGATTCCATCAAGCCCGGCGCCCTTATGCCTGCCATGAATCTGAACGAGCGGGACCTGGAAGCTGTCACCGCCTATCTGGAGTCCCTGCCATGAGAGCGAGGCTATAAGCGATGTCCTCTGAATCCATAGCCCTCACTGCCGCAGGAGCGCCTTCGCGCCCGCTCAGCGACCTTCTCTATTCCTGGGTCACCACCGTTGACCACAAGCGCCTCGGCATCCTCTACATCCTCTACGCCATCTCTTTCCTCGTGATCGGTGGTATCGAAGCCACCATCATGCGCATCCAGCTCATTGTTCCCCACAATCATTTCGTTTCGCCGCAGACTTTCAATCGCATGTTCACTATGCATGGCACCACCATGATCTTCTTCGTCGCCATGCCGGTACTCTTCGGCTTCGGCAATTACCTCATCCCTCTGATGATCGGCGCGCGCGACATGGCCTTTCCCCGCCTCAACGCTTGGAGTTTCTGGCTCACCGCGTTCGGCGGCTTGCTGCTGTATTTCAGTTTCATCGGTGGCAACGGTCTTTATGGTGCCGGCAGCGCGCCTGACGTCGGTTGGTTCGCTTACGCTCCCCTCACCGCCAAGACATTTTCGATCGGCCACAGCACCGATTTCTGGACTCTCGGCCTGCTTGTCTCTGGATTTGGCAGCATCGGCGCCGCCGTCAACTTTGTCGCTACCATCGTCTGTCTCCGCTGCCCCGGCATGAACTTCGGCAAAATGCCTCTCCTGGTCTGGCTCAACCTGGTCATGGGCGCCATGGTTCTCCTCGTCATCTCGCCGCTCACAGCCGCCCAGGTCATGCTCTCTCTCGACCGCTTCCTCGGCGCGCACTTCTTCGATACCCAGGCTGGTGGTTCCGCCGTCCTGTGGATGCATTTCTTCTGGATCTTCGGCCATCCCGAAGTGTACGTGCTTGTCATCCCGGCCTTTGCATTCATCTCAGAAATCGTTCCGGTTTTCTCGCGCAAGCCCATCTTCGGCTATCCCGTTATGGTCGCTGCCACCGTCGGCATCGGCTTTGTGAGCTTTGGCGTGTGGGCTCACCATATGTTCACCATCGGCATGAATTCCTACGCCAACAGCTTCTTCGTGATCACCACCATGGTCGTCGGTGTTCCCACCGGAATCAAAATCTTCAATTGGCTCGGAACCATGTGGGGAGGCAAACTGCAGTTCAAAACCCCCATGCTGTTCTGCATTGGTTTCCTCTTTCAATTCCTGATCGCCGGACTCACTGGCATCATGCTCTCCGCCGCTCCCTTCGACTGGCAACTTGGGAACTCCTACTTTGTCGTCGCTCACTTCCACTACGTCATCGTTGGCGGTATCCTATTCGCCCTCTTTGGTGCTTTTTACTATTGGTTTCCCAAAATGAGCGGTCACCTCTACAACGAAAGGCTCGGCAAACTCCACTTCTGGCTCTTTCTCCTCGGCTTTCATCTCACCTTCGACTTCATGCACATTCCCGGAATTCTTGGCATGCCCCGGCGCATCTACACCTACGAGCCCGGCCGAGGCTGGGACATCTGGAATTTCATCGTCACCGTTGGCGTTTTCTTCCAGGCGGTGGCTATTCTCATTTTTGTCGCCAACCTCCTCTTCTCCATGTTCAAAGGCAAACTCGCCGGCAATGATCCCTGGGATGCCTGGACGCTCGAGTGGTCCACATCCTCTCCACCGCCCGAATACAATTTCGCGCGCATTCCCGTCGTTCGCAGCCGCCGTCCTCTTTGGGACCTCAAGCACCCCGAAGATCCCGACTGGAGATACGAGTAACCGCCATGACGACACCCTCTTTCACAAAACTCTTCCCCGAGGGCCGGGTTTGTCTTCCAGGTGCGGGTTCAGACTCAACCGTATCCTCCATCTCCACGACAATCACCCGCAAGCCGGCGCCAGCGGCGCGGCAGGAATTAGCCCAGCGAGTAACCGCTGGCTACTCATTCCAAGAATCTCGCCGGCGTCGTAGGCCCGGCACATCCGTTTTCCACGAATGTTCGACGCCAGTTGTCACCGAGGTGCCACTCCGATGACCTCGTCCTCGATCCCTGTCACCTCTCTCGACTCCCAATGGTCTCTCCCCTATAAGGGCCATGTCGGCATGGCGTGTCTCATCGCCGCAGAGTCCGCCATCTTCACCATCTTCGTCGTCGCCTACGTCTTTTACATCGGCAAGAGCCTTTCCGGCCCTACGCCTCGCGAAGTCCTCCATCTCCCGATCTTCGCCACGATTTGTCTGCTCTCGAGCAGTCTCACGATTCACGCCGCCATTGCTGCCATCCGCAAAGCAAATCTCAACTTTTTCCGCTTCTGGTGGTTCATCACTCTCCTTCTCGGCGCTATCTTCCTCTTCGAAACTGGTCGCGAATGGCAGCGCCTCATCTATCACAACGGCCTCACCATCAGCACCAATCTCTTCGGCACCACCTACTATTCCCTCGTCGGCCTGCACGCGTTCCACGTCACCGTAGGCCTCATCGGGCTTCTAACTGTCTTGCTTTTAGCTTTATTCGGCAAGGTCCACCACGAGCATTCCCGCAACGTCGATGTTTTTGCCATGTACTGGCACTTTGTCGATGTTGTCTGGATCGTCGTCTTCACTGTTGTCTACGTCATCGGTCGTTAGGGAGAGCGCAACCGAATGTCTTCGCCTAATTCATCACCTAGCGCAACCCCCCCCTCATCCACTGTGGTCAAGCTGCCCGCTCCCACCGCCTGGCC
>Ga0126379_10001466_pt1 | contig 14402 bp, 12 predicted proteins | sample PanSoiMetPlot_24_FD_92640 | JGI IMG/M metagenome (GOLD analysis project Ga0126379, IMG submission 92640) | Tropical forest soil microbial communities from Panama - MetaG Plot_24 | ecosystem: Environmental > Terrestrial > Soil > Tropical forest > Bulk soil | place: Panama | collected 2016-02-17 | reverse complement strand
GCGGTGGGTCCGGGCGTGACCGACCTCGCGGTCGGCGATCCCGTGATCCTCTCGTGGGCGCCGACCTGTGGCCGCTGCCACTACTGCGTGATCGGCCGGCCCAACCTGTGCGAGCGCCGGCAGGCCGGCCGCGGCCTCCTGCCGGACGGCACCACGCGCATGTCGCTCGGCGGCCGCCCCGTGCACCACTACGGGCACGTCGCGACCTACGCGTCGTCCACCGTCGTCGCGGAGTCGTGCGCCATTCGCATCGATTCCTCGATGCCGCTCGACCGCGCCGCGCTGATCGGCTGCTCGGTGATGACCGGCGTAGGCGCCGTCATCAACACGGCCGCCGTGCCGGCGGGCGCCAGCATTGCGGTGTTCGGCGCGGGCGGCGTGGGCCTCAATGTCGTCCAGGGCGGGCTGATGGTCGCCGCGCACCCGATCATCGCGGTCGACGTGAGGGCGGCGAAGCTCGCCCACGCCGAGGCGCTCGGCGCGAGCCACGTGGTCGACGCCTCGAGCGAGGACCCGGTGGCGGCCATCCGGCGCATCACGGCGCGCGGCGCGGACTACACGTTCGTGGCCGTCGGCAATGCGAGGGCGATGTCCCAGGCCTGCGACGCGCTGGCCCCGGGAGGGACGTGCGTGCTGATCGGCGTGCCGGAGACCGGCGCCACGGTGCCGATCGACCCGCGGCCGATCGTGACGGGCGAGCGCGTCGTGCGCGGCTCGAGCTATGGCGGCGCGCGCACCCGCGAGGACCTGCCGCGGCTCGTCCGGCTCTACCAGGCGGGCCGGCTGCGCATCGACGAGCTGATCACGCGGCGCTACGCGCTCGAGGAGGCCAACGAGGCGTTCCACGCGCTGGCGGCCGGCGACCTGGCACGCGGCTTGATCGTGTTCTGAGCGCGCGCGTTCCCGTGAAGGAGATCGTGTTCGCCCTCGAGTTCGCCGGGCACGCCGGGCCGGTGCCCGGGTCGCCCACCGAGCGCCGGGCGCGCACATCGGCGTCGAGCCAGGCGTGGCACACGAGCCTCGGCCCCGACGGCGTGGAGGCCCGCCTCGATCCTCTGGCCGGCGGGCGCGCCGTTCTCGAATCACGGGTCGAGCGGTTCGGTGATGGCACCTTCACCGAGGATGGGACGATTCAGTACGGCGGCGCGGGCAGCATCGCGTTCATCACCGTGGGCCGCGGCACCGTGGGACTGAGTCCGATCGACGGGCGGCAGGTCGGCGGCGTGATCTGGGCGGTCACGGGAGGCGACGGGCGATTTGCCGGCGCGCGGGGCGTGATCACGTCGAACTTCACCGTGGACTCGGAGGGCCGCGTGGTGGACCACCACATCGCGCGTCTCTACCTGCCGACGTGACCGCCGGTCGATACGCGCCCGGGCGTCGCGTACCCGCGGCGCGCCGTCGTGTCATCGGGCCGGAACCCGCGCGAGCGGCGCGGGATGCCCGGCGAGAGCGCTCAGCGTGACGCGGCGCCGGCTCGGCGTCCTGGCGTCTCACGAGGGCACGACGCTGCAGGCGGTCATCGACGCGTGCCGCCGCGACAGCTCCCCGTGGGAAATCGCTGTGGTCGTCAGCAACAACCCCGACTCCGGCGCGCTGCGCCGCGCTCGCGCCGCCGGGCTCGACGCACGGCATCTCTCCGGCCGCACGCACGAGAGCGCGGAGGCGCTGGACCGGGCGATCCGCCAGACGCTCGTCGAGCGAGGCGCCGACCTGGTCCTGCTGGCGGGCTACATGAAGAAGGTGGGACCGGAGGTCCTGGCGGCGTTTCGCGGGCGCATCGTCAACACGCACCCCGCGCTCCTGCCGAAGTTCGGAGGGCAGGGGATGTACGGCATACGAGTCCACCGCGCCGTGCTCGAAGCCGGGGAGCGGACGACTGGCGTGTCGGTGCACCTCGTCGATGCGGACTACGACACGGGGCCGGTGATCGCGCAGACCGAGGTGGTCGTCGAGCCGGGCGACACCGCGGACACCCTCGCGGCCCGAGTGCAGGCGCGCGAGCGCGAGTTCCTGGTGGAGACGCTGGCGCAGATCGCGCAAACGGGGCTGCCGATCAACTCGGGCATCGGCGGAGTCCGGCTCCGCAGCGCGTCCACGGGCGAGTCCCGCTGACCCGGCGTCGTGGTCACCTCGGCGCGCGCGGCGGCAGCGCCTCGCGCAGCTTCTTCACCTGTGTGCGATGGTCCAGGAGGTGCAGGCGCTGGACCAGCGCGTACTCGCGCCAGTCGAGATCGACCACGAAGGTCTCGGCGGCGACCCGGCCATCGGCATCGGTGTGGTTCGCGAGCAGGATCGTGCGCACCGTGGGCGAGGGGCCTGACCTGGAAGGGGGAGCGTCAGTGGCCGCCGCGATGACGGCGTCCATTTCCTCGTTTGCCGCGTGGAGGCCGTCGAGCAACTCGGACCAGGGCGCCCACGTCCCCGCGCCCGATGTGATCGCGTCGTAGACGGGTGGGCCGGGGGGCCGTCGCCCGTTCAGCAGATGGCGAAGTTCCTCGGCCGACCGGATCTGCGTCTGCGCGAGGTGATCGATGACCTGGGCGATGGTCCACTCGTCGGGCACCGGATGTGCGCGCGCGTCGGCCTCCCCGAGGCCGGCGACCGCCGCGTCCATCTCCTTCATCGCCGCGCGCACACGCCCGCGGATCTCCGCGAGCCCGAGCGCGGCGGCACGCTCCCGGAGGTACTCCAGCATCCGCACCGACTCGGGCGCGAGCGGTTCCCCGCGGACGTTCTTCATCGCAATCTCCTTTTATTGGTCGACCGACCAACAATAGTCGACGACCGGCCCGGTGTCAATGCTGCGCCACGCCGCTGATGCCCGATGCCCGTGCACGACGAGGGCGAGTGGCGAGCCAGACGAGGGCTGAGTGGATCCGGCGAAGTCAATCGGCCTCGTCGCGTGCTAGAGTTGACGGACACCCGCTCACAAGGAGGCCGTCGAGGGACACGCATGGCTCACCGAGGCATGAAGTTCGGCATCTTCCTGGCGCCGTTTCACCGCGTGGGGGAGAACCCCAATCTCGCGCTCGCCCGCGACATGGAGCTGATCGAATGGCTCGACTACCTGGGCTACGACGAGGTGTGGGTCGGTGAGCACCACTCGGCCGGCTGGGAGCTGATCGCCTCGCCCGAGATCTTCATCGGCGCGGCGGCCGAGCGCACGCGCCACATCATGCTGGGGTCCGGCGTCACGAGCCTGCCCTATCACCACCCGCTGATGGTCGCGCAGCGCTTCGTGCAGCTCGACCACATGACGCGGGGCCGCGCCATGCTCGGCTGCGGGCCGGGGGCGCTCGTCTCCGACGCGTACATGATGGGCATCGAGCCCCACGCGCAGCGCCAGCGCATGGACGAGTCCCTGCAGGCGATCATGGCGCTCCTCGCGTGCGACGAGCCCGTCACCATGAAGACCGACTGGTTCGAGCTGCGCGAGGCGCGGCTCCACCTGGCGCCGTACACCGACCCGCACTTTCCGATCTCCGTGGCGAGCGTCCTCACGCCGTCGGGCGTGGTGGCGGCCGGCAAGTACGGCCTCGGCGTGCTCTCGCTCGGAGCCGGATTGCCGGGCGGCCCGCAGGCGATCGCGGAGCAGTGGCGGATCGGCGAGGAGACCGCGGCGAAGCACGGCAAGACGATGGACCGCGGCAAGTGGCGGCTCGTCGTGAACGTGCACGTCGCCGACGACGACGAGCTCGCGCTGCGCCAGGTCCACGCGCGCGAGCGCCACGAGACCGTGACGTACTTCGAGGAGACGCTGGGGCGGCCGCCGGGCCGCGCCGACGATCCGCTGCGCGAGGGCGTGAAGATGGGCACGACCCTGGTCGGCTCCCCCGAGACGGCCATCAAGGGCATCGAGCGGCTCATCGAGTATTCGCAGGGCGGTTTCGGCGGGCTGCTCTTCCGCGCGCACGAGTGGGCCACGCGCGAGGAGACGCTCCGGAGCTACGAGCTGTTCGCGCGCTACGTGATGCCGCGCTTCCAGGGCTCGCTCGCCACCACCGTCGATTCCAACGAGTGGTGCCGCGGCAATCGCAAGACGATCTTCGGGCCGAACGTGCAGGCCATCAAGCGGGCGTTCAACGACGCCGGCCGCGAGATGCCGCAGGAGGTCATGGCCCGCACGTCCGGCGCTCGCGACCTGGGCACGACGGTGCCGGGCGGGTCGTGAGCCCGATCCGGCGGCGGGGGCTTCGCGAACGACAGCGCGCGGACCGGGAACGAGGGCGCTGATGCCGATCATCCGGACTGCGTGCGCCCACGACTGCCCCGACCAGTGCTCGCTACTGGCCCACGTCGAGGACGGTCGCCTCGTCAAGCTGCAGGGCGATCCCGACCATCCGATGACGGCGGGGTTCGCCTGCGCCAAGGTGAATCGCGAGCACGAGTCGCTCTACTCGCCCGACCGCGTGCTCCATCCGCTGCGCCGCGTGGGAGCGAAGGGCGAAGGGCGCTTCGAGCCGATCTCCTGGGATGCGGCGCTCGACGAGATCACCGAGCGCTGGCGCGCCATCGTGCGCGAGGACGGCCCGCTCGCGCTCCTGGGGTACTGCTACAGCGCCCACCAGGGGCAGATCAACCGCGGGCTCTTGCTGGGCCTCTTCCACGCGCTCGGCGCCACGCGGCTGATCGCGGGCACGGTCTGCGACTCGTGCGCCGAGGCCGGGTGGGATGCGGCCTGCGGCAGCGTCGGAGGCGCCGACCCCGAGACGGTCGTCCACTCCGATCTCGTGATCTCGTGGGGCGCCGACCTGATGACCACGAACGTCCACCTCTGGCCGCTCGTCGAGCGCGCGCGCCGCGCCGGCGCGCAGCTCGTGGTGATCGAGCCGCGCCGGAGCGCGACGGCAGAGCGGGCGGACTGGCACGTGCCGATCAAGGTCGGCGCCGACGCCGCGCTCGCGCTGGGCCTGATGCACGTGCTGGCGCGAGACAGGCTCGTGGATCGCGAGTACGTCGCGATGCAGACCGTCGGATTCGATCGCCTCGAGCGCGAGGTCTTGCCGCGATTCGATCCCGCGCGCGTCGGCGCGATCACCGGCGTGCCCGCGGCCGACGTCGAGCGGCTCGCGCATCTCTACGGCCGCGCGCGGGCGCCGTTCATCCGCCTGGGCGAGGGCATGTCGCGCTCGTCGCAGGGCGGCCAGGCCATCCGGGCAGTAGCGCTCTTGCCCGGGGTCGTCGGCGCCTACGACCGCCTCGGCGGTGGCGCGCTCCTGATGACCGCTGCGGCATTCGGCCTCGACACGGCGCCGCTCCGCAAGCCATCGGGGCCCGCCGAGACACGGCTCGTGAACCACTCGCGTCTCGGCGAGGCGCTGCTCCACCTCGACCGGCCGCGGATCCGCGCGCTGTTCGTCGCGTCGAACAACCCCGCGGTGACCTGCCCCGATTCGATCGCGGTGCGCCGCGGGCTGTCGCGCGAGGACCTCTTCACCGTCGTGCACGACCCGTTCGTCTCGGACACCGCGCGCTACGCCGACATCGTGTTGCCGGCGGCCACGTATCTCGAGAGCGAGGACGTCGTGCGTGCCTACGGCACCTACTACACGCAGTTCGTGCACGAGGTCGTCCCGCCCCGCGGGCTGGCCTGGCCCAACCGGCGTCTCGCGCGCGAGCTGGCGCGCCGGCTCGGCCTCACCGACCGCGTCTTCGCCATGGAGACGGACGAGCTCGTGAAGCTCCTGTTCGACGGCGCGACGGGGACCGCGGCCGGCGTGGATGCGCGCTCGCTCCGGACGACCGGCGCGCTCAAGCTCGCGCCGCCGGCCGGAGGCCAGCGCTTCGCAACGCCGTCCGGGAAGCTCGAGTTCTACTCCGAGACGCTGGCCGCGCAGGGAATGCCCGCCATGCCCGACTGGGTTCCCGATCCGGTGGGTGAGCAGGAAGCACGCCGCTGGCCGCTGCGGCTCCTCACCGCGCCAGGCTACTACCAGAGCCATACGGCCTTTGCCGGAGTCGCGGCGCTGCGCCGGCGACAGGGACCCGCGACGTGCGTGCTCCACCCGGACGAGGCGGCAAGCCGCGGGCTCCGCGACGGCGACCCCGTGGAGCTCGTGAACGACCGGGGGGTCATCGCGTTCGTCCTGCGCGTGAGCGACGAGGCCCCGATCGGCGTGGCCTTCGTCCCCGGACAGCGCCCGGCCAGCGAGGCCATCGCCGGCACCATCAACATGCTGTGCTCGGACCGCTACAGCGACCTCGGCGCCGGCGCCACGTACCAGGACACGCGGCTCGACGTCCGGCGCGCCGAGATTTCCACAGGAGCGACCGCCTCATGAGCACTTCGAGCCATCGGGATCTGATCCTCGATCAGTTCACGCGCCAGGCCGTGCCGTTCTCGACGTCGGCCGCCATCAGGGACGAGCAGGCGCTCCGGCTCCTGGTGGAGGCGAGCGGCGCCGGGCCGAACGACACCGCGCTCGACGTCGCGTGCGGTGGCGGCCTGGTCGTCTGCGCCTTCGCGCGGGTCGTCCGCCACGCGACGGGCATCGACATTACCCCCGCGATGATCGAGCGCGCCCGCGCGCTCCAGGCCGAGCGGGGCCTCCCGAACGTGACGTGGCGGGTCGGCGACGTCCTGCCGCTGCCCTTCGCCGACGGCTCGTTCACGATCGTCACCTCGCGCTTCGCGTTCCATCACTTCCTGGATCCGGGCGCCGTGCTGGCGGAGATGCGGCGCGTGTGCGCGCCGGGGGGCCGCGTGGTCGTGGCGGATACCGACGCGTCGGCCGATCTCGCGAAAGCCGCCGAGTTCAATCGGATGGAGAAGCTCCGCGATCCGTCGCACGTGCGCGCCATGCCCCGGACCGAGCTCGTGAGCCTCTTCGACCGCGCGGGCCTGCCGGCCCCGCGCTGGACGCCGTACCGCCTCGAGGGCGAGCTCGAGAGCCTGCTGGCGCGCTCGTTCCCCCTGCCGGGCGACGCGGACAAGATCCGGACGATCTTCCAAGCCTCGCTGGAAGACGACCGCCTCGGCATCCCGATCGAGAAGGACGGCACCCAGCTCCGCTACGCCTACCCAGTCGCCATCCTGGTCTCCCAGAAATAACCGCACGGCGCCCGCCTGGACGTCCGATCCGAGGTCGCCGACGTGAGGGCGGGACCGGAGCGGCGGGGAGGCGGGGGCGGCCTCCCCGGGACCGTGGCTTCTGCGGGCTGTCGACGCCACGCGCTCACGTCTCGTGGCCCCATATAGAGCCGAACAAGCAATGCGAGTCAGCGTGTCCCGGGGAGGCCGCCCCCGCCTCCCCGCCGCTCCGGTCCCGCCCGCGAACTTTGCGCCGCGCTCGCGCGTCAGGCGGGAACCGTCCCTGCCTTCGGAAGGCGAGCTGGTCGATCCGGCGCCGCTCAGCGGCCGGGCGCCAGCGCGCGGACGGCGTCGCCCAGAATCGCGCGGCGCCGCGCCGGATCGGCCTCGAACGTCGACACCGAGAGGAAGGCGGTGTCGATTCCTGCGTCCAGGTAGCGGCGCACGTGGGCGCGGATCTCGTCCATCGAGCCGCGGATGATGAGATCGGCGATCACGTCCTCGGGCACGGCGGCGACCGCGGCCTTGCGATCGCCGCTGGCCCACGCGCGCCACATGGGGCCGAGCGTCTCGCCGCGGCCGAGCCACTCGTGGAATGCGCGGTAGACCGGCACGTTCAGGTAGGCGGTGACCTGGCGCCGAACGGCTTCGTCGGACCGATCGCCGGGCGGGTCGACGTTGATCAAGAGCCGCGCGGTGATCTCGACGTCCTGCGCGCTGCGTCCGGCGCGCGCCGCCGCCTCGCGCACGACCGCGATCGACCGCGGCACGTCCGCGGCGGAGAGCCAGTTGAGGATCGCGCCGTCCGCCACCTCGCCGGCCAGCCGCAGCATGCCCGGCCGGAGCGCCGCCACATGGATCGGAATCGCCTCGGCCGGTGGCCGCGTGAGCCGGAAGCCGTCGACGGACAGCGCTTTGCCCTTCCACGCGACGCGCTCGCCGGTCAGCGCTCGCCGCAGCACCTCGATCATCTCGCGCACGCGGGTGGCCGGATGCTCGAAGCGGCCGCCGTTCCAGCCCTCGACGATCGGCTGCGAGCCCGCGCCGATGCCGAGGCAGAAGCGCCGCGGCGCCAGCTCCGCGATCCCCGCCGCGCACATCGCGAGCGTGGCTGGGCCGCGCGTGTAGACGTTCGCGATGGCCGTGCCGAGGCGCATCCCCGTCGCCAGCGCGACGGGCGCGAGTGGCGTGAAGCAATCGAGCCCGTCCGACTCGAATGACCACGCGTCGGTGTAGCCCAGGCCCTCCGCCTCGCGCGCGAGCGCCCCGTGCTCGGCCAACGTATAGCCGTCGAGCGGAACGGATAGCGCGAACCGCTTCGCCCGCGCGCTCATCGACGCGCCCTCAGCGGCCCGGCGCGGCTTGCGCGGTCTTCGCGGCCGCGGGCGGCGGCGCGTCCAGGACGGGGCCGAGCGCCGGGAGGAGCGTGCCGAGCAACTTGACGGGCAGCGCACTCGTGAACTGGTAGCGAGCTGCCTCGCGTCCGGGCACCCACGCCGTCACGACGCCGAAGAAGCGATCGTCGACGTGGAACACGAACGTGGCGGCGCGGTTCACGACCCGCGACTCGATGAGCCGTCGGCCCGGCGCGTAGGTGTCGAACCGGTGATCGCCGGTGCCCGTCTTGCCCCCGACCACGTGCCGGCCACCGCCCTTGTTGAGGAACTCCACGAGGCCGCGCGCCGTGCCCTGCGTCACGACCTCGGCGAGCACGGGCCGGATCGCGGCGGCGATCTGCGGCGCGAGGACGGCCTGGCCCGTCGACCCGGCCTGGCTGGCGCGCGTCTCCCAGGGCGTGTCGGCGGCCAGTTCGACGCGATCCACCAGCACAGTCGGGTAGCGGACGCCGTCGTTCACGATGATGCCCATCAGCTCTGCCAGGGCGGCCGGCCGATCTCCGGAGGCGCCGACGGCGCTGGCGAGCGAGGGCGTCATGGAGGCGAACGGGTATCCCAGGCGCTCCCACCCCTTCTGGATCTCGAGGAAGGCCTCCATCTCGAGCAGGCTCGAAATCCGCTTGTCCTGCGCGTAGCGTCGCGACGCCCTGAACAGCCAGTGGTAGACCTCCTGGCGCTCCGCCGCGCTCGCCTGGAGGACCTCCGAGAGGCTGGCCGACGGATGCGTGCGCAGGTAATCCAGGAGCCACAGCTCGAGGGGATGGACGCGGGCGAGGTAGCCGCGGTCCATCAGCGAGAACGCATCGGGCGCGTACTTGTCGTAGAGGCGCTGCACGTCCTCGTCGGACAGGTGTTGCTCCGGCGTGCGCGCGGCGAGTAGAGCCGCGAGGGCGTCGACGCCCGCGTCGGGATTCACCGACCGCAGGGCCGTCGCCAGCCGGTATGGCGTCGGGCGCACGCCGCCGAGCAGCAGGTCGAGCGCCTCCGCGGATGTCTTGCCCTGGTACTTCTTGTAGAACTGCCGCATGTACTCGCTGCCTTCGCGGTCGGCGAAGCGCGTCAGATAGGCCTCGCGGCGGGGATCGGTCGGGTCCTCCACGATGCGGCCGATGGACTGCGGCTCGCGATAGAGATAGTAGGTGACCACGTCGCGCAGCAAGCGGATGAACACGAGGTTCACCGAGAGGCGGAACCCCTCGCGGACCGTCATGATGCGCGTGTCTTCCTCGGGCTCGAAGTTGTGGAAGACCTGGAGCCCACCGCCCGTCATGAACTCGCCGGGGCTCGCCGAATACTTGCGGTCCATCGCCGCCTGCAGCATGGCGGGCAGGCCCTTGTCTTTGGTGTGCGCCAGATAGTCCACCGCCCACGCCGTGAGGTGATCTCGCTTGTGCGGCTCGACCGCCTTCAGCTCCTCGGCTCCCAGGGCGGCGAAACGGGCGTGCAACGCGGCGACCACTTCCAGATAGGTGATCAGCGTGCGCAGCTTCGCGGACGAGCCGAGGTCGAGGCGCGCCCCGGCGTTCAGGTCGAGCGGCTGGTCCAGGCTGTCGGTCTGCACGCGGACGATGTTGGCCCGGGGCGTGCGCTCGTACAGCGTGAAGCTGTAGATCACCTTGGCCGGGTCGCCGCGGTCGTCGAGCAGGTGGAATCCGGTGAGGCCGAGCTGCCGCACGACGGCCGGCTCGCGGAGCGAGCGGAGGGTCCGGGTGACTGACTCCTGGGCCGGCTCCGACAACGTCGTGTGCGCGTTGAGGTCGAGCCGGTCCAGGTCGTAGAGCGCGGGGACGCCGAGCAGCGCCGACAGCCGGCTGCGCACGAGGTTGACGCCCTTCCGCTCGGTGAAGTCGACGGTGGAGGCGCTCTTCGTGCGGAAGTCGAGGCGCTGGGCGAGCGCGGCGTCCCGCAGCTCGGGATCGATGACGCCGGCGGCCGCGAGCACGCGCAGATAGCTCTCGGTGAACTCCTCGAGCGCCTTGCGGTCCTCCACGAGATAGAAGGACGGGCGGCGCGCGGCGAGAATGAGGCTCAGCACCCGCTTGTACGCCTTGGCGTGCGCGGCGCTGACGTGCGGGGCCGTTTCCGCGAGCGCCGCGTTCACCTGCTCGAGGTCGGCGCCGAACCACGCGCGCAGGCCGTCGTCCAGGCCGTGAACCTCGCCGCGATCCGCGGTCGCGGCCAGCGGCACCGAGTTCAGGTAGTCGACCGCGATCAGCCGGCGCGCCGGAAGCGTGCGCGGTCCCCCCTGATAGGCGCGCAGGCTCGCCGACAGCATCTGGCGGAGCTTCTCGCGAGCGGAGCTCGTGCGGCCTTCGGGCGAGTGCCGGAACTTCTCGATCTGGGTGGCCAGCGTGCTGGCCCCGATCACGCGGCCCTCCTGGCCGACGTGCACGAGGGTGTCCACCATCATGGCGCGGCCCAGGCGGGCCCAGTTGATCGCGGGGTTGAGGTACGGCCGGCGCTCGTCGAGCAGCTGCCGGTCCTCGATGAACAGGAGCGCGGAGACGATCGCCGGCGGAATGGCCTCGAAGCTCTCGTAGATCTGCTCAGGGTACTGGACGCCGTAGATGACGTTGCCCGCGCGGTCCTCCACGCGAAGCCCGGCCTGGGCCTTCTCCCGGTAGATCGGGAAGAGCCCGAAGCTCACCACTTGCTGCAGGCGGGGTGACGAGCGCGCCTGGCTGTCGATCCGGAAGCCGGCCTTGTCGAGGCGGCTCAAGAATGATGGCATCCGCGCATAGCCGAGCCGCAGGTCGTAGGGGCCGACCTCGGGAGCGCGGAGGACGGTGGTCGGCCCGGACTCGACGCGCACGTTCATACCCCCGTCGACGGCGGAGAACAGCCGCGCCTGGAGCCCCGACGTTCGCGCCTCGACGAGCAGCGCGGCCACCAGGGCCAGGAAGACCAGGGCGATGACCGTCCAGAACGGCACGGCCCGTCGCGTCCGCTTCTCGACCCGCGACGGGACGGACTCGGCTTCGATCCCCGGCGCGCTGATCGACGGTGAGAGCGTGCCCTCCACGGGCGCCTCGAGCGCAGCGGCAGGCTGGGGCGGGCGCAATCTGCGACCGGGCGCGGCCTGAGGCCGGAACGGCGACCAGCGACGACGAGACGACACCGGCTGTACCTCGTTCGTGGGTGTTCGAGCCTCCCAAGTGTACCAGCGGCGTCGATGGCGCAGATTAGAATCCGTCTCGCGAAGTCCCGGGGAGGGCGCGGCAACGGGACGCGAGTTGACAGGCTCGGGCGGGGCGAGTCTAATCAGCGCTGCTCGCGACAGCGCTTTCCAGTCGCGGCGACACGGCCGGCGACATGACTCGATACCCCGTCATCACCGCGGTCGCCAACGTCCTCGCCCATGCGCCGGGCCTGGTGCGCTACGGCTCGAAGCCGCTGCGCGACCTGGCGGAGGACGCGGCGCTCCTGCCTCGTCTCACAGAGCGATTGCGCTCGTACCTCGACGCGGTCGCCTACCCGCCGAACCAGGCGTACATCGGCAACCGCGCTCCCGAGACGCTGCGCGCGCTCCCGCGTCCCTGGTATCAGAGCGCGGATCCCGTCGCGTCGCCGGATGGCGCGCTGGGCGATCTCATCGACGAGCCCGAGCTCTACAGCTTGCTCAAGCTCTCGGACCGCGCCCGGCTGATGCAGGTGGACGAGGCGCTGCTGGCCCGAGGCACGGAAGGGCTCGTCCGCCGGTCACTGGTCAGCGCTGCCGAGATGGACCGCCTCGCCCCGGCGACCAGCGAGGCGATCGCCCGGGTCATCGACACCGGTGAGGCGATCCCCCTGCTGGCGGGTGATCGCGTCGTGGGCTCGATGACTCGGGGTCACGAGCATGACGAATCGCTCACCGCGAATGTCTTGCTCGAGAATCTGGTCGCGAAGGCCACGGGCGTGCTCGCCCTGCGGCGGCTCCTGCGCCAGGTCGAGCCGAGGCTCGCTGCCGGGGAAATCGAGTTCGTGATCGCCGGGTCGGAGGAGGCCGTGGGCGACCGGTATCAGCGCGGCGGCGGCAACATCGCAAAGGCCATCGCCGAGGGCGCCGGGCTCGAGGCCGCGACCGGCTTCGATGTCAAGAGCTTCTGCGCGTCGACGCTATACGCCCTGTTCAACGCGGCGGCCCTCATCCACGCGGGCGTCTTCTCGCGTGTGGCCGTCGTGGCGGGCGGATCGCTCGCGAAGCTCGGCATGAAGTACCGCGCCCACGTGGCCCGGTCGATGCCAATCCTCGAGGACGTGCTGGCCGGCATCGCGATCCTCGTGGAGCGCGGAACGGACGCCGACCCCGTGATCCGCCTCGACACGCTGGGCATGCACACGGTCGGGGCCGGCTCCTCGCAGCAGGCCGTGGTCGAGGCGCTCGTCATGGCGCCGCTCAGCAAGGCGCGCTATCGGCTCGATGATGTGGATCGCTATGCCACCGAGATGCACAACCCCGAGATCACCGAGCCGGCGGGCAGCGGCGACGTGCCGACCGGCAACTACCGGTTGATCGCCGCGCTCGGCGCGCTCCGCGGCGAGATCGCTCGCGATCGCATCGCGGATTTCATCGCGGCTCGCGGCTTGCCGGGATATGCTCCGACGCAGGGCCACATCGCGTCGGCGGTCTGCTATCTCGGCCACGCCCTCGGCGCCATGCGAGCGGGAAAGATGAAGCGGGCGCTGTTCATGGCGAAGGGCAGCCTGTTCCTGGGACGGATGACGGAGGCCGCCGACGGCGTCTCGTTCATCGTGGAGGCCTGACAGAGGAGTCGAACATGGATCTCAGAGGCAAGCGCGTGCTGGTGATCGGAGAGCGGGACGGCGTCAACGCTCCCGCCATCGAGGCGTGCGTCAGGAGCGCGGGCGCGGACGTGCTGTACGCGGAAACGCTCTGCTTCGTCTGAACCGCCGCCGGCGCCATGGACCTTGAGGGTCAAGGTCGAATCCGGCAGGTGGTGGAGCAGGCGGGGACCGACGGCGTCATCGCGGTGCTCGGGGCGAACTCGCCGACGGCGGTCGAGATGACGGCGCTCACGCTCAAGAGCGGCGACCCGAGCTACGCGGGGTCGCTGGCGGGCATCGCGCTCGGCATTCCCTCGTATCACATCCTCGAGCCGGAGATCACCGGGCAGGTCGACGGCGCGCTCTACGACCGCGAATTGGCCCTGTCCGCGCTGGCCATGGACGTGACCGAGGTGATCGCGCCGATGAAGGCGATTCGGGAAAGCTAGCGGCGGCACGCGCTGAATGACAGCCTGCGCCCAGGGAAGGAGCTCTACATGGCGTTCGACGGCGAGCGGTTCGTGGAGCGGTTCAACGCGGTGTGGAACGGGCACGACATCGACGGCATCCTCGCGATGATGACCGACGACGTGATCTTCGAGGCGTCGTTCGGCCGGGACCCGTGGGGCACCCGCGTCGTGGGCCAGGGCGCGGTGCGCGCGTTCCTCGGCGACATGTTCACCCGCATCCCCGACGTGCGGTGGGACGAGATCCGCCACTTCGCCTGTCCGGAGCTGGCGGTGGTCGAGTGGTTGACCTCGGGCTCGCCCCGCGGAGGCGCCGCGTTCAAGGTCGAGGGCTGCGACGTCCTCACGCTGTCCGACGGCAAGATCGCGGCGAAGCGATCCTACCGAAAGGGCGTGGTGTAGCCTCGCGCGACCGCTCGGTACCGCCCGCGGGATGCGCTTGCATCCACGTGGGCTCTGTCGGTAGCCTGTGGATGATGTACCACCGCCGTGCCGTCGCCCTGCTCCTGATCCTGGTCCTGGCCGGGCTGTCCGCCCTCGGCCACGCCACCCCACCGGATCCTGCCTGGATTCCGGGGGTCTACGACGATGCCGACGGCGACGACGTGGTCGCCATCGTCACATCGTGGGACCTGGCGCTCGGCGCGCTGGCCGTCGAGGATGGCCGCGCCTTCTGGACGCCGGTCGCGGCTGTCGAAGTCGCCCGCGCGGCGGTCTTCGATTCCGCGATCCCTCCCG
>Ga0126379_10001465_pt1 | contig 14403 bp, 6 predicted proteins | sample PanSoiMetPlot_24_FD_92640 | JGI IMG/M metagenome (GOLD analysis project Ga0126379, IMG submission 92640) | Tropical forest soil microbial communities from Panama - MetaG Plot_24 | ecosystem: Environmental > Terrestrial > Soil > Tropical forest > Bulk soil | place: Panama | collected 2016-02-17 | reverse complement strand
GTTTTGCGAGTGGCTAGTTTCGGAGCGTTTGTCGAAATCGCCCACGGAGTCGAGGGGCTGTGTCACAACTCCGAGGCGGTTGACGAACACGGAGCACAGCTCCACCTGGAGCCCGGCCAGGAATATGAGTTCAAGATCATAAAGATGAATCAGGAAGAGAAGAAAGTTGGCCTCAGTATCCGAGCCGTGCGCGAAGAAGCTTCGCGGCAGGAGGTTGAATCGTACAAGCATCCAGCGTCCAGCACGGGTGGATCAACCATCGGCGAGCTAATGTCCTGGAAACGGGCAGGGAACGAACAAAACTAAGCTTCGATCAGAATTCAGCCAAGAAGGGCTGCTCGTTGCAGCCTTTTTTTCTGGTAAGTTATTGTAAGGAATAGCTTTGCTGGAAATCCCCCGAATCGAACCAATTGCGGAGAGACGGGGACATAGGGTGGCTGGCAGGAGGGAGACGGTCCCGGGTCACGGCCGAGGGATCTCGAAGCCCGACCACCTAACTTGTTATCACCGGGGCAAATAAGCGGAAACTAAGAGAGCGACCCGAGCATCTTAATGGCTATAATAAAAGTCACTTCTCGGTACATGACGTCTCCATCCAAGAAGATCAAATCGATGTCGAACAAATTAAAGGCTGTCCTTCTCGTCTCATCAGTGGCTATTGTGCTGTTCATGGCCTTGGGCCTGAGCGGCGTGCGCGCTTCGAGCAATGATGGCGCTTATCGCCAGCTTGAGGTTTACAGTGAGGTGCTCTCGCGGGTGCGCAGCGAGTATGTTGAGGAACCGGATATACCCAAGGTTACCGACGGCGCGCTGCACGGCTTGCTGGAGTCGCTGGATGCCGAATCCAGTTATCTGAGTCCCGCTCAGTACGCCGAGTATAAGCAGCATAAAAGCTCTGCGAAGGCGGATATCGGCGCGGCGGTCTCCAAGCGTTTCGGTTACGCCGCCGTAATTTCTGTAATTCCTGGAGGACCGGCGGACAAGGCGGGAATCGAAAGCGCCGATATCTTCGAAGCCATCGAGGGCAAAAGTACGCGCGAGATGTCGCTGGCTGAAATCCACAACATGCTATCCGGTCAGACGGGATCGAACGTGACTGTTTCGGTGGTGCGCGCCCGCCGGGCCGAGCCGCAGAAAGTGACGATTACGCGGGACGCGGTCGCGATCCCAGCAGCCACTGAAAAGATGATGGAAGACGGCATCGGCTACGTCAAAGTGGACGCCTTCGCACCCGGCAAAGCACAAGAGATCGCGATCGGCGTTAAGTCCCTGCAGAAGCAGGGGGCGAAGAAGCTGATCCTGGATGTGCGCAATGCGGCCGAGGGAGAAGAATCCGAGGGCATCGCCGCAGCAAATCTGTTTTTGAACCACGGCACTATAACCTATCTGCAAGGACAGAAATATCCTCGCGAGGCGTTCAATGCTGATCCTCAGAAGGCGATTACCAGCCTACCCGTGGTAGTGCTCGTGAATCGGGGGACGGCGGGTGCGGCTGAAATCGTGGCCTCGGCGATTCTGGAGAATGCGCGGGGAGATGTAGTCGGCGACAAAACGTTCGGCGAAGGTTCCATTCAGAAGGTTTTGGAAATTCCCGACGGCTCAGCTCTGATTTTGTCCATTGCGAAATACTACTCACCCAGCGGTAAGGCCTTGCAGGACACTGCAGTGACTCCCAACATTCTGGTTGCGGACAACGATGATGACTCAGTTTTGCCCGATGAGGAGCAGCAGAGCCCTCCGCCGCAAGAGGCCAAACCACAACGGCCACAGACGGATGATCAGTTGCAGAAGGCGATTGACGTTCTCAAAAACCGGCAGAACAAAGGATAGCCTCTAGTTCAACCCTCAGAGAAGCGCGCGCCCTTCGGGGAGCGCGTTTTCTTTTCGCGAATGTATAACGACTTTCATAAAGCTCACCAGCCAAATATCGTCGCGCACTTCTTTGATAGCGACGGCTTGTCCGGCGAAAACCTGGCTGAAATTAATTTTTTCCGGGACAGATGCGGCTGCAACCAGTGCCCGCGATGGTCTGATCGTGCAGGGGATGGTCGATGTCCGGTGTGGGGACGCGGAGAAGGCTGGTAGACCTCGGCCGAACATTTCATGTCCAGTGGCGTCTTCGAGTTTCTGCAGTCTGGTCACCAGCCTGTGGGGACGTTGAACTATACTCATCGACACGACGCTTCCCCGCGCTCGCTCACGTACGAGACCACCCCAAACATCGATAGCTATCCCTGGCTCTCCAGGCGGGATTCCACCGAAGTGGTGTTGCAAAAGTCCTAGCTGCAGGAGAGAATCACGCCCTCTTATGGCAACCTGCAAGCCACCGGAGCGCAAAGGACTCCCGGCCAAGCTGTCGACAGTTCTCGTTTTGCTGGGAATCTCCGTCTTCATCAACTATGTGGATCGTGGCAATCTCTCCATCGCCGCTCCCATGATTAAGGATGAGCTTGGCATTTCTGCATCGCAGCTGGGTGTTCTTCTCTCGGCGTTCTTCTGGACCTATGCATGTCTGCAACCCGTATCCGGCTGGCTTGTAGACCGCTTGAACGTCAACTGGGTCATCGCCGGGGGATTCTTTCTCTGGTCTGCTGCGACAGCCGGGACGGGTATCGTACATACATTTGCGACCCTGTTTCTGTTGCGTTTGATTCTCGGCATCGGCGAGTCAGTCGCATATCCCTCATATTCGAAGATCATCGCTCTGCACTTCCCGGAGGAGCATCGGGGGCTTGCCAATTCGGTGATCGCGGCAGGACTGACACTGGGACCCGGATTCGGCATGCTGCTGGGCGGCATGGCGATGGCAAGATTCGGCTGGCGCTCGTTTTTCATCGTGCTCGGCCTAGGCAGCCTGCTTTGGCTTGCCCCTTGGATCAAGTGGATGCCGCTGGCGCGAGACGCAATTCATCTGACGACGACAGGCGCTCCGAGTCTTCCGGGGTTCCTCGGGATGCGATCGGCTTGGGGAACATTCGTCGGTTTGTTCTGTGGTAATTACTTGAACTATTTCCTGATCACCTGGCTGCCTTTTTACCTGGTGCGCGAGCGACACTTCTCTATCGACAAGATGGCGAAGATCGGAGGGACCGCGTACCTGTTAGGGGCCTGCTTCTCGATGCTGTCCGGGTGGCTTTCCGACCGCTGGATCATGTCCGGAGAAACTCCCACTCGAGTTCGCAAGACATTTACCGGTGGAGGGCTCGCACTTGCCGGGATTTTCCTCGGGGTATCTGACCTCACCGGCCCAAACGTTTGCGTAGCGATGCTCATGTTGGGTGTGATTTTTTTCGGCGTTTGCAGTTCTAATATCTGGGCAATCACACAGACGCTCGCAGGGCCCGAAGCCGCGGGGCGATGGACAGGTTTCCAGAATTTCGTCGGCAATCTAGCGGGGGTTGTGGCTCCGGCAGTCACCGGACTCGTGCTGGACCGGACCGGGCACTTTTACTGGGCCTTCGCGATCCTGACAGCCGTTGCACTGACAGGTACAACGTCCTGGCTTTTCCTAGTTGGACCGGTAGAGCAGGTGGTCTGGCAGAAGAAGCCTCAAGCCTCCGGATTCCGGTGATGTGAATCGTCTACTCCGGCGCAATGTGAATAGGCATTCCAGCGATGTGAATAAAGTCGCGGCCGGCAACGCTGGGATTGATGCTTCAGATTTCAAGAATGATCAAGTCATTCATTTGAGATTTGATGTCTTCATTGTCTTGTCCAGTCCGGCGGCGGTAGTAATTGACACGGCAACTCATCCCACTCGGATTGCAACAAGGGACGCGCAGGTCGAGCCTGCGGGATCGACGTATTGCTGGCAAGTCAGCGCCCCGCTTCATCGTGATGGTGAGCAACTCCTGCCGACATGGTGTGGAAGCTGCGGAAATCCACTGAGTTGACGAAGAGCCTCTCAAACGGGAGAATGTCGCCTGCGATGACATTCGCGAACCGGGCGAGGAGTTGTTGATTTTTTTCAAGGGGAATAAGAACGGCAAAGGTAGCCGAGCAGTTCATTCATTTTTATCCAACGTTCAACGATACGGGGCTGAGGTAAAACGGGAGCGACCACTTGAATCGAAATTTTGGCAGTTTGCTTCTGCTTGGAGTTACCTTATTCCCCTTTTCGTTAGCACTAGCGACAACTTGGGATAATAATCCGCAACCAAGCCTATCGCTCCCTCGGATTGCAGGCGGCGATATGCCTCTTAATCTGCTCGAAGTTGATGGGCAGTGGGTAATCAGTACAAATTCCGGCTGGCGAAACGCGTATCTTCAGGTTTATGACGAGCGAGAGCACAAAGTTTCGACACGGCTCGATCTCGCAAGCGCTTGGTATGGACTCGTTTATGATTCCAAACGTAAGTTGCTCATTGCTTCTTCAGCAGAGTCGTCTATTTATGTCATCGCATTCCATAAGGGCAGTTTTGGCAGCAAGCGTGAGATTCGTTTGGAAAATTGTCCTTTACCCGCTGGAGTCGCGGTGGGCCCGCATGGAACTGCCTGGGTCGCTTGTAATCAGAACGAAACCTTGATGCGCGTTGATTATCTAAGCGGCAAGATATTGCGAACGGCTAAAGTGGGAGCGTTCCCCTACGCCATCGTCAAGCTCCCATCTCAAAGACTGGCGGTGAGCTTGTGGGGCCAAAGTTCAGTTGCGATTTTGGACGAAGAAACTCTGGAGCGAGTTGCGCTGGTTTCTGTCGGCAGTCACCCCAACGACATGCTGTACTTGCCTAAGGCTCAACATTTGCTGGTAGCGTGTTCGGATTCCGATGATGTTTCTGTGGTGGATTTAGTCAAAGAAGCTGAACTTCGACGCTTTCACTTGGATATTCCCGGCGTAACAGTCGGGGGAGCACAGCCGGTTGCTCTGACCATGGACACCAAGACAGGTAAAGTTTACGTTGCACTTGCCGCTGTGAATGCAATTGCCATCTTCCAGATTACCATCGGGAAGCAGATTGAATATTCGTTCAGCCGAATGTTCCGCACGGGTACGTATCCGACCGCGTTGTTTTTTTCTAACCGCAATAAAACATTGTTCGTTGCTGATGGGCGAAATCCCGTTACCGGTTCGAATGCTCCACCTGGAGCGACCGCAACGAGCTATTCCAGTATCGGAAGTCTGATCGGGGGAGCGATCGAGGCGTACTCTAGCGCACAGCTTCAGAACACGGCATCAACCAACTTGTATCGTCAAGTCTATGAAACTGTTCCCAGCGAATCTACAGCCGCCAAGGAGAAAATCCTGTACTTTTCTGCAACGGGAAAAAAGCCAGGACCGATCCAACACGTGTTTTATATCTTGAAAGAAAATCGCACCTACGATCAAGTCCTCGGCGACATCGCTGAGGGGAACGGTGATCCGCGCCTGGTGCTTTTTGGCGAAAGTGTTACTCCAAATCATCATGCTTTGGCACGGGATTTCGTCCTCTTTGACAATTTCTTTGTCGATGGCGATGTAAGTGCAGATGGCCACTTCTGGTCGATGGCAGCTACGACAACGGATTATGTAGCTCGGCTGTGGACCACGACTTACTCAGGCCACAGCGAAGCGGCGTTTGATGCGCCCTACGATGGTGATGAGGAACATGACCACCCGATCGCGGCACCCAAGTCAGATTTTATCTGGGACCTTGCCAAGACATTAGGGATCCGTTATCGCGATTACGGGGAGTGGGGCCTGCCCGACAAGAAAGATAAGAACAAAGATGTGGTGTATTTGGCTGGACTTAAGGACCATTTTGATCCTTATTATCGTGATGAAATCGGCGATGTCACCGACCAGCAGCGTGTGGACGAATGGCAGAGAGAATTTCGTACTTTTGAGGCGAACGGGAATCTTCCGCAATTAAGCATCATTCACCTTCCGAACGACCACACATGTGGCACGCGTCCCGGCTACCCAACTCCCCGGGCGATGGTCGCCGATAACGATCTCGCTTTAGGGCGCATCGTGGAAACGATTTCGCACAGTCGTTTCTGGCCGTATAGCGTCATCTTTGTTCTGGAAGACGATGCGCAAAGCGGACCCGATCACGTGGACGCACATCGCTCGGTGCTGCTCGTAATTTCTTCGTTTACTCATCGCCACATGGTCGAACACGGCCATTTTCAAACGGCATCCGCGCTCAAAGCCATGGAGCAAATTCTCGGAATGTCGAGCCTGACTTATTTTGATGATCGAGCACTCAGCGTACTTGCGGATTTCGATACCCAACCGGACCTCGCTCCTTACGATGCCCTTCGGCCAAGAGTCTCCCTCACGGAAATGAACGCTCCAGATGCACCCGGGGCAAACGAGTCCGCACGGTGGGATTTCACCCATCCGGACCGCGCTCCGGAAGCTGAGTTGAATCGCATGATCTGGAAATCTATTCGGGGCCGGGACTCGGAACCGCCAACGCCAATAGTTCAGATTCACGTGCAGACGGAACTGGACTCTTCCATGCGGCATTAGGAATTATCGGACTTGCCCGGAAGCCCCCGACTCACGCAAACAAACGTCACGTACAAAAAAGATAATCCCGTGCGTAGGGTGAAACTAATCTCTATCGCATTTTCGCAAGATCTACGCCGAAGGATGTACGGTCATTCACCGGGTTTGGCCCGTTCCAGCGCCAAGAGAGATTCACATCGCCGATTCCGCCCGTTACGGGAAACACCGGTCCGAAAATCGGCTACCCTAGCGCGATGCTTGCTCCAGCTATATCGACCGCACCGATCGCCCTGCCGGTACGTCAAAAGAGAAGTTTTAGAGAGAGTTGCATGATTCTTGGCGGATTCGCAGTTGTTATTAACCCAAATGTTGTGCTGTTGACGTTACCATCAGGCTCACCGAATTGCGCGTGATTGAAGGCATTGAATAGTTCGGCGCGGAATTCGAGATTCATTCCTTCTTTAATTGCAGTGTCCTTCAGGAGTGCGATGTCCCAATTGTTCAAGCCGGGCCCGGCAAAGAACCGTCGGCTTGAGCTCCCTAACTGGCCTATGGGTTCGGGACTAAATAAGGACGTGTTGAAGAAAGGTTTCCTGGAACGGGGATCAGTGATATTCAGCGACCCTGGCATGTAGTTTGGGGTATCCACTGGCAGAGAGATCGCCCCTGCACCCGCCGTCCCCAGGAGAGAGTTATCGTCCGATTCTGTCAGTGTAACTGGCAGGCCAGTTGAGAATCGAGTAATACCGCTGAGGATCCAACCTTTTACCAGCCTGCTTGGGCCGTGAAGCAAATCAAACGGCAAGGGGAAATCGTAGCTGATCACGAAGTTGTGCCTCACGTCAAAAGATGACAATGACTTCTGATTTATATCGAGCGGATTAACCTGTTCTCCATATCCGGAAGCATTGTCATGAGACTTGGAGTAGGTATAACCAGCCAGAAATTCCGCACGAGACACTCGTTGCCGAACGCTGAGTTGAAAGGAGTTGTAATTGGACCCGCCGACGCTGATGAAATATCCGTCGCTCTCGAAGCTAGGTCCAAAAGGTCCACGTGTACCGTCTATTGTACCTCCGGTCACGGGATGATAAGTTCCGTTCTCTCCATTAGGTCCGCAAGTTACGCCATCGGTTACCGCGCTGGGCTGGCTGACGCTGAGACACAGGGCGGGATTGCCTGGGTTGGCTTCAAGCGATGACAACAAGTGATGTCCTTGAGCGCCGACGTAACCGATATTAAGCAAGGTTGCGGGGCCTAATTGTCTTTCGAGGGATAGTTGATATTCCTCGGTATAGGGCAAGACATTTTTGTAGTAGAAAGCTGGAGACGTGCCGATTGGTACGTATTGACTCCAATCAATCGAAGTGTCAGGATTTTTAGGAGAGAGGTTGTACGGCGGAGGAGGAGCCGGGAATCGTTGTCCTTCGACATGGCCCGTCCCGCGGTCGACAAATGGGGTAGCGAATTCCGGCGGCACAGGGCTGCCGTAATAATTGCCAAACGGAGCATCGCCGATTTCATTGAAGTTGGTTGCGCCTTCGAAAGTACTGTAAAACTTTCCCCAGCCCGCCCGAATGCTGGTTTTGCCCGGACCTCCCGTCAACTTGCCAAGCAACCCGCCATCTGCTGAAGGCGAATAAGCAAGCCCAAAGCGGGGCGCAAAGTTGTCGTAGCGAGTCGGGGCAAGCGTACTTGGTATCCCGGGATCGCCAGGGAAGACCCAGCCCGTGGGCGAACCAGGGAATACTTGCGATTGCAGGCCGAGAACGAGCGTCTCAAGCTGGCCATGCAACTCTGACCAGGGGCGGCTCACGTCCCAGCGCAGGCCGTAATTGAAGGTGAGGTTAGGCTTGACTCGCCAACTGTCTTGGGCAAAAAAGCCAAAATAACGCGAGCGACCGTAGGACGGATAACTCTCACCTTGGGAAAAGTCGCGCGGAGCGCCGATCAGAAAATCAGCAAAATCGACGCCGGTTTCCGAACCCGTGAAATCAAAGTCACCGTTTGATCCTACGTTGTATTCAGTAAGCTGGTTATACCGGAACTGTCCACCGAAGGTCAGAGTATGAGTTGCAATAACTTTGCTGAAGTTATCTGTGGCCTGAAATGTGCTTTCCGTAACGCCGAGCGGACCTCCTGATGCCCCGAACGAAAAGCTGTTGAAATGTATGCCTGGGATGTGGGCGTAGGCGTTCACTGGAGAAATTCCGAGAGTGCTGGGCCCTTCGGGGAAGCCTAGTGATGCTGGAGTGACGCCGGTACCGCCGAATGGGGCGTGTATCTGATATTTAAGACGAGTATAGCCGAGCCGTGCCTCATTTACCGAGTTACCCACGGTTTTCGAATCTGCCAAATCGACAACCTGAGACCGTCCTCGGAACTGGCCGCCGAAGCCGGGAAGCAACGCATTGGGCACAACCTGATTGTACTGGTCATAAAAGTAATAGGCCGTCAGCATGCCAAGTTTGGTGTTGTAGTCAGCGCGGCCACTAGCTTTATCGTCGACCAGAGTCTTCGGCAAGCTGGCGGGAATGAAGTAACTTACGCCGCCTACGACCGAGCTTACCGGGGGAATGTATGGCAACAAATTCTTGGAAACGGTGGTAAACATGCTGCCGGGAATGTTCGCGTTAGGAAAAACGCACCGGGAAGACGATGTGCAACCGGCAACGTAATAGGGTTCTCCCTGCGTTACAGTGTATCCGACGCGGTTGCTGAGCTCCTGTGCCCAAGCGGGGCCTTGCACTGTTTTAGTCAGAGAGGAAGCCAAACCAGAGAAATCGCCACTTCGCTCCGCGTTGGATGCCACCGGAATTGCTCCCAGAGTGCTCTGTCCCTGAATTACATGATTCCCTTGATAGTCAAGGAAGAAGAACAGCTTGTTGTGTTTGATAGGTCCACCGAAGGTTCCCCCGAACTGGTTTTGCTTATAGTCGTCTCTCTGTGTGGCGAAGTAGTTCCGCGCGTCGAGGTCCGTGTTCCGTAAGAACTCGAACAGGCTTCCGTGAAAACTGTTGGATCCTGCTTTTGTAACCACATTGATCTGACCACCCGCGTAGTTACCGTATTCCGCGTCGAAGTTGTTCGTCAGGATCTTGAATTCTGCGATCGAGTCGAGGTTGGGGATGATCCCGGTGCCGGAGAATGCGAATTCTTGCACCGTAATTCCATTCAATAGAAAGCCATTGGCAGACTCGCGCTGGCCATTCACCGACTGATTTCCTGCGTTCAGGTCACCAGAAACTGGAGTGAAGGTAAATCCCGTTGAGCTGAACTGTCCGCCTTGGCCTCCCGCAAGCCCGGAAGATGTTGGTGAGACTCCAGGCTGCAGAGCCAGCAAATCCGTATAGCTGCGCGTGACAAGCGGGACTGAAGTGATCGTCTGCCCGGTAATTACTTCGCCGACCTGCGTGCTTGCAGTATCGATTTGTACGGCTGTGCCCGAAACCACAACCTCTTCATTGACCTTGCCGAGCTTCAACTTAACGTTGATGACCTTGGCCGAGTCGACGTCGAGCACTATGTCGGTCTCGCGGAATACGGTAAATCCGACTTGACGAACCTCTACGTCGTAATGCCCGGGAGGCAAGTCCACGAAATCGTAGAATCCTTCGGCATTCGTTAGCCGCGTTTCCACCAAGGCCGTTGCTTTGGCACGGACCTCCACAGTTGCAGCGGAAATTACGGCACCACTGGAATCGGTGACAATCCCAGAAATTCCTGCGGCCACTTTCGCGTAGACAGGCACGCTGAGGAATACAACCAAAGCTGCCGACACAAGAAGCCGGAGTCGATACAGAAAAGTGGTTCGCACTGCTGTTGGCATCGTGTATATTTCGCACCGATTCGAGTTCATGGCTCCTCCGGTTCGGTCGTTTGCACTCAAACGATCCCATTGATTTCGCTCCGCTTGTACCCTGGAAAACTGGCGTCTAGCACACGATATAACCGCTTAGATGAATGGCCCTGCCTGCTGATCTCAAGGTTGTTCAGAGGTCAGCAAGGATTAGATCGCTGGCAAAAAACCAGCCGCAATGAATTCGGCCTACCTTAGCTCACGGAACGGCAAAATTCGACCCGAGTAGAAGATGTGGTGATATAAAAAGCTTATAGGTAGGGATGGTGTCAAGCTAAAGTTTTCCACAAACTACTTTCTCGCCGGGTACGGATCCCGGTTAATTATTTCCGACCAGTAACATACGTAGGAGTCACGATTTTTGAACAGAATTCAGACGGACGCCTGGGTAATCGGTCACCTGTACACATTGTATAATACGTTGAGCGCCTCCTCCTGCCGCCTCTAACCGTCACAATCTGAACGTTGGAAGGGTTGAACCTCGCTAGAGGTCAATAGCGTCGCCCTTTGCTATCAGCAGATCTTGGACCAAGTTCGGGTACTCATCGAACCCAGGTGAACGCGCCGAGGGAAAGTCTTCTCGTCGGAGCGCGAGATGGCACGCAGGTAGGGCATAAGCAAAGTGACGCCCTCAAACTTTTCGGAGGCTTTGTTCGGAAGGGTTAATTCTCAGAACGTGGCTATCGACTGCGGTATTTCTCCCTTCGTGCCGACCGCTAGACAGCGTCTGTCATTTCTGTCTGGCGAGCCTGAGCTTGTCGCTCTTGAACGGAAGGTAAACTTCGAAGATTTCACTCCCACTGAGTAAAATTTCGCGCGTGCTATTATCGTGCGGTCTCCTGCGCAGAACCCGTCTGGTAGCCGGCGCCTGATCGTTTCTAAGCGGATAGATTTTTAGGCTGTGGACGAGAATCTGTAAAAGTGCGATGCAGGCTGTTTTCGGGCCTCGTCAGATTTCTCGACAGAACCGATTTTTCCGGTGACTGAGGCGAAGGACCGTGTGCAAGGTGTTGGTGGCAGTTGTGGCCTTTGCGAAACTTCGCTAGTTGCGCTTGTTGGAGTCAACCAATGGAGCGTAGAAAATTCATAAAGTCTCTTCTGGGTGGTGCGCTATTTTGCACAGCGCGGCGATCGCTCGCATTCTCCGCCCCTCCTCTCGCCTCTCCTGCCGATCTCGAAGTTAAGCGGGTATTAGTGATGTTCAAGTGTCACTTCGATGCAGGGTTCGGCGACACGCAGGCAGCGGTCCTGAATCGTTATTTGAAGGAATTTTTTCCGCATGCGATGGAGCTTGCCCGCCAGTTGCGCGACTCCGGAAATTATCGGTATGTCTGGACCACGGGATCATGGCTGCTCTACGAATATCTGGAAAGAGCAACACCTGAAGAGCGCCGACGCATGGAAGCGGCCATCGCTCGAGGAGACATCGCGTGGCACGCCTTGCCCTTTACTTGGCAGACCGAGCTAATGGATCCGTCGATGATCTCGGGAAGCATCGGCCTGTCGCGCACCTTAGATCAGCGTTTTGGTCGCAAAACGACCGGCGCCAAAATGACGGACGTTCCCGGGCACACGCGTGGTCTGGTTGCGCCGCTGGTCGCAGCGGGTATCACGTTTCTGGATATTGGTGTCAACGACGCAAGCACGCCGCCAGAGGTTCCCGTTTTTTTTCTTTGGAAGGCTCCCGATGGCTCAACTCTCGCGCTCATGTATCACCACGGTTACGGCGCCGTGGCCCGTCTGCCGCACTCAGACCTAGCGATCGCGATGGTGGTACGCGACAACGATCTGGGGCCACACACGATCGACGAAATCCACGAGACATACGCCACACTTAGTGCGCGATACCCCAATGCGAGTATCACTCCAACCAATCTTACTGAAATAGCGAACGCCGTCGAACCGTACCGTGACAGATTTCCGGTGTTGACAGAGGAAATTGGAGACACGTGGATCCACGGTGTTTCGAGCGATCCGCTCAAGCTTGCGCGATTTCGCGAGGTCGCACGCCTGCGCCAAGGCTGGGTCGCTGAAGGAAGATTTGCGATTGGCGACCCAACAGACGTAGCTTTGCTCCGATATTTGCTCCTGGAAGTTGAGCACACTTGGGGCACGGATACAAAAACATGGTTGGATTTCGATCACTATACGCCAGAAGATCTGGCATCGATGCTCGATACAAAAAACTACAAGGTCGTTGAGCTTAGCTGGGAAGAGAAACGGCAGGATCTCTTTACAGGCATCGATACACTGCCTTCTCCGCTGCGTGAGCAGGCACAAACTGCTTTGCGCGATCTTGCTGCGACGCGGCCCCAGTTGCGCAATCCGCATTCTCGATCGGCTGAAACGGACATTGAGACTCCCCATCTAATCGTAGGAATTGATTCGCGGACAGGTGCGATTCGCCGGCTTTACCACCGGGAGTCGAGACGCGAATGGGCTTCAACCGATCGCCCCATCGCGCTCTTTTCATACCAGACGTTGTCGCAGGACGATTACTCGCAGTTTTTCTCCAGTTACGTAATCAGCGATGAGGATTGGGCCAAAAAAGACTTCGGCAAACCGAACATCGAGCGTTTCGGAGCCGAGAGCCGCGAGTGGTTTGCATCGCTCAAAGACTTACAAACCGAAGAAGATGAAAAATTCCATCGCCTGCTCGCCCGCGTGCAGATCGAGGATTCTGGCGCGTTTCAGAGTGGGCGGGCTGCATTTCCGCAGGAAATGTACTTGGAAATTCTGATATCAAAAGCGGAACCAGTGGTCGATTTGAACTTTTCCTGGTTCAAAAAACCAGCGACGCGTCTGCCCGAAGCACTCTGGTTGACTTTTCGTCCGACAGCGTCCGATCCAAATGGTTGGATTCTCGAAAAATCTGGCGAGCCGGTATCTGCATTCGGTGTGGTCCGATCTGGAAATCGTCACACGCACGCCTTATCACGAGGATTCCGGTACAGCGACGATCGCGGATCTTTTTCTGTAGAAACCCTGGACGCACCGCTTGTCGCTCTGGGTGCGAAGTCGCCCCTGTATTTTTCGAACTCGCCGCCTGATCTTGCGGCCGGTATTCACGTCAATCTCTTTAACAATGCCTGGGGAACAAACTACATAATGTGGTTTGGGGAAGACATGCGCTTCCGTTTTCGCGTTCGCCTCGCATAATTCAGGCCGGCCAAAAGTTCTCCCCTCTCCGTCTTCACCTGGGACCGAGCGGCAACGCGCACAGGAAAGTTCGGGGCTATGGCGTATCCCGCGTAAACTCCTGGAAAACAGCTACGGCTGGCCTCTGCCCGCTGCTATCCTAGAGGGTACCCATGCCGTCTGTTCTGACAGGTCTTCCCCCCGTTGAGTTGGCACGCAGGAAATACGTGGGCAAGGTCGTCTTCGGTCTGCTGGTCCTGTTGGCTGCACTGGTAGGCGCATCTGTCGGTCTGTTGCTCGTCTACTCGACCGACCTGCCTCAGGTGGAGCAATTGGAGCATTATCGGCCCAGTTCGACCACCGATCTTTACGACGATCACGGCCGAGTGATCGGTTCGTTCGCGCTCCAGCGCCGCGTGGTGGCCACTTATGAGGACTTTCCCAAGGTTTTGCGCGACGCCCTGATCTCGGTTGAGGACAAGGATTTCGAGAAACATTCAGGCATCAACTTTTGGCGAATTTTGGGGGCGGCGTACCGCGACATCGTGTCGGCCGGGAAGGTGCAGGGGGCGTCCACACTTACCATGCAGCTCTCCCGTAATCTGTTTTTGACGCCCGATCGCACTTTTCAGCGCAAGATGCAGGAAATGTTATTGGCCATGCAGATCGAGCGTCATTTCACCAAGCCACAGATTTTCACCCTCTATGCAAACCAGATTTATCTGGGGCACGGAGTATATGGCTTTGAAGCTGCCTCGGAATTTTACTTCAGCAAACCTGCTCGGCAACTGACCTTAGACGAGGCGGCCTTGCTGGCGGGTCTTCCCAAGTCGCCCGGGTACTATTCGCCTATCAATCATCCCGAACACGCACTCCGCCGTCGGAACCTAGTGATTAATTCCATGCTGGAAGACGGCAAAATCACCGCTGCCCAAGCCGCCCGTGCCAAGGACTCGGCCATTCAACTTATGGT
>Ga0126379_10001463_pt1 | contig 14414 bp, 23 predicted proteins | sample PanSoiMetPlot_24_FD_92640 | JGI IMG/M metagenome (GOLD analysis project Ga0126379, IMG submission 92640) | Tropical forest soil microbial communities from Panama - MetaG Plot_24 | ecosystem: Environmental > Terrestrial > Soil > Tropical forest > Bulk soil | place: Panama | collected 2016-02-17 | reverse complement strand
CGAGCGCGCGCGCGTGCCGCTTTGCGAGGGTTGGGGCCGGAGGTCCTGGCCCTCGGGGCCGCGGTCTGTGATTTCGGCCGAAACTGAAAAAAGGGGGGGGTGCTACGGTATGGGGGCCTGGCAGATCGCGCACGTGGCGGCCGCCTGGCGCCAAATTCGGGGTCATTACGGAGTGGTTAGCCCGGGCAGTGTGGTTGCGCCTGGCGCTGGCGTCTTGGCGGTCACCAAGGCGGTTAGCACGAGCTGATCGTTTGGGGAGTACCCTAGGTTAGTCCAGCCCGCTTGGAGTTGCGCGAGGTCGAGTATCCCACCTTGATAGGCCTTTTCGAGTTGGGCCTCACTCAAGTGCTTGTGTGCCACGTGCCCACCCCTGGCGCGCTGGCCTGCCGCTTGCTTTTCGAGCAACAGAAAAGTGAGAGTCTGGATGGAGTCAGGGGCATAACCGAGACGTTGCCAGTACGTTTGCGCTGTGGTCATGTCAATTATCCCACCGAGGTAAGCGCGTTCGATTTCGCCTTCGGAGAGGTGCCGCCAAAACTTGTCGCCCCGATCTCCGAGGATGGAGTAGTACCCTAGTTTTTCCTCCTGCAAAATGGCCGCTTCGTCAATCGCGGTGCGGACGTCTTCCCACGAGATAAACCCGCCCCGAAACTGTGAAAGCGTGTCTTCGAGGTAGCGGTGAACTAGGCCACTGACTGCCTGGCCTTTCGCGGCTGTCCATGATTGCGTGGCCGTGCCCTGGTCTATGCCCTGAAGTTGGAGCAAGGAAATCGCGGTTCCATCGTCCATTTGCTTGAGGCGGGCCAGTTCTAAAAGTTCGTTTGCCGCCCACGGACGCGCGGAGTCTTGAATTAGAATCTCTATCATTTCGTCGGAGTAGCCCAACCACGACAACCACCTGTCCACTTTCGCTCGTGTGAGGTCGCCACGATTCAGCGCTTTTACATACTGGGCCTCACTCAAGAGCTTGGGCCGGAATTGCGCGTTAATTGACCATTGCATCGGATCGGCCACTATGGTTTGGATGAGCGGTTGCAAGGCTCGGCGGGCAAGACGCCCTAGACCCAAGTTCCGTGCCAGAAGCTCTCCGTACTCCCGAAACCCTTTGATTACGTCAATCTCTTCTGGTAGTAATTCGGAGAAAAAAGCGACGTTGCCCTGTCGCACAGCAAAGCTGATGAGGAATCCGAGAAACGTCTTAGCTGGTGCCAGTGTTGGTTCAATCACCCCAGAGGTTAGCCCAGATTTTAACTCGGAGGAGAGGGTGTCCAGAAGGTCTCCCCCGACAGTTGTCATAGCTGCCAGTGAGCCGCCTTTTCGGAAGCTGGCAATGATCGCATCGGAGTTAAACTCAATGCCTAGCAGGTCGCCCAGAATGTCACCCATCAAGCGGAAATACCCTGGCTGGTTCAACCCTTGCATGGCGGTGAGGAGTTCCACGATTAGAGCAAACACTTCATCAAAGTTGCCCGCAAGCCATGTGACCGCCCAGGTGAAATAGTCCCAAACGGAATGACGAAACTTGTTAACGAGATCGTCCCACCAACCTGCCGCCTTTTCGCCTTCGGCTTTGAGTTGCGCGAGATCGGGGATACTCGGAACCTGCCCATACTCAAAGGGCGTGTCTCCGTCTGTCGGGGGTGAGAAGAAGAGTCCCATTAGTAGGTGTACCCCAAATCTTTCGCGGAGCGGCGAAGTGAGGCCAACACTTCGTCATCGGCCGGAAGTTGACCATGAGCTATGCGGTCAGCGATGCGGACGCGCACGGCGTCAGCGCTGTAGTAGTTCGGCGGCGTAGAGTAAAACGGCGTGGCCGGTTTCCGCGAAGCGCCCTGCAAGGTAATACCAAAGATGTTGAAGATATCGCCCACGGCGCGCGCAATGCTGCCGAGTAGCACGTTCGCTTGAAGCAACCCAAAGGGGTCAATTATGAAGTTTATCCAATCGGCCAGCCTGTTCAAATTCGCCAGCACGCCAAGGAAAGATTGTGTGATGGCATTCTCAAGAGCCACGATTCGCTGATCTAGTTTCTTGGCCCATTTGAAGCCCAACAGCCTGAAAATTACCAGCACGCGGCGCACACGTTGAAGGAAATCGAAGATCGGTTTGACATAGGTGTTCCAGAGCTTTTTGTAGGCGTCGATTTCGATTTTGAGATGACACAGGAGCGGGCCGAAGATCTTCGTCAGCTTGTCCTTGATTTTGTCGATGAGGTCTTTAAGCTTCTGTATCAGATGGTCGTTGAGCCACTGCCAGAGGTTCGTCAACCATGTCCAGAGGCCACTGAATACCGAGTGTACAGCGTCACCGAGACCACCCAACAGTGAGTTGGTAGCGGTGATGTCCGCGGTCAGCACTCCAAAGCCCGCGGTCACCCACGCCACGAGCGCGGCTATCTGTCCGTCAATCGCATCAGAAGCCCACGAGACTAGCGCGAACATTCCCATAGTTAGGCCGTCCGGTTGAGTTGGTCTATACCTGTCGCCAGTGCGCGGATTCTCTCCACTTGCGCGGTGATGGCGGCGACCACGTCACTTGGCGCGGGTGCCGGGCCTGGCCACGTGAGGCTGAACGGGCCATGCTCCCCCACCATGAAACTCACCACAGTCGTCTGAGTGACGGCACCTGTGGGGCCTAGTTGCGGTGACTGCCGCACGATGACATTTGACACTGCGTAACTCCCGTTGCTGTCCATGTTTTCACGTCCTTGGTGCCTGAATGTAGCCCGCTACAAAATGGTCGGTGAGTTGCGACGCTAAGCTGATCGAGTCCGGGTACCAGCCCGGGCCGCCCACATAGAGAGCGCGCGCGGCGGCCAAGGTCATAGGTGCTGTCGTGGTGTTCGGCAGTAACTTTGCGGCCTTGATTTCAGCGTCGATGACCTTGGTTAGATTCAGCCAGCCCGCGGCGCTGGCGGTGGTGCCTAGTCTCATTTCGGCTGTCAAGCCTTGCTGCTTAAAATGTTCCATGGCTCTGACCGCCTCGGCCCCGCTGAGCATTCCCGCGCGCGCGATGAGAAAGAGATTGTCCGCCATTGCTTCGAATACTTGCTCCACTTTGGAAGCGTCAATGCACGGTTCACCACAACCACCACCTAAGATCGCCCATACGAGCGCGGCCGCCCCAATGATTGCGCCCACCAGAGGGGCAGCACTCATTATGAGGGGTAGCCCTTGGCCCACCCAAGCCGCGGCGGTCGCGGTCATCTGGATTTTTGTAACCATGCTGGCGATTATGTCGCCCACGCCTAAAACAAGGGTTGCGGCGGTTGAGTCGCCCTGTGCTTGCTTGTTGCATGGGATTCCGGGCGACATAAAGCCAGAGGGCGGACACGGCGGGAGTCCGGGCGGCAACGGCGGCAACACTACGGGGGGCGTACCTGGCACACCTGGCGCGGGCCGCGGCGGAGGTTGACATTTGCCCGCCACAAAACTCCAGCCTTGCGGACAGGGAGCCGGTGGCCGCGGAGCTGTGGGCGGCGGCGGTGGTGTAGGAGTGGGCGGCGGCGGCGGAGCTGGCAAGCATACCTTGGGCGGCGGCGGCGGCGGAGCTGGCGGGCCTGGCGGGGCCGGTAAACCTGGCAAGCTGAGCGGCGGCACCTGTGAGATTTGCGCGGACCCGGGGAGTAAACCAAGAGCCGGAAGGGCCGCGGGAAAGTCGAGAAACGGGGCCGCGGTGTCGAGGGCCTGAAAAGCAGTCATAGCGGTGGCAACGTCTGAGCTTGTCTCATCGAGGTTGGTTAGTGCGCTATCCATTTCCCAAAATGCACCCATGACCGCGGCTATGTCAGCGTCCCATCCGTCTGTCGGACCCGCGGCGTTGCCTAGAGTCTCGTTTACGAGTTGGAGAAAGTCACTGCCCTCTGAGGTGTAGCCAACGAGTGAGTCATCTATCGAAGGTAGGATGATTGCCATTCACACTCACCTAAGACTCTCACGAGAATTGCAAGAGGCCAAGCCGGATGGTGCTGTATTGGTCCGCGGCTTGGATGTTCACGGTGCTTGTCCCAACACGCCAGCCCGCCAAGAGTGGCATATCTGTGGGCATAGCCACGGTGCCGGTCAGAATGCCCGCGGTCTGCCCAATGAGGCCGCTACCACCTGAATAGATCTGCGTCAAGCTGGCGGCTTGCGTCAGGTTTACGTCACCCCGAAAGAGGCGGTTGGCTCCGTCATCGATAATCAACAGCGCGGAGCGGGTGGCCACAGTCGCGGACGTTACCAGCGTGAAGTAAACAGACTTGAGGAAGTATTTGAGGCCCGCGGGGATGGTGAACAACCAATCGGCACCCGCGGCCGGATTAGCTATGGCTTGGCTGACTGGCAACAGAGTGCCGCCACTGCCCGGAGGCTGGCGGATAGCTTCGGCGGGCCACGTGACGCCAAAAAGGTTGGTGACGTAACCTTGACTTAAGATCGTATGCGCGGGCCGATTCGCTCCACCTGGCTGTTGGAGAGCGAGTGAAACCCAACACGTGGAGTCAGCCAAGCCGCCCCCAAGGTTGGTGACCGACGCACCACAGAGCCAGCCCTCCGACAAGGTGAACACTTTGGTGGTGACTGTCGAGAGTGAAGCCCCGTCTAGGGATTCGGTCTCATAGTGCATCTGCCCGTTGGCGTCCAAGTATCGGACGGCCAGAGTTAGGTTGGTGGTGCTGGCCGTGGTGAAGACTGTGGTTTGGAGAAAATCATCCGGGCCGATGTACAAGACACTTGGCGGGTCGACGTTGTGCTTGTTGAAGTGGATTCCGGGCGGGTACGCATACTCTCTGCGTGTTTCGGCCAGAATCTGGCGAAACAAGTCAACGGTCAAAATCGGACTTCCCATAGCTGTTACTCCTGTGCTGCTAAGGTTGAATGATGAGAATCACGGCGTATTTTTCACCCGCCCCACTGGTGTAGCTGTAAATGGCGGTGACCTGGCCGGCCGCGGTCAAGCCCTCGGTGAACAAAGCGCAACACGCACTAGCGCTAGTCGTTGCGCTGGCGCGCTGCGTACCGCGGTTGCAAGTGATCGTTGAGTTCCCGCGTTGCGCGGAGAAGTACACGCCATAGTCTCCCACCTGTGGCACACCCGCCCCGCTGGTGGTGACGGTGACGGAGGTAGCGGGGTCGTGGCCGATATCGTACACAAAGGCTGTGCTCGGATTCCAATGAGTGCCGCCAATGAATACGATTATGGAAGCGCACATGTCGAAGGACCCGCCAGTGGTGACGGTGACTGAGCCTGTCGCAACATCTGCACCTGTCAGCACCTTGCTAAAGGTACTCCCCCAAGTGACGGTTGCGTGGCTGGCGTCCCGTTGTGTCCAGCCCGCGGGGGCGTTGATTCCGAAACCAGCCTCAACAAACAAAATGGCTAGGTCACCCGCCAAGCTGCCCGCGGGGAAAAACATGGTCAAGCTGTTTGTGGAGATGGCTGTTGCATTCGCACCCCGAATGCCTACGGGCACTGTTGGGGTGCCTGTCGGTGCGTAGCCCTGAGCCATGGCCGGGTAAGAGAGCGCGATAAGGCTGGTGACGTACCCTTGGACTAGCATCATATTCGGCGCGATGCCAGCTTGGCAGGTGTGTTGGAGAGACACTTGCACAAAGCAAGTGGCCGCGGTTAGGCCGCTACCGAAGTTTGAGACACAAAGGTCTAGCAGATAGCCCGGGCTGAGCGGCAGATGAAACGTGGTTTGCACAGCGGGCAGCACACCGTCAAGGCTGTAGGTTGTGTACTGTACCTTGCCGTCACAGTCCGCAATACGGAGGTTAAGGGTTAGGCCGGTGGTGGCCACGGCCGTGGAAACGGTGACCGCGAGACAGTCATCTAGCGTAATCCACACTCCGAGGGCGGCAATTGTGGGTTGTGGCTTGCACGGCCCTGCCTCTGTGGTCGTCACCATGCCGCCTGGCGGGAGTGCTGCGAATGCTGTTGTCACTTGCTGCGATACGTCGGTTGGTTGTGAGACGAAACCTTGTGGACACGGCGCACCCGCGGGCACAGTGACCGCACCCGCGGGCGGCGTCGGGGCGGCCGTAGGGCCAGCTACCAGCGTGGTAGCTGGCGCTGGCGTTGGTGTCGGGGCCGCCGAAACGGTGACGGCGGAGGTTGTGCCTGTGTAGCTCGGTGAGTTGGCGGGGACCACGAGTTGAGGCGCACCAGAAGCACCAATAGTGAAGTAAGCCAAGTCGGTGGTGAAGGTGCCCGCAAATACGGCTTGTTGACTCGGTGCCGAAGTGGGGTCAATCGTCAGCAGTGAGTTGTAGGCGTTGCGGTAATCCTCCGCGGAAAGTGAGGCCGCCCGGAGGTCTGCTACACCCGCGGTATAAAAGGCGGAGCCGGTGGCCAAGTTGGGTGTGGTCGTGCCCATTCTTTCTCGAGGAGCTTGGTACGCGGGTACTAGTACTGAGGTCCCTTAATGAATCCAAGCGGGTGCCGAAGTCGCGGAGATAGACACACTCCGCGGTGCTCCACCCATGGTTGACCGTTCGGCACCCGCCTGTTTGCTGCCCGCTTTACTGCCGCATCGACGGAGGTGCTAACTCCACAAAGAAGAACGTGATTTTGACCGCGGCCGCGGCCTGATTTTGCGCCACATCTACCAAAATCGCATTTTTATTGGCGCTGTTGAATATCGGAATCAGCGAGATGTTGTACATGTCCGACAACCAACAGAACCAATAGGCCGTGGTGTTCGGATCTCCAACCAAGCCCGGGCCGCCTATTCCGAGGTTGCCGACATCTGCACCTTGAATGCGAACGGCCCCGCACGGAGCGCTGACGCAGTAGCCCATCAGCGCGTAATCGGTGTTGGCCTTGAAATTGTCCGCACCCGCCAATGAGTTGATCGCGACCTGGCCCGAATAATTGCCCGCGGCACCCGCGGTCACATCAACCTCTTGTCCCATCATGTTACGCCCCCACCGTGAGAGCTGAGCGGTAGAGATGAATCGAGCTTGGATTCCGGGCAGGTTCGCATAGTAAACCAACAAACACCCGGTTTCGATCTGCCCGCCCACGGCACTGCCGGTCAATTCAGCGGTCAGCACATCTTGAGCAATCAACGGTTGCATGAACTGATAGCGAGGATAGCGCGGGCTGGCGTCGGTCGCATCCACAACCATCCTGACCCCGTTCACGTTGTCATGAAGTCTTGGACTCCTGATGCGAAAAGCACCCACAGCATTGTTAAAAGCCCATGCTGACAAAAGTGAAATCTGGCTTGTGGGGTCCGCGGACCTAATCGTCAAAGTGTTTCCAACCGCCATGGTGAGACCGGTAAACGTGGTGCTTGGTGCCGTGGCGATTCCTGTCAGTAATTCGAGTGCTGCGCCCATTTTGGTGTTCTCCTTCGAGTTAAGAGTTGTATGTTTTTGGGTTAAGACTGTGGTTTCGCTGTGACGCCTAGGTCTTTTGCAAGAGCGTCGATGGCGTCAAAATGCGCCGACGAAATGTGCGTGATTGCGACTACTTGCACGTCCGCGGCCGGTGCTACCACACCGTCAAGGTCTCGGTGTTGCTCGCGCAAGTGGGCGGCGGCCGCCTGGCTGGCCGATTCGGGTGTTGCCGATATCCCTAGCTCACCGTGGTACAGACAGGTGAGATGGTAGAGAACATCTCCGATGGTTCCCGCGACTACTTGAGGCTTGGGCATACATCCATCCTTTCTGTGGCCATGGCTAGCCAGAGGCTAGCCACGTGCGCGCGCTATGAAACTAACGGAGTTGAATGGCAAGGTTACGGAGCGCAACGTCCACAGCGCTGACACGTTGCAGGTTGGCCGGGTCCCCTTTGGGTGCCCGCGGTGGCAGATTCAAAGTACTCAAGAGTTGGAGGAACGGTTGAATACCAGCACTGTAGGACTGTTGGCCCGCGGTGATGCCGCCCGGATATCGTTGCGCACCTACGGTCGTGCTTCTGGTGCTCCACTTAGCGTCACCCGCCAGGTTGACTCCAGACACAAACCTGCCGTCTGTGATAGCGGCTTGGACACCTGCCGCCCACGTGTTAGCGCTGGCCGCGGTGCTTTGCTGCCAGTCTTGGCGCGGGTTGTTCACACCATCGACATAAGCCTGACCGGCCGCCGATGCCCTCTGGACGTACTTTTGCACAATGGTTGCAAGAGGTTTGATATTTATCGCCATGTTTCAATTCTCCTAGTGGGAAAGTTGACTACCAAGATACACATATAATTACTCGTCGGCTATTGCAAGCCTTTTCTTTAGCTAGGTGGTCTTACTGGGACTCTGCCGCGGCCGGTTTCATTCTGCCTGTCCACGGTGACGGACCCTCGCCCCGTTCGTAGGCCGTCCATGCAGTTTGCTCGGATTCCATTCGACGTTTAAGCGTTGCGAGGTCCGCGGCGGCGGCCGCTTGCTCTGATCGATAGCGCGCGAGCCAAGGCCCGCGGAGCGCGCTTACCACAGTCACACACAGGAATTTTCGCGGATTGGTGACTGTGGGGCGGGTGGCAAGGTGCACGTGTGCCGACATGCAAGCGTGAATCTCCAAAACGGTGACACCCGGGGCGGCCGCCTGGCAATCTAGGAAAAGCTGGTGCGCCAGCCGGTCATCTATGCAAAGGGGTCCGATGGTTTGAAGTGGGGTGAGGTCTGGAAGGGTAGGAACGGCCGCCGTCGTCACCACCCGGGCGGGTGGTTTTGGGGGTGCGGGCGGGGTAGACGATGGCGACGAATTAGCGGGCGGAGTAGAACAACTAGAGTCTTTATAAGGAAGGGTTACTTTGTGACCCTCGGCGGGTTCATTTGTGACCCTTGGCGGGTCACTTTGTGACCCTTGGCGGGTCACTTTGTGACCCGCGGCGGGTTCATTTGTGACCCGTGTCGGCGTGTCGACATAGGGTCGGCGTGCCCGTAAGTGCTGATCTGTCAGCGCGAGTTGTTCGGCCGGTGGTTTGGCGTCCGGGTCAAGCCAGAAGTCAACGGCCCTGTGGTGCTCTCCGCGGTATCCTTCGGCCCGTTCCTTGACGAAAATTAGGCCGTAGTATTCGAGTTCCCGCAGGCCTCTGCGGACCGAAACTTTGCTTGCTCCGGTAAGCTCGGTCAGGTGCTTAAAGCGGATATCTCCGTTGGTGTGGTTCTTCAACGGGCCGTCCTGAAACTTTGCTTGCATTTTTAGAATGCACCACAACAAAAAGGTGAGCGGGTGCAGAATGTGGCCCCACGTTACGATGAAAGTGTAAGGGATGCGCACGTGCCAGTCACTTTGACTGCACCATACTGCGTATTTTATGAAACGGTCAGTTGTTCGCTTGGCTGAGTGTGGGCTACTACCGTTATTTGTTGTAGACTTGCAGGCGGAGTCCGATTCTGTCACATTCATTTCAACACCGTCGTGTCTTTTGGATTTCCGGGGGCTGGTGCGAGCCAGCACCCGGATAAGACCTACCAAGGTTACAATGCGCGCGCGCTTGACTCAAGGGTAAGAACGGTCTTACCCTTGTCTGGGGAGGAGCCGCACCTAGTCCGTGAGTCAGACTGTTCAAGGAGTGTTGGTTAGACTGAGGTCAGAGGGCCGCGGGGCGGTCGTAATGGCTGTGCCTCAGTCTGTCCGCGATGTGCTCTTGTTCCGGGCGGGCGATATGCTGGTGGTTCGCGCGGAGGCCGGTGAGCTGTGCGCGCGTAAGGTTGATCTGTCGCGGACAGTGCCGCCGTCTGGCGCTGACGGAGGTCCTACCGATGACCCAAGAGGAAAGGGACAAAATAAACGCTGAGCGGCTGACTGATTGGGGTATCGAGCTGGCGCATTCTCATTCAACGGCCGCCCTAATGGTTGGTGTAGGCCACGATGAGCGGTCAGGTGAGTTGCATGTGTGTGTGCCCGCGAATCTGCCGACACAGGTGTTGATTGGATTCCTTGAGCGCGCGCTGGTAAACATGCGGCGTGGCGATTATCGGAGGTTAGGCGAATGATGCGCAAAAAGTTGACGATACCTCGCGGGCTAGTGCGCTTTGCACCTGTCGTTGCACTGCCGCCACGTTTGCCCAAAGGTGACAAGCGCAACGTACTGCGCGTGATGGCAGTAGCCAAAGCTCTAAAGGAATGGCAACGCCTAGGGTATCTGCCCAAGCCAAAACCTATGACACGGATTCAGCGGCGGCGCTGGCTGGCTCTGCTTGATGAGGTGGTGCGCAAGAGGCGGCGGCGGCGGCGGCCTGGCCGCCCGCGGTCAGAGAAACGGAGTGCAGACCATGGCCGGTAAACGCAAGCCCGCGGGGCCTGGCGAAAGTAAGCTGCCCACGTTCGCGCGTATCGAGATGAGTCGAATTATTGAGCCAGAGTTGCCCGCCCGGGCCACGATGCGAGACGACAAAATGCGCGAGCTGGTGGAGTCGATGCGCGAGCTAGGCCAGCTTGACCCGGTGATAGTCGAGCAACATGAGGCCATGTATGAGTTGATCGCGGGTCATCGTCGGTACTTGGCCGCGCGTGAATTGAAGTGGACGCAACTGAACGCCATGGTGTACGCGGAGGGCGGCGCACCCAAGGAAGCGGTGATGTTGCACGAGAATTTAATCCGTGAAGATTTGAATCCCGCGGAAGAGGCGCTTTTTATGGCGCAAGTGCGGGAAAAACACGAGTTGGATGAGGCTGGCTTGTGTCGTGTGTTTCGGCGGAGCGCGGATTATATCGCGGGCCGGTTTGCGCTGTTGCGGGGTGACTCCGAAGTTTTCGCGGCTTTACAGCGGGGAGAGCTGAGGCTAGGTGTAGCCCACGAGCTTAACCGCATTACCGATGAGGGAACAAGGCGGTATTACCTCGACTTGGCCCGCCGTTCGGACCCGTCCGCGCGGGTGGTGCATAGTTGGGTGGCGGAGTGGGTTGCACAGCAACGGCCCACGTTGCCGCTAGGACCTGGCGCGGCCGGTGCACCTGGCGCGGGCGGTGCACCTGGCGCGGATGGCGCTGAGGCGGCGGCACCTGGCGCGGGCGGTGCACCTGTCGAGCCTGGCCCTCAGGTTCCGTTCTTCGGCTGTGAGCTGTGCGGCGGCACCAAGGACCCGTACAATTTAATCACGGTGCAAATGCATAAGTGGCACTGGACGGATATCCTAGCCAGCGTTGAGCGGGCCGCAAAAGGCCAGCCTTAAGTACTAGTACGCTGGTGACCTGTGGCCCGCGGGCGGCGGCGGCCGATAATGGTTGTGGGGGTGCAAGACCATGACTATCGTTCTTGGGGTGGTGGCGTTGCTGGTGGTGCCGGTGCTGCTGACGCATGCAAGCGAGCTGGCAGAGGCCGTGCGAGTGTACGTCTTAGGTCGTGAGCGGAAGGGGTGAAAGCAAAATGACTAAGCCACGTTGGATTAGTTTTTGCGGATGGATGAGCTTGGCCGCCTTCGGGGTGCTGGTGGCCAACATGCTTGTGAATTATGGTGAGAAGGCCAGTCCATACCATGGCCGGGCGGCCGTGGGCGGCATAGCGCTGATGTGCTTTGTGCCTCTCCTGGTGCTGTGGCTGTTTGGCAGCGTTGTGCATCGGTTCCAAGTGGGGGCCGCTAAACTCAAGTCGGCCGCCATGGCTGAGGCGCAAAAAAAGGCGGGTGTACCCTTTGTGCCCGCGGCCTCCCGCGGGTCACAGGTGGCGGGCCGGGTGGCGGCGCATACTGATTGCGCCATGTGTCGTCAGCGTGAGGCGGTGACCGCGTGCCTAGTTCACGGTCAGCCTTTTTGCTTGGCGTGTTGGGAGTTGCACATACGGACCACCCACGTGAGCGGGGCGGATTCCGCGGCCGCGGGTGCATGACTTCGAGCAAAGCGAGCGGGGGTGCTTACGTGAAAGCTGAGAGTATTCCGAGACTCAAGGTCGGTGAGCGTGTCTTGTTACAGCGAGACGGCCATTTGCCGCCGTTACTTGGCACGGTGGTAGAGGTCGGGTACAGTGCCGTCAAGATTGCATGGGATGACGGCGCGGGGAGCATGGTTGGTAAAGACTGGCCATTGCTGCTGGCACTTGAGCGCAGCATCTAGCGCGGGGTCACATGACGTTGAGGTTATCTGGCAATTGGGAGTTGTCCACGGAGCACGCGGCATCGAGCCACGGTCAGCCGGTCCTTGTACGGCGGGCTACTGGTGAGGCATACGGGCCGGGTGACGTTGTGAAGATGTTTCCGAGTTATGGTTTCGAACCAGCCCGCGAAGCGGTTGCCCGCCTGGCGCGGTCAAGCCGCGCGTATCTGAACGATAGCGGGTGCTTGCTCGATCTGTTCTTACGGTTGCCTTGAACTGACAGGCAACATTCAGCCGATATTCTAAAATGCGGGGGTGCGTTGAAGCATGGGAGTGTGTGAGTGTGTGCCCGGGCGGGGGTCCGCGGAGTGACTGAGCTAGACGGCCCGCGGACCTTGGAGGCCCGCGGATTCACTTGGCTGGCCATATTTTGCTTGATTCAATCGGCCCTCGGTAGACAGGAAGTGCGGCCGCCCGCGCGGACCCTATTGGTGCATTTTGCCAGCAATCTTGGCGCAAGTCTGAGAGAGTGGGGTGTGCTGACCGCTGAGGAGCTGGCGTTGCTGGCCGATCTTGGGCGGCCGCCTTTGGAGTGCGAGGACTGTGCACGATGGAAAGCACAACAGGGATAATACCAGAGGACCTTATGTATCCACAGCGCAAGCGCGAGACGATTGCTTTTTTGATCGCTCAACCTTTGCCCTCGTGGACTAAGGTCCGGTTACTCGAAGGCTGGTGCATGACCGTAGGAGTTAGGTGCCGGAGTCTGGAGTATCACATGGTGGAGATAAGCGGCGTGGATAAAACTGTGCCGCTTGGCGGCTAGGTAAGCTTGTGAGTGAGGCTGGAAGGAGTGACCCGCGGCCGCCAAAAATGAACGCGGCGCGCGCGCGCGCGGTCCTCAAACAAGAGTTGCGCTTTGCTGACCCTGTGCAATGTGAGGCCCTGCGATATCTGAATGCGCTTGGCCTGGCGCGCTTGCGGCTTATGTCTTGCAAGAAGTGTGACGGTGTGGGGCGGGTGGTGGAGTTGGGCGGGTCGTGCCGGTCTGTGTGTGAGTGTGTGGCCGGTGAGTCGGCAGAGATGTTGCGAGACTTGGGAGTCTAGGTCAGCGGTCGCCCGCGGCGGGCCGGGTGAGTTGTACCGCGAGTAGGCCGCACGCAAGAAGTTGCTCACCCAACTTATCTGAGTGAGCTGAGCCGTCTAGGATGCACAGCGCGGACCCGGCCACGATGAGGGCCAAGCCTAAGAGCTGAGAGAAGTGGTCATCGAGGAAAGCGCGCACGGCACACCCGCGGAGTTATCGGCAGATGGCCAGTCGGACACGAGAGCATAGAATTATCCTAGAGGTTGGGTGCCCGGATTGCGGGGCCGATATCGGGGCCGCCTGTCATCTCAATTGGCGGGTGTACGTGAGAGACAAGGGTAAGCGGTTGACGGTGCACAGTGGACGGCGGCGGGCCTGGCGCGAGATGCGCGCGGCCCTCAAAAGGTGACAACACATGGGACTCACACTTAACCCGGCACAGACATTGCAAAGTGACCGCTTGCGGTTTCCGGGCATGTTGCCGCGCGAGGTGCTTATATGGCGGGCCTGGCTGAGACGCCACGAGAAAGAGTACGATTCGTTTGCCTATAATGAGCGCATCGGCCCGGGCTATGACCCGGGGCCAGCGTGGCCGGACAACATGCGTCTAATGGCTGTGGCTAACAGCCAAAAACGTATGGATGCAGTCGCGTGGCAAGGGACCCAAGCCACTTTGATCGAGGTCAAGGATAGGGCCGGTGCATCCTCGCTCGGTCAGCTATTGACCTACTTCCCGCTGTGGTCCGCGGCGCACACGGACGTCCCGCGGGCTAAGCTCTTGCTGGTGTCCAATCGCATTCAGCCTGGAATAGACACGGCGGCGGAGTTCCACGGTGTGCAAGTGGAAGTCATTCCCGTTGACTTTAGTGTGCTTGCGAGGGACCGACGCGCGTCACCATTCCTGCCGCGTCAGCGAGCCGGTACGGTGTTTCTCTAATGCCGGTCGGGTCGTACTGGTACTTGAGTGCTGTGGCCCCACCCGGATCCACACGTGTACACTTTCTACGATCGGGAAAGGTGTACACCATGAAGGACCTGAAAGAAGCCACAATACGCGAGCTGAGAGCAAAGGCCGCGGAGCTGACCCAAGGGGCGGAGCCGGTGCTAGTGCATCGTCACAGCGTGCCCATAGCGGTGCTTATTCCCATACCAGAGCTCCGCTTGTGGGACGATGAGTACATGACGCGAGCGCGCGAGGACGTCCTAGAACGGTTCGCGACGGCCCGAGCTAACGTCCTTAAGTTGTACGAACATCCTCTCCACTAGTTTTGGCTTCCCTGCCCTGCCTCAGACGGCGGCGGGTGCCGGGCCCTCCCTAACTCAAAATTTGTTTTGCTAGGCCGCGCGCGCCCGAGCGCGCGCGCGTGCCGCT
>Ga0126379_10001460_pt1 | contig 14432 bp, 6 predicted proteins | sample PanSoiMetPlot_24_FD_92640 | JGI IMG/M metagenome (GOLD analysis project Ga0126379, IMG submission 92640) | Tropical forest soil microbial communities from Panama - MetaG Plot_24 | ecosystem: Environmental > Terrestrial > Soil > Tropical forest > Bulk soil | place: Panama | collected 2016-02-17 | reverse complement strand
TCCAATAACATCTTCAACACCGCTAGGACACTCCAGAACTTCAGAACCCGCCAATCCTGCTCGAACCAGCCAGCACCGGGGCAAGGGGTCACGTCCGCACGCGACTACCTCTTCAGTCAATACAGCGCGATTCAAGGACTGCAGGTCCGCCTGGATCAGTTCACGCATCCAAATTGTCCGAACTCGCCAACGTACAACGTGATCGCGTGGCTGCCCGGCAATACCCCCAATCGCCTTGTGATTATCGGTGGCCACTACGATTCGCGAACCTACCCACGTTCTTGACTCCACATCGGACGCGCCCGGCGGCAATGACGCTGGTGCACAAACTGGTGTGGTTCTGGAACTGGCGCGCGTGCTTGCCGGCAATCTCACCCGTTACTTCCAGTCGCCGCAAGTCATCGCAATGCTGAACACCGACATTCCCGGCGGCGACACCGCAGCAAACACTCCTGCAACTCTCCAGAATTTCCGCTTGTATTCCTCGGGAATTCCACGTGAACGTCTTAGCACCGATCCCGACGGCACCACGGACAACACTTCGGCGAATCGCGGTGTCATGCGTTACGTCGGAACCTGGGGCGGAACGTACGTTCCAGCCCTCTCCATGGAGCCAGAGTTGCGCGAAGATCGGCCCGGCCGCGCCAGCGATCCCGTATCCTTCATCAACAACGGGATTCCTGCCGTTCGTTTCATGGAGACATTTGAGTGCTCTCCGCTCCTGTCAACAACAGTTGCGGTGGACCGCTCCCTTGCCCGCCGCCCGCCCAAATCCCGCCTTATTGCAAAGACACATCGTTCATTACCACACACCAGCATTCGCCGAACGATCTGGTTCAAAACATCACGCCTACATACGCTGCCAGTATCGCGCAGATCATAGGGTCTGTCGCGGCCAGCCTGGCACGCGCAACCGACGCACCGCAAAACTTCACAGCCAGCGGCAGCTCGATGCAGGGTATAACACTCAGCTTCAACGGGCCACAGGATGGGGACGTCGATCATTTCGTCGTCGCGGCCCGATCGGTTAATGAGAACTTCTATCGCCAGCGTGTCGTTGTTTCCGAGGGAGACGGCAATGCGATCTCAGCCAAGACGCTTGGCCTCAATCCCGGCGACAGCTTTTACGTGTCTGTCGCCACGGTCGATAGTGTCGGTCACGAATCTCTGTTCGCTTGGCCCGAGGTCCGTTGCGACTCTTCCTCCTGCGTGATTCCCTCATACGCGAAGGCAACGCCGACCATTCCCCGGTCTTCCCCCGAATACAACGTGGAGGATGAGCAGTAGCTACAAAGAAATGGGAGAAGCTGATCCTTCTCCCATTTCTCCCTTTCATAGCATGCTTCGCTTTCTCGGATTTTGATTCTTAGCACCATTCGACTGGTCGGGCATCACGCTCTCAAATGTGTGGCAGGTCAACTGGCGCCACATTCGGAATCAAATGAAATCGCGCTCCAGGAATTTTGGGAAGAAGTTCGGTCTTAAGCGTTTCAGAATGATCTACTTTGTCCTTTTCTCTCGCGATGATCGGGTGCGCTGCGTGACGTTAATGAGTAGAACGAGCAGGGAAGTGAGCATCGAAGAAGAGAATTCGGAAAGAAGTATAATTCGTGTCGGCTCAGATCTTCCCGGATTTTCAAGAGGCACAGGAAATTAGATCACGCAAAGGCATCACAGGTTGAGTTGTTTTGCGCCAGTCAGAACTAGAAGGCAACTGTCCCTAGCGTGCTTGCCTGTCGTCACTCTCCAGGCTATTGCCGCGAACGAGGGCGTTCACGCTCAAAACCAGCAGCAGATGAGCGCAATGAAGATTTTTCGTCAACTGACATCAAATGAGAGAAAACGTCCCCGCAAAGTCAGTTGGCCAGAGCACTTCCGCATCGTCTCCATCGCGCACTGCGATCACTGCACCGTCAAGGAATCCGTGCTTCTAGTTCATGAACAATGACAGATTCGGTCAACTTTGGTAACGAACAAGCGAAGAAACGCAAACCCTGCGTGCGGTGCTGAAAAATTCTGAAATTAAACGCCCTTAACGTAGCAGACGCGCTGTTCCGAGCGAGATACAGGGTTTTGGGTGTATACTTTGGCCCTTCCCTTAAAACCTCAATGCACGCGCTCGCAGCGGGCAGCTAGGCGGCGTTCCGTGGCCGACGAATCTGATTCGAACATCTCTCCGGAACAAGCGGTGGCTAATTTTCGCGATTTGGCCGGCAAGGTCAAACCCACAACTTCCTGGGTGTTGCCACTCATCACTGCGGTGGTGCTGATCTCCGCCTTCTGTCTCTATTATTTCGTTTACGTTGGCGCCCGGCACGAGTATCTTGCAAACCGCAATTTTCGATCGCTTGCCGTGCTAGGTGATCAAGTCCAGGCCATGGTGACTATGCACAGTAGTGTTCTGGAATTTGTTTCACACCTTGGCGACCCTAGGAGAGATGAGAATCACGGAAAGGAAAGAGAAGACCTAGAAAAGTTCGTTGTAATCCGACCTGAGGACAAAGATAGCCCGAACAGGGACGAGGAAGCGCTAAAAGACTATTTGAAGTATTTGGCACCAGGTTTCGCGCTCACAAACGATAAGGGGCGCGCTGGACAATCTCGATTGGGGGTTCAACGCCGCAATGGCCGATGGGAGCTTGTGCTAACTGCGCATAAACACCATAGCTCCGACAAGGATTATGTTGGTTGGTTGGAACTCTCGCCTGTACTAGAACCACTGGTCGCTTCCTTGCCTTTTGATGACATTCTTCTGGTATCAAGAGATGGAACGATCGTCTATCAAAGCAATACGGCAGGGCCGCAGTTCACAACTCTTAGCGGACTTCTGCAGGCCGAGCCCGAGGCTGCTAAACCCAAAGCGGAATCACCGGCGGACGAGCACTCACAAACTGTCGGTTCAAAAACCAATGAACATCTCGCTGTCGGACAGAATACAGATAAGACGTGGCAAATAAAGTCGAAGCACCTGACGGATATCGTACTCGCGGGCACCCATTACAAACTCTTTCTGCAACCCGTGCTGCTCGATGTCTACAACGATAAGGACGAACGCCAGGATGAACCCGCGCAGGAGTGGGTATTATGTGGGCTGCAATCCGCCAAGGCTCTGGAGTGGGAGGCTCTGTCAATCTCTTCCACGTCCATGGTGTGGATAACCGCGGCCTTTCTTGCGATTTTCATGAGCAGCCCGATCCTGAAGGTTCTTTTCATGAACCATCGGCAGCACGTACGGCTCCGTGAAATCGGCTGGCTAAGTGTTGCTCTAGTCCTATTGGCGGTTGTGTTTACACTTTCAGGACTGAACGCCGTTGGTTTTCCCTTGAACGATGATACGGAAGCACAGCTAAATCAGATTGGAAGCAAGCTAGCCAACGACGTACATGATGAGCTAGCACAGATGCGGGAGCAGCTATTAGCCTGGTGCCAATTCGCGGAGCCGGATGACAAGCGCAGCCCTGATTCGCAGATCGAAAATGCGACTCTCCTCAAAGCAGATCTTGCGTCCTATAAAGAGCATGATCGGGAGGTGATCCGTAGCTATCGTGGTCCGGAGGATGCAAAGGACAGGAAGAGTAAGAAGAACGAGATCGAACAGCCTCCTCCGCAAGACCACTACGCTCACCTTAACAACGCCTCCTGGACGGATGACGACGGGCAGCAAATTGTGAAATGGGGTACCGGCAGGTACCTGACCCCAATGATCAACGTTTCCGAAGCGCGCATTTTCACACATCCGAAAGATATCTATCTGGATGGCAGGGGTCCCGCGTTTTACTTTGATTCTGTAGTACCTCCGAACAAGGTCGATTACTTGGCGGGCCTGGCCGTTCGCACAGGGGATTGCGACGTGACTTTGCCCGGCCATTTCGCTCCCCGATCCGATCTGACCGGCGGGACGGCGGTATTGAGTGCTCAGCCGCTTTCCTTAATTGACCCCATTCTTCCTTATGGTTACGGATTTGCGTTGCTCGATGATAAAGGCGTTGTCCTGTTCCACAGCGATAAAACCAGAAATCTGCGCGAAAACTTTCTGCAAGAGACGGATTGGAATAGACAACTCCAGGCGGCAATGTTTGGCCATTCGAGTCAGCATGCGCTGGAAATCACGTACATGGGGAAAGACTATCTCGCGCTTGTAGTTCCGATTCCGGGTGTATCTCAGTCAGGGTGGTCTTTGGTTGTTTACAGGGACCTCACTTCTGTTCGGACGCTCAACCTGCAGGCCATAATCATGGCATCCACGCTCTTTCTTCTGGTTTTCGCGATACCCGCCGCAGCCTTTGCGATTTGGTCGTTGATCGTGCGCCCACAGTTTGCGCAGGAGTGGCTCTGGCCCAATCAAGCCAGGATGGTGACTTACATCTATCAAATTGCTGTTTATGCATTGTTGGCAATCCTGTTTCTGTTCCTGGGATTTGCTGGTTCGAGCAAACAGAACATTCTTGCCTGTGTGACGATTCCGTACACAGCTTTATTGCTAAGCGTGTGGTCTATTGCGGCATATGCGCCCGAAAGAGAGAAGGTGGCGGCCAAGAGGGGTAGGTCGTATCCGTGGCGGATGTTGATTTGCATCATCCTACCCGGTTTTGTGCTGATTTGGTGGGTTCATTTGCCAGCATTCACTTTTCTGCTGGCCTTCGTTGTGATTGCCATCGTGCCGCTGCTTGATCCGCTGCGACGGCATCTACTGATTAAATCGAAGCGCCTCTTTTCTCGAAGCACGGCAGCGGAGCAACCCCTGAGGCCGGCCGTGAACTCAGTTGGTTATCGCAGTTGTTACATTGGGAGCGTCGCAATGCTTTTGCTGCTGCTCGGGATCATGCTCCCAACCGCACTGTTCCGCGCTAGCCTAATCATCGAGCAAAGGCTGAGTATCAAACAAGCGCAAGTACATTTGGCGTCCGCTGTGGATCAGCGCCTGCGCACTACGAAGCAGCGGTGTGACAGCGACCAACTTGGCCACTGCGCGTGTAAGGCATTCGGGATGCCCGACCACGCAGCAGAAACCTCTGAGGTCCGCCACACTTGCAAAATTGACAAGCCAATCAGTTACCAGGATGGCGACTGGTTGGCCGCAAACACTCCGTGGAATTGGATCGTAGTTGACCCGATGTTTTTTGATCGGGGTGGCTTGTCGATTTCATCGTTTGCCAACCCTTCACATCACGACGAACTCTATGATAGCTGGTTCGGTGCGTTGATCTACTTGCTTCATCACGACTACAACCCAACCGCTTCTGAGACGCTTGCCATGATTTCGGACCGAGTTGACATTGAATCGCGGGCATCCACGAATTCAGTTTTCTCGTCGTCGCCTAGTGACAAGAGCCAAGCCGAGAAAATCGATGCGGAGAAAACTGAAGAACGAGAGCCGGTTGACAGGTTTGCTGAATGGTTTTGGGACAGTGATGGGTCCAAATTGACGCTTCGATGGCATGGGGTCCACGTCCCCTCGAACAGCAACGCCACGCGAGTTGAGAATCATGGCCCAAAAATGATTGACGTCGTCTCGCTCCAAAAGCAAAATGCGCAGGATGCACTGCCCTCTCTCGGAAGGGGTGATATCCAAGATGATCGGGAACGGGATCTGCTAGTTTCGTCGGTCATCCCGACCTCGTCGTGGGCTAGTGTATTCAAGGGAATAGTAATAGGTATTGCCGCCATCACGGCAATTGGCCTGATCGTCTGGGCCGTCGTGCGCAGAATCTTCCTGTTTCATATCGTCCCGCTAACGATTACGGGTGAGATGAGGGCGGCTGAAGCCATCCGTGAGGGACAAGGCGTTGTTATTCTGACGCCGCTTCTTTCCAACTGGCACCCAAAGACAAAAACATGGCCCTTGGATCTCAAAACATGGGGCGAACGGAACTTGGAAGCGGTGCCGATGAATAGCGTAGTGGAGATACGCCATTTCGAACATCTCTCAAGCGATCCAGAATTCGAAAGCCAAAAGTTTAATGTGCTGGAGCGCCTGCTGGCAATTGGGAACATCCAAGTGGTCGTCGTCATGAAAGTGGCCCCTTCTGCAGAAGACTACAGCCGACTGTTCCACAAGTACGATCTGGAAGTCATCGACCTTCGAGACGAGCCGTTCTACTGGTTGGAGCAGTACAAGGGCCCCGCGCAAGATCTCATCTGGGACGAGTGCGGTCCAATGGCAGCTCTGTGGCCGATCGGCGCCCAACTGGCACTGGATATCAAAACGGAAAAAGTCCACTCCGCAGAAACCATCGCCTCAGAGATCCTCGAGCGGGCAGATGGATATTATCGCCTGGTCTGGAACGAGTGCTCGAATGAACAGAAGTTCGTGCTCTCGCAGCTTGCGGAGGATGGGCTGCTGAATCCCATGAATGCAAGGGCTATTCGGCAACTGGTGCGCAAGGGTGTAATCAAAGCAGACCCGCAGTTTCATATCATGAACGAGAGCTTTCGGCGTTTTGTGTGCTCCGCTACAACAGACGAATCGAAACAAGCCTGGTCGCGCGAATCGCGACGTAGTGGATGGGGAAAAGTTCACGGCGCCTTCTTAACCACGATGATCTTGCTGGGTGCATTTCTGCTCACTACCCAAAACGCTTTGTGGCACTCGGCCGCGGCGTATGTGACGACTGCCCTGGGTGCACTGGGCACGATCGTTAAGATGTTCGATAACTATCGCGGAGGCAAAAGTACGGAGAGGGCCAGTTAAACCGCCGAATTCGTACTCCCAAGTACTCCTTCATGTAGACATCGGTCGTCGTCGCCAGCCGCGAACGCCGCATTATTCCCTGAATATCCTTGGGCGTTCCTTTCTTTTGACCGAGCGTCGCAATCGTCCGCCGGATCACCTGAAAGCCTCCGAGCAAATCGTGGCAGACCGGACATTCCTTGGTCAATTCCAGTTTGCTTACAAATTGGGATTAACTTTCGTTCGACAGCAATTTCTTGGCTAATGCGAGCTCCTCATCTGGAGTGCTACTGAAAGAGAAGTTCCTGAACGGCTCGATATCCCTGGTCGATGGCTTGATCGGTATATGCAGCAGCTGCTGCGTCGGAATTCGCGATGGTGACCCGTCCAAAGCGCCTGCGAGCAATATCGCAGGGACGGTTGCCCTCGGGCCAATCCGGATCCCACAACGGGTTGTACTCATAGGCATATCCATGAGGCCACCGATTCACGGTGATTGCCTCTATGTCTCGGGCCGGATCAAAGCCGCCACTACCCAGCACGCGGTCGAGTTGGTCGCGGATATTTCGCTCGAACGTCTCAAACTGAGTCGCGAGCAGTTCGTAATGCCCAGCGCGCTGTTGCTCTCTGGCCGAGAGACCCGGTTGGCATGGGGTGCGCAACATACGTACTAGAATTGGCTCGTCGGGAGATTGCGGAAACTTGTACTCGCCGATGCTGACCGCCGGGTCCAGATTCACGCCGGAGTGATACATACCCGGACAAGAGATTCCACGAACTCCAAGCTTCTGGAAGGACTTCCAATCGCGGATCGCGACGACCGTATACACAAGCGGCACTTTTACACCGTAATGCAGGGCCTGCTTCTGCTCGGAGGGAAGTTCCGGGCAAATGTAAGGGATCGCCATGTTCCAGCAAGCCAGTACAGCTCCCTTTGCCCGAATGGTGTACGCCTTCTGGTCACGACCGTAAATGATTTCCACCTGCTTGGCCGACTGAGGATTCCCCATGTGCCGTGCCGCGACGACTGTGCTATTCAGGCGGATACGCACAGCTGCGTCATCGCGATCCAGTCGGGTATAGTCGATCTTGGCCGTCACGATGTCTTCCGGCGTGTTTCCGGGAGCGCAAGCGGGAATCATGGAGCGCACCAACATGCGCGCAATCGAGGCGTTCCCGTCGGGGAAGTGGAAATGGTACGGCTCCTGCGGAGTTACCTCTCCCAGTGCTGTGAAGGTGAGCCCTTTCGAAGGCACTCGGTCCAATCCCATACCGTCAAAGCCAGGGAAACGGATCGCCCAGCAATCAAGCGCGGGGACCGCGTCGATGCCAATTCCGTAGAGTCCGTGCGTGCGGGATTGATAGAAAGGAATGACATCCGGATGGGCTTTCACCACGTTGAGCAGGAAATTTTTGTAGCTCATGCGAGAGAGCCGCGCTTTCTTTTCGTCCTGCGGCACCCCGGGCATGTAGTCGGTCTTGCCCTCCTGAATCCGGACGATGTCTTGTTGTGCTTGTGGTGAAAGCGGAGTTCTTGCGACAAAGTCTGCCCATGTCCCCGACCCAGCCTGCCTCGCGTAGCCGGATGGTGCATTGGTCACGAGGCGATCGGTTCCAAATGTTTCTTTGTCAAAGAAGTATCCGAATCCAAGGCCGCCATAGACTTCATGGTTGACATACTTCTTCTGGAGGACAGGCGGATCGATACCTAGTTCGGTGAGGAGACCTCGCGCCTCCTTACTGTAGGGAAAAGGCGACTCTATCGAGACGGTTCCGCCATTGGCAAGCAGCAAACGTCCACCGGGCCGGAATTCGTTTCTCTTCGCGTGTCCGCCGAAGTCGTCATGATTGTCGAGGATCAGAATGCGGGAGGACGGTCCAGCTTGCTTGCGATAAAAATACGCAGCGGCCAAACCACTCATTCCAGCGCCGACAACGACAAGATCGTACGTTTCGCCGGTTTCGACAGGTTTGCCAGCCTTCTCCCAAAATTCTCCGTCGCGTAGCTCGTGTGCGCTTTCAAACGCTCCGGGATGACTACCTCGCATTCCGGTGAGAGCGGGAGGGTAGTACCCAGGACGATCCTGCGCCGAGGTTGCAGACTCTTGTGCCGCGAGTATTCGGGTCAGCCGTGGACTTGCCAGCGCGCCAACCCCTACCGCTACCCCATTTAGAAAGTCCCGGCGCGTGATACTGCGCCCCATTCCCAATTCGCGGTCGCGTTGTTGCTGGCTCATGGTGAAAACTTCAACCTCAGGATTCGTATACCCACTTGCCACCGGTCATCGTTCGTTCCACCGGTATAGTGACCAGCGTCGAAGGATCTTCTTTGAAGGGATCCCGACCCAGCACGACCAAGTCGGCGAGCTTTCCGGGCTCGATCGAGCCTTTCAGATTCTCTTCGAACGATGCGTACGCTCCGTTGATGGTTCCGACGCGTATTGCCTCTGCCACCGTGACGCGCTGATTGGCGCCCCAGATGTGCCCGTTCATATCCGTCCGGGTCACCTCCGACTGCAATGCCATCATGGCGGGAAACTCTCCGGGAGGATAATCCGAGGCTTGGGTTGGCCGAAGTCCGGCATCGATGAAGGTTCGCAAAGCAAACATGTGCTTAAGGCGCTCTTCGCCGTAGTACTGCATCTTCTCACCGTGATAATAAACATAGGTTGAGAATGGAGTGGGAATCACATTGAGGGCACGCATCCGCTCGATGATCGAATCATTAATCAATGTGCAGTGCTCCATGCGAAAACGGGGGTCGTGGCGCGGGATCTCGCGATTGATACGTTCGTAGATTCCGAGCACTCTTTCGATCGCGATGTCGCCATTCGCATGCGTCCCGAGTTGCCAACCGGCGGCGTAGGCCTTGCGGCCAATCTCGTAGAGTTCTTCTTCGGTAGCAGAGAAAGTTCCATAGTCGTTGGGCTGGCCGATGTATGGCTGGGAGAGCCGTGCAGTGCGTCCGGAGATCGCGCCATCGGCGACCTGCTTCATGCCGCCGACACGCACCCATTCGTCTCCCAGGCCGGTGCGTACTCCCGCTGCGATCATCCGATCGATGTAGGACCAACCAATGAAGCAGTACACGCGCATCCCAAGGTCACCGGTGTCGCGCGCGTCTTGATAGGCCTGCAAATCTTCAGGGCTTCCCAGCGTATCGCCTACCGAAGTGATGCCAGTCTTCGTCATCATCTTCGAGATAAGCTTTACTCCTTCACGGTAGTCGTCACGTGTGTAACTGGACGGAATGACTTTGTTAAAGGCCTCGGCCGCTCGTTCATTAACGACTCCCGTAAGCTGACCAGAGGAATCCCGCACGAAGTTGCCGCCTGCCGGATCGGGAGTGCTCTGCGAGACTCCTGCGGCCTTGAAGGCGAGCGAATTAGCAAAATCCGTGTGTCCGCCACGATGACTGACATAGACAGGATGATCTGGAACAGCTTCATCAAGGTCCTTCCTCGTCAGCATGCGACCGTCGGAGGTTTTTGTGTCGTCGTACTTAAATCCAAGCACCCATTCGCCCGGCGGAGTTTTGGCGGCGCGATCCCGCAGGGCTCCCTGGATCGCGGCAATCGATCGCAGGTCGCAATCGACCTGACGAAGATGCATGCGACCAGAAACTGCCGGATGGCAATGTGCATCGATGAAGCCGGGCAGAGCGGTTTTGCCACCCAGATCGACCTTGCGGCTTTTTCCAGCGGCGAGGTGCAAGACCTCATCACTGGAGCCCACCGCGAGAAATCTTCCGCCGCTGATGGCGACAGCCTGTGCCCGCGGAAGCCGAGAATTCCCGGTCCAGAAATTTCCGTTGTGGAGAATGAGATCAGGCTCTGCCTTCTCCAGTGGAAAGATGGCCAAAGCGCCCAGGCCGACGACGAAGTTGCGCCGCGAAATCTCGAACATAGAAGCCTTATGACTTGCTGGACTTGACGATCTCTTGCACTGCGCGATAGCCCTGATCAATGGCAATATTGGTGTAGGCGTGACCGTCGGAATCTGAGTTGGCGATGTGGATCCGGCCGAATGGCTGGCGCCCGATAACGCATGGCCGCTCGGAATCGGGACGGTCCAACGGTTCAAACAGCGGGTTGTATTCGTAGGCGTAACCGTGCGGCCAGCGGTTTACCGTTATCGCCTGGATATCCCGCACCGCATCGAATCCGCCCCCGCTTAGCATGCGCCCCAGTTCATCGCGGATATTGCGCTCAAAAGTGTCGAACGTGGTGGTGAAGAGATCCCAACGTCCTGCCTTGTATTGCTCCTTGCACGGCAGCCCGGGTTTACACGGCGTGCGCGTCAGGTGGAGGAGACAAGGTTCCTCGGGATGACTTGGGAAATGGTAGTCGCCCATTGACACGGGAAAGTCGAGCGAAACTGAGCTGAAATAACCGCCAGGTGCGTAAACACTATTGATGCCCAGTTTATCGAGCGCCTTCCAATTCGCAATCTGGACATTCGTATAAACGAGAGGGATCTTGACCGCATAGGCTAGTGCTTCTTTTTGCTTGTCGGACATCTCCGGGCAGAGATACGGAATGATCATGTTGTAGCAGGCCAGCACGCAATGCACGGCTTTCACTTTGTGCGCCTTCTCCTGTCGAACGTATGTGATCTCGACTTCCGGTGCTGAGTGCGGATCACCCAGGTGCGTTGCGCGAACCACGGTGCTGTTCAGGCGAATTCTCACAGGTGAGTCTGACTGGTCCAGCCGTGCATAGTTCATGCGCGCGGTTACGATGTCTTCCATGGTATTGCCTGGCGTTGAGTCTGAGACCAGAGATCGCACCAGTAGGCGGGCGACGGATGAATGTCCGTCCGGGAAGTGGAAAATGTAGGGCTCTGCCTGCTCTGGGGAATCTTCGTGGCTGCTCATCTGAATCCCCTGAAATCCCGGATAGTTCATTTCCAGGCAGTCCAGTGATGAGACTGCGTCGATGCCCACACCATACAGGCCGTGCGGAGACGACTGAAAAACCTTAATAACGTCGGGGTGAACCTTAACGTACTGTAACAGATAGTCTTTATAGCTCGTCTTCGTTAGCTTGCGTTTCTTCTCTTCGAGGCTCAAGCCAGCCAGGTAATCAATCTTTGTACTCTGTAACCTCGCCAGGTCGGCTCGGGCGGCCTCTGAAATGGGAATCTTAGCGAGGATTTCGGGAGGGTACTCCAGCCCGAGATAGTGGGCTCCAAATCCGGGCACGAGTACATCGCTCCCAAACGTCTCCTTATCAAAGAAGGTTGCCCGTTTTAAGTTCCTCGACTTGTACAGCTTCTGGTCGAAGTATTTGAAAAACCGATCAACGTCGATCCCCAGTTCCCGGAGCAATCCGAATGCTTCTTTGCTGTAATGATGCGGAGCTTCCAGTGACTGGGTCCCGCCGTAGCCGAGAAGCAGCCGATTCCCCGCTTTGAACTCATTTCGCTTTGCGTGCCCGCCAAAATCATCATGATTGTCGAGAATAAGGATCTTCGATTGTGGCCCGGCGAACTTGCGATAGAAGTATGCTGAGGCCAGGCCGCTGATTCCACCTCCAGCCACGACCAGATCGTAGGATTCTTCATCGGCAATCGCATTGTTCCACTGCTGCCCATCGCGAAGTGCGTGAGCGACTTCCCAAGAGCCGTCATGACTGCCGCGCAAGCCCGTCTTTGCCGGTGGATAGTAACCGGGTTGTTTTTCGGGGCTGACATCGGATGCAGCCATCGCCTCGAGCAACCCTGGCCGACTCGCAAGCAGGGAAGCGCCGACGGTGACGGCGCATCCATTCAAAAAATCACGACGCGTGATTGGTTGATCCGTCCCCAAAGCCCGATCCCGTTTGTCGCTCATGGCTCTCTCCGTGTTTCAAGCTGTTAAACTAGAAAACAAACTTCAAGGCAAGCTGCAGGATTCTAGGGTCGTATGTTCCACTGATTTGACCGAAGGTTCCCGCCAGTACCGAGCGATCGGCCGGGGGACGGAATTCCGCGCGATTGAAGATGTTGAATGCCTCGGCGCGGAACAAGAGCTTCGTCCGTTCGGTGATTGCAGTGGATTTTTCGAGCGCGAGATCAAGGTTGGTTCGCCGAGGCCCATGGAACGAATTCCGATGGTAGGTTCCATAGAACCCGATTGGACATGGGCCAGCATTGTTGTTGCCCGTGATGCAATCGTCTTGTTGGAACGAACTTGGATCGAACCAAAAATTTCCACTCACGCCGTTGAAGGTTTGCATGCGGCGTGGATCGAACGTTTGCACCGAGCTGACCATCTGGTTGGCACGAACTAACTGTCCGTCTCCCGCTCCCGAGGGACCCGGTTGGCCGGACCGCTGCCGGGTGCCAGCAGTGAAGTCAAGTGGGATGCCGGATTGAACGAAGAAGATGGGATATAAGCTCCACCCGCCAATCAAGCGCTTCGGGCCATTCGACCACATCTTCTCAAAGGGCAGTTCCCAACCGCCGCTAAAGGTGAAGCGATGCCTAACGTCGAAGTCGGAGTTGCCCCAGAACTGGTTGTGGTTGTAATAGGGAATGGCAGTGATCCTCGAGTTGAAGCCGGATCCGTTGTCGAGGTTATGGGACCAGGTGTAAGCGACCGTGAAAAATGCCTTTCCCATAATCGGCACGTCCGTTTCCCGCTTTGTCAGGCTAGTCAGCAGTCCGTTGTAGTTGCCGCGGTTCAAACCATCAAACGTAGGCATGTAGCCGAAAGTGTCCGGATCTGCGCTGGGATCCGATGCCAGAAGCTGATGGTTCATTACACGGGTGGAAGTGCCCAGAATCATCGGATTCTGATCCACCCAGGTAAGCAGCTTGTGTGAGGAGCTGCCCGCGTAGCCAATTTGCGCCATCAAACCATTTCCAATCTGGCGCTGCACACTGAGGTTGTACTGGTAGATGTATGGTGTCTTCAGGTGAATGTTGACAAAGTTATTGCCGGATCCCAGGAAAGGCGTGAACCCGGCATCCGCGAAGTTGATATCCGAAGGTGGCGGGATCTTCGAAGGAAAAGGATCGGCTTGGCCGACCGAGACAAAGGGTGTCGACAGGATCTTGCTAGGTCCATCCGCAGGTAGCGGATTGTTCACCGTGTCCGTGGGGTCCGGTGTGAGGACGGCACCACCCGCCCAAGGCGCCTCATCTGTCGCCCAATCCGACATCCATCCGTTGAGAGTGTCGAAGAAGAGGCCGAAGCCGCCTCGGACGCTGGTTTTGGCATCGCCGAACGGATCCCAGGCGAAGCCAATTCGGGGAGAGAGGTTGGTGTGATCGGGAAAGTACCATCCGCGTGGCGCGCCCGGGTCCCCCGGCACAAGGAAGCCAAGCGGCGCGTCCGGGAATCTTACGGACTGTGCGCCCGGAACAATGCTGAAACTGTAACCTTTTGTATCGGTCTCAGGACTTGTGTACTCATAGCGCAGTCCGACGGTTAGGTTCAGTCTTGGCGTCACCTTCCATTCGTCTTGTCCAAAGAGCGCGTACTGCTTCTGGTGTTCGTTGCTGGGGGCTTTCGAGAATTCGTCAAATTCATCGGAGGCGCCGAAAAGGAAATCTGCGAGATCGTTGCCAGAGCCGATGCCATCAGGGCCAGAGAAATAGAAGATGCCGTTGGTTTGGTAGGCATAGACAGTGTTTTCCTGCATGATGCCAAACCGGCCGCCAAATTTCCACGTGTGGTGCCCGCGAATCCAAGTGAACGTGTCGGAGACCGCGTAGTTGTTGTCGGCCTTCCAGTGCACGTTGGGATCAAAGCCCACGTTCATTCCGCTGGCGAAGG
>Ga0126379_10001459_pt1 | contig 14433 bp, 12 predicted proteins | sample PanSoiMetPlot_24_FD_92640 | JGI IMG/M metagenome (GOLD analysis project Ga0126379, IMG submission 92640) | Tropical forest soil microbial communities from Panama - MetaG Plot_24 | ecosystem: Environmental > Terrestrial > Soil > Tropical forest > Bulk soil | place: Panama | collected 2016-02-17 | reverse complement strand
TGAACGGCTGATAATACGAGTCGGCCAGTCCGCCACCCCCACTGATTCCTCCCGCAGTATCCGAGGTGAGCGAGTTGTTGGCGATCGGGATCGTCGCCGACATGGAAAATCGCGCGCCTCCTACAAAGTGCAGCTTTTGTTTGCTGACCCAGACAAGACTATTCATATCCATCATCACCGAGTTCTGGCCTGTGGCGAGGACTTCGCCACTAGGGCCCTTAGCCTGATCTCGGGAGTAGAACAGAAATTGATTGACGTAAGAGATTCCCGGCTCAGGCGTGACCCCGGAGTTCGTTGCGCTCATTCCCAAGGGGTATACACCCCTGACTTGGGCTACAACAGGCAGCGACATCATGCAGATCACAGCGAAAAGACAAAGGGGCACGGCGCGCGTGCTGAGAGAACCTCGCTTCACGAGGCGCGCCGAGCTCCATCCGTTGCGGATTGTTCCAGGGGCTGAACGTTCGGAGAATTGCCAGGCTGTTGGCTTGTCGCTTGAGAGAACCTGGCTAGATATCTCGCGAAAGGCATCAGAATCAACAATCCGACAATCGCAACTACAACGACCATAACGATAACTCTCGGATCGCTAAAATTCTGGCCGCCCACAACCAGCGCAGCCGCGATGTTACGTTGTGCGGTGCCGAGTGACATCACTCCTCGAGTGTCGGATTGAGGTCCACCCAGGACCCATCCAATGCCGGAGCCTGCAGCAATGAACAAGATGCTCGCCAGAACCCCCAGCGTCCCGTATAAGCTCAATACATTCTGCATGTTTGTAATCAACAAAAGCGCAATCAGCAAAACGAGGCTCAGCATCGACACTCGGCCGAGCGAAGGTTGGATTTTTGCGGCGAATCCACTCCAGCGCGCTTTTACCAGAAGCCCGATCGCGAGAGGGAGCATCATCAGGAAGACTAGCGAGCGCCCGATTTTGACTGGATCGACCGAAACACCTTCAAGGAATAGCGGCAACACCAGTGGCATGTATGCAACCGTCACAACCATGAGCAGCACCATCAAGCCCACGGAGAACGCCAGATTTCCTTTGCTGATTCGGGCCAATAACGGGAGAAACGGTGCGCCCGAAGCTGTGCCCAGCAAGAGCAGAGCGATGCCGAGTGGTTCGTCCAGCCGCAGCAGCTTTGCAATGCCAAAGGCCGCCAATGGCATCAAGACAAAATTCGCCAGTAGCGCAAGAACAATCAATCTGTAGTTCCGCAAGGGAGCAAGGATCTGCGCCACCGTGAGACTCAATCCCATCGACAGCATGCTTGACACCACGAACGTCAGCATTGCGATCGGGACGATCTTGCTAAGGATTTCCATTTACTCTCTCCGGCTGCTCTCTTTTCCGCTTCCGATCACGCAACCGCCTGCGTCGACTTCGGCTGCACCTTGCTTACGAGCGGCATGGTCGCAAAATTTTTCCAGAAGGTCTCCAGCGACTCGACCCCACCAAACAATGTGGTGAAGATCGTGGAATCCGCCAGCAGGATTTGTCCTGCGCGCTGCGTATCAGACGGCATCCAGATACACGAGTTGAATTCCGTGTTACCCGCTTCGATGAAAGGATGCGGCCGTTCGAGGTCAATGGGTTGTCGCGTCAGGACATGGACTGATTTGGCGTCCTCACTGGTCAATGCGTAGTGTGGGAGGTGGGGATGAAAGTTGAACGTGCTCACGCCGTTTAGCAGTCCCAACTTATCCAGATCTCTATTAATTGTGAGCGGTGCGATCTGTTTTGTCCCTTTGACGAGAGCCGGACGAAGCCCGTACTGATTCATCACCGGCACCCCCAGGCCCTTCATGATCGAACGCGTGTACTGTCCGAAGCGCTGCTGGCGAGGGACGAGCGCATCCCCATGGTGTAAATACTCCTGTTGTCGCTGCTTCAGATCTTCGGTGAATCCCACGTCGTGGTGAGGCCCGATCAACAGACACGTGCCCTCCCGCTGCAACCATTCGCCGATTGCTGCAAGCTCCTCTGGCGCTGCCTCCTGTTCAGAAACCAGGTGGTCGAGCCCAAAAACCATCAGCGTGTCTGTGTCCGCCAGGATCCGCTCGTCGATTGGCAGCTTGTATCCAGCCTGGTCAATGCGCTGAAAGACCGCAACGGGATGCCCCGTGACCTCTCCGGCAACCTTTTGAAACGCGAGCGTGGAGCGGTGGAACAGTTCCAGCGTTCCCGCAATTCCTTGCAGGAAGTGTTTTTCGTCCCATTCCGTGCCCTCATAAGCGGGCCACGCTACTCGGCGAACTTCGGTCATGGTCGAGAAGCGATTATCCATTTTGGTGGTGTCACGGTTGGATTCCCACGGATAGCTCCAGGTCCAGTAGATTGAAACTCGACGTTTGCCGGGAGTGTACTTTCGCGGCGCATGATCCTGGTTGTAAGTACGCGGCGGCTGAGGAAAGGTGTTCATGCTGACCTGCCTTTCTGTTCTTCGGAATCGAACGGTGCACTAACAACCATCACTGAGAAGCGAGATAACGTAGAGCTCGAATCCCCGGCAGGAAAAAATATGCGCCACCGCGGATCGTAGTAAAAGCTGTCAGCCCGGTGATCTTTTTCCGAATGGGGCGCTTCGGAATGGTCATGTCAAAAGTCCCATCCTGCGTGCCAAAAATGGGATCGCGCTCGTTTCCCAATTCATGAAAGTTCGGATCGTTTGCCCATACATTCATGGCAAATTCAAATTGTCGAACAAGACTCGCGCAGCCCACGAACGCCGCAATTCCTCGTTCGACGCCGTCCTCGGGAGCTCCCTCCGGCAACGGGGGACCGTAAGTCCCTCCCCGCCGAATCATCTTCCGCCGATTCATGTTCGCTGCGGTATCGCGTGGATTCATGCGGCGAATGTGCGAACCCAGCGGGCAGCCATATCCATGTGGGTCCATGGTTCCGTAATTGAAATCATTGTTACGGCTGTAGTCGGCGCCGAGGGCGGGGTCATCTTGGTCAGGCGTAACTACCAGCGGAGCGCCGCTTCGCCAGCGTCCCATCAGTTTCGCAGCGACCCATTCTTGCTGTTCAGGTGTCTCTCCATGTTGTCGGAGGAAATCACGAAAGGCGCCGACATGCTCTTCTATTCTCAGATAAGCCACATAGCTGCCGTTTTGGGAAAGAGTTTCAGGCTGAGGCATTCCAGCAGGAGAACCTTCTTCATCGGGATATCCGAGAAAGAACTCCCCAGCTTTGAGCGGCGGGCCAGAGCCGGGTGTGGGCTCTACTCCGGTTCCTTCAATGACGGGCTGAGATAGTCGGTCGCGGTAGCCGAAGTGTTCGTGAGCGTAGTCGAAAGGCGGAATCCCCTCCAGATCCAGCGCGGAGAGCAGTTCGACTCCCTTACATTCCCTCACATACTTTTCGTGTTCTTGTCGGCAGCGTTCGCGTTCGGCTACATCGCGGGCGAACAAGATCACAATGGCATGCAGATTCGGACTGGCCAGTTCTCCCACCCAGTGCCCTGGATCATTGGTTCCTGTAAGTCCGAGAATGTCCGCCCGGGCGGCCATCCCCTGCCGAAACTCCTCCGGAAAGGTCGCTAACGACTCTTCTGAGAGACCGAGTGCTCGCAAGCCGTTCCCGGTGAATCCAACCGTCACCCATCGGGCATCAGCAACGTGCGATCCAACAGCTTTCGCGGTGCCCACCTTGTCAATCAGGCCGGTTAACCACGCTCGTCCACCCTTCGCAGAAGCAAAGGTCAGGAACTCATATCGTGCCGCCCTTGCGGGCGGCCTCGACATGAGGAAGTGTTGAATATCATCGAAATCCAGTGAGGCGGCTGCCTCCGTGGACTCGATCAGAACACCCGGAATCCCCTCGGATTGTTGCACTGTGCTCACGGTCGCTCCGTCTCTACTGCATGAGGTCGAGCATTTGGCGGAACGCCGCCTTCAGTTTCAGCGCTTTCTTGATTTGGTCAGCGGTAACGTAAGGATATTCACCGTATTCCAAAAAGCTTGGACATTGGTGTTCCCGGACGAACTTGACGAACGCCGGAACATTGGTTTTCCAGTCTTCGGGAAAACCTTCAAGATTCTCAAAAACCGTGTTTACACCCAAACTCTTAAATAACGCGACGGCATCCTCCGTGTACTTGTCGAAATCCGTGTCAAAGATGCCTTGATACATGAAATAAGTGTCCTTCCCGATATCGAAAAGAACCCATCGCAGATAATGGAGTTTCAGCGTCGCCAGCGCATCGGGCACCTCACCGATTGCGTTTTCGATGGTCGTGCCGTAGGCACGAATTGTCTCCTCTCGTCCCGGCTTGATCTTCGCGATGATGGTGAATCCATAGCAGGCTGGAGTTCGGGGATAGATCGGACCGTATCTTCCATTTTGTTGGCTGAAATACCCCTCCTTTGGAATCGCCATTGCTGCCGGTTTCGTCCAATCGCGGACTTTTTCTTTGGGTGTCGCGGGTGTTTCAATTGCCGTCGTAGCCATGCTGTTCTCCTTCTGACGATTGATGACAGTCTGCATTAGCGCAAGATTCTCTATTTCTCTCATCGCGATCGCTGGACGTGACGCGGTTCTCCCGAACATGAGTGGCAGATGCAGTTCTAATCGATCGTTGGGATTACTCACACTGCTAGTTCTTACAGCACGGGCTGGATGGATACGAGACTGGTAGCGGCCTCTCTGTCACCGGTGCCAGTTGGCCGATTCGCCTCCCGATCTCAGAGCAGTAGTTGCAAGAGAATCGGCATGGCAACTCAGGTATCACCGAGTCTCGCGCCAGAGGCTTTGGCGACAGCACAACGCTGCATCGACGCGTTCAACAACGGTGACCGGGAAAGCGATGGCCGCCGCTCACGCTCGTCCTCCAGACTCGCAAGGACCATGAAGGGATCCGCGGCGAAGATCAAAAATAGCTGCAATGATAGGACATCTTCAAAAGGTTCAGGGCCTGCAAAGGGTCCATGTCCATGAATGGCTCTCCAATGGACAAAAATGAAATCACGATCATCGAGATGCGGACACCCACGCCGCCGAATCTCAACGCTGACCACAGGAGAAACGGCACGAAGGAATAAATCAATGCCGACGGCATTGCTTTCCAAGGAGTAACTAAAACGAAATATCCCAAAACGGCTAGACCGCCGCTTAACCCGGCAATGACATCAAATGCGTCCATCCGGGCGTTCTTTGCAAAGGTGGGCACCACGGACCCATCAGTTGGGACGTTTCGCTTTGACTTTCGCTCCTTTCAAAGGACCGGATCGAAAAACCACAACGTCAACGAAGTCAAAAAAGCTGGCCAAGCAGACTGTGATTTCAATCACGCTGATGTGTGATCTCGCTCACTGCGTTCGAAACTGAAACAGCAGATCCTAGCCAAAGCGAACGCCGTGTGAGCAATAACTTTTTCCGCCAGTAGCTAAATCCTTGCAGCTCAAGATTTTGTCCCTAAGTCGCTGAGCCCCATAGACTATTTCGAAATTTTCCGCTAGGTCGATGATTCCAGGAGACCGGAGGGGGAGGGGATACCTCCCAGGTCGGTCGTTTCCCCAAATGAAACTCAGTTTTTAGCGGCTTAACGGTCAGGCTCGGGTCGTTTCCGCACACGACTTGGTCAATGAACCCGCATGCTAGACTGACCGTTCGAGCATGCCCATCCTGCGTGTCATTCTCCTTTGGCATCAGCACCAGCCTTTTTATAAAGACCTGGTTACGGGCGAATACCGCTTGCCGTGGGTTCGTCTGCACGCCCTCAAAGACTATTACGGCATGGTGAAGCTGCTGGATGAGTTCCCCAACGTTCACCAGAATTTCAACCTCGTTCCGTCGCTCATGGTCCAGATTCAGGATTATGTCAACCGAACGGCTCAAGATCCGTTCCTGCGCGTCGCCGCCAAACCAGCGAAGGATCTCACGCTGGAAGAGCGGCGCTTCGCGCTCCAGTACCTCTTTCAGGCCAACCCGCAGAACGTGATCGGACGCTATCCGCGTTACCGCGAGTTGTGGGAGCGGTTCCGCGAGTACGGAGATCATCCCGAGCGCGCCGAGCGCTACTTCCAGCCGCAGGATTTCACAGACCTGCAGGTGCTTTCGCAGATCGCATGGTTTGACGAGTTCTTCCTCGAAGAGAAGGACATCGCCGCGCTGGTCGCCAAAGGACACCATTATTCCCTCGACGACCAGAAGTTTGTCATCGCGTGCGAAAGGGAACTGCTGGCGCGAGTGCTTCCCGCACACGCGGCTGCAGCCAAGAAGGGTTCGATCGAGATCTCAGCGACGCCGTTCTATCACCCGATTCTCCCTCTGGTCTGCGATACGAACGCCGGAGCGACCTCATCGCCCGGATTGCCGCTACCACAAAACCGTTTCCGTCATCCCGAAGATGCGCGCGAACAGCTTGTGCGCGGTCTCGATCTGCACGAGAAGGTATTCGGAGTCCGTCCGAAAGGGATTTGGCCCTCGGAAGGCAGCGTCTCGGAAGAAGTGTTGGCCATTGCGCACAATCTTGGCGTGCAGTGGATGGCAACAGACGAAGGAGTGCTGGGACGCAGCACCGGCCTCTTCTTTGCACGCGACGGCAACGGACGATTGCCAGCGCATCTGGCAGAGAAGCTGTACAACATCCATCGTTACGAGAACGGCTCAACCGCTATGCACATGGTATTTCGCGACCACACGATTTCCGATCTGATCGGATTCGTGTACTCCGGAATGCCGCCAGGCGATGCAGCGCGACATCTGCTCGGAAATATCAAAGAAGCGGCTCGCCCGGCGCTGCAAAGTGGGCGCGATGCCGTGGTGTCGATCATCCTCGATGGCGAGAACGCCTGGGAATACTATCCGAAGTCGGGGCGCGAGTTCTTGCGCCGCTTCTACGACGCACTGCAGCGCGAACAAGGATTGGAAGCCGTAACCATTTCCGAGGCAATCGCCCGCCACAAGGACTTCGGCAAACTAACATCGCTTACCCCAGGCTCGTGGATCAACGCGAATTTCAACGTGTGGATCGGAGCGCCGGAAGACAATCGCGCCTGGGATTACCTGAATCAAGCGCGCCAGCATTATGCCCAGAACGCGGCACGGGCCACCGAAGCACAACGCAACCTGGCATTTGACGAGCTTCTGATTGCCGAAGGCAGCGACTGGAACTGGTGGTACGGTCCGGAGCATCATTCGGCCAACGACCGCGACTTCGATGAACTCTACCGTAAGCATCTCTCCAACGTGTATCAGGCGCTCGATGCAGTGCCGCCGGATTACCTGGCGCAACCCATTACTGGACTCGAAGTGCGCCCCTCTTTTGTGCCGCAGACGGCGTATATCCATCCTCGCGTCGCGGGAGACAAAGTCCGCTATTTCGAATGGATGGGCGCGGCTGTGTATACCGCGGATCATCGCGCCGGCGCCATGCATGGCAAGCAGTTTCTGCTGGACTCGGTGTACGCGGGAATCGACGCGACTTCGTTATATGGACGACTGGACTTTGCCGGGAGAGTTCCGGTTGCCGATTTTGAGATTGTGGTTAACATGGAATCGTGGGCGATAAGCGAACCGCGGCCGCGGCGGACTCTGCGGCTGGACGCTTCTGCGAGCAATGCCAGGATCAAGGACTGGAAGGTCGAGAACGGAGTAGCCGAGCGCGTATTGGCATCCCTGGCGCAGCCTGATGAACACGTGAAGATCGCACTCCTGCGCAATTTCGAATTCAAAGTGCCGCTGAATTGGCTATTGGCGGTTCCCGCGGATGGATCGGAGAAGGCCAGCGAACAGAAATCAGGAGTGGCGGTAGCCCCGACCAGCAAACTGCGGTTACGCTTCAGCTTATGGCAAAACCGGCTGCCGGTAGATGCGCTGCCGCTCGAGGGATGGATTGAACTTCAGGTGGTGAGTGAAGGTGAGTTGCTGTTCGGAGCATAGTAGGTGTTATCGGTTTCACCAATGCCCCATGGTTAGAGAAAAAGGCCAGAACGCTCTGGCCTTTCCGTATTTCGAGACAAGAATGAACAGGCGTTACTTGCTGCCGCCGTTTGGCGCTACTGCTTGGGCTGTCGGAGTTGCCGCTGCTGCATTCGTCATGCTGATCGGGCGATTCAGCTCCAGCGTCAGCTGCGTGCCTGAGGGCATAACGGCAGAACGATGCTTAGCCAGCCAGTATCCCGTAGTTGCCCCGGCGCCGATCGCGCCGCCGACGGCGATTCCGACTGGTCCACCTACCAATCCGCCAACCAGCATTCCACTCGCGGTACCAGCGCCTTGCACGATGGTGTCTTTGCGATCATGGCCTGATCCTTTGAACTGGCCTTCATTGTTGACGTCGCTACCCTTAACGTTCGTGTCGGTGAGAGTCGCGTCAAGATAGTAACGCTCACCGGTGGGAAGAATCACGGCCTCTGGAAGAATGCCGATCGTAGGCTTGCCCGAGATGCGGCGTGGTCCACTCACTTTGGTGACGCGCCCTTCCACCGTAGCGCCAACGGGGATCACAGTTTGTCCATTGACGACGACCGGCTGGGTGATGCTGCCACGGAATGGGTCTCCCGCCCTGTTGCTGAACGTGGCGAGGGTTGTATCGAGGCGAACGATCAGCGCGGTTCCTGCCGGAACCCCAGCCGTCGGTGTTCTCCCGATTGAAGAATTCGTTTGAGCGTTCGCCGGAGGCAAATTCGTCTCAGTAGGAGAATTCGTTTGGGCGACGAGCACGGTAGCCAGCAACAGGCAGGGCACAAGCATCCAAGTCTTCATTGATACCTCCAAATCCAGAAGCTTGCTATGACTCTAGACCAGCCGGAAGAAGTGGACAAGCAGCAGACATTACAGAGGGTATCCGCGAAGATAAGAGGTGGGAAGATCTGGCCGAATGGCTTGCACCAAAATGGAATTCGTACGAATTGCGAGCGTGCCGGCCGTCACATTTCATTGATGTCCGTCCGATATAATCGTGGGTTTCACCAACCAGCATGGGAAAAACATATACGGGTGTGGGCTACCTGACTGGGCGAAAGCTGGTGTTCGACAGTGGTAATCCGAACCTGATATTGGATGAAAGACGCATTCCGGAACTCATAAGGTCGAGGAGAAAGAAGAGATCTATGTCGAATATTGCAGGCATTCATGGACGGGAAGTTCTTGACTCGCGCGGCAACCCGACGGTGGAAGCGGAAGTATTTCTGGCCGATGGTTCCGTCGGACGAGCGATTGTCCCCAGCGGAGCCTCCACCGGTGAGCACGAAGCCGTGGAGTTGCGCGACGACGATACGAAACGCTTTGTTGGCAAGGGTGTGCTGAAGGCGGTCGAAAACGTGAATGGAGAGATCGCGGAAGCGCTCGCGAACTGGGATGGATTCGACCAGCGGGGACTCGACGCTCGAATGATCGAGTTGGATGGAACTGAGAACAAGGGACGGTTGGGGGCGAACGCAATTCTGGCGGTTTCGATGGCGGCCGCACGGGCGTCGGCCTACAGCTTGGACATTCCTCTATACCGGTATTTAGGTGGGGCTGGAGCGAATACCTTGCCAACACCGATGATGAACATCCTGAACGGCGGAGCGCACGCCGACAACAACGTGGATTTTCAGGAATTCATGGTGATGCCGGTGGGGGCTCCGACATTTTCTGAGGCGCTGCGGTGGGGCGTGGAAGTGTTTCATACGCTCAAAGGCGTGCTGAAGAAACGCGGTTACAACACCGCGGTCGGCGATGAGGGTGGGTTTGCGCCGTCGGTGAAATCGAATGTTGAGGCCATCGAGGTGGTACTGGAAGCGATCAACAAGGCGGGATACAAGCCAGGGGAGGAAATTGCCATCGCGCTCGATCCTGCGGCGAGTGAGTTCTATCAGGACGGAACGTATGTATTCAAGAAATCCGACAAATCGGCGAAGACGTCGGATGAGATGGTGCGGTGGTGGGCGCAGTGGGCTCAGAATTATCCGATCGTGTCGATTGAAGACGGTTTGGCAGAGAACGACTGGGACGGGTGGCAGAATCTGACCAAAGAACTGGGCGGAAGGATTCAACTGGTCGGGGACGATCTGTTCGTGACGAACGTCCAGTTCCTCCAAGAAGGCATTGACAAGAGTGTTGCGAACTCGATTCTGATCAAGGTTAATCAGATCGGGACTGTGAGCGAGACGCTTGACGCAATCGACTTGGCGCGGCGCAATGGGTACACATCGATCATCTCGCACCGCTCGGGTGAGACCGAGGACACATTCATCGCAGACTTGGCGGTGGCGACGGGAGCCGGGCAGATCAAAACCGGATCGGCATCGCGCACGGATCGGATTGCCAAGTACAACCAATTGCTCCGGATCGAGCAGGAACTGGGCGGAACAGCGCGCTTCCTGGGACTCGCCGCGCTGAACTACCACGGTTAACAAGATCCAACTGGCATGGAGGGTGAGGTGCGAACAATCATTGGGACCGTAGTGGTTGTGTGTATGTTCCCGGTTCTCGGTATGGCGCAAACCATGGATTCCGGCTCGACACCCTCGAAAGAAGATGTGCTGAAGTTCATGGAAGTGCTCCACATTAAGTCGCAGCTTACGCAGTACTTCGATGCAGTGGCAAAGCAGGCGAAGCAGGGGGCTGAAGAGGGTTTCAGGGAGAAAGTTCCGAAAGCCACTCCGGAGCAGATCGCGCAAGTCGATAAATTCGCGGACGAGATGTTCAAGAACATGCCGGTGGACGAGATGATGGAGGGCATGATTCCCATTTATCAGAAACACCTGACCAAGGAAGACATCGAGGGGATTCTTGCCTTTTATGCCACTCCGGTCGGACAAAAGCTGCAGCGCGAGCAGCCCGCGATGACGCAGGAAAGCATGCAGGTGGGAGGCGAAATCGGGCGTCGCCGCATGGGGGTAATGATGCAGCAGATGGATGAATTTATTGCGAAGATGGCTCAAGGGCAGCATGCACCTGCTAAGCCGTAGGTTCTGAAAGCCGAATATTGAGTTAGCTAAGGGCTTAGTCTAGAGTCGAAATATGGAAGTCAATGTGCATGAAGCCAAGACGCAGCTTTCCAAACTTCTGGAGCGGGTCGCTTTGGGGGAGGAAGTCATCATCGCGAAGGCCGGAAAGCCGGTTGCGAAATTAGTGGCGATCCAGTCCCAACGGCCACGCTTCAAATTGGGCGGGCGCCAAAGGTGAATTCATAGTTCCAGACGACATAAACGAGCCGCTACTCAAAGAGATTGAAGACCTCTTCTACAAATGAACGTCCTGGTGGACACCCACACTCTATTGTGGGCATTGACTGACGAATCGAAGCTGTCAGAGCGAGCACGAAAGCTACTTCCCCGTGCGGAGACGTGGTTCAGTGTGGCCAGCCCTTGGGAGATTTTGATCAAGGCACAGGCAGGGAAGATGTCTTTGCCGCGGCCAACCGGGCCCTTTCTCATGTCAAAGCTGGCGCTTAATGGAGTCCGGGTCCTGCCAGTCACGGCAGACCATGTTTTGCGGATGGAATCACTGCCCAATCACCACAGGGATCCATTCGACCGGTTGCTGATAGCGCAAAGCCTGGAAGAGAAAATACCGCTGGTAACGGGCCGACCATGTGTTCGCTCGCTATCAAGTGGCAGTCATTTGGTAATACGCAACAAGTCCGAATCCAAGTAGTGGAATTTAAGTCAGGAGTTGAAGGCGATCTATGTCTCGTCCTAAACCGCTCATTTTGATCATTCTCGACGGCTGGGGGTATCGGGCCGAAACCAACGCCAACGCAATCGCTCTTGCGCGCAAGCCAACGTACGACCGCCTGCTGCGGGACTATCCAAACACCTTGATTCACACCAGCGGGCCATTTGTCGGATTGCCCGAGGGGCAGATGGGCAATAGCGAGGTCGGGCATCTGAACATCGGTGCAGGGCGCGTCGTGCACATGGATATTACGCGCATCGATCTGATGATCCGGAATGGCGAGCTCTTTAGGCATCCTGTACTGCTGGAAGCCATGAAGCATGCGCGTGGCGGCGAACGGCGGCTTCATTTATTCGGCCTTGTCTCTGATGGCGGGGTGCATTCGCAGCAGGAGCACCTTTACGCGCTGCTGCAGATGGCCAAGCAGAACGGACTGGAGCGCGTTTTTGTGCATGCGTTCATGGACGGACGCGATACCCTGCCCACCAATGGGGGTGCATACCTGGAGCAGTTGCAGCAGAAGATGCAGGAGTACAACTGCGGCAAGATCGCCACCGTCAATGGCCGCTATTACGCCATGGATCGCGACCGGCGGTGGGAGCGCATCGCAAAAGCCTACAACGCGATGGTTTTTGCCGACGCAGAGGGCGGGAAGTATGCCGATCCTGTGCAGGGCATGAAGGAGTCGTATAACAAGGGGGTCACTGACGAATTCGTGATTCCATTCGTTTGTGAAGATCCCAAGAACGCGGGCGGGGGCGCCCGCGCCACATCCACGATTCGCGACGAAGACGCGTGCATTTGTTTCAATTTTCGCGCGGACCGGGTTCGGCAGATTACGCGGGCGCTTACGCGCAACAGTGGGCTCAATGAAAAAGGCGGGAGCGATCTGCCGGGCGCTGCCGACCTCGATGCGACGATCCCGCGGGATCGCGTGCCGCAAAATCTGCACTACGTGTGCATGACGCAATACGATAAGAATTTCAGCTTGCCGGTCGTGATACCAGCGGAGTCGATGGCCAACATTCTGGCCAATGTGATGGGTGGACTGAAGATGCGGAATCTGCGCGTGGCGGAAACGGAAAAGTATGCGCACGTTACCTATTTCTTTAATGGAGGAGTTGAACAGCCATTCCCTGGCGAGGACCGGGTGCTGGTCCCGTCGCCCAAGGTCGCGACCTACGATCTGAAGCCCGAAATGAGTGCTTCGGGGATCGCGGATACGGTTGTAAAGGCCACCGAGGAGGGAACGTTCGATGTCATGATCGTAAACTTTGCCAACGCGGACATGGTGGGGCATTCGGGGAAGATCGAGCCTACGGTGAAGGCCGTCGAAATTGTGGACGCCTGTTTGGGCCGGATTGAGGCTGCGGTTCGCGCGAAGGGTGGGGCGATGTTGATCACCGCTGATCACGGGAACGCTGAGTTGATGATCGATCCTGCAACTGGCGGACCGCACACGGCCCACACTACGAATCCCGTCCCTTTTATTGTGGTCGCCGAAAACTCTAAGCACTTCACGCTAAAGCCGAATGGATCGTTGCGGGATATTTCGCCGACGCTGCTTGGGATTCTTGGAGTCAACGAACCGAAAGAGATGACGGGAGCGGATCTGCGGGCGTTTGCGAAGGCTGCTCGTTGAGAGAGTGTGGGGCGGCGGACGCCTTCGTCCGCCCCGCGACGATGAACGTTGCGCGACTTCGCGCGCCCCGGACGAATGCCTCCCGGCTACACAATGCTAGTTCGACATCAGGGCTGGAGCTGTGGCCAGCAAGCCGGCGGCTAGTTCCAGATCGTGAAGGTCTTCGCGGCTGAAGTCTTGGGCGAATTTGGGATCCAGCGCTTTGCGCGAGATCTGGATCACGCCAACCACCGCGGAGTCCCGATCCATAATCGGCACCGACATCAGCTTTTGAATGGGAGCGGGCGCGGCGACCTCCTCGTTGTCTTCCGGTTTGATCGTCTCGAAAATGCTGGCGTGCTTCACGCGCGCAAAGTTATTGAAGATTTCCGCTTTTTTGCTCAGCGCGGTATGTGCCGCCACCGCTTTGCTCGAGAGTGGAATCGCGCCTGTGGTGCGCAAGTATTCCGGAAAGATGAAGCGCAAAAGCCCGCCTTCCAGGCGGAGCAGGGCAACCTCGGTATATTGAACTCGAAAAATCTTGGCCAAGACCATACAGAGGTCAAGCGCAGTGACTCCCTGACCCAGCACGGATCCAAGGGGAAGCAGATGTTCGGGAAGGACGACTTCTTCCATCATCGCCGGTTCGTTATTTTGGGTCATAAAGGTTCCGTGAGCCCGATATTGAAAGGGCCAAGCACAGACTCTATCGCATTTTCGACGCCATCCGGCACTACCCAAAGTAATGGGCGAAGAACCTGTAAGTGCTGTGTTTCTAATCCTGATTCGGGACGGCGGTGTGGGCCACCGAAACATTGCCTCGCGGCTTACCCGCCGCAAACGAGCAATCGGCTGACATTTTTTGTCACTATCTCGTCTGCGATGCTGCATCCGGCAGCCAAAACTCGTTTACACTTCCAGCCATGAATAATCCTATGCAACCGAACGTAAAGTTAACGAACGACTCTTCCTATCGTGAAAATTATGCGAACAGCGTGCAGATGCGCGTGAACATCTGGGATTTCTTTTTGATCTTTGGCACGTTGCAGCAGCAGACGGAGACGCAGGTTGAAATACGGAACTTCCAGGGGATTTATTTGAGCCCGCAACAGGCGAAGGCGCTTCTGGGGTTGCTGCAGCAGAATGTCACCAGCTATGAAGGGGCGTTTGGGGAGATCAAACTGGATCCGAGAAT
>Ga0126379_10001457_pt1 | contig 14437 bp, 15 predicted proteins | sample PanSoiMetPlot_24_FD_92640 | JGI IMG/M metagenome (GOLD analysis project Ga0126379, IMG submission 92640) | Tropical forest soil microbial communities from Panama - MetaG Plot_24 | ecosystem: Environmental > Terrestrial > Soil > Tropical forest > Bulk soil | place: Panama | collected 2016-02-17 | reverse complement strand
TGTCGATCTTAATCAACTGCGGAACGATGTATGTACTCGGCACGAGCTGAGGCGGTGGCAAGTTGGCGGCCCCCAAACCCGGATTGTCGATCATGGCGACCGCCATTACGACTCCCCGCTCAACGTCCGCGACCAAGACGCGCCGGTCACGGACCTTGGTCGTATGGTTGTAGAGGCCATTGGGGGCAGTCCCGCTTCCGTCCATCTGGGCAACGCAGCTAGCATCTTCCTGGACAGCGTTATCGCGGCGTGTGCACTCGGCTGTGAATTTCACGCCTTTGCTGGTATGCCGCTCAAGGCCGTCGGCGTAGCCTAGCATCAGGGTTAGAGGGATACCCTTGGCCGCGACTTGTTGCCCTTGGAAAACCGGATCTAACGCGCCCAGGGAATCGGCCATAAACTCAACCGGCAGCGACGGCCGCATGAGCGTCATGGTGCCACCCCGCGGACCCTGAGACTCTTCTCGTACGTCGATCGCCTCGATCTCCGTGATTTTTCCGCCGCCCACTTTGATTCTCAAAGCCAGCACGCCCTGTGTGCCATGTTCATCGGTTACGCCCCAGTAAGCTGCCGTTTCGCGTCCCGGATCGGCAAAGGACGCGGCGTACTCACCGGCGCCCGGCATTGCGATCTTGCTGGCGGTTCCCCATAGGCCGTCGCCAATGGCGATGAACTGACCGTTCTCGGAATACCGCACGCCTTTGGCCAGCGGCAGCCGCGAAGCATCATGAGCGAGCATCGCCTGCAGCACTTGTTGGACCAGGGTGTCGAGACAGGCGCGATTGCAAGAGCCAGGAATAGTCTCGTTTGTGCCTGCTCCACTTAAATTCACCTGAGGGCCGGTGTGGAAGGGCGAACTCATGCCATAGGGAACCTCGGTCAGAGTCATCTCGATGCGGAACAGCTTGTCGCCGCGTAGGCGGAATGCCTCGCTAGCGTGCAAAGTGCGCGGCACATCGAAATAGGCGGGGATGGGTGAGGACTTCCCGTTTACCGATGGCAAGGTTCGGACCGTACCGTTGTGATCGAACGTGGTGATTGCCAGAACGGCCTGCCTTTCCTCATCCACCACGGGGTAACGGCGTTCACGGATTTTCGTGACAAACCCGAGGAAGCCGGTCTGGAATTGCGCCTGGCAGCCCAGCGACGCGAAGTCTGTGTCATTGGAGTGGCCGTAAGCCTCGCCGGTCTTCACGTTGGTGGTCTGGAGAGCGTGTTCCAGGCGATTGCAGTCTTTCTCGAAGAACGAGTAGTCGCCCTTGGGATCGTTGCGCTCCATGCCGCTGTAATACTTATCGGCTTGCGCGATCAGCATGGCGCGTGGAATGCGCTGAGCCGGCGGCACAGTCTCCAGCCATACGCCTTCGGGCTGGCCCATCTTTTCGTAGCGGGAGGCGCCCAATGCGTCGCGCGAGATCTGCGTTTCAATCTCGCCGATCTTGCCATTCTCCACCTTCAGGCGGACCACATAGATGGCTCCCACGCCGTGCTCGGTGATGGTGGTGATAGCCGCGACCTGCCCTGATTGGGGATCGGCGAACACGTGGCGGTATTTGCCGGGCGGGCCAGCGGTTTGCCATTCCCCGGTCCCGAGCGGCAGCGGCTGATCGTTCTCCGCGTATTTGACGCCCCCCGTAACCGGCAGGCGGCCCGGTTCGTGAGCAGCCAATGCCGTCAGGTAGGTCGAGATCATACCTTCTAAACAAACTCGATCGCAGCTTTTGCTTTGCGCTTGCGCGGAAACCAGCGCTGACACGGACCATGCAGCGGTCACGGCAATTCTAAACCTAGCGTTCATAGATCGCTCCACTATCCACTAAAAGATAACAGTCCGAAGGCTCCGTGGGACAATCGAACGATGACGCGACTGATCCTCTTTTCGAGATTCATGCTCGCTGTGGCGACGGCGGCCGCGCTCGTTGGATGTACCGCGAAGCCGACCGCCGCCGCAGTGGGGACCGACGCAGATGAGGCTGCCGTCCGCCAAACTCTCGTTGAAGTCGAGCGGCAGATAAACCAAGGCGATCTGGGGTTCGTGAACGTCTTTGCCAAAGATGCTGTCATCATCGCTCCATCGGCTCCCGATGTCGCCGGCATCGATGCGATCCGCGCGATGTACTCCGGCGCCATGGAGAAAACCGTCATGAACGTGCACTTCTCAACGGAGGAAGTCACGGTCGCGGGCGACCTGGCATATGAACACGGAACGTACACGCTGAAGATCACGGACAAAGCGAGCGGCCAGACGCTGCAAGACGTGAAGAACAAGCACGTTCACATTTTGAAGCGGCAGCCGGACGGGACATGGAAAACGTGGCGAATGATGGTCAACAGCGCGGAGCCGGAGCCTAACCAGAAAACAAATCCGAAGTGACCTTTGTAAGCCAAATCGTTAGACTTGGCGGTTCAAGTAAAATGCTGCTCATGCGAAGTTCCTTTCTTCTTGCCCTTGGGGCCGCCCTTTTGATTCCGTCCGCTTTCGCCGCCGATTGCGATCGCGCTTGCCTGAAAGGCGTGCTCGACCAGTACCTGAACGCTGTTATTCAACACAACCCGTCAGCCGTGCCGCTGACGCCCGGATATCGGCAGACGGAGAACGCGGTAGTCCGGCGGCCGGGCCAGGGAATTTGGCAGACCGCCAAGGCGCTCGGCAAGGTCCAGCGGCGCTACTTCGACCCGGTGACGCAGAACGCGGCTTATTTCGGTACGCTCGAAGAGACCTCCGGCAACGCGTCCGTGGTGACGCTGCGGCTGAAGGTCGCCGACCGTAGGGTGGCCGAGGCCGAATGGTATCTCGCGCGAAAAGGCGACCCCGGCATCGGCGTCGGGGCCGGCGCGCAGGCCAACAGCGCTTTCTGGGATCCCGAGTATTTGGCCGCGCATCCGCCGGTAGAGCGCGTCGTGCCAAAGGGCGAGCGCGTTTCGCGCGAGGATCTGATCGCGATCACCAACAGCTATTTCGATTCGCTTTCGGCCCGCGACGGCCACATCATGATCGCGCATCCCGGCTGCGTGCGCCTCGAAAACGGCGTGCTCACCACGCAACGCGACGCGCCGGCGAATGTGCCGGCCAACGCGGCCGGCATCTTCAACGGCAAGACCGATTGCATGAACGAGGGGGCCATGACGAACATCTATGCGGTGGTCGCTCGCCGCTTCCCGGTTGTGGACGAAGAAGCCGGGACGGTGCTGGGGTTGGGCGTCTTCCTGCGCAAGCCGGGCGTGGCGATGCGTCGGAATCAGTTCAGCGAGTGGTTCGTCATCGACCAGGGCAAGCTGAAAGCCATCTATTCGTCGATGTTCTACCCGGACCAGGACACATTGGCGCCCAATTGGCCGCCCTACGACGGCAATTGGCCCGTGCTGCCGGCGCCGAAATAATATCCTCCGAAAGGAATATAATGCGATCCATGCGCGCTATCCTGCCGATCCTTGTGTCCTCCTTTTCGGTGCTCGCCCCGGCCGCTTCCGTGGACGGCATCCAGATCCACTCCACGGTGCGCGGCAGCGGACCTAAAACGATCGTTTTCGTTCATGGCTGGACCTGCGACGAATCCTCCTGGCGCGACCAGGCGCCTTTCTTCGAGAAGAACTACAGAGTCATTACTCTGGATCTGCCGGGTCATGGCAAAAGCGGCTCACCGGCGGCGGGCCTGCTCACCATGGAGCTCTTCGCTAAGTCAATTGAAGCCGTTCGCGTGGAAGCGAAGGCAGGAAAGATCGCGCTGGTCGGTCACAGCATGGGTACGCCTGTAATCCGCGAGTACGCGCGCCTGTACCCCTCAAACGTTGCGGCGCTCGTTCCGGTCGATGGAGTCCTCCATCTGTCGGGAAGCCCAAATGCGCCCAACGCGGAGCGCATGAAAGGTCCGGACGGATTAAAGAACCGTGAGGCGATGATCCGTGGAATGTTTGGCAAATCCGCTACCCCGGATCTTCAGGAGCATATTTTGAAGATGATGATGGCCGCTCCCGAGACCACAGCCTACCAGGCCATGGCCGCCACCTTTGCCCCTGAGAACTGGAAAGAGGAGACGTTTGCCGTTGCCGCACTCGGCATTTATGCGGATCACTCCGGCGCGAACGATCCCGTGTACTTCAAGAAAATCTTCCCAAAAGGAAGCACGGTCGAAGTGCCAGGTACGGGCCACTTCGTGATGATGGAGAGACCGAAAGAGTTTAACGAGCTCTTGGCCGGCTTCCTACCGAAAGCCGATTTCTGAATTCCAGCGCAACGCGGTTATAGATCCCAGCCGAACCCCGCGCCGCGCGGCGCGCTGTGCATGAATGCTTCCACAGCGTGAATCTGGCCATGCGCGACGACTGCGTTGAGGTAGCGCGTGAGCATCCCGCTCCTGCATTCGCGATCGCAGCCCTGCCGGGACGGAGGGATTTGCGCGACACCCGGTTTCAGCAAGAATGCAAGACCGCCCCAAAGAAGCGCTTTTCGCATGATATTCCTTACTTCACCACTTGAATGAACAGATCGTCCGGGGCGCGCAGAATCGTTGCCCGCAATCCTCCCGGCGGCAGCGTCTGGATCGCGCCGCCTGCCGAAACGACGTTGGTTTGCGCTTGCCGGAGCGCCTGAACCGCCGCGTCGACATCCGAAACCATGAGACGCAGGACGGCGGCGCCGGGATCGTGCGGGCGAACAGCCGGCTCGCTCTTTTCGGGCCTGCCTTTTGCCAGCCAAACTTCAAACCCGCCGGGGAGCGTCACGATGGAAGCGGTTCCGGCGTCGCTCATGAGAGCGTCTTCGATCGAGCGGCAAGAAGCGTGGGCGCGTGTTTCCGCCGCCAGCCCCAACGCTGCAAACGGTCCCTTCGCCATTGCGTCGCCGCTTACGAGATAGCCGAACTTCATTCCCGTGAAATTCGATTTTGCAGGAGGCGAACCAGCAGCTTGGCCGGCGTGCTCCACCATCATCACGGCAAAGCCATCCGGATCCGCCACTACTAGAGCGCGCCCATCGCAAGTCTTTTTCGACCTCACGAGCACAGGCGCGTTCGCAGACTTAATCCGTTCCAAAACCGGCGTCAAATCCGCAACCGTCAGCATCAACACCGACGTTCCCGCACTGCTCCACGGCCGCCGCACCGGCTTGCGATCTACACCTTGGAATTCGACCATCTCCACCCGCATTGGCGAACCCGGGATCTGCGCATTGGCTACGCGGAATTTGCCCCCATCCGCGTCATACATCTTCAACACCCCTTCGGTGGACTGCCAGTCTCCCGGCGGCCGCTGCATCTCCATGCCCAACACATCGCGATAGAAATGCACCGAGCGATCGAGTTCGCCTACGTCGTGAATGAAATTTCCAACACCGCTGACCAGACGGCTCTGCGCGAAGGCGCCTATCGCGGCGGACAGCCCAAGGATCAGTTTCCAAGTCATCGTAGGATTCTATCCCATATGCTGCCCCGCAATCCCGGTGCGGATGAGGGTAGACTGATTCAGAATGGCTATTGCGACGATCAACCCCGCCACGGGGCAGCTTCTCAAGAAATTCGAACCTCTTACTTCCCAGCAACTCGAAGGCAAGATCCAATGCGCTCACGAAACCTTCGGGCGCTTTCGGAAGCTCCCGTTCCCCGAGCGGGCGCGGATGATGACTAAGGCCGCCGAAATCCTGGAGCGCGAAAAAGACAATATCGGCCGCTTGATGACCACGGAGATGGGCAAAACTCACCGTTCGGCGGTGGACGAAGCCGTCAAGTGCGCTTGGGCGTGCCGTTATTACGCCGAGAGCGGGGAAGACTTCTTGAAGGACGAAGTCGTGAAAACCGGTTCGGCGAAGACTTACATTCATTATCAGCCGCTCGGGATCATTCTCGGCGTGATGCCGTGGAACTTTCCCTTTTGGCAAGTGTTTCGCTTCGCCGCGCCGAATCTGATGGCGGGCAATACGTGTTTGCTGAAGCACGCTTCCAACGTTCCGCAGTGTGCGCTGAAAATCGAAGAGATTTTCCGCGATGCCGGGGTCCCGCAGGGCGCGTTTCAAACCTTGCTGATCGGCTCCAGTGAGGTTGACGCCGTGCTGGCCGATCCTCGCGTCATGGGGGCATCGCTCACGGGTAGCGAGGGCGCGGGCGTTCAAGTGGGCCTCTCGGCGGCCAAGCGCATCAAGAAGGTAGTGCTGGAGCTGGGCGGAAGCGATCCGTTCATTGTGATGCCGAGCGCGAAGCTGGACGACGCCATCGCTACTGCCGCTAAGGCGCGGGTGATCAATAACGGCCAATCCTGCATCGCGGCCAAACGCTTCATCGTTCACGAGCGGATCGCCGACGAGTTCGAGCGCGGTTTTGTGGCCAAGATGCAAGCGCTGAAGGTGGGCGATCCAATGGATCCGGCCACGGAGTTAGGTCCGCTAGCCTCGGCCGACGCAGTCCAGGGTCTGCATGAGGCTGTCTGCGAATCGGTGAAAGCCGGCGCGCGCGTACTCACGGGCGGCAAGCCGGTGGATGGGCCGGGCAGTTTTTACGCTCCCACCGTACTCACCGATATTCCAAAAGGCTCACCCGCCTACCACGAAGAACTGTTTGGGCCGGTGGCTTGTGTGTTCCGCGTCAAAGACGCCGGTGAGGCCATCGCCGTCGCCAACGACACCCGCTTCGGCCTGGGCGCGAGCGCCTGGACTAACGACCCAGCCGAGCGCGAGGACTTCGTCAACGAGATCGAGGCTGGCATGGTCTTCCTCAATAAGATGGTTGCGTCGGATCCGCGTATGCCTTTCGGCGGGGTGAAGATGTCGGGCTTCGGCCGCGAGCTTGGGCTTTACGGAATCCGCGAATTTACCAACGCCAAAACTGTCTGGATCGAAAACTAACATGGCAAACCTGGGATATGTCGGCTTGGGAGTCATGGGCGGCAACATGGTGGATCGCCTGCTGTCCAAAGGACACACAGTCACCGGATACAACCGCACACGCGCCAAAGCAGAACCGCTGATCGCGAAGGGAATGAAGTGGGCGGACTCGCCGGCTGCCGTGTGCAAAGCGGCCGACGTGATCTTCTCCATGGTTACGAATTCGAAAGCCCTCGAAGAGATTGTGGACGGCGAAAAGGGGCTGCTCGGGGGCTTGAGCGGCGGCAAAGTGCTGGTGGACATGAGCACCGTGGCTCCCGCGCTCAGCCGCGCGGTGGCCGCCAAAGTGCGCGCGAAAGGCGCGGATATGGTGGATGCGCCGGTGTCTGGCAGCGTGATCACCCTACAGCAGGGGAAACTCTCGATTATGGTGGGCGGGCGCAAGGAAACCTTCGAGAGCGTGAAGCCCGTTCTGCTCGATATCGGAGCGAGAGCGACCTACGTCGGGGATAACGGCCAGGCGCTTGTTATGAAAATCGGCGTCAATTTGAGCCTTACGGTGCAGATGCTGGCGTTTTCGGAAGGAGTATTGCTAGCGGAAAAAAGCGGCATTCCGCGCGATATCGCCGTGGAGGTGTTGACCAACTCCGTCATCGGCTCGCCGATGGTCCAATATCGCGGGCCATTCGTGCTGAAGATGCCCGAAGAGGCGTGGTTTAACGTAAATATGATGCAGAAGGACATGCTTCTGGCGCTGGAATTGGGCCGCCAGGTGGACGTGCCTCTGCCCACCACCGCGACGGCCAACGAGTTTTTGACGACGGCGCGGGCGATGGGGCTTGCGGAGAGGGATTTCGCGATAGTATTTGAAGTGCTGGCCCGGATGTCGGGCGTCAGCGCCCCGCGCGCTGCAGGCTCGTAACGTTTCCGAATCGGCATTTATCAGGAGATAGAAGAACGTGGCATTAAAGACTTACGGATCCATGGCGGTGGATTGGGAGCAGCGCATCGATTTCGACCGCCTGCGCCGCGAGCGGCTCGCGCGCGCCAAAGAGCTGCTGGCCAAGTCCGAAATGGGGGCGCTGTTGTGCTTCGACATGAACAATGTCCGCTACATCACGGCCACCCATATCGGCACCTGGGCGCAGGACAAGATCAGCCGGTTTACGCTGCTGCCGCAGAACGATGAGCCGATTCTGTGGGACTTCGGCTCGGCGGCGCGGCATCATCAGCTCAATTGCCCGTGGCTGAGCGATGGGCGCTCGCGCGCGGGCATTCCGCTGCTGCGCGGCGCGATGTCACCGGAGATGGGGCGCGCCGAGAATGTCGCGCGGAAGATCCGAATCGAGCTGGAAAAACGCGGTCTACATAAGGAACCGGTGGGTATTGATGTGGTCGAGCCGCCAATCCTGTTCGCCTTGCAAAACGAAGGTATCACGGTGGTGGACGGCCAGCAGCTCATGTCCGACGCGCGCGTCATCAAGACGCAGGATGAAGTCGCCTTGCTGAACCATTCCGCCATGATGGTGGATGCAGCCTACGACGAGCTTTACCGCGCCATGAAGCCCGGCATGCGCGAGAACGAAGCCGTAGGTTTGGTGAATAAGACCCTGTACGACATGGGATCCGAGTATGTGGAGGGCGTCAACGCCATTTCCGGCGAGCGCTGCAATCCGCATCCTCACGTCTTTTCCGACCGCGTGCTCCGGCCCGGCGACCCGGTCTACTACGACATCTTGCACTCCTACATGGGTTACCGGACCTGCTATTACCGCACCTTCACCATCGGCTACGCGTCGCACTCAATGATCGACGCTTACAAGCGTTGCCGCGACTACCTGGACGCTGCGATTTCGCTGGTGCGTCCTGGACGAACAACGGGAGAAATCGCCGCGGTGTGGCCCAAGGCCCAGGAGTTCGGCTTCCCGGACGAGGAAGCCGCGTTCGCGTTGCAGTTCGGGCACGGAATCGGCCTTGCGATTTGGGAGAAGCCGGTGATCAGCCGCATGGTTTCCCTGGATCATCCGCACGAGATCAAGCCTGGTATGGTGTTCGCGCTCGAAACGCTGTGGCCGTCGAAAGACGGCTGGAGCGCGGCGCGCATCGAGGAAGAAGTAGTAGTTACCGAAACCGGCCACGAAGTGATTACCCGCTTCCCTGCGGAGGAATTGATGGTGGCCGGCGCACACTATTTCAGCTTCCGTGGCCAGCTTCCCACCACGCGCGAGCACGAGCCGCCGCCCAACGCGGACGTGCTGGAGATGATCGAAGCCAGCGCGCGGAGGGAGCGGGTGGCCGTTCCTGGGGATTGACGGTGAATACTGGATCATTCCGCCCTGCTCCCAACCCGGTCTTATACCAACCGAACCCGCACTTTGCGGACACGGTGAACCGCAATATCATCCAGTCGGAGATCGAAGGCGGAGTTGATCTGCGCAATTTGACGCCCGGGACGGTGATTTCGATCCGGACGTTGAATCATCTGTACAAAATTGAAGTCGTTGAAGAAGACACGGCGTTAATTTCCGGCCATCCTGAGTTTTGTCCCGACCCGGTAGAGGTGCGGATTCACGGCTCGACGTGGGGCGGATCGATGTTGCGGGTCCGATTTGTCGGCCGCGGCATGCACCTCGAGTTCGAGCACCCCGTGCACAAGCGGATCGTCACTTCGCGCATTTTGGATATCCAAGCCGACGAAGCAGCGTGAGCAACGCCTGAACCCCTTCGTTTTGTAGCTCAAATCACGCCAGTTTCGGAGGGGATCTCGATACGGCTCTTCTCAGAAGTCAAACGAAGCAACCCTCGATCCAGCGTGGCCAGCGTCGCGTCGTGTTCATGGGCTAACGCGAGGAGGTATGCGTCGGTTATCTGCCGGTGACCCAGAACGTTCTTGAGGCCATCGAGGGCCTTGTGCAAGGTAAGGCTGTCCCCCCAGAATGCATGTTCAGGTAGTTCCGTAATCTGGCGCAAGAGCGAGAGGGCCTCCAGCGGACTGACTGCGTCCCTGGAGAATCCCGGGTTACTGCAAATGCGCACAAAGCCCGTTTGCGTCAGGGGGCAAGTGCGAAAACCAGCCTGCCTCCTTCGCGCGAACCAGAACTGGCAAAGCTGATGGTGTACGTGCGATGGCCAAGCAAGAGCGATCAGCACATTTACGTCGAACAGGTACGGTCTCACAATTCGTCTTCCGCGTCGAGGGTGCGCTTGAGGGTGATGCGTTCCGTGTCCTCGGGAAGGCGGAAGCTGGGGAATGCCTTGGAAGCGTCAACCGAGACCGGGTGCAAGCCGCGCCGTACCAGAAGAGCCAGCGCGTCTCCAAGGGAGATCTGCCGTTCAGCGGAAACCGATCGGGCAGCTTCGTACACATCGTCGGGGAGGGTTAACGTAGTCCGCACTGACGACATCATAGCATCTAGATGTGTTCGATGTCGTGATGTGGAGCCGCATCCATAGCGGAGTAGCCGGGATTGACGAGACCGTAAAGGCGAAAATAGTGTGCCCATGCACGCTACACTGAAGTTTCGTGATTTTACATAGATTCTTCCCCTTTTGTGGGCTTCTCCTCGCGCCGCTGACAATCGTGAGCTGTTCCAAAAAGCCGCTTCCACCGGACTTCGAAAAAATGAGTCACGACCTCATCTACGGCAGTCTCGCGCTTTCGCCTGTCGCGGCTACGCAGGCCGGTCTGCACAACTACAACAATGTGCCTCTGGATGAATTGATCGACGATTACAGCGCCGCGGGATTGGACGCGAACCGGAAATTCTATCAGGGCTGGCAAAGCCGTTTCGCGGCGCTCGATCAGAATAAGCTCGACAAAGAGCAAAAGGCCGACCTCCAGCTCATCAACGACAATATCGGCGTGCAGCTTCTGGAGCTCGACACGATCCAAAGCTACAAGCACAATCCCACCGTTTATGTGGAGCTGGCCGGAAACTCGGTATTCGTTCCCTACATGCTGAAATATGCGCCGAAGGAGAAACGCTTCCGTGACATCACCCGGCGGCTTGAAAAAATGCGGGCGCTATTCGAGCAGGCGAAGGCGAACCTGACCGACGCCCCGGAAGTTTGGAATCGCGTGGCGCGGGAGGAAAACCAGGGCAACATTGATTTGATCGATAAGACGCTCCGAGCGGAGGCCCCCGATTCGATAAAGGCCAATTACGACAAAGCGGCCGGCGCGGCCCTGGCCGCTATTAAGGATTTCAATTCCTATCTCGAAACCACGCTTTCCAAGAAGACCAGCGATTGGCGACTGGGCAAAGAGAAGTACGACAAGAAATTTCAGTACGTCATCGACATCGGCAAGACGCCGGAGCAACTGCTGGCCGGCGCGGAGACCGATCTTCAGGCGATGCGCGAAGAAATGGGCAAGCTGGCGGCGCCCAAAACCGTGAAGCAGGCGCTGGACGACATCGCCGCGCGTCACGCCACGCCGGATACGTACATCGCGGAAGCGAGGAAGAATTTGGATGAGGCGCGGGAGTTTGTACGCTCCAAAGGATTGCTTACGTTGCCCATCCGCTCCAATCTTGAAGTGACCGAAACTCCTGAGTTCATTCGCGGCATCTACGCGGTGGGCGGATTCAATCCGGCCCCAGCGCTGGAGCCTCAACTGGGCGCCTTCTACTGGATCACGCCCATTCCCAAGACGTGGCCGGCTGACCGAATTGCCTCCAAGCTGCGGGAGTACAACAACGACGGTCTCCAGCAGTTGACCATCCATGAGGCCATGCCCGGACACTACGTCCAGTTCGAATATGCCAACGACGTACTCCCCGATTCGCGGCGGCTGTTGCGAAACTTGTGGGGTAATGGCCCCTACGTCGAGGGGTGGGCCTTCTACACGCAGCAGATGATGGGGGAGGAAGGCTATCTCGACAATAATAAGGATCTGAAGCTCACATTCTACAAGCAGGCCTTGCGTGCGCTGGCGAACACAATTCTGGACGTTCGCCTACAGACCATGGGCATGACCGATCAGCAGGCATTGGATCTGATGATCAAGGATACGTATCAAGAAAAGGAAGAGGCTACGGCGAAGCTCCAGAGGGCGCAGCTTTCCTCATGCCAATTGCCCATGTACTACGCGGGTTGGAAAGGCTGGCTTATGGCGCGAGAGCAGTTCCAGCAAAGCCAGGCGAGCGGGTATTCGTTGCGCGCGTTTCACGATCGCGCGTTGCGGGAGAGCGCGGTTCCGCTGCCGGCGCTCCAGATGCTGCTGCAGTAACCTACTTCACCGCGTCTTCTGAATCCGTCTCATTTTCACATCCGACATCGAGATGAGCCCTTTGTCCATCATCTCTTCCAGCACTGGCAGTAGGCGCTCGATGTTCTCCTCGGAATCGACAATCTGGACCACCACCGGAAGGTCGTGCGCCAGCAAATGGGACCGGTGAATCTCCGCGGCTTCTCCGTAGCCTTCCAGGCCGCGGAAGACCGTGGCGCCGCTGATTTTCATTTCCCGGCACTTTTCAACGATCGCTTCATACAAAGGCTTCCCGCGATAGCGATCGCGCTCAGTGAAGTGCAGGCGCAGCAATTTAGCTGGCTGGAAGTCGGGCATCGGCGGCCTCGGATAGGGAGTGGGGATGAACCAGGCGGACCACGTCGACGTCGGAGATCACGATGAGGCCATCCTGCAACATCTCCTCCACCGCAGCGGCCGCCTGGTTGAGCTTCTCTTCCGTTTCCACGACCGCGATCATGATGGGGAGGTCGCGGCTGATGTGCAGGAAATTCCGTCTATGCGTGTGGCCTTTTGCGCCGTACCCTAGGATACCTCGGTACACGGTGGCGCCGGCGACCTCCATCATCCGCAGGCGCTTGACGATCGCGTCGTAGAGCGGCTCCCCGCCAAGTTCATCGGCTTCGCCCAGGAAGATGCGCATCAACTTCGCCTTGCCTGCCTTGCGCTCATGCGGAGGTTGCGGCGCGGACGCGTGTTTCTCCTTCATCGCGGCTTTGACAACCGTTGTGTCCTGGACTTCGATAAGGCCGTCGCTGACCATGTCGTAAAGGGCAGGAAGAAGCTCGTCGACTTTTCCCGCGGCTTCGATAAACTCGACGCGAATGGGAAGGTGCTCGGCCAACACCTCAACCTTAGGGGTGTGCAGCGTACGATGAGCGCCGAAGCCGGCGAGGGCGCGCGTGGCTGTGGCGCCGGCCACGCCCTTATGCAACAGGAACGTTAGAATCCGCTCATACAGCGGGCTGAATCGCTCTTGAGTGTCTTCGTTGACGTAGATTGTGACCTTCTTTGCCGTACCCTTCGAAAGCATTTCGCTCTCCGCCCCTATTTTCCTAGAATTGCCATGCCCAACCAGACTGCCAAGTATCCCAACAGCACGCTCCCCCCTACATATAAAAGGGCCAGCAGGTGGCTGCCGTCGCGGACCAAGCCGAGCGTTTCCCACTCGAAGCTCGAAAATGTCGTGTATCCGCCAAGAAAGCCGACCACCAGCACGAGCCGCCAGTTTGGATGCGGCCGCGCGCGCTCGGTCAGAAGCGCCATGAGGAAACCGATCAAAAACGAGCCGGTGATGTTGATGAACGCGGTCCCCCACGGAAAGCGCCCACCCATTCGATTCATGATCGCCAGGCCCACCACGTATCGCGCCAAAGACCCCACTGCTCCTCCCAGCATCACCATTAAATAACGATCCAAAGGGATCCTCCTTGCATCCGGAATTGTTTAGAAGGGAACCGCTTGAGGAGGGTTGCGGCCGCTCCCACAGCGAATCCCGCCATAGGAGTCATTGGCCGCTAAACGGCGCGGCGTTAAGCGAACTCCACCGCTATGGTTCCAGCTTACAACAGACAGGACCGCCAGGGCGGATTCCGCAAAGGGATGGGAATCGACCGTGCAGTATATACTACTTCGCATGGCGAGGATCGCGTGTGCCCGCATGAGGGTGTCGCTGTATTCGGCTACCCTGTTGCTCGCGGTGTTACTGCAACACCCCGCCGAGGCTGTTCCGCCGAGCTGGCTCCATATCGCCCTAGCTGGCAGAACAGTCCACAACAGCCACTATCTGGCGGCGAGTTTTCTATACCAGTTGCAGACTCTGCTTGGAACGGACGCATCCTCTCCCAAAGTGATGCAAGGCAAAATTGTTCGCCGCCAGGGAAAAGAACTGTACATTGATCTCAAACAGGTGCCCTCTGAAAAGGCGGGTGTCCTTCATCAAATCGCTGCCCAGAAGCAGCCGGCGGATGAAATCGGTCTGGACGAGATGAGCGCTTTCATGGGAAAGCACTATTACGAAGTCACTCGCCCCTACGCGACGTTGCAAGCCCTGATCCGCGATTATCCGTACCGGGACAATCCTAACTGGCTCACTGTACCGGTGGACAGCGAGACCTTCCACCGGCGGCGCATACTGCGCGTTGACAAGGATAGAATCGCCGCCGCCCTCATCTCTTACTTTGACAACAACGACCGCCTGATATATCCGCAGGGGACGGTCATTGCCGCGGAATCATTCGATAAAAAGGGAGCTTTCGTCGAGGCGGAGGTTCTACGCAAGCGCGGAGACAGCTTCTGGGATTTCTCCGTTTATAATCGCAATGGCGCGCTGATTCCGGCTTCCGTGGCATTCAACGAAGAAGGCGAGATCGCTCCGG
>Ga0126379_10001455_pt1 | contig 14449 bp, 13 predicted proteins | sample PanSoiMetPlot_24_FD_92640 | JGI IMG/M metagenome (GOLD analysis project Ga0126379, IMG submission 92640) | Tropical forest soil microbial communities from Panama - MetaG Plot_24 | ecosystem: Environmental > Terrestrial > Soil > Tropical forest > Bulk soil | place: Panama | collected 2016-02-17 | reverse complement strand
CTTTCTCCTCGTTTGATCAGCGCGGATACCGTACCGTCTCTGCGCGCGAAGGCTATCGGCTCTGGTCCTCCTCGTACGAGGCGACGATCAAGCAGGACATGGACCTCTGGCTGCTGAAGCGCATCCAGACGGTTCGCTGGGAGGCCGTCGCGCGAGCAGCCGATCTAGGGTGTGGAACTGGCCGCACCGGCGCGTGGCTCAAATCGCGCGGAGCTTCGCGGGTGGACGGCGTCGACTTGAGCCTCGAGATGCTCGAGCAGGCCAAAGCCCTGAGCGTCTACACGGAGCTCGCCGTCGCTGACGTCAGCGCTTCTGGACTCGAGGCGGGCGCCTACTCGCTGGTGACCACGTCGCTCGTCGACGAGCACTTGAGTGACTTGCGCCCCCTGTACAAAGAATCCGCCCGGCTGGCGAGCCAAGGAGGAACGCACGTCCTCATCGGCTTCCACCCGTTCTTCATCATGAAGTCAGGGATGCCGACGCATTTCGAGGCACCCGACGGAACGCCGGTTGCGATCGAGACTTACGTGCATCTTTTTTCGGAGCACGTGGCGGCAGCAATGTCGGCCGGATGGGTGCTGGCCGAGATGCATGAGCAGGTGATCGACGATCGTTGGATCGCCGCGAAGCCTAAATGGGCACCGCTGAAGGACGTTCCGGTGAGCTTCGCCGCCGTCTGGAGGCGCGGGCGGAGTTGGTGACTATTTAGGGGCATCCAGCCAGTAACCTGAAAGCGTCGCATACCCGCAACCAGTACCCCCTGTGTGATGAAGCTAGGTAGTGAATTCAATTCCAGTTTGAAAATTAATCGTCCTTCCGCCGGGTGCGTAGATCTTTGCGACGTCTCCATCGCTGAGCAAACATGCATCGAGAGTATTAGTGGCGATATCCGTAATAACGAGTATCTTTCCCTCTGGGACGTCAATCGAGGGGAGACCAAAGGGATCGGCGACGGTGTTAAAGCGGACCGCGCCGGCGGGCAATGTGTCGGCTTTCGCTACGGTCGAGAAGGCGAGAGCGACTGTAACAAGAAAGATACTCACTTCGGCACTCGTTTTCATTTTGTCTCCGATGAATAGGCCCCCCTGCAAGCACGAGTGCCATTCTACGTCGAGGCGCCGCGTTTGCAACGGTGTTGACCGCGTTCGTTCAGTTGCTCGGAGCGGAAATTGTTTGCGTTTCTGCGTCCGTATCGGCACAAGCCTCGGCACAAGGCATTGAGTAAAGAGTCTCAAAATGAGCTGGAGCGGATGTCCCGGCCTTGCAAGACCCTGCTGGTCTTCGCCGCGCTGCTTGCCCTCCCTTGCGCCGCGCGCGCGGACGACCTGCCCATTTCGGTGCGCCTCTGTGGCAATTGTCACTGCTGCTCTGTGATCCGCTGCCTTGCTTGCGGCGATTCCCGCAGCCTTCTGCAACGTGTCCTTTCCTGATTCGCTCTTGAACCACTTGGCGCCGCCGAACCCTGTAATTAGTGCATTCGCTATGTCTCCATTTGTGAGGCCTAGAGCCGCAGCATGCGGACCGACTAATTCCAGGACATTTAGCGTTGCCCACGACCCTACGGCCGCGATCCCGCCAACAACGACGACCCCCAGAAATCCAGGTTGCCAAACCCCTAGCTCAGTTTTTGGCCAATGGAGTCCGTGATCACCTATAAACACGTTCATGAAGGGCCGCCCGGGCGCTGAACGTCATCGTCCGCACCAAGCTGGTGCAGGCCTCCCGCGGCAAAGTGGTGCGCGCCGAGCCGGTGTCCGCGTTGTACGAGCAGGGCAAGGTGGTGCACGCTGGAACGTTCCCCCAGCTCGAGGACCAGCTCTGCTCCTTCACGCCGCAGGGCTACGAGGGCGAACGCTCACCGGACCGGGCTGATGCTCTCATTTGGGGCATGACGGAGCTGATGGTTGGCCCGCCGGCGCCGAGCTACGAGGGCATCCCAGACAGGCAGATCACAGGCCGCTGGGGGAACCGCGCGCGGTGCCGGTAGCGAAGAGGCGCGCCGATGCGCGTTGTGCTGGTAGTAAGCTGTCAACATGGAACATCCGTGCATCGGCTTCTTCCCCGCTCTGCCCTTGCAGAACAATCTCGATTTGGGAGATTGGGTCGTCGGCTCTCCCTCGGAGGATACCCCCTGGCGCTCGGAACGCTTTAAGGAGCTTGTCGACAAACTTCTCGGGTCGTTCACCTCTGACGAGTTTGGTGACAACGATGCCCACACGTGCGCTCAGCTCATTGAGAAGTTGGTTCCGGATATGGGTGCGGGCGAGGGCGCTCGCGGGCTCGTTGTGATCAGGTATTCTGATTGCATTGCGGAAGGGACGGAGGGTCTGCGAGGCGCTATCGGATACGTCGGCCGATTGAGCGGCTTTGCCCGATCGCGTGCTGCGGAAATCCCGAGGCCGGGGCGTCCTCGCCTTTAGAGTTTGCTCCGGGCACCGTCGTGTCGCTAGGAAAATCGCGTTTAACCGATTCAGCCGCGTTTCCCATTTTTTTGGAAGTGGCCAATCTTCCACGCTGAGCTGGTCCGGCGGGTTCTCCAATACCGAGGTCCGCAGAATCCCATCAAGGTCCGAAACAACTCATTGTGTGATGTGACGTTGACCCGGAGTGACACACTCCGAATGCTGCCGCTAGACTTTCTTTAATTGCTGGGGGCTCTAGCAATTGGAGGAAGTGCAACATGAAGAAGTTGTCTGTTTTGTCCTGCGCCGCCGCGCTATTGGCGCTGTCGGTGTTCCCGTCTATTGCATTCGCGCAAAATTGCGAGGCGTGCACGCCGGAATACTGTCCGCCGTGCCCGCCTCCTCCGCCTCCGCCTCCACCGCCGCCGTGCACCCCGGTGGCATGCAGTCTGCCCAACTGCGCTTACGCGGCACAGCTTTGCTACCCTGACGGCACATTGGGGGCTTGCGAATGCCTCGACCCGCCGTGCGGAGCCCGTTGCACTCCCCCTGGTGGGGTGCAAGGCAGCGGCATATGGCAGTGTGGAACTGCTCCGTTTTGCAATTGCCCGCGCCCGGGAGCCTGCTGGCCGCCCACCTCTCCCCACATATATCAAGACGGAGCATGCGGCCAAATTGACGGCCAGTGGGACGCCCCGCGCGGCGCGCTCGTCTTGGTAGACAGCGGGAACTTCTCGCAGATCAAACCGATTATGTCTCAGCTCGGCGAAAGGTACACGCACTCGATTCTTGCTGAGTCGGCAAGCACGGCGGCGCAGTCCGAAGCCAGTGACCCCAGCTCGGTGCTCAGCTGCGACTACCCCCTATCGATCGATAGCCTTCAGAACATGCGCCCCGGTGCGGAGCGGCAGATGAACATGGGCGCAACCTACGCTGAAATCCACGGCGGCGGTCTTGCGTTCGACCCGTCCGGCGGCACTCAAGAGACTGTCATTTGGCAACAAGGCGATCCGGCTCGAGCCAACGCGGTGGCGGACTTCATTTCTTCGACATTTATTTCAACGTACTATAGCTACTACTTTTTCGGTGCCCCCTTCGGACCTATTCAAAGGATGTTCTTGCCGGGGGGTTTGTCGCCGTACACGCTCCACCAGTACATGGACATCGAAACCCGCCACTTGCCAGGCGGAACCTCCCTTCGCAACGGAACGGTGTGCTCGACGTTCAACGCTCAAGCCTACGCCTTAAGCCAGCCGCCCCCGCCGCCTGTCCAACCGTTCCCTTATGACCCGCTCGTGACGCGAAACGCTGCGCAAGCAATGTACAGCGCCGTCTTCGACAGGTGCATGAACCGAGTCCTGCGCGGCCTGCCTTATTTGTGGGCTGAATTCGCCTGTGGCGGGCCAGGCGCCCTCTGCGCCCCTGCGGCAAATATGGTGATGAACTGCTTTGTCAGCGGCAATTGCGGCGACAACAGCGGCGCATGGGGGACAGTGCTGGACGGCACGACATCCGCCTATAGCATCAGTCCAGACCGGCTTGGAGCCAAGACTCGCTTCGTTGGCGACTTCCAAACCTCATGGAGCCGAGATCCGGTTGTCCATCCGCTCCAGTGGACGGCAGCCGGCGCAACCTGGGGCTGCTTCAGGGAATAAACAAACCATGAACGACAGACGACTGGCCTTTACCGTTGGCGCTGCCGGCGGGGCACTTCTGCTTGCCGTGCTTCTTCTTTCGTTGCTTCTTAGAGGCCACTCGGCTGCGCCGCAAGGGCACTCCCCAGCGCCGATTCGGGCCGAGAAGGTACCCACTCGGGGTGTGCACCGACCTGCACACAGGACTGTAAAGCCGCCTGCACAAACGACTGCGGTGGCAAATCGGCCCGGGGCTCCGCTGCCCCCTGTCATCGACGAAATAACGGTCGAAAAGGAAGAAGTCTGCGAGGGTGAAGAGAACCTCATCACGGTTAAGGCGCACGCCCAAGATGACGCGGCCCCGCTTCTGCATACAGCCATTGGCATCGGGCGGGGCAGTAGCGTTCCCATCCGAAGCTGGTTGGACCCAAGGACAGGAGAGCCGATGCGCCAACCAATTACTGTCTTTGGCCGTGCGGAGGCGTTCACCAGCGTCGACGTGCCGCGGTTTCAGGTGAAAAAGTGCCGGCCGGAGCGAATGGTCATGGTGAGTGTGAGCTCGATGTCGAATCGCGTAGACGACTTCGAGCTCTCAGCGAGACTCTTCGACAACGCTCCGGAAAAGCCCTTCCGCCCCAAGCGCTACCTCTGGGATTTTGGAGACGGCGACCGGACGGTATCCGAGATAGCGTACACAACCCATCGCTACCATCAACCTATTCAAAAGACGCTCTATTCCACCTATCTAGTGCAGGTCGAAGTCATCGGAGAATCCGGCGAATCGGTCCTCGGCCGGACCTCCTTTGAACGCTACAACCTAGGCTATGAGCACCTAATCAAGTTCGGCGTCGTGGCGCTCTTGGCCGAAGGCCATCCACGCTTTCCCGTCCTGGGCGACGACGGAGTGGTGCGGCAGAAGTTTGAAATCTGGCACACCTATGACCAGCCAGTGGAGATCCAGAAGGTCTCGCTGTTTCGGCACGACTTCGAAGGCCGCCGGAGCGAAATAAATGAGGAGGTCGACCTTTCCGTCCTCAACGACACGGAGATTATGCCCAGCAAGTCCGTCGAGGCACAGCTCAAGTTCGACACGACTAAGTATCCCGGCGTGCTGGCCCTCGTATTTCATCTAGAGGGCACCTCCGCCGACGGCAAAAGAGCGATTGGAGAATTTTCCGTGATGAAGCCGCCGCCCAAGCCGACCCGCGAAAACAGCAAACCCATCACGGATCCCCAGCTTCTTGCCAAAGTTCAGAAAGCGTTGCAGATTCTTGGCACTGATACGGTGAGTCAAGAGGATCTCTGGCTTCTAGAGCGAGACGGCAAGCTGCCATGAGGGAAAGCTCCATCGCCGCTGTTGCCCTCGTTTGCGCCGCTTGCGGAGGCGGCAAGCCGAACTTGGGCGACCGAGTGGCGTACTTCATGAGCGAAGGCCAAGCGATGACCGGCAGCGCCGGTAGCTGCCTAAGCGAGCTGCACGAGCAATATGTACCCGAGCGACACCAGTCGCTTCGCTATGCAGTCGGTGCGTTGCTAGGAGTCGATGTCTGGTGGCCAGATAGAACCGACTGCGACCAGAACCTTGTCCAGCAGGGGCATTGCCAGGTCCTCGATCCGAACGTCCAAGTGCTCGGTGGCTGGTCATATCGGTTTCCGCAACTGAACCCAGTCTCCTTAGACCTCCTCGTGGAACTCAGAGCCAGTGAGCCGGTTGTCCAGGGCGGCTTCAAGGTGATAGTCAACGGCAAGGAGTTTTCGCCCTTCTTTCAAGAAGGCACGAGTGACGAGTACACGGCCATCTGGTTTCAAAAGACTACTTGCGGTAGCACGAACGACTGTCTCATCCCGGGTTTCGTCAGCGAGGTGCTCCTGGCACCGGGCGAGCCGACCGCCGTCACTGCAACCTTGCGCACACCCTCGGGGGAACATATCTGCGGGCAAATGGCGACGCACTTCATCATCGATCCTCCCGGGCTGTACTCGGTCGAGCCGTGGAACGCGGGAAACAACAGCAACATGGCTTATCGAATCATCGCCGGCCCGAACGTGGGCAGCGGAACGTTTCGGATCGCCACTACTGCGGGCAAGCCCGTCGAGGGGGTTCTTCAAGTTGTCATTCAGTAGTTAGTCGCCGCAGTTCCGAGGGCTAGTGGGCGCTTCAGCTCCCGGTGGCGCGCCTTGTCGTGACGGCCTCGGGGACCCCTCGTGTAACCTCCGCGTTGGTTCGCCGCCAGGCCGATGACGGGATGACGCCGAGGTGGACCGGTTGTCTTTCGGCCCGCAGCCAACCGAGCCGAACGCTGCCACCGAGGAGCTCGCGAAAGCGGCAAACAGCTCCATTCCGAGCTCAAGTGGTGCACCGGTGGTGCAAACCGCCGGCCGCCCGGGTTCCCACCCTCCGCGCGTACTGAAAAACCAGCAGAGGACTCAGGAAGTTACGAAAGCGCGCGATACAGGATTCGAACCTGTGGCCTTTGGCTCCGGAGTGCTCGGAGGAAGTATCACCAAAGGGTCCCAATGATTCGCACGCCTTCGCAAAGGATGACAGTCATTCGCGAATCCGGCAGAGCGTCCATTCCGGCCATTCCAGCCCATCACAGGGTTTTGCACAAAATCCCAAGCCGTTTATCCCACCCCTATCCCAAACTCCGGCGTTGCGTGTCGCCCCGAGCGCCATGCTTCGCCTGAGAGACGTGGCGGCATTCCTGCGACTCAGCAAGCCTGTCGTCTACCGTCTGTGTGCTAGCGGCGTCCTTCGGCACTCCAGGATCTCAAATTCTATTCGAGTCGCGCCCGCTGATCTGGTGCGGTTCGTTGATCGCCAGCGCGCTTAGAAATCGACGCGTTCAAGAGGTCGTCGATACCGAGAAGGGCGCCAACAGCGCCGAGTTGCCATCCCCCTCCACGGTTGGCACTCTTCGAGGCAAGATGCCTCTACGCCCGTGGAAGTAGGATGGCTGCTAACAGCCAAGGAAACAGCCGTGAAGCATGAGAACAGCGACCGGGCAGCGCACCTCAAGGGCTACCAGTTCAAAGCCGGCCAATCCGGCAACCCGAACGGCCGGCCGAAGAAGGCATTCCTGCGTGCGATGCTGGAGCCGCACCGGCGCAGCGCGGTGGCGACGCTGCTTCACCTGATGCGATCGGCCGACAAGGACGCCACACGGCTCGATGCGGTGAAGGTGATGCTCGCCTACCTCGACGGACCGCCCAACGGAGTGCGGCTCGAAGACTTGAGCGACCAGGAACTTTACGAGCTCGCGCTACAGCGATCGGCTGAGAAAGTAGAAGAGGGCTCTTCGGTAAAGCAGTAATCAAGGCGGACGCGCGCCGAGGGCGAGAGTCCGGGCTCAGCCAAAGGCGTCGGCACAACCGACGGACAGTAAGCAATGAATGCCGCAGCACAAGCGGCGAGCTGGCGCGCTCCCCGTGCGCGCCGAGCCCCAGCTGACCGTAATCGGCTGCCGACGTGAGGTGGACCGCGGGCGAGGCGCGTTCCCAGCTTGAGAGCGCGAGCCCGTCTCCGTTCGAATCCAGATGTGGCGTCATTTTCTCTTCACCTTGCACTTGGCGATGCACGCTTCGTGCGCCAGCCGGATTTCCAGGTTCTCCCTGTCGTGGCAGCCGCCGGGGCGCCGATGACGGCAGCAGTGACACCGCACTCACAAGCACGTGCAAGGTTTTGCTTCGCATTGGCCCCTCCTCTCAGAGACTCTGGCCGTATGCTCTCGCTCGGAGTGCGTGTCAATCAGATCGAGAAGTGACCAGCGCTTGCTGCTGGCCCGACTTGACACGCGACTCGGAGCGAGAGCATACGGCTGCTATCGCCCAATTGCTGGCGGGGATGAATCGAAGCAGGCGGGGGGCGCGGAGGGAAACAATGAAAGTGTCGTTCGTGGTCCCCGTCGTGTTGCTTGGCATGGCAAGCTTGGGGAGCAGCGAGTCCTCTGCGCAAGCCGAACTTAGCGACATCTACGCTATTGCCGCACTTGACGAGAATACCACGGTGGGATTCGACGCCCGAGGAATACTTGTGCGGACCACCGACGGCTTCAGATTCACTCACGAATCCGTCACAACTTTTCCCATCTATGGTCTTTCCTTCATGTCCTCGATGTTTGGAACCGCAGTGGGCGATGCGGGAACGATTCTCCGCTCCACAAATCGAGGCGCCACTTGGGCGTCTCAGTCTAGCGGGACGACCAATCCTCTCCTTGCAGTCTCTTTTGTGGACGCCAACACAGGGAGCACGGTGGGCTATTCCGGAACCATCCTACGGACGACGGACGGCGGCGCCACTTGGATAGCCCAGGACAGCGGCGTCTTTGTTCACCTCTTCGGTGTCTCGTTCATCGACGCAAGCAACGGCATGGCCGTAGGCGACATCGGCACCATTTTGCACACCACAAACGGTGGCGCCACCTGGAGCCTTCAAGCGAGCGGAACAACCCGCCATCTTCAGACGGTCTCGTTGTTGGATACCACTCGCGCAATCGCCGTGGGTGATTTCGGGACCATCCTTCGCACCACCGACGCTGGCGAGACTTGGGAGCCACAATTCAGCGGGACGACGAGCCACCTTTTTGGGTTGTCCAGCGCCGACTCTAATTCGCTCGTCGCAGTGGGCTGCGCGACAACTCTGGACGAAGATTGCCAACACCTCGGGACGATTCTGCGCTCGAGCGACGGCGGCGCCACCTGGGCGGATTTGTCCACCGGGCAGCGCAATATTCTCTACTCAGTCTCGTTCTTTGGTGCCGACACGGGAACGGCGGCGGGCGAAAACAACTTTATTCTCCGCACCGTTGACGGTGGCATCACCTGGATGCCCACATTTTGGAGAGTCGACGCAGACGGCGCCCGCCCCCGGGCTGGCGTAATCCAAGCGAGCGACGGCGCACTGTATGGGACGACTTCGGCCGGCGGCGCGGATAGCCGCGGGACAGTCTTCCGCGTATTGCCGAACGGGACCAACTTCTCTGTCTTCTACAGCTTCCCAGGTGGCGAGGACGGAGGGATTCCGTACGAGCTCCTTCAAGGCAGCGATGGGAGATTATATGGGACGGCCTCGTTCTCGACGGACACCGTATCTGGGACGCTTGTATTTCGGATGCTTCCCGATGGCAGCAACTTCAGTGTCCTCCACAACTTCCCTCGTGTTGCTGAGATTACAGGTCTAATTCAAGCCAGCGACGGCACCTTGTACGGGACGACTGCCGATTATAACTCGAACTTGGCCACTGCTTTTGGGATGCTTCCCGACGGCAGCGCCTTCACCACCCTGCGCAGCTTCCCACGCGCAGAAGGCCCCACCGACGGACTAATGCAAGCCAGCGACGGCATGCTCTACTGGCTGGCACCTGGCGGCGATTCTCTCTTTCAGGGCGTTGTTTTTCGGCTGAGCACCGACGGCAGCGATTTCACCGCTCTTCACATTTTCAACGGCCCAGACGGTGCCGATCCCCGAGGCAAGCTGGTCGAAGCGACTGATGGCACACTATACGGGACCACCCGTGCCGGCGGCGCCAATGGGCGCGGCACCGTGTTTGGGATACGTCGTGACGGCAGCGGCTTCGCTGTCCTGCATAGCTTCTCCTTTACCCCGCCCTATGATGCCCGCCCGCTTTTTGGAGTAATTCAAGCCACGGACGGTAAGTTGTACGGGACGACTTCGACCCCTTTTGGGGGCACGGTATTTGGGGTAAACACCGACGGTACCGGCTTCACTGTCCTTCACAGGTTTGACGACCTCGTCGACGGCGTCGATCCCCGCGGTAGGCTAGTGGAAGCGAGCGACGGCACCCTTTGGGGCACGACGAATGACCGCGGTGGAGTGCCAGTAGGTAAGGGTACCGTCTTCAAGCTGCGCCGCGACGGTGGCGGCTTCACAACCATCCACACCTTTCATGGAATTGGGCTAGAGGGTGGGATCAATCCGTCCGCCGACCTCATTCAAGGCACTAACGGCGCCTTCTATGGAACCGCGTCGAGTGGCGGCTTTGACGAGTCGGGCTCTCCTCTGGGGCGCGGCACAGTCTTTCAGCTAAGTTGGGATGGAAGTTACACGGTTCTTCACATGTTCCATTTCGTCGAAGGCAAGACGCCGCTGGCCGGGTTAATCCAGGCCAGCAACGGCGCTCTGTATGGCACGACGTACGAGGGTCCAGGGAACCCTGGTGTTCCCCGCGGCACCGTATTTCGCATCAATGCCGACGGTACCGGCTTCGCCGTACTTCACACCTTCCTCTCTGATTTCTCGGACGGCGCCGGGCCCCGCGCTCCCCTCATTGAGGCCAGCGACGGCAGGTTATACGGAACGGCGGCACTCTACGGAGCCGGTTCCAACGGCACGATCTTCCGAATGCTTCCGGACGGTACTGGTTACCAGACTCTGCGTGGCTTTGCTGGTCACCCGAGTGATGGTGCCAACCCACGTGCGCTCATTCAAGGCAGGGACGGAGCACTATACGGGATAACGCGCGACGGCGGGGCGAGCGATTTCGGCTCAGTGTTTCGAATGTTGCTGGACGGCAGCGGCTTTGCGCTCCTGCACAGTTTCGTTGGCACCGACGGCGCGAATCCTGAGGGTGGGCTCATCCAGGCAAGCGACGACGCACTGTATGGCACGACGTCCCTGGGCGGAGGCGGTTTCGCGGGTACCATCTTTAAGCTGCGTCCTGACGGGAGCGGTTTCAGTGTCTTGCACAGCTTCACCGGGCGAGACGGAACGAGCCCCGTCAGCGGCGTGAATGAAATTAACGGCATTCTGTACGGAACCACGATCGACACGACATTTCGGATGAACACCGACGGTAGCGACTTCACTCTCCTTCACACCTTCGAAGGCGGCCGGCTGGATGGCGACAGCTCATACAGTCGCCTCCTTCTGGCCAGGGACGGGACCTTCCGCGGCACGACCGTCTTAGGCGGCGGCAGCAATGCCGGTACAGTATTTCAAATCTTTCCTGACGGCAGCGGCTTTGCTGTGCTCCACAGCTTCTCGACCTCGACAGAGTAGCCCCGGTCTACGAGCTATACGCTTCGGCTGCACTCGGTGAGACGGAAGACGAATATCGCGAACGGGTTGAGCAATACATCGAGCAGACCCGCCAAAACGCGATCGCCGCTGGCGGGCGCTTTGAACCGGAACGTCGCTCGCGTCGTATCGGCATTGACGATGTTCGGCGATGCCTCGCAATGCACCTGGTTCAAGGCAAAACGTTCGAGGAAATTGCAAATACCAACGACTTTGGGCCCGAGAGCATCGACGCGGGAGTCTTGGCAACGCGCTGCCGCGAGCTAGCTGCATTTCTCGGCTTTCGCCTTCGTCGAGGAAGGCCCAAGAAAAAGGCACGTTAACGCGTCATCGCTTAACGTCTGTTTTGCATTCGCTGGCTCTGCAAGATTCCACGGTCGAAAAGGAGCCGCTCGCCCTCCTGGAAGGCCGACCCCTCGACGGTGGCGACCGTCGAAGGCGCTCGCCAGAGCGGCAGCCGGTGTCATGGACCGACCACAAGGGCAGTCTACCACAACCAGCAGCGGCAGAAGGCACCTCTGCGCGAGCAGTCTGACCGCGCTCGCCGGACGGCCGGTGATCCGCCTCGGGATGGCTGGGGTCGAGCAACAGCCAGACCACCGCCAACTTGCCGATCGCCCAGCCGCCGAAGGCGCAGATCGTCGCGTGGCCCTCCGGCTTCCTTGCCCGATGACGGGCAGTGTCGAAGGAGGGCTGCGGGCGAAGATCTCCCTCCGCGACGGTTTCCTCACGCACCATCCGCCGCGCGGGCCACGGAGGCCGCGATGAACGCCGCCGACCCTTTCTCGCGCCTGGGGCCAGCGGCGCTGGAGTACGCGCGGCGATTCGGCTTCCCGGTACTTCCTATCCACAGTATCGACAGTGCCGGTCGTTGCACTTGCAGAGCACAGAACTGCGGCTCGGCCGCGAAGCACCCGCGGACGATCAATGGCGTGAAGGACGCAACGAGCAATGTTGCTACAATTCAGGGGTGGTGGGGGTGCTGGCCAGACGCGAACATCGGCTTGGCAACCGGCGGCCACTTCCTTGTTCTGGACGTGGATGCGAGACACGGCGGCGAGGACGCACTCGACGATCTGCAAGCGAAGCACGGGAAGCTGCCCTCTACCGTAGAGTGTTTGACCGGCGGCGACGGCCGGCATTTGTACTTCGGATACTCCGGAATCGAGGTGCGAAATTCCGCCGGCAAGCTCGGGCCCGGCCTCGACGTGCGAGCCCAAGGCGGTTACGCGCTGGTTCCCCCCTCGATGCACGCGACTGGCATTTCGTACTGCTGGGAATTGAGCAGTCGCATCGACGAAGTATCAATTGCACAGGCCCCGGGCTGGTTTTTGGCGTTGATTCGGGAACCGTCTTCGGAAAAGCGTACGGCCCGGCCCGCGAGCAAATGGGTGAACCTCATCCGCGGCCCCATTGCCGAAGGCGCTCGCAACGACAGCTTGACGCGGCTCGCTGGTCATCTCTTTCGGATTCGCATCCTCGACCCGGTCATCGCGGCCGAGCTGGTCCACGCGGTCAATGAAGCACGCTGTCAGCCACCGCTCGCCCTCAACGAAGTCGATCGCATCGTTCAATCAATCGCCGGCCGAGAGCTGGCGCGCGAGCGGAAGGGTCGAAGATGAGCGCCGTAGAGGATTTGCAAGCCGAACGCGCGGCTGGTAGGCGGCGAATTCCGATCTGTTTATCCCATCCTTGTCCCAAGGACCCGATCAGCGCACTCATCGGCGCCTAGACCGAGAAGAGAAACCGAAGCGCGGCGCCCGGTTAGCGAAGCGCGCGATACAGGATTCGAACCTGTGGCCTTTGGCTCCGGAGGCCAACGCTCTATCCAACTGAGCTAATCGCGCAGGCGTTGAGTTCGATGGGCTTTACCACGTCGCCAGCTGCTCCGGAAGCAGCCGGCGTAACCACGGCGTAACCAACTGTACCTGGTTCCGCTCTTCTTTGTTCGATCGGCACCACTTCCGCCGGGGCTTTGAGGAGGTCAACGTCGAGCAGCTCGTAGTCCTCGGCACGGAAGAGGTCCGGCCGCAGATGGGCATAGTGCTCGGTGACCACGATGCTGCTGCGTCCGATGACCCTGGCCAGCTTCTCCAACGAGCCTCCGCTTTGTACCAGTGGCTCGCGAACGTATGCCGCGTCGCTTGGTACCAGGTCAAGAATGGAAGAGAGCGGGTCGAATGAGATCGGCCGCGTACACATCGAGCGCATCTGCCACCTTCTTGAGCAGGGTTCTAGCGTGCGGTGGCAGGCGGGAACCTGGATCGAAGCTCGTGTCGATTTTAGCCGGTCTCGTTCGACGTGTTAGTGAGGCCGCGAAGGGCGCGGCAACCGACACGAACCGAATTCAGGAGAGAGCAATGCGTTTCATGGTCATGGTCATGGCGACGAAGGAATCGGAAGCGGGCGAGCTGCCCAAGCCCGAAGAGTTTGCCGCGATGCAGAAGTACAACGCCGAGCTCGCGAAGGCGGGTGTTCTCCTCGCCGCCGAGGGGCTCGCCGCCACCTCGAAGGGTGCGCGCGTGAAGTTCAGCGGCGACAAGCGCATCGTCATCGACGGTCCGTTCGCCGAGACGAAGGAGCTCGTCGCGGGCTTCTCGATCATTCAGGTGAAGTCGCTGGAAGAAGCGATAGAGTGGGTGAAGCGCACTCCGAACGTCTTTCCGAACGGCGAGGCGGAGGTCGAGATCCGCAAGGTGATGGATATCGAGGATTTCGGTGACGCGTTCACGCCGAACCCGGAAATCGAGAGAGTGAAGATCAAGTAGATGCTAGCCCCAGGCGCGCGCCGAAGAGAAGCGGCTCCGGGAAGAGATCGCGACGCGATAGCGACCGGAGAGAAAGCGGTCGTGCCTTGTCCGCTCGGCCGCTTTCTCACCGGCTTGTGACTGCCGTTCTAGCTGCGTCTTAGAAGGACGCCTCTAGAAGTCCGGCTTCGAGCACAGATATGGAAGGGTGTCCGTTGAGAAATCCGGCGCGTCGCCGCTGCAGCTTCCGCCGTATTGGAACGCGCCCCCATTGGGAAGGGGAATGGCGCCAGAGAAGATCGGCCAGTTCCCGCCGCAAGTGAAGCAAAGGGCCGCTGTCGCGGTACCTAAGCCATCGGTTGTCACTTCTCCCTTGCCAGGAATGTTCAGCTTGTGTTGCGGTGCTCTCCCCGGCTGTGGGTCTGGCTCCGCGAAGGCCGCGAGCCCCAAAGTTAGAGAAGCTGCCACTGCCACGAACCACGTCTTCCTGTTTGTCATCAATCGACTCCTCGGGTTGTCTGACAACTGCTGCCTCACTAGTCCGCCTCGCACGAGATCGGACTTTTGATAACATGAGGCTCCTCCTTCACCGGCGGTAGTGCTGGCCGCCAAGTCGTTGATTTCTTGGTT
>Ga0126379_10001454_pt1 | contig 14449 bp, 14 predicted proteins | sample PanSoiMetPlot_24_FD_92640 | JGI IMG/M metagenome (GOLD analysis project Ga0126379, IMG submission 92640) | Tropical forest soil microbial communities from Panama - MetaG Plot_24 | ecosystem: Environmental > Terrestrial > Soil > Tropical forest > Bulk soil | place: Panama | collected 2016-02-17 | reverse complement strand
GCCGTTCCAGGCGTCGATGCGCTCCGGGTTGGCCAGCACGTTGTTGAGCGTCTGGTACGTCGAGAAGGTGCCCTGGATGATGTACGCGCCGAACTTCATCAGGTAGCTGGTCGAGGTGTCGGGGTTCCACAGCGCGGCGTAGCCGAACAGCGCGCCCACGCCGACGAAGCTGGTCACCTGGCCGCGCACCGGCCCGTTGTAGTCGGGCAGCGTCTCGGGCCCGATCTCCTCGATCGCCAGGCTGGGGTCCATGCGCGACAGGTTGGTGCCGTAGCCGAAGTACACGTCGTTCAGGAACTGGCCGCGGCAGCGTCCGTTGCGCGCGTTGGAGGCGTAGCGCAGGAACGGGAACAGCGGGTGGTCGTCGCCGGCCTGGTCCAGGGTGTACAGACCGTCGGTCTTGGCGATGATCAGCACCCCGCCGGCGGTCGAGACCAGGCTGGTGATCGGCGCCAGCGCGTCGCCCACGCGGAAGATCAGGTTGGTGTAGTTGGCCTCGTTGGTCGGGTCGGCGTTGGTGTCGCACTTCCGCAGGCGATTGACCGAGTCGGCCCACCACCACTCGCGGCCGATGGCGATGAACGCCAGCGCGCTGAAGGTGGCCATCGACGTCCAGGTGCTGCCGTTCGCGGAATACGCCGCCGGATGCGCCCCGCCGAAGGCGACCCACGCCTTGGGAATCGAGTCGAAGTTCGAGGTGAACACGAGCGCCGCCTGGATGGTGTAGCCGGCGCCGAAGTCATGTGCCACGGCCCAGGTGTTGGTGCTCGGCGTGTAGCTCAGGATCTGGCTGCCGCCCGCGGCGTACAGCACCCCGCCGAGCTCGAAGAAGTCGACGATCTCGCCGTTGGCCATGCCTGAGGAGGCCAGCACCTCCGGACCTTTGCACCACGGATGCACGCTGGCGTCGACGCCCATCGCCTCCTGGTAGCGATAGTCGCGCCACTTGTGCTGCGTCCGCATGCCGAAGCCGATGGTCAGGCTCTCGAACGGCTCCTCGCGATCGGCCAGCGGCGACAGGTTGGCGTAGTCGAAGTCGGGCGGGTCGACCGAGGAGATGTCCTCGGCCTTGGAAGAGATCAGCGCCGGCTGACCCGGGCCAGGGCTGCCGATGAGCAGGCCGTGGCCGTTGACCTTGAGGTGGAACGGGTACGGCGAGCGGCGCGAGTAGATGCTCACTTACGCCACCACAGACGCGACCAGCGGTTGCAGCCGAGCCACCAGGCGTTCCAGCGAATCCACTCCAGGACGGTGTAGCGGCGCCTCATCCGTAGTACTGTCCCACGAGCTGGCGCGGCGGCCCGAAGTTCCTCTTGCGCCTGAGCGTGCGCTGCGGCAGCGGCGCGCTGAAGTGCTTGCGGCACTCGTCGGTGAACCACGCCGCGGCGCTGGCTTGATCCCGAATAAGGCGCTGGTTGGCGCCCGGCTCGAGCAGGTGCGCGAAGCGCCGCCAGGCGATGACCAGCGCGGCCGAGGCGCACCACACGCGATCGACCGGCGCCTCGTCGTTTTCCAGGTAGATGCCGGCCTGGTCGCCGAAGACACCACCCTCCGCGCGGCAGTAGTCGTACGCCCGCTTCAGGCAGCGCAGGTACAGCACCTGGCCGTCGACGAAGGTGGTGGTGCCGGTGTTCAGGTAGAAGTCGCCGCCGTCGCGCTCGACCATGCCGCGGACGACGTTCTCGAAGGGGTCGGTGATGTTGCGGTCCTCGGGCTGCGTCAGCACGCCGACCTGCAGCACGTCGTTGGGGTCCTGCAGCCAGGGGCACACTCCGCTCAGGTTGTGGCGCGCGGTCATCGGCAGCGGCTGGCAGACGACCTCGACCACCAGCCAGCAGTTCTTCAGCCCGTCGTTGATCAGGCGGTGGGTGGTCGGCACGTCGAACGGGCCCAGGATCTCGAAGCGCTCGCCGATGCCGCCGCCGTTGGGACAACTGACGCCGGTGCCGTCCAGACACTCGTAGCTGTACATCTCCAGATCCATGTACGGGAACGCCTCGAGGTCCTGGTAGGGGCGGTTGCCGGGCGGCGATAGGGGCGAGACCGTCCACGGCAGGTCGGGCGTGAGCGTGCCGCTGGGCGGGTCGTAGGTCATCACGATGCGGTGCTGGTCGGTCGACTGGCGCGCGTACGGGCGGTACAGCGGGCGATCGGTGTACTTGTCGTCCTGGGCGATGCCCGAGGTGATCGGGTAGACGTCGCACACCAGGGCGTTGATCCCGCTGCCGCCGGTAGCGCGCACCAGGTAGCTTTCGGGGCCGACGTACTCGCCAGCCTCGACACTGAAGGTGGATCGATACTCGGCTAGGGTCGGCACTCAGGATCTCCCTGCAGCGATGGTGCGCCAGGCTTGGGCACGCTGGCCAGCAGCGGTGCGTCGGTCCTGGCGAGCGCGCCCAACGGTGGCGCGCCCTGGACCAGGACGACCAGCAGCGGCGCACCACTCGGCGGCAGACCGGGGATCGGCGCTGCGCCTGTCGGCGGCAGCGGCCCCAGCACGCGCGGCGGGACACGCTCGACGCACACCTCGAGCTGGCCGCTGGGCCGCAGCGCACCGGCCAGGCGAATAAAGACACGGAAGAGCTGGCGGTAGCTGAAGAAGCCGCTCGGGGCCAGCGTGCCAGCCAGGTGCGCCAGGCGATGCTGGATGAAGCTGAGTGCCCCCGTAGGGTGAAGCGTGCCGCCGTACGCGCGCGTGTAGATCCTGCCGATCAGCAGCGCGCCAGAGGAGCCCAGCACGCCGCCGTACGCGCGCGTGTAGATCCTGCCGATCAGCAGCGCGCCAGAGGAGCCCAGCACGCCGTCCCAGGCTCTCCTGAGCGTCCTGGGGACCGCTAGAGCGCCAGCCGGCGCCAGGCTGCCACCGAAGGCACGCGCCAGCGATCGCCTGAGCGCCAGCGAGCCAGATGAACCGAGACTCCCAGGCAGGGACCTGGCTGTCCCACGAAACAGCAGTCCCGAGCTCGTCAGCGCGCCGGACCAGGACCGCGGGATGCCCCTGGGCAGCGCCCCCGAAGGCTGAAGTGAGCCGCTCAGGGTCAGACGAATGGCGCGCGAGATGGCCAGTGTGCCGCTCGAGGGCAGCGTCCTGGTGATCTGCAGACTGCCGCCGGCCAGGATGCCATACGTCGGCGCCGCTTCCAGCGTCGCGTACGTGTTCGACCCATTGTCCCAGGTCGCGTAGGTGTAGTCGGTGACGACCGCTGGCACTCATTTAGCCGCCCGAGGTGATGGTCGCGATGTACGTGGCGATGATCGAGTCGCCCGAGTTGAGCGCCAGGCCGGTGAACGTCGAGCGGTCCCACAACGTGCCGCCGGGCGCCGCCGCCTGGGAGAACAGGCCGTGCTCGGCGATCGTCACCGCGGCGCTCACGGTGATCGTCGCCACGCTCTGGTACTGGTTGGCCGCGGGCGCGCTCTGGGTGCCGGTCGGCCGCGTGTTGGCGGTGGCGTACTGGGTGGTCAGCTCGGTCACCAGCGCAGTCTGCGACGCCGCCTCAGCCGTCGAGCCGGTGCCCAGGCCGTGGTAGTTGAAGTTGCTCAGCGTGAACGTGCCGCGGAAGGCGTTGACGACCTGCGCCACGCCCGCGTCGGTGATCACCTGGCGCGACACCACGCCGTAGTCGTCCAGGCGGAAGGGATGGTCGGACTCGGGGCCGTGCAGGTGCTCGAGGCGCAGCTCGGAAGTCAGCACCACGATGCCGTCGAGCTTGCTGCGCTTGAGCACTGCCAGCGCCAGGCGGGGAGCGAAAGACAGGATGGTCATGGGTCCTCGATTGCGACGGTCATCGCGACGTTCGAATTGTTGCCGGCCTGGACGACGACCAGGGTGATGACGTCGCCTGGGCGGATGGCGCTGTGGTTGGGCGCGTACGTGGTGAACACGCCCGACGGCGCGCCGCCCGGCAGCGTCGGCCGCTGGCTCGGGTCGGTCCACACGCTGGCGCCGTTGTTCCGCACGTCCAGGATCGTCGGCTGGCTGCCCTGGGTGCCCGGGGTGACCGCGGCTTCGACGCGGCGGATACGCCCGGGCAGGCAGACGCAGTGGACCGCCAGCACGTCGCCCGCGTTCGGCGCCGTCGACTTGCCGCCGCTGATGAAGCCCTGGACCTGCTTCACGATCGACTGGGTCACACCGTCAGGTCCAGCACCTCTTTGCCCTTGCGCTTGATGACGATGCTGGGCTTATCCCTGGCACCGGCGGCGATGGCTCGGTCGCGCGCCAGCACCGCATCCTCGATGGCGCGGTACGCGCGCGCGTAGTCGGCCTCCTCGGTGATGCCGAGCTCGCGCATGGCGTCCGCCTGGGGCAGGTTCAGGAAGCGCTCGCCGTCCATCACGTCCGGGCTTCGCAGGTCGTCCTGGTCCAGGCAGTAGCCGTCGCGCTGCACCTTGAGCATGGCCCCCGCGGGCAGCAGGTGGCGCACCGCCTCGACCTGGGTCTCGGTGTCGACGAAGCGCCGCCCGCCGTCGCTGAGCACGATGCGGAAGTACCCCGGCCCGAAGGTGCAGCCGCGGCGATGCTCGCCGCTCATGTCGGCGTCGCCGTCTGGTCGGCGCTGCTCGAGGTGTAGCCAGGTGCCGACGACGTCACGCGGTAGTGCTGGAGCTGCGCCGAGGTCAGCCCGGTGACCAGGATCGAGTGGGCATTGGTCGGCGTCGGGTCGTACAGGTGGCGCCCGTACGCCGTCGTCGCGCCGATGTCGACCGCCGAGTCGCTGAGCGTCGTCGTCGTCCAGGTGATGGTGAGCTGGCCGACGCCCGCCGCCGCGGCGATCGCCGTCAGTCCGCCAGGCAGGGCGATGCCCGGGCGGGTGCCGTAGCCAGGCTGCCCGAGCACGGCGTCGGTCGGCCAGGGCGCTGGTTTGGCCGCGCCCTCGTTGCCGCGCCAGTCCACCGGCGTGTGCGTCCACAGGCCGGCCGCGGCGCCGGTCTGGGTGACCAGCGCCTGAGACTCCGGTCCGCCGAGGGTCATGGCTTACGCCGCCGACGCGGGCGAGGGCGCGTAGGTGGTGGCTTCGACGCCGGCGGCTGGTGGTTCGAGCGAGCCCGGACTAACCAGGCTTCGAAAGGAGTCTGAGTCGTCCACCGTCTCCTCGCCGACCACCTTGAAGCCCTGGCGCAGGTACACGTCGACGTTCGCCGCCGAGCCGATGAAGCTGTCGCCGTCCGGCTTCTCGTAGTGGAAGAACAGGTTGCCAGGCGGCGTGGCGAACGGCGCGACGTACGGGTCGGCCTGCGCCGCGGTCAGAAACTCACTCATCAGCGCCTCCTTGCCTCACGCGTCGGGTCGTAGCCGCGACCGCGCAGCAGCTTGTCTTCCATCTCGGCCGGCGACAGGGTCTCGACGCCCGCCATCTTCGCGTCCCTGGCGGCGTCCTTCTCGGGCTTGATCGCGGGCAGGCGCGGCTTCTTGCCGAACTCCTCGCAGTAGTCGGTGTAGAGCTGCTCGAGCTCGGGCACATCCATCTCCGAGAGCAGGCGGTCCGAGTCGAGCGAGTCGTACTCGACGACCATCTGCGGCACGGTCGTCGCCAGGCGGCGAATGGCGGTGATCAGACGCGCCTTCTTGCGCTGCTCCAGGAGCACGTTCGGGCGCACCTCGTCGACCCACTCGCGCGCCTCGGACGGACGCAGCATGACGAAGCCCAGGTTCTCGTACATGGTGCGGTTGTTGGGATCGGACTGGAGCTGGACGATGTCGCCGTCGGGTCGGCGGTACCACGCCAGCGGGAAGTTGTAGAGCAGGCCGACCGAGGGATTGCCCTCGACCGGCGCGGCCCTGGCCTCGAGTCGCTCGAGCAGGTCGGACACGGTTGCCTCCTAGCCCACGCCCTTGGCGTACACGCCGAAGGTGGGACGCATCATCTGGTGGCCGAAGATGACCTCCGAGGCCAGCTTCCAGGTGAAGAAGTCGATGTCGTAGAACAGGTGCAGCTTGGGGCTGCGCTGGACCACGAGCGCCAGGGCCTCGCGCTGGAAGACGAAGTTGTTGGCCTGGCCACCCGCGGGCTTGATCAGGTTGGTGGTGACCATGATGTTCAGCCCGTACATGTCGCCCAGCGAGCCAGTCACGGCCGGCTTGGGGTTGCCGATGTACAGGGCGTTCGACCAGCGGTCCAGCACGATCTTGGAGGCCTTCTCCGCCGGGCTCATGATGCAGAAGCGATCGTCGGCGGGCGCGTCGGCGTCGTCCAGGTACTGGTTGGCGCGCACCACGTCGACGTCGGCGAGCGCCGTACCGAGCGTGCCTACCGTCTGGGTGAAGCCGGCCACGTCGGTCGCCAGCTTGCTATCGATGTCGCGGGCGATGGCGTAGCCCATCTTCATCTGGTACTCGTTCTGGACGTCGACGATCGACTGCACCTTGACGATGTCCTCGACCGCGAACGCGGCGTAGTCCCAGATGTTCAGGGTGATCGTGGTCGCGGTCTCGGCGATGGTCTCGTACACGATCGCGGTGTTCTCGGTCTTGGCGCGCGCGGCCAGGTTGCCGATGCTCGAGACCTTGACGCTCTTGCCCACGCTGGCGTCGTCCTCGAACTCGCGGTCGACCGCTTTGGCGAAGACCAGGTTGCTCTCGGTCGCGCGCAGTACCTGCTTCGACCAGATGTCCGGCGAGAAGATGCCGTCGGCGATCGTCTTGTCGACAAATTCCGTTCCACCAGTGGCCACTGGTTATTCCTTTCGAACGTTCGCCGGGCGTGCGTCCGCCCGGCGAGAGATCACCGCCGCTGCTCGCGGCGCACGTCGATGCCTCTGGTCAACTGGACGCGCACGCCCGGTCGCGGTCGGCCCTTGTCGTCGAAGTAGCGATCGAACTCCTCGAGCGTCATGGCAGCGACCTGGGCGTCCGTGATCTCGCGGTACGCCTGAGCAGGTCCACCGTCTAGCTCGGGGGTCATCTCGCCTCCGACCGTGGAATTGAGCTCAGCTTTCCTGAGCGCAGGCTCACGCTTTCTGACCTCCTCCTCGAGTCCGTGGCGAATCGCAGACTCGTGGACGGCCTGAAGGTACGCCTGGAAGCCCTCGGCCGGCGTCCCGCCCGGCGCGAAGGTGCGGCCCTGGACGTCGCGCTGGACGGCCTCGGGCAGGGTCCTCTGAAACGCGGTGACGGCGACCATGTACGGGTTCGTCGCCGCCTGCGCCTGGGCTTCGAGTATCTGGCGCTGCGCCTGGAGCTGGTTGGCCTCGAGCTGGCCCAGGGTGTACAGGTCGCCGCGGTCAAACGCGTCCTGGCGCTCGCGGTTGCTCTGCTGCTGGCGCTGCTCCTCGAGCATGCGTCGCGCGCGCTGCTGCGCCGCGTCGCCGAGCCAGCCACGAATGGTGTCGTCCCGCTCGAGCTCCTCACGCGGGATGCTCTTGAGCAGCACCGCCAGCCGCTGCAGGTCGGTGAGCTCCTCGGACGGGGGTGAAGAACTGGCCCCGTCCGAGTCGCCCTCGACGCCGGCGACGGGTTCCTGGTCGGCTCCGGGAGGGGAGCTTTCAGGTGTCGGCGCCGATCCGTTCCCCCGCCGACGCCGAGGCGCGACGGGGGTTGAGGAGGCTGCCGAAGCCTCGGCCTCGGCGAGGGTCTCCTCGAGCAAGTCGGGGTGGATGCTGCGCTCGAGGTTGATGCTCACTTCTTCGGTTTCACCTTCTTGGGCAGGCCCTTCGGCGACTGGCCTTTGACGAACTCGGCAGCCTTGCCCTTACTCAGCCCGGGCGCCTTGATCGAGCCGTGCGCCACGCCCTGCATGAACCGGAACTGCGCCTTCGACGTCGCTGGCATCTAACCCTTGATCGTCCCAAAGGTAGTGGGTGCCTGGAACGACGGCAAGGTGTTCTTGATCTGCGCCAGTGAGTCGTTCGGGTCCAGGCCGTACTTCTCCTGCATCCCCTGCAGGATCATGTTCTGGGTCGAGGGCGCCGAGCGCAGGAAGTCCTGGCTGTTGATCTTGTTCGGCGTCGGAATGGCGTTCAGCACGCCCTGCACGCTGGCCTGGTTCGCGCCCGGGTTCTTGATGTCGTCGATGATCTGCTGCATGTAGCCGAAGCCGCCCTGGGTGTTGCCGCCCGCCGTGCCGACGCCGGGCACCGTGTTGGGCGCGCTGAAGCCGGCCACGCCGCCGACGCCGGTCAGCACCGGCCCGAGCTGGCCGAGCACCTGCTGCTGACGGAACGGGTTGGCTTGCAACGCCGCGGCAGCCTGGATCGCGCCGAGCTGCTGCTGGTACGCCTGCTGCTGGGCGGCCAGCGTCGCGCCGCCGCCCGCGCCGCCGGGTCCGGTGGCCTGGAAGATCGGTTGGCCGTTGGCATCGAAGGTCGGCGTGTAGCCGTAGATGTTGGCCCAGTTCTGGGCGATCTGGTTCTTCTGGGCGATCGCCGCCAGCGTCGACTGACCCGCCGCCGGTGCGGCGTTGGCGCCGTACATCGCCTGCAGCGCCATCGTCGGCGTGCCTTGCCCGCCGCCCCACAGCCCGCCCTGGCCGTACACCCAGTCGGACATCGAGCTGGGGCCCCATGTCCCGCCGGCCTGCTGGACGGCGCTCTGGACCGCGCCGGTGACGTCGCGGAAGTAGTGCTCCGCGGCCTTCTGCGGGTCGCCGCCCTCGGCGTTCAGATACGTCTGCTGGTCGCTGGGGCTGGCGCGGAACTGGAACGCGTCGAGCGCCAGGTTGCCGGTCGCGCCAGGCAGCGGCTGGCTGTAATAGCCGGTCAGCCCGGCCTGTTGCGCGGCGAGGTTGGCGAGCTGCGCCTGGGACTGCATGGTGCCGGTCAGCGGGTAGCCGCTCACGCCGTAGCCGCCGGTCACGCCCGCCTGGGTGACGCCGAAGTTCTGGTTGAACTGGCGGATGGACTCGTTGAACTTGTCCTGATCCAGCCCGAAGGTCATGTTGAACTGGCGCACCGCCTCGTCGAAGGCCTGCTTGTTGCCCGAGGCGATCGCGCCCAGCAGCGAGTTGATGCCGTTGGCGAGCTGCTGCGAGGCCTGCACCGTCGGCGGCGTCGTCGCGGGTGCGGGCGGGTTGACGCCGCCGCCGCCTCCTCCGCCTCCTCCGCCACCTCCACCTCCACCAGTGGGCGGTGGAGGGCCCGTATAGCCAGGGTCGGAGTAGTAGCCGTAGCTGCCGCCGGCCGGGTTGGGGTTGGTCGGCGCCTGGATCGGCGGACCGCCAGCGGGATCTGGGAACCAGGGCATCAGGCAGTCACCGTCGCGGGCGTGGGCACCACGGTCGTCGGCGCGACGAATGCGGTCGCCGCGCCGTAGTTGGAACCGGGCACCTGGTTCGGATACGAGATGTACGGGCTGCCGGTGTTGGTCGGGACGACCGGCGTGATCGGCGTACTGGGCAGTCCGAGCAGGTCGCCGCGACCGGCTCGAATGGCTGCCGCGCGGCCCTCAGGCGTGTCCTGGAAACCCGCCGCGTTCAGCGCCGCGGTCGACGCCTGGGGGTTGAAGCCGAACTGGTTGGGCGCATTCGCCGCCGTCGCCGCGCTGTTCGGCGTGACGTTGGTCAGTCCGCCTGGCGAGGTGAAGCCAGTCGCACCCAGGTTGCCCTGCGCCGCGGCAGCCGCCGGGTGCATCTGGCCAGTCAGGTCCTGGTACTGCTTGAGCATCTGCTGCAGCGCGGCGTAGCCCTGCGACGCCAGGCCGCTCGAGTTGGTCGGGTCGGCGGCTTTGACCATGTTCGCCGCGGCGTCGTACACGCCCTGCCCGCCGCCGAGCTCGGTCGCCCAGCCTGCCGCGCCCTGGACCAGGTTCTCGCCCAGTTCGGCCGGCACGCTCATCAGGTTCTTGGCGCCCGCAGCCAGGCCGGTCAGGTTCTGGACCATGCCCATCGCGTTGCTGACACGGTTGGTGAGCAGCCCAGCACCGGTCTGCGCGCCAGCGTGGACGCCGGTCAGGATGTCGCCGGCGGCGGTCGTCGCGCCGCTCAGTACATTCGCCTGGGCGTTGAGCTGCTGCGCGCGCGCCGCCATCTGCGCGGTGACGTTCTTGATCAGGTCCTGCGCCTGCGACTCGGACATCGAGCCCTGCGCCAGGTGGATGCCCATCGAGTCGATGAACTGGCGCGTGGCCTCGGTCATCGTCACCTGGTTCTGGTTCGGGGTGAAGACGGGCTGGCCGTTGTCGCCGATGGTGACGACGTACGGCGCGACGGTGTCCGGGGTGACCGCCTGGCCCGCGTTGGCGCTCGGCGGCGGCTTCCAGTCCGGGCCCTTGGAGACGAACTTGGTCTCGCCGTTGGAACCGATGAGCTGGATCGTCGGCGAGCGCGGGTCGTTGGCCACCGCCGACCAGGTGACGTTGGTCGGCAGCGGGTTGCCGTCCGAGTCCTTGGCCACCTGCCAGGTGACGCCGCCGCCTGGCTGATCGACGGCGATCCACATCTGGCCGTTGATCTCGCGCGGCTGGAACTGACTGGCCTTGGCGTTCTTGTCCTCGGGCAGCTCGACGGTGACGCGCGAGCCGATCGGCTTGGACGGATCGACGGTGACCACGCCGATGCCTGGCACGTTGGTCGTCGTCGGCTTGTCTTCCTTGGTGGTGATGACCGAGAACGTGCCGTCGGGCTGCACCAGCAGCAGGTCGTTGCCGAACTCGTGCAGCGCCGGCTGGGTGCCCTGCGGGATGGCGAAGTGGTTGCCTGTCTTGGGGTCGTACAGGTCGACCGGCTTGGTGGTCGTATTGCCCGCGGGAATGACCTGGCCGTCGGGCCCGATCTTTTGCAGGTCCTCGGCCTTGCTGGGCTGCCGCTGGCCGGCAGGCACGTCGGTCAGCGCGCCCGCGGCGTGCCAGGACAGGCTGTTCAGGTCGCCGTCGTAGATGTTCTTGGCGTCGTCGCCCTGGTCATTGACGCCCGACTGGCGCAGCACCAGACCGCCCTTGATCGGGTCGGCCTTGATCGGCAGCGCGCGGGTGTGGCCCTCGTTGTCCTGGACGATGACCAGGTAGTTGCCGGTGCCGACGTTGGTGGTGGCGCCCGGTAGCCCTGGCGTGGCGCTGGGCTCGGTCTTGACGGTGGTCTGCTCGAACGGCTTGGCCTTGGGATCGAGCAGCTTCCAGGCGTGCGTCGGGTCCTGGGCGTTGAGTTGATCGACGAGTTGCTGGATGGAGCTCATGGGCCACTCACGCCGACACCCACCGGGCGACCGTTCGCGTCGAGGATGTCGCCGCCTGGTGCGTAACTGTATACCGGCGCCAGCGCGCCCTTCGGGATCAGACGGCTCTGGATCGCCGCCTGCGCGGCCTTCCCCTTCGTCAGAGACTGGACCATCTCACCGTCGGCGGTCCGTGCCGCTGACGACGTCACCTTGGCCAGCGCGTTGCGCTGCAGCATTCTGCCTGTCTCAGCATCGCGTCCTTTCGGCAGGTCCTGGTAGGTTTTGCTGGCCATCAGCTTGCCTGCCGCGTCCTGCAGCGCCGCGCCGCGATACGTCTCCCACTGCTGCTGCTCGGCGGGCGTGAGCTGGATGTCGTACACCGAGCCGTACGGCACCGTCTTCGGCGCCGCGATGGGCGTGACGCCCAGCCGCTCGGCCTCGCTCAGGATCGGGTCGTTCTGGATGATCGACGACCTGGGCAGCACCAGGCCGATGCCAGCTTGCGGGTTGGGCTGAGGCTGGCCGGTGGCGGTCAACCTTGCGGGTAAGTTTTCGCGCTGGCCAGGGACACGGCTCGCCACCGCGGCCTGGATCTGCTCAAGCGGCGTCTGACCACGCGTCACGCGCTGGTACGGGTCCTGGGCCGAGGCGATATTCGCCAGCAGCGCGCCCTGAGGGATCAGCGACTCGAACAGGCTGGCCGCTTCGCGGGTAGCCATCGTGCCCGCTTGCTGGCTCGAGCCGATGGCGTTCAGCGCCTGGCCGACGCCATTCAGGAACGTCTCGTTGTTGATGAAGCGGCCCTCGCGCGCCACCAGGTCGCCCAGCATCTCGAGGTTGTCTGGCGGTCGCTCGCCCTGCGGCGTCGAGACCGCGTGCAGGCCCTGGCCGCCCGCGCCGTGCGTCGCCTCGTACGCGTTGGCGCCCATGATCAGCGACCAGCCAACAGGTCCCAGCAGGTGCGCGTTGAAGTAGCGCCCGCCGAGCCTGATCGAGTCCGGCTGCCAGCCGGTCTCGCGCAGCGCGGCCTGCTCCTTGGGATCGGCAGGGCCCTCACCGGTGATGTTGCCCTGCGCGGCCTGGTTGTAGCCCTCGTACGCCAGGGCCAGGCCGATGACGTTGTTGCGGACGCGCTCGGCGAGCGGCGTCACCGCTCCCGTCGCGCCGCGGCCGGCCCAGTTGCCGCCGGCGTACGGCCCGCCGCCCGCCGCGCCGGTCAGTCCGCGGAACACGTCCCAGCCGGTGCCCAGCGCGCCCAGCGGCGACGTCTCCACGCCCTGAGCGGCGACCTTGTAGCCGATGTTGAAGATGGGCAGGATGGCGCGCGCGACCGGGTTGTCGCGGATGTAGCGCGACGTCGCCGTGCCGATCGTGCCCATCTGCGCGCCAGGCGAGCCGATCGGCCCGCCGAGGGCAGCGCGGTTGCCCGCGGCCTCGACCGCCTGCTGAATGGCGGGCGTCGGTGCGGACACCAGGCGCTGCACCTCGGCTTGCCAGGCGGGGCTCAGACGAGTCAGGCCCGCATCCGTCGCCGCCTGAGCTGCCTGGCGCCAGAGCTCCATGTGGCTGGCCAACTGGCGCGCCAGGTCCTGCAGCACCGGGTGCAGGCGCACCAGGCCGGTCAACCCTGTCTCGGCGAGCTGAGGCCCGATACCGCCGCCCATGCTGGCAGCCAGCGGGCCTGGCGTCCCGAGCGTGGTGGCGATGTTCATGCCCCATGAGCGGAAGCCCTGCAGCATGCCGTACAGCTCGGCAGCCGTGGCTTCGGGGTAGCGGATGTTGGCCGGGATGTCGGAGGCCAGCTTGAGGCCGAGCTGGACGGGCGTGTTCAGCGCGATGTGGGCGACGGTCGGGATGCCGCCTGCCAGCGAGCCGATGCGCGCGGCCTGCAGCACGCCGGGACGGAAGGCAAACGGCGCCAGCCCGCCTGCGACGGCGCCCGCCGCCGCGCGCTCTAGCCTTTCCTGCTGGGTCGCGTCGGACGGAGCGGTCGCGTAGCCGGCGAGGCCGCCGGCGGCGGCACCTCCGAGGTGGGCGCCGACGACGGGGTTGATGGCGCCGAGCTCTGACTCAGGTCCGACGAGGAAATTGCGGACGGCCTGCGCCGCGGCACCCGCAGGACCGTTCCCGACTGATAGATCGGGTCGTTGGGCGAAGCTGGTGGTATCCCCATATCCGCCAGGAACTGGTCCAGCGGGTCCTGGGATCGCATGGCTGGTTCCGTAGTACCTGACGAGGCTGGGGTTGGCGTCTGGTCCGAGGTTGTCAAGGGCGGCACTCACAGTCTGGTAGGTGTTCTTGGCGTCGTCGAGGCTCATGTCGCCGAAGCGCGGCACGGCCAGCGAGCCGGCGTCGGTGGCGATGACCGGGATGCCATTCATGCGGAGTTGGCGGGTGAGCTGCTGCATCTCGTCCGGCTGCAGACCCATGATCTTGACGCCGCCGACGGTGCTGGCGTTCGGGTCGAGGTGGGTGTACATGTCGGCGCCGAGCTGCTGGCCCAGCGCCTGGGCGGCGTCGTCGCCGATGCCGACCACATGCACGTAGTTGTTGTCGCCCGCGGCCTGCACCGAGTGCTCCATCGTCAGGCCAGGGATCTTGCCGCCCACGGTGGCCACCTGGCCGGGCACGCGCAGCATCGGCCCGCCCAGGCGCGCCAGGCTGTTCAGGTCGGCTGCCTGAGCCGCGCCGACTGGCCGCTGGACGTCGGGGATGCGCCCGAAGCGCGCGTCGGTCCTCACCCCCACGCCCGCACCCGGGTAGTTCAGATGCACAGTGTCGAGCGCGGTCGCCGTGGCTGGCGGCGGCCGGTCGAAGACGCTCGGGTCGCCCAGAATGCGCCCGCGCATGGCGTTCAGCTTGGCCAGGAAGTTGGTCGTCGAGGCGGTCTGACCGGTGATGTCGGCCAGGGTGTTGAACTGGCTCGGGGCGAACATGCCGCGCTGCATACCCTGTTGCAGCGCGTCGCGCAGGCTGATGTTGCCCAACGCCAGGTCGCGCCCGAGCTGCGGATCGTTCCACAGGCTGCGGATCACGCCCCAGCCGGCCGCCTGCGCTTCGCGCGGGTTGATGTTGAGCTCGCGCGCGATCCAGTTGGTCAGCGCGTGCATGCTGCGGTACGTCGCGTCGCTGCTGGCCACCTGCGGCGTGCTGTTGTCGGCCAGCAGGCCGGCCTGCGGATTGAGCGGCGTGCCAGTGGCGTTCGGCTTCTGCGGGTTGGGCATGTAGCGCGAGCCGAACAGGCGTCCCTGCCACACATCCTGGGTGGTGTACGGGTCGTAGCTATCCGACAGGGCGTGCAGGAAGTTCTGGCCGTAGCTCGAGATCTTGGCCCCGCTGGGGATCGGAATCTCGCCGGTGC
>Ga0126379_10001453_pt1 | contig 14450 bp, 15 predicted proteins | sample PanSoiMetPlot_24_FD_92640 | JGI IMG/M metagenome (GOLD analysis project Ga0126379, IMG submission 92640) | Tropical forest soil microbial communities from Panama - MetaG Plot_24 | ecosystem: Environmental > Terrestrial > Soil > Tropical forest > Bulk soil | place: Panama | collected 2016-02-17 | reverse complement strand
TTGAGCGCGACCCGCGCGCTTCGACCGGCGCGATGAGCGCTGGCGCTCCGACGGCGCTCGCGCCGACATGACGTCGATGACGAGGCGGGACGGCGCCGGCCATCCGAGCGCCGTCCCGCCGGACACGGGGATGCCATGGCCCGGATGATCTGGAAGGGGCACATCAGCTTCGGTCTGGTGAACATCGCGGTCGGGCTGCATCCCGCGGAGAGCCGGGACGAGCTCGACTTCACGCTGCTCGACGAGAAGAACCTCGCCCCCGTGGGCTATCGGAAGGTGAACAAGCAAACGGGCGAGGAGGTGCCGGCGAAGCGCATCACGCGAGGCATCGAGTACCGGAAGAACCGGTACGTGATCGTCAGCGACGAGGATCTCCGGCGCGCGGCGCCGGAGCGAACGCAGCGGATCGACATCCTCCAGTTCACGGAGCCGGCCGAGATCGACGGCCGGTATTACGAGCGGCCGTACTACCTCGAGCCGGTCGCGAAGAGCGACAAGGGGTATGCGCTCTTGCGCGAGGCGCTCCGGCGCACCGGCAAGATCGCGGTGGCGTCCGTCGTGATTCGCACGCGCCAGCACCTGGCGGCGGTCTTCCCCCACGAGGACGTGCTCGTGCTCGATGCCCTCCGCTACGCCTCCGAGCTGCGCGATCCCGGCGCGCTGGCCCTCCCCGGTGCCAACCTCAAGGGACTCCGGATCTCGGCGAAGGAGCTCGAGATGGCGGAGCAGCTCGTGTCGAGCATGGCCGGCGCCTGGAGGCCGGAGCGGTACCGCGACGAGTACCGGGACGAGCTCCTGCGGTTCATCAGGAAGCGGGCGAAAGCGGGAGCGGTCGAGGAGGTCGAAGCCCCAGCCGCGCCGAAAAAGAAGAAGGGCGAGGTCATCGACATCATGCACCTCCTGAAGCAGAGCCTCGGATCCGCCCCGAAGGCCGGCGCCCGCCGGAAGCGGCGGTCGGCCTGAGACCTCGGCCTACCGCTCGGAGCCGGAAGCCGGAAGGAACGCGATCTGTCCGATGAACGCGGCGGCCGTGGAGTGCGTATCGTTGGTGTCGATCGACAGCGCGATGGCGCCGGTCGGGTCGGGGTCCTCGCCGTACACGCGGCGGTAATCCTCGTAGACGTTCCGCCGCTCGACGACCCAGCACCCCAGGTCGGTCGTGCCCGAGTGGGCCACGAGAAACGTGACGAGGCGCGACTTGCGGCTGGTCTCGATGCTGCCGACGGGCAGCAGGCCATCCCAGATGTATCCGATCAGCCGCGACCGCAAGAGGCTCGGCATGCGGGGCCAGATGACGAAGAGGTGTCCGGTCACGTCGGAGCGCTCGCGCCTGCGGATGTCGGCACCGGCGGGCAGCGAGACCACCTTCCAGCTCCATTCGAGGATCGGTGTCGTGCGCAGGTCTACGCGCACGGTCTTCGCGATCGTGGAATGGTCGTCGCGGCTCGCCATGTGGAGCGCCTTGCGGCCCTCGTCCAGGACGATCGCGAAGTCGTAGCGGGGACGCCCGCCCACCGTCGCGTAGACGCTCCAGCCGGTGGGCACACCCGTCGCGCCCGCGGCATCCTGCGACCAGTCCTCGACGATGATGCCGGGCGCGGCGTCCGACGAGGAGCCGCCGAGCGCCGCGGCCAGGGCTGCCACGAGCACGAGCGCGCGCGCCTTCACCGCCGACGCTCGCGCGTGATGGGACGCGCCTCCTTCAATGGCGGGCCGCGCTCAGGACCGCGCCCTGCCTCGAGAGCTCTTCCTGCACGTCGCGCGGGGAGACGTCGCGGGGCATCTTCGCGGTGCGAGCCGCCAGCGCCGCGCAGACGCCGGCGGCGTGCCCGGTGGCCATGGCGATCGGCATCACGCGATACGAGGAGTGCGCCTCGTGCGTCCCGGAGATGCACCGGCCCGCGACCAGGAGGTGGTCGACGCGCTGGGGCAAGAGGCAGCGGAGGGGAATGTCGTACGCCTCCCCGGGAGGAAGCCGTCTGAGCGTCGTGCCCTTGCCGCTCGGGTTGTGGATGTCGATGGGATAGCTCCCGCACGCGATGACGTCGTCCCACTTGCGAGCGCTCAGGATGTCGGACCCGGTGAGCTGATACTCGCCGACGATCCGCCGCGTCTCCCGCACGCCGATCGTCACCCCGCTCTGCGCCACGTACGAACGCTCGAACCCGGGCACGTATTTCCTGAGGAACGCGGCGATCTGGCGCATCTGCCGCCGCACCTGCCACTCGGCTCGCGTGAGATCCCACACGCTCGTGCCGAGCGCGCCGGTGATCCGCGTGCTGTTGACGCTCACCTCGCCCTCGTGCGGCGTGCCGAAGAACAGGATGTCCTCCCTGGGCAGATCGAGCTCCCCCGCGCGCGCGGCCTGTCGAATCAGGTCCCACAGCCCGTGGACGCCCCGCCACTGGTCCGGATGCTGCTCGCGATAGGCGGCGAACGCCGCGCGCTCGAACTCCGCGATCCTGAACATCAGGGTCATCGGCTGCACCAGGCCGTCCCCATCGCGGCCCACCTCGAACGGCGCGCCGGCGAGAGCGGCGACGTCCCCGTCGCCGGTGCAGTCGACGACAGTGCGCGCATTGATCACCAGCGGCCCCGACTTCGTCTCGAAGACGACGCCCTCGACGGAGGCGCCGCCGACGATGCCCGACGCCAGAGCGTACAGGAGAAAGCTCACCCCGGCCTCGTCGAGCAGATCGAGCGCGACCAGCTTGAAGGTCTCGGGGTCGAACGGCACCACGTACCCGGTCTCGGCCGACGGGGCGATCGCTCCGCCAGCGCCGACCAGCCGGTCGAGGAGGCGCTTCAGCACGCCCTGGACGGCCGGTTTCCCGTCGCCGTGATCCGCGGGCATCAGGTCGCCGGCGCGTCCCGGCGTCGGCGGAGCCGCTTGCGTGTGAAACGACATCAGCGGCATGACGAGCGCGGCCGTCGCGTTGCCGCCGAAGAACCCGTGGCGCTCGCCCAGGACCACTCGCGCGCCGGCCGCCGCGGCCCCGAGCGCCGCGCCGAGCCCCGCCGGGCCACCCCCCACCACGAGCACGTCGCAGTCGGCCGCGGCGATCGCCGTGCGCGGTGGAAGCGTGACCGACGCCGCATCGCGCGGACGCGCCAGCGGAGGCATCCGGGATCACTCCGTCCGGGTCACCGTGGCGGCCGTCGCCCGCCGGGCGCGGCGGCTCGTCAGGAGGTGCATCGCGATCTCGTTGGTCCGACGGGCGCGCTCCTGGATCGCCGGCACGCTTCGCTCGAGCTGCGCCTGCAGGTTGCGCCGGAGATCCCACCACCGGTCGATGTAGGCGATGAGCTGGCCCGCGTTGACCTGCTTGAGCGGCGGCATCCCGATCTCCAGGTCCTCGAGGAATCCCTGCACCTTGCTCGAGTACGGGAGCGCGACGAACGGCACGCGGTTCAGCGCCGCGAAGATCAGGAAGTGCAGGCGCATCCCCACCGCGAAGTCGAAGTGGCTCATCAGCGACAGGAGCTGGCCGGACGTGTACGCGCCCTTGAGCACGGTGGCCCGGTGCGCGTAGGCCATGCGGGACACCACGGCGTGCGAATGCTGCGTGTCCTGCTGGCGCGGCTCCATCGGCACGAACACGAGGTCGGCGTCGAGCCGATCGACCATGTAGTCGGCCGCATTGGCCAGCAGCCCGTGGTAGTGTGCCTCGTCGAGATCCGGCGCCGCCGCCCCGGGCTCGCGCACGGACAAGCCGATGAGCCGGCGCTTGTCGTTGAGCCCCTCCCGCTGGAGCATCTCTGCCGGCAACTCCTCCGGTTCGAGGAGGAACGCCGGATCCGCCGTGACCTCGATGTCCTGGACGCCGACTTCCTCGAGGACCTGGCGCGCCCGCCGCTCGCGCACGGTCACCGCCGCCGCGCGCGCCAGCGTGTCGCGCACGAGATTCCGCGCAATCGGCTCCTGCAGCGGCCCGGCGCTCACGGCGTAGACGAGCACGGGCACTCGCGCCTCCACCGCGAGGGAGGCCTCCCTCAGGTATGCGCTGACGCCTTCGTCGTAGAGAATGCCTCCGCCTCCCAGGATGAAGAGGTCGAGCGGGGCGATCTCCGGCACGACCTCGTCCCGCGAGAGCTCTCGCACTGGCACGGCGCGCTCCACCTTGTGCCGCGCCATCGTGTCCTTTGCGTCGCGCGAGAACACGGTGATCTCCATCGGCCCGCCAGCTCGCAGCTGGGCCACGATCGCCTGGAGAATCGCCTCGTCCCCCAGGTTGAGGCCGCCGTACGAGCCGGAGATGCCGACGCGGTACGGGGCGGCCGGCTGAGGCGTCTCCGTCCTGGGCGCCGGCGCCGTGCGTGAGAGTTCGGCCGCCTGCAGAGAGGCCGGCGTCGTCGTCGTGCTCATGGTCGCTGCCTCGTTCACGCCGCAGGCCGCGGGAGCGCCGAGCCCGGCGAAGCGTCTGGGGGTGTTGTCATGACAGCCGATCGCATGACGCGAGGACCGTGCATCGCATGTGCCCGAGGAGGAACGCGCCGGCCGGCCGGTGTGAAGGGAGCTTGCCGACCGCCGAGCGACATCGCAGAACGCACCGGGGCTGCGATCGCGTAAGCGCTACCCGGTAAGAAACTACCGAGCGGCGCTCGTGTGCTCGCTTCTTGTCCAGGACTCGCCCGCCCGCACGAGAGAGATCACGGCAGGTCTGCCCGTGCATCGAGCGCTGGCACTCGCCTTGCTCTGGCGAGATAGCAAAATTCCCGGAGGAGGACAGCTATGTGGCGATTCGTGCTAGGGGCGCTAGTGGGCGGTGTCGCATTCTGGCTCTGGGGCGAGGAGCTGCGCCGTCGCGCGAGCGACGGCTCACGCGCGGCTCGCTTCACCGCGGTCGACACGCTGAAGGCGATGGAGGACAAGGCCGACGAGATGCTCGACGCGGCGAAGGGGCAGGTCCACTCGGCGCTTCAGGCTGGTCAAGAGGCGGTGAGACCGAAGATCGCTTGATGATCCGAACCGAGACACGCTCGGTGTTTCGCCCGTGACCGCTCGCAGGCGTTCCGCGGCGCTCATCGCGCTGCTCGCGGTGAGCGTCGCCGCCTGTGGGCGAGTGCCCGTCCACCTCGCGCTGCCGGCGCTCACGCTGAGCGATCCGGCGTTCGAGGCCACCGTCGCCGCCTACGCGGGCTCGCCCGTCGTCGGCGGCAATCGCGTGCAGCTCCTGCTGAACGGCGACGACATCTTCCCCGCCAAGCTGAAAGCGATCGCCGCGGCGCGCAAGACCATCAACTACGCGCAGTACGTCTTCGAGGAGGGCGACCCCTCGCTTCGGATCGTCCACGCGCTGTCCGAGCGCTGCCGCGCCGGCGTCACCGTCAACGTGCTGCTCGACGCCGTCGGCGCGTTCAACATGCCGGACGCGTATCGCACCGAGATGGTCGGCGCCGGCTGCCACGTCGAGACGTTTCGCCCGCTCACCTCCTTCCAGGTGGATCGCATCAACTACCGCAACCACCGGCGCATCCTCGTGGCCGACGGCCGCGTCGGGATCACCGGCGGCTCGGGCACGAGCGGCAAGTGGGCGGGCAACGGGGTGACCGAGGATCACTGGCGAGACACCGACGCGCTGATCGAAGGTCCCGTCGTCCAGCAATTGCAGGGCGCGTTCGTCGAGAACTGGCTCGAAGCCACCGGAGTTGCGCTGGGCGGCGAGGACTACTTCCCGCAGCCGCTCCAGCGACCGGGAACGACAGCGGCGCAGATCGTGCGCAGCTCTCCCGCCGGGGGCAGCGCCGCCATGGTGACGACCTTCCTGCTCGCCCTGGCCTCGGCGCAGCGATCCATCTACATCACGAATCCGTACTTCGTGCCCGAGGATACGATGCGCGACACGCTCATCCAGGCGGCGCGCCGGGGCGTCCACGTCGTACTGATCCTGCCGGGGCCCATCGATCACAACGTCGTCCGCGAGGCGAGCCGATCGGAGCTCGGCCGGCTGCTGGAGGCGGGGATCCAGATCTACGAGTACCAGGCGGCGCTGCTCCACGCGAAGACCATGGTGATCGACGGGAGCTGGGGGACCGTCGGCAGCACGAACTTCGACCGCCGGTCGTTCGCCCTGAACGACGAGGTGAACCTCCTCGTCTACGACCAGGCGGTGGCCCATCGCCTCGAGCAGATCTTCCAGCAGGATCTGAGGCACTCGCGAAAGCTGACCTACATCGCCTGGAACAACCGCGGCGCGGTGGGGCGCTTCCTCGAATTGCTGTCGTTCCCGATCCGCGACCAGCTCTAGGGCACTCGGAGGGGGGCTGCGCCCCCCTTCCGAACCTCCCCCAAATGCAGATTGCGCCGGCGAAGGCCGGCGCTCGAACGCTGCGGGCCACCGACGGCCGTATGTGCCGGCGCTCACTCCGGCAGGCCTCGAGGCGCGGCGGTTGACACGGCATGTACGCTGAGGGTTGGTGTTCAGGAGCTTCATCCGCGTCGCCATCTCGCTGGGCCTGGTTCTCCTTCTCGCCCCCTCGGCAGGAAGCGGGTCGTCACTTGTACTGCCGGGCTCAGAGCTGGCCATTTCACACGTCGTGGGCCTCAGCCCCGCGCGCCATGCGAGCGAGGGGTTCAAGAACGCCGACCCGCACTATCGGCGCGCGTCGTACGCGGCGAGGCTCTACTCGCTCGTGCTCGGCGGTACGTGGTTCCTGCCCGAGCGGCACGTCGCGGCGCTTCCCGTCGTCGCGCCCGACGTGGAGGCGCTGCGCGCAAACTCGCGCGACGCGACCGTGACATGGATCGGGCACTCGACCCTCCTGGTGCAGCTCGACGGGGTCACCTTCCTCACGGATCCCGTATGGTCGCACCGGCTGGGCCCCTTCGGGGGCCTCGTCGGCGTCGCTCGGTACACGCCGCCGCCCATGCGCCTCGAGGATCTGCCCCGGATCGATTTCGTCTTGATCTCCCACGATCACTACGATCATCTCGACGAGCCCACGGTGCGGCGCCTCGCCCGTCTGTACGATCTCCGGTTCATCGTGCCCATCGGGGTCAAGGACTGGCTGGCGGATCGTGGCATCACCAACGCCGTCGAGCTCGACTGGGGCGAGTCGGTCACGGTCAAGGGGCTCACCGTCGTCTGCACCCCCGCTCAGCACGGCTCCGGCCGAACGGTGGCCGACCAGGGGCGCCGGCTCTGGTCGTCGTGGGCGGTGCTCGGCAGCCAGCGGTTCTACTTCGCCGGCGACACGGGCTACTACCACCACTTCAAGGAGATCGGGGACGCGCTGGGACCGTTCGACCTGGCCGCGTTGCCGATCGGCTCCTACACACCCCGCGAGATCGCGCGGCCCGTCCACATGTCGCCGGAAGACGCGCTACAGGCCTGGACAGACCTGCGCGCCGCCCGCTTCCTCGGCGTGCACTGGGGCACGTACGGGCTCGCGCGGGAACCGTACGATGAGCCGCCCCGGCGAATCGCCGCAGAGGTCGAGCGCCGCGGTCTCGACGACAAGGCAGTCTGGATCCTCCGCCCCGGGCAGACCGAGGCCTGGTGAGGCCCCGATCGGCCCCACCGCGCGCCGCCGCCGGCGGCTCGACTACGACGTCTTCGCCCATGCGTTCGGGCCGGAGCACGGAGCCTCGTTGCGGGCGCTGCGCCGCATCGACCGGTCGATCGAACAGCTCTACGCGCACTTCGCGGCGTACGCCGACGAACGGCGCCGAGCCGGGGAGTCTCACGTCATCGCGGGATTGGCAGCCACCGGGACCGACTCCGCTCCCGCCTGATCCAGATCGAGCACGCGAAACGGCGGACGCTCGGCCGCGATTCCCTGGAGGAGCGGCAGGCAGACGTTGAACACGGGCACGTCGGTGCGGGTCCGGCCCTCGCCGCGGCCGTGATGCGCGTGCCCGTGAAACACGGCCTGCACGGGATAGCGCAAGAGCGGCTCCTCGAGGCGGCTCGAGCCGAGAAACGGAAAGATCTCGAGCGGCTCGCCCTCGACCGTGGCGCGGATCGGCGAGTAGTGGAGCACGGCGACGCGATGCGCGGTCCTGAGCCGGGCGAGCGCCGACTCGAGCTTCAGCGCCTCGTCGATCGTCTCGTGGACGAAGCGCTTCATGATGTCCTCCCCCCACGGCTGCAGCGCGCGCTCTCCGAAACCGCCTCCGAGTCCCTTTGCGCCGGCAAACCCGACGCCCTGGATCTCCAGCGCGTCGCCGTCGAGCACGTGAACACCGGCGGCGCGCAGGATCTCCGCGACCTGCCCCGCCTCGCCCGATTCGCAATCGTGATTTCCCAGCACCGCCACGATCGGCGTCTGCCGAGCGGCGGCGAGCTCTCGCACGAGGACGCGCGCCTCGTCCGGCTGGCCGTAGTCGGTGAGATCGCCGCAGAGGACGAGCACCTCCGCGGCCGCGCTCATTGCGGCGAACAGCCCCTGGAACGCCCCCTGCGACGCCTTGGTGCAGTGGAGATCGCCGACGGCGGCTATTCGCACGGCTCCTCCGTTCCGTCGCTGAGGGCGGCGGCCGTCCAGTGCGCGACGTCCTCGGGCGTCATCGTTCCCCGGGGCCCCAGGCGGCCGTCCGCGAAACCCCAGCCCGACACGTCGACCAGATACTGCTCGCGGGACAGGAGCGTGCCGCGACACACGCGCTGATCAGGGGGCGGGCGATGCGTCTCCTCGTCGAGGCGCCGCGAGAGCTCGAGCATGACGTCACGCGGGACGCGGTGGCGCTCCCCCGGGTAGATGAACCCGAACAGCGTCAAGTGGCTCAAGAGCACCCGCCAGTGGGGGCCGAACCGCGCGAGCAGGCGCCGCCAGTCGAGCCGGTCGTGACACGCGAGGATCAAGTGTGAGATGTCGGCGCCGTCGTAGCGCTCGCGCTCCATCACGAACGCCTTCGACCAGATCATCTCCTCCGGCGCCGACAGTCGGACGGCGATGCCGCACACGACCGCCGGCGCGCCGTGCGCGAACCATTCGTCGTCGACCTCGGCCACCCCGTTGCCGGAGCTGTAGATGATGTCGATGCAGTCGCCGCCGATCCACGCCTTGCCGAGCCAGTGCGGATACGTCCGGTCGGTCTCGAGACCGGCCGCAGCCAGCGCCTCCAGCAGGGCGTCCGCATTCCGGCGTCGCACGAACACGTCGAGGTCCGCGGTCGCTCGCACGTCGGCTGCGTAGTGCCGGAGGGCATGCCCGCCGCCCAGCAGGAACGGGATGCCCGATGCCGTCATGACGGAGAGCGCGCGGCGGTGTCGACGCGCGCGCCGTGCCTCGATCGCGCGGGCCGGCCCGGGCTCGACACCGGTCGAGGTTGCCGGCCAGGGATCGAGAGCGCTCGGCCAACCCGCGCCCCGCGGCAGCGCGCCGATCTTCCCGCCTCGCGCTCTCCCGCTCTCAGGCATTGGGCGGAGCGGCGCTGATGTCCGCGAGCGCGGAGTGGCGATCGGCGTCGACCGCCAGGTCGCCGAGGGAGACCACGCCGACCACGCGGCCGTCCTCCTCGACCGGCAACCGGCGGATCGCGCGCTCGCGCATGAGCCGCACGGCCGCGCCGAGGCTCTCGTCCGGCGACACGGTGATGAGCTCCTGACTGCAGATGTCCCCGACCCGCGTGCGGACCGGATCGCGACCCTCCGCGAGCGCGCGAACCACGATGTCGCGGTCGGTGAGGATCCCGCACAACCGGCCCTCAGCGATGACGACGACGTCGCCGATGTCGCTCTCGCGCATGACGCGCGCCGCGTCCACCACCGACGTGCTGGGCGTGACAGTCCTCGGATTCGCCGTCATGACGTCTCGAATGGTCTGGCGCATTGGCGTCTCCTCTCTGGACCCGCGGTGTTCGTGTCGAGCGGGCCCGCTGACGTGTTCCGGCATTCCTGCTGGCTGCATCGGCCATGCCGGGAGGACGCGCCGTCCATCGACACAGGCACGCTCGTTCAGGGATGTCGGACGATGCGGCAGATGGCGCGCTGCAGGTAACCCTTCCCCGGTTGGGGACGGTAGGTCTTACCCGCTCGATGCAACACACCAGCAGCGGATGAGAGTTCCGCGATCCGCCGGGGCCCCTGCGGGCGAGCCGCAGTCCGGGCGAACACCAACAGTGGCGCCGTGCTCGCGACTTTGGCGCGAGCCGCTGGCCAGCCGCGCCCGCGACGCATCCTTCGAATCGATGCGGCCATCTCTCCCCCTTTTTTGGCACGGCCATTGCCCACAATGCATCGCAGGGCGATATGGCTCAACGGGACACCAAGGAGGACGAAGATGCTCGAATACAGGACGGTCCGTGAAACCGGATCATGGCAAGCCGGCTCCTGGCCGGTGGGCTGGTCTGCCGTGTGGGTCGGAACGCTCACGGCGCTCGCGACGGGGCTCGTCATCGGCCTGATCGGGCTCGCGATCGGTGCGTATTCGCTGGGCGCCGAGGCGCGGATCGCGAGCTGGCACAAGTTCCACTTCGCCGCCCTGGTGTGGAGCATCGGGGGAACGTTCTTCTCGTACGTCGTCGGCGGGTGGGCCGCCGCGAAGATCCGCGGCGAGTGGCGCGCGGAGACCGCGATTCTGCACGGGGTCCTGGCGTGGCTGGTGAGCGTGCCGATCATGCTGCTGTTTGCATCGCTCGGTTCGGCGAACTACTTCGGCGCGTGGTACGGCGGTCTTCAGGGCACGCCGGTGTGGATCACGCCCTCGACGGTCGCCATCGATCCCGCCGCGGCGATGGTTGCACGCAACATGGCGCTGGGCGCCGTGGCCGCGTTGCTCGTCGGCCTGGTCGGCAGCGTGATCGGTGGATGGTTGGGATCCGGCGAGCCGATGACCCTGACCTACCGCCGCGCGCAGGAGGCGGTCGGCGCGCACTCGTGAGCGCGAGCGCCATCTACGCGTGATCGAATCAGAGAAACAGAGAAAGGAGGCCCTGCCATGGCTCTCATCTTGTTGTGGCTGCTCGGAGTACCGCTGAGCCTCATCGTGATCTTGTTCCTCCTGGGCGTCGGGCGATAAGGTTGTCGGAGGGGGCCGTTCGGGCCCCCTCCGACGCATGCCATCGGTCGACAAACCGCACTCCGCGATTTCGGCGCTTCCGGGAGCCAGCCGCGCTCCCCTGCCGGACTTCCTCTCCCCGCAGCTCGCTACGCTCGTCGCGGATCCGCCCGCGGGCGACCACTGGCTTCACGAGTTGAAGTTCGACGGCTACCGGATCCTCGCGCGGCTCGACCACGGCACCGTCCGCCTGCTCAGTAGAAACGGCCGCGACTGGACGAGCCGATTGCCGGGACCCGCCGGGGCGGTTCGCGGCGTTCCGGCGAGCCGAGCGATGCTGGACGGGGAGGTCGCCGTCTTCATGCCCGACGGGACGACCAGCTTCCAGGCGCTGCAGAACATGTTCTCGGGGGTAGAGACCGGCGGATCCATGGCCTACGTGGTGTTCGATCTGCTCCATCTGGACGGGCAGGACCTCACGGGCGTCCCGCTGGAGCAACGCAAGGCCGCGCTCGCACGCATCCTCGCGGGCCCTCCGGCGGGTCTTCGCTACAGCGAGCACGTGGTCGGCGGCGGCCGCGCATTCTTCGCTCGTGCGTGCGAGGTCGGCCTCGAGGGCATCATCTGCAAGCGCCGGGACGCCCCGTACCGGGGCACGCGCAGCGCCGATTGGCTCAAGGTCAAGTGCGCCAGGGAGCAGGAGGTGGTAATCGGCGGCTACACCGACCCGGAAGGCTCGCGAGTCGGCATCGGCGCCCTGCTGGCGGGCGTCTACGAGGGCACGGACCTCGCGTACATCGGAAAGATCGGCACCGGCTTCGCGAGCCGCACGCTCCATGATCTGAAGGCGCGCCTCGCGCGCCTCGCCCGCCCGACGTCGCCGTTTTCCATCGCAACACCGCGCGGCACCGGCATCCACTGGGTCAAGCCGCAACTCGTCGCGCAGGTGAAGTTCACCGAATGGACGAGCGATGGGAAGTTGCGCCACCCCTCGTTTCAGGGATTGCGAGCGGACAAGGCGCCCGCCGACGTGGTGCGCGAGCGGCCGTCGAAGCGCTGACGATCTCACTCGCCGCAGCGGCCGTCAGCATTCTCCCCCTGCCGACAGCCGCCGCGGCGAATGGACGAAGGTCAGCGTGCTCTCCAGGCGCGGCCGCCGGCGACGAAGTGGATCACCAGCATGACGAGGCCGACGACGAACAGAATCCAGGCGATCTGTCCGGCGATGGCCGCGATTCCGGTCATCCCCAGGATTCCGGCAATCAATCCGACGATCAGGAACGTGAGCGCGAGTTGCAGCATGACGCCCTCCCTCGAGTCGTTTTCGGCCCGCCATCGGCCGTATGCGCGTGTCGCTTGGAGAAGAGAGCATCCGCTGTGCCAGCCGCCAGCAGGCGATCCTCCTCGCGTCTGACACTGGTATTGCGCGTGCTCACCGTTTGACTCGAGGTCGCGCAGCCAGTCCCGACGCCGTCGGAGCCGACGGCGTCGTCGCTACCGGGTATTCTTTACGCGCTCCCAGAGGTCGGGTCTCGAAGGGCCAGCACGGGATCGAGCGCGGCGATCGCGCGAGACCGGAGCGCCTCGAGGAGCGCGAGGACGATCAGGAGGTAGGACAGCCCTACGGCACCCCCTCCGATCACATCCGAGAGCCAATGGACGTTCAGATAGAGTCGACTCGCGGCGACGGTGAGGACGATCGCCGCCGAGCCGGCGATCCCGCTGTGCCGCCACCGGTGTCTCGCCCCGGACACCGCGACGAAGTAGCACGCGAGGCCGAGCAAGACCACCAGACTCAGGACGTGCCCGCTGGGAAATCCCCATGGCGTCGAGTCGGGGCGCGGCCGATCGATGGCCCATTTTGCGCCGTACTGGAGCGCCCCCGCCCCGATCATGACGCCGGGTACGACGAGCGCATGCGCTCGCTTGCGCCGCCACGCGAGACCCGAGACCAGCGCGATCAGCGGCACGAGGCCGGCCGGCGTGCCCAGTACGGATACCGCGCTCATGCCGGTTGCGACCGCGGGGTGCTGATGTCGGTGGACCAGCTCTCTCACACCGCCGTCGATTCCCCAGGTGGCGTGGTGGGCCGCCTGGCTCGCCAACATGGCAAACGCCAGCGTGCACACCATGGCCGCTGATAGGATCCTTTCTCCGCCACCCCGTTCCTGCACGACAAACAAAGTGTCGCATACGACCGGAGGCGCCGCAGCTTCTCATCGAGCTGGTATGTGCGTTGCAGCCATTCGCGGCATGCGTGGCGTCAGGATCGTCCTGCTGGGTGGCGGCGTCGCCGTCCTCGCCTGGCTGGTGCTCCACATCGGGCCGCGGGCCATCGTCGCCTCGCTCGAGCAGATCACCTGGTGGCAGCTCGTCCTGATCTGCCTGGTGCACGGTCTCGCGATGGTCGTCGACACCCTCGGCTGGCGATATGCCTTCGCCCGGGACCGCGTCCCGTTCGGCACTCTCCTCGCGGCTCGCACGGCCGGGGAAGCGGTCAACATCGTGACGGCGCTCGCATCGGTCGGTGGAGAAGCCGTGAAGGCGTGGCTCATCAAGCAGGACGTCCCCTACGAGGAGAGCGTCCCCTCGGTGATCGCGGCGAAAACGGCGACGACCGTGGCCCAGGCGCTGTTCCTCGTGGTGGGCATCGTGGTCGCGTGCACGCTCTTCACGTGGCGCTCGCCGTTCATGGTCGGGATGATCTGGCTGCTGGTCATCGAGACGATCGCCGTCGGCGGATTCCTCGCCGCGCAGTGGAGCGGACTCATCGGCCGCGCGGGACGACTGCTGGCGCTGACCGGCCTCGGACACGTCGAGGCGCATGCGGCTCGCCTCGACGGAGCGCTGCGCGCCTACTACCGGCAGCAGTGGCCACGCTTCCTGCTGTCGATCGGATGCCATGCGGTCGGCAACGTGTTCGCCGTCCTCGAGACGCTGCTCGTGATGCGCGCGATCGGAATCCCCGCGGGACTCGCGACGGCCACCGTCGTCGATGCCCTCGGCTCGGGGATCCGGTTCGCCACGTTCATGGTCCCCGGGAGCGTCGGCGCTCTCGAGGGCGCCCATGCCGCGGCGTTCGCCGCGCTCGGGTTCGGGGCCGGCGCCGGGCTCGCCTACACGATCGTGAGGCGCGCGCGACAGGTCATCTGGATCGGGCTCGGGCTCGCCGTGCTGGGCGTCATGCGCCTACGTCAACCCGCTCTCGCCGGCTCGTCGACCGCGGGCGCGCCGTCTCCACGCTGAAGCGCCGCGAGCGGTGGCGCCGCCTCGTCGCGCGCGGGAACGAGCACGGGAAGCGCAGCTGGCATGATCCGCAGTTCCTCTCTCGGCCGGCCGGGAACCGTGACGGCGACGCGGCGACCACGACAGCGCACCACCTCGTCCTCTCGCGGCGGCAACCGCAAGAACAGCTTCAGCAACCGGCGGCACAACTCGAGCTTCGTCGTGCGCGGGATGACGACGATGTCGAGCAAGCCGTCGGTCGGCGACGCGTCGGGCGTCAGCGC
>Ga0126379_10001452_pt1 | contig 14453 bp, 13 predicted proteins | sample PanSoiMetPlot_24_FD_92640 | JGI IMG/M metagenome (GOLD analysis project Ga0126379, IMG submission 92640) | Tropical forest soil microbial communities from Panama - MetaG Plot_24 | ecosystem: Environmental > Terrestrial > Soil > Tropical forest > Bulk soil | place: Panama | collected 2016-02-17 | reverse complement strand
GTCGATCGCGATCGACGCGACGACCTCGCGCGGCGCTGCCGGGTCGAGCCTGAGATCGGTCACCTCGCCGACGCGGATGCCGTTGAACAGCACCGAAGCGCCGGTGCGCAGGCCCGAGACCGGCCCCTCGAACACGATGCGGTACGGGACGCGATCGCCGGCACCGCCGATCGTGTTGAACCAGTAGACGAAGCCGAATCCGCCCAGGATCACGGCGAGCGTGAACAGGCCCACCACAACGTAATTTGCCCTCGTTTCCATCGCGGAGCGTCTCCAGTTGCGCGGCAATCAGGCGGCGCGCGCGCCGCCGACGCGCGAGCGCTTGCCGTGAAAATACGACTTCACCCACGGGTGCTCCGACGCCAGGACGGTCGGGATCGGCCCCGCCGTGATCACCCGGCCTTCCGCCAGCACCGCGATGCGGTCGCACACAGTGTGCAGGCTGTCGAGATCGTGCGTCACCATGAAGACGGTCAGTTCCAGCGTGCGCTGCAGGGTGCGGATGAGATCGTCGAACTCACCGGCGCCGATCGGATCGAGGCCCGAGGTCGGCTCGTCGAGAAAGACGATGTCGGGGTCGAGGGCGAGAGCGCGCGCGAGCGCGACCCGCTTGGTCATGCCGCCCGACAGCTCCGAGGGATATTTGTCGCCGACCTCGGGCGGCAGGCCGACCATCTCGAGCTTGGCGACCGCAATCTCGTCGAGCAGGCGGCGCGACAGGCGCAGATACTCGCGCATCGGGAACTGCACGTTCTGCCGCACCGTCAGCGAGGAGAACAACGCGCCCTGCTGAAACAGGATGCCCCACCGCCGCTCGATGGCGCGCCGCGCGCCCGGCGAAGCAGCGCCGAGGTCGACCCCGTCCACCTCGATCGACCCGGCGCGCTTGGGAACGAGGCCGATGATGGTGCGCATCAGCACGGACTTGCCGGCGCCGGAGGCGCCGACGAAGCCGAGGATCTCGCCGCGCCGCACGTCGAGCGAGAGCCCGTCGAGCACAGGCGCGCCGTCGAAACCGACCACGAGGTCGCGCACCCGAATGACCGTGTCGTTGGCGGGATCCGTCATGGTGACCATCCGGCTCACATCCCGATCGATGCGAAGAACATGGCGAACAGTCCGTCGAGCAGGATCACGAGGAAGATCGACTTGACCACCGATTCGGTGGTCTTGCGGCCGAGCGACTCGGCGCTGCCTTCGACCGCCAGCCCCTGCACGCTGGCGATGACGCCGATCACAAGCGCCATGAATGGCGCCTTGATCAGGCCGACCGCGAGATCGTCGAGCGAGATCGCCTCCTGCAACCGCGACAGAAACGCCTCCGGGCTCATGCCGCCGTAGAGCCACGCCATCAGGCCGCCGCCATAGAGCGCCGCCATCGCGCCGAGGAAAGTGAGGCAGGGCACCGTCAGGACGAGCGCGAGCACGCGCGGCAGCACCAGCACGTCGACCGGATCGATGCCCATCGTGCGCAGCGCGTCGATCTCCTCGCGCATCTTCATCGAGCCGAGTTCGGCCGTATAGGACGAGCCCGAGCGACCCGCCACCATGATCGCCACCATCAGCACGCCGACCTCGCGCAGCCCCAGGATGCCGACCATGTCGACCACGTAGAGATCGGCGCCGAACTGGCGGAAATGAAACAATCCCTGCTGGGCCAGGATGCCGCCGATCAGGAAGGTGATCAGCGCCACGACCGGCACCGCACGCCAGCCGACCCGCTCCATCTGGTTCACCGTCGAGGTCAGCCGGAAGCTCGCCGGGCGCGCGACGACGCGCCCGGTCGCGGCGGCGAGGGCGCCGGTCATCGCCAGGACCGCGACGACGTCGGCAGCCATCCGGCTGACCGCACGGCCGAGGACCGCAAGGGCCGCAGCCAGTGCGCTCCGGCGCGGGACCGCAGTCCCGACGCGGTTGAGCCCGCTCGCCTGGGTCAGCAGTCCGCTGTAGTGCTCGGACAGCCCGATGATGCGCGGCTCCCCGCCGGCCTCGGCGAGGCCGCGCCGCAGCCGCTCGAGCAGCCAGGCACCGAAGGTGTCGAGCCGCTCCACCGCGCCCATGTCGATGTCGACGTTGCCGACCCGGCGATGGCGCGCGATGACGCGCTCGATCAGCCGCTCGAGCTCGCCCGCCCGTTCGGCCGTCCACGCGCCGCCGGCGCTGAGCGCCAGCCGCCCGCCGCGATCGCCATTGTCGAGCAGAAGCCCGCTGCTCACCCCCGTCAGCTCCGTCATCGGCCGCGATTTTGGCAATCAGCGGCCCAGACGCCGCCCCGGCGCCCTTGCGGGCGCAAGACTTACTTCACCATAATCGTCAGCCATCCTAGGTCCGCACCCGTTTCGCAATTCCTAAGCGACTTGCCAGCGACCCATGAGTCCCGCCCCACCGCCACGCCTGCGGGCCACGATCGAGCGCTGGCCGATCGCTGGCGCCTTCACGATCAGCCGCGGCTCGAAAACACAAGCCGAGGTCGTGGTCGCCGAGGTAGACGACGGATTATATCGCGGCCGCGGCGAATGTGTGCCCTATGCGCGGTATAATGAAACCCCCGAAGCTGTCGCCGCGGCAATTTCCGCGCTGGCGCCCGAGGTCGCGCGCGGCCTCGATCGGGCGGAACTGCAGGGCCTTCTGCCGACCGGAGCCGCACGCAACGCCGTCGATTGCGCGCTTTGGGACCTTGCCGCCAAGCGCGCCGGCCGACCCGTGCACGAACTCGCTGGCCTGCCGGCGCCCGGCCCGTGCGTCACCGCCTATACGATCTCGCTCGACACCCCTGCCGCCATGGCGGCGGCCGCCGTCAGGGCGGCCGGCCGCCCCCTCCTCAAGGTCAAGCTCGGCCGACCCGACGACCCCGCCCGCATCCGCGCGGTGCGGGCCGCCGCACCGCACGCCGAGCTGATCGTCGACGCCAACGAGGGCTGGACCGCCGAGAACCTGGCCGACAATCTCGCCGCCTGCGCCGACGCCGGCGTCACCCTGGTGGAACAACCGCTGCCGGCGGATTCCGATGCGCCGCTGGGCCAGATCCGGCGACCGATCGCGGTCTGCGCCGACGAGAGCGTGCACGACCGCGCCACGCTCGTACGACTCGTCGGCAAGTACGACGCCGTTAACCTTAAGCTCGACAAGACCGGGGGCCTTACCGAAGCGCTGGCGCTCGCCGCCGAGGCGCAGCGCACGGGCTTTGCCCTGATGGTGGGCTGCATGATCTCGACGTCGCTGGCGATTGCGCCCGCCCTGTTGCTCGCCCAGACGGCCCGCGTGGTCGATCTCGACGGGCCCTTGCTGCTCGCCCGCGATCGTCCGGACGGGCTGCGCTACGACGAACGCTGCGTGCATCCGGCGTCACCGGATTTGTGGGGCTGAGGCGGCAGATTTGTGGAGCTGAGACGGCGAGCCCCGCACAAAAACGTGGGCGGCCGGCGCAGGCGGCCGACGGTCTCGTCAGATCGGTGGAACTACCTACCGCGATAAAGATGGTTAACGAAGTGCGTGACAAAATCCGCACGCGCGACAAGATTTCGCGCATTTTTATTCAAAAGTGTTCGCCCCCCGCGTTTCAGGCTGTTAATTTTGCGTAAACGCGTGGGGGAGATCCACAGAATGCGAAGTCTTACCGGTCTTGGCGCCGTGCTCGCGGCGCTCATCATCACGTTGTCGTCTGCTCATGCCACCATCCGCATCCGGGATGATCTCGGAGGACTGATGACGCAATACGCCTCGCGCTTCGCGAGCGTGCGACAGAGCGGAGAGAAAGTCGTCATCGACGGACCATGCTATTCGGCCTGCACCATGCTGCTTGGCATGCTGCCGCGCCGGCAGGTGTGCGTCACACCGAACGCCGTCATGGGCTTCCATGCCGCCTGGAATTACGACGATGCCGGTCGTCGGGTCACCAGCGCCTCCGCCACACAGGCGCTGATCGACATCTATCCGCCGACGGTTCGCTCCTGGCTCCAGCGCCACGGCGGACTCTCGCCGCGGATGAAATACATGCGCGCGCGCGAGCTCAGCACGCTCTATCCGCTCTGCCAGTAAGCGGCGGTTGCTCGCGCTCGAACCCGGCCCGCCGCCGGGCGTGCCGGTCGCGCTCACGCAACCGGCGACGGCCGCTCCCATGCGAGAGCCATGACGGCAAGCAGCCCGCCGGCCGCTGACGCGACTGCCATCGCCAGATAGGCGAAGGTACCGTAGCCCGCGACCAGCACACCGGCGGCGCCCATGGCGGCCGCGAACACGATCCCCTGCACGGCGGCGAAATCGCCCTGCGCGGTCGCACCACGGCCGGATGGCACGGCTTGGGCGAGGAAATGCATGGTGCCGAGGTGGGTCGCGCCGAACGTCAGCGCGTGCAGGCCCTGCAGCAAAGGCAGCATCGCGGCGGGCGGATCGAACGCCATCGCGGTCCACCGCACCACGCCGCCGAGGCCGCCGAGCAGGATCATCCCGCTGGCGCCGACCCGGGGCACGATCCGGCCGGACGCAGCGAACAACCCGACCTCGATGACGACGGCGAGCGCCCACAGCGCGCCGATCGCGGTTCCGCCGATGCCGCGGGCGCTCCATTGCAGCGTGGCGAAGCCCTGCAGCACAGCGTGGCTGGCCTGGATCAGGCTCGCGCCCAACACCACCGCAACGAAGGCGGGCGAGCGCCAGAGCGAGGGATCGCGGCGTTGCTCGGGTGCCGGCTCCGGCGCCTCGGGTGCCAGCCGGCCGAGCGCCAGCGCGGCTGCTGCCGTGAGGGCGAGCGCCGCCACCACGGCCCAGATCACCTCGCCGGCGCCGAGCCGCGCCAGGAGCGCGCCGCCGCCGAGATTCGCGACGATGAAGGTCACCGAGCCCCACAGCCGCACCGACCCGTAGCTGCGCATCTGCATCTTGAGCCCGCGCAACGCAAGCGCATCGGCGAGCGGCAGAACCGGCGCCGCCACCGTGGCGGCGAGCGCATAGGTGGCCAGGATCGCACCGAATCCCGTGCCGAGGCCGACCAGTGCAAAGCCGGCTACGCTGGCGACCGCGGCCGCGACCAGCGCGGGGTGCAGCACGGAGAAGCGGTCGGCGAGCCGAATAAACACCAGCGCCACGACCACCCGCGCGACCAGCGGTGTCGCGAGCACGATCCCGATCTCGCGCGTGTCGAGGCCCCGGGCGGCGAGCCAGGCCGGCATGAACGGCATGGACAGGCCCGCATAGAAAAAGAAGGCCCCGTAGAATACTGACAGGCGGAGCGCAAATGGATCGGCCATCGGGCTCGGCCTTGCCTCAGGAAGTAATCCCCTGGTCGGGGGGGCGCCGGTAGCGAATTCCATTGCACTCAGTAATCGATCGTGCAGATTCCTCAAGCGAGGTTCTGGCTTCTCCCATGACCGATGAACGTTTCCCCCTCTCGCCGTCCGCGAGCCCGCCCCCGACCGGGGCGGACTACGATGCCATTTTTGCCGCCGTCATGGAGACCATACGCGGGCGCTGGTTCCTCACCGAATATGCCAAGCGCAACCGCAACGCCGACACGGCGGTCATCCTCGCCGCCATCGAGCGCGTCGCGTCATCGCTGGGCGACAAGCGCCCGGCCGCCCCGGACGACCGCCTGCGCGCCGACCTCACCGTCATGGCGAAAGCGATCGCCGAGACCCGCCAGGAGATCGCGGCCATCAGGCCCGACGGCGACGCCAAGGGGACGCTGTCGGAGGCGACCGAGGAGCTCGACTCGATCGTGCAGACCACGGCGCGCGCCACCTCCGACATCCTGGCCGCCGCCGAGCAGGTGCAGGAGATCGCCTGGACGCTGCGCGAGCGCGGCGCCGACGGCGAGGCCTGCGACGCGCTCGACCGACGCGCGACCGACATCTACACCGCCTGCTCGTTCCAGGACCTCACCGGCCAGCGCACCCGCAAGGTGGTCGATGTCCTCCAATTCCTGGAGGGGCGCATCATGGCGATGATCGAGATCTGGGGTGAAGGCAAGCCGTTGTCGGAGGGAGGCGGCACGGCCGCGGCGTCGCAGGTCGGGAACGATCCGGCAGCCGCGGATCTCGGCGAACGCGATATCGACCGCATGATGGAATCGCCCGAGGGATCGAACGACCAAGCGGCTGCGCCCGTTGCTGCCACCTCGGTCCGCGACGAGGGCGACGACGCGGTCGTCTGGAGCGACGTGACGGAAGGCGAGGAAGACGCCGCGCGTGACGATCGCGCGGCGCCAGCTCCTGCCGGGTTGGCCGAGATCGCCCAACAAGCCGAACTTGCCAGCGGCGGAGCCGAGCGCAGCACCGCATCCAGCGCCGCGCACGGCGATGTGGCCCTCACCCTCGTGCTTCCCGACATCCCGATCACCAGGCCCTTGCGGGTCGCGCCGGAGCCGATCGAGCTGACGCCGATCGAATCGTCGCCGGTCGAGCAGGCGCCGGTCGAGCCAGCGCCGGTTGAGCCCGCGCGGATCGAGCTTGCACTGGTGGAACCGGCTCCGGTCGAGCAGGCGCCGACCGACCCGTCGCCCGCCGCCCCCACGGCTTTCGCCGATGCGCCGACCCTGGCGGGCGCGACCGCCGGGACACACACCGACGCGACGGTCCCGCCATCGTTCGCCATGGCACCGGGCGCTGACGTCGCCCGGATATCGGCGGCAGCGGACAGCGATGACGAGGTCGCCGGCTGGTCCGCGTCGGCGCGCCTGGCGGACGATCACGATGACATCCTGATGCCGCTGCCAGACCATGTCTCGGTCGCTGACGCGGTCGACGAGCTGCTGATGTCGGCGCCGACCCGCCTCGACGTTCCGGCGCAGAACCGGCCGCACGGCGTTCCCCCGCCAGCGCCGATCGAACTCGTGACCGTCGATGACACGCGCCATGATACGCACCATGACACGCACGACGACATGCACCATGACGCGCGGCCGGCGGCGGACGTCTCCCTGGCCGCGCCGCCCGTGCGTGCATTCACGGTGGTGCCGGTCGTGCCGGCCGTCGTGCAGCCGCCCGAGCCGGAGACCGAGCCGGAACACACCGCCGCGATGGATCTGCGGGTCGACATCGAACCGACCGCGCTGCCGACCGAATCCGCGTCCGCTTCCGCGGGTGCTTTTGATCTTGCCCCGGCCGTCGCCGACGTGAGCGAGCCGGAATCCGCCGTGGTGGACGCCGCGCCGGGTGTGCCGCAGATGCGGGCGGACGAGGCTCCGCCGCCCTTGTCGGCATCCTCCTGGCAAGCGCCGGATTCCCCGGAACGGGAAGAAGAAGCGCGCGCAGCGACGGATGCGCCTGCGCAGCAGGAGCCGCCGGTCGCCGCGGTGGAAACGCCGTCGGTGGACACGGCGCCGGCCGCAGCAGCGGCCGCTGCGGTGGATGAGGACACGCCTGCCGCGGTGGAGGACATACCCGCCGCCGCGGAGGACACACCTGCTACCGCGGCGGACCAGGACACACCCACCGCTGCGGTGGATGAGGACACACCTGCCGCTCTCGCCGAGCCGGCCGAGACCGCCACGGCGGCCGTCGACGAGGTTGCCGCACCGGCCCCGGCGCCAGCGGAGCCGCCACTCCCACCCCTGTTCGTCGCCGCAGCGCCGCCGATGCCGATGTTCGATCCTGCCACAGCGATCGCTCCCCTCGCGGCGCCCATGCCGCCGATCCAGCCCGCCGCGGTTCTCGCGGTGCCGCCAAAACCCGCTCCGCCCCGGCGCATCGAGGCGCTCGCCGCCGTTGCGGCATTGGGCGAGGACGAAAAGGTCGCCCTGTTCAGCTGACGCCGCGGCGGCGTCACGCGGCGGTCCGCGCGCACCGCGCATGGCGGCCGGCCGCAATGTGCATTTGCGGGCGCCAGCAGGAAGGCGCATCCTCCCGACCAAGCTGCCACCGGGCAGTGCAAACCAACATCATCGGGGAGAAAGGCCATGCGTGCATGGAGGACGGCAGCGCTTAGCGCCGTGATCGTCGCGACTGCCATCCTGGCGATCGGGGCGATCCGCGCTCAGAGCCAGGAGCAGGACGTCAACGCCGCACCCAATCCGTATCGCGTGATCGACAATTGGGCGCAGCTGCCCGCAGGCCGCGTGTGGGGCATGGCGATCGGCGTCGACATCGACCGCGACGGCAAGAGCGTATGGATCTTCGATCGCTGCGGCGCCAAGAGCTGCACGGGCTCCAACGTCGCCCCGATCCAGAAATTCGACTCATCGGGCAAGCTGCTCACGAGCTTCGGCGCCGGCATGTTCAACTTCCCGCACGGCCTGTTCGTCGACCCCGATGGCAACGTGTGGGTCACCGACGGCAAGGCCGCCAACGGCACGGGCCACACCGCCATCAAGTTCAGCCCCGACGGCAAGGTGCTGATGACGCTCGGCACGCCCGGTGTCGCCGGCACCGACGAAACGCATTTCAACGCGCCGTCCGACGTCCTGGTCGCGCCCAACGGCGACATCTTCGTCGCCGACGGTCACGGCGACGACACCAATGCGCGCATCGTGAAGTTCTCGAAGGACGGCAAGTTCATCACCGCCTGGGGCCGCAAGGGCTCTGACCCCGGCGAGTTCGACACCCCGCACGGGCTGGCGATGGACTCCTCGGGTCACCTCTACGTGGCGGACCGCATGAACAGCCGCATCCAGATCTTCGAGCCGGACGGCAAGTTCATCGCCGAATGGCGGCAGTTCGGCCGGCCGAGCGGCCTGTTCATCGACAAGCACGACATGCTCTACGCCGCCGACTCGCAGTCGGGCGAGAAGTACAACAAGGGATTCAAGCAAGGCATCCGCATCGGCAGCGTCAAGGACGGCAAGGTGACGGCTTTCATCTCCAACGCCGGCACGTCCGAGATGCCGGAAGGGGTCGCGGCCGACGACGAGGGCAACGTCTACGGTGGCTTCACGGCCAACCAGACCGTGAAGAAATTCGTCAAGAACGATCGCCGCGCCGGGGATTAGTTCTACTGCGTCATTGCCCGCGAAAGCGGGCAATCCAGTAGTCACCGCCGGTCAAATGGGACGCCGTCAGTGCCCTATTGATCCGCTGCGGAGTACTGGATCGTCGCTTGCGCTTGCGCGGACGATGACGGCGAAGAGTCGGATAGTCACGCGCCGTCATTTCGTCTGGCGCCGCTTGGCTCCGGCTTCGGGGAAGATCCACATCGCCACCACCATGAAGATGGCGGTGGCGATGACGACGTTCGCGAGGTCGGGCCGGATCGGCGAGCCGCTCCACCACGCGAGCACACCCGCAACGATCAGCGTGATCGCCGAAACCACCGCCTTGACATCGGTCGGCATGGTTGCCCCGGCGTCAGTGCGAGCCGACCGGCGCCGCCGCGGCCTCGTCCGGCCGGCGGGGCGCGCCGCGCAGGTTCTTCTTCAGGAAACGAGTCTCATAGCCGTTGAGCAGATGGCCGACCAGGCCGCGATCGAGATCGGAGGTGCCGAACAGCCAGTCGGCGATCGGAAAGGTCAGGTTCATGTTGACCTCCATCATCAGCCGGCCGTTGTGATGGGCCGTATGATGGCGACGCAGCGTGTTGACGAACGGGCAATGGCGCACGAACCAGTTCTCGTCGACATGGCAGCAGAAATGCATGAACTCGTAGACGAGATACATTCCGGTCGTCACGCACATGAACAGCCAGCCGACATTGGGCGTCAGCAGCGCGCCGAGCGCGGCGGCCGCGGGCAGCGACATCAGGATGAAGACGACCAGCGCGTAAGGCGGAAACACGGTGACGCGCCAGTCCTTGTGGTCGCGGAAGCGCATCTCATCGTCGGTGAAGAACTGATGATGATTGAGCGTGTGACGCTCATAGATCGCGCGCAATCCCTTGACGTTCACCGGGCGGTGCATGACAAATCTGTGCACTGCCCATTCGAACAGGTTGGTGAACAGGAAGGCGAGCGGCACCGTGAGCCACTCCAGCGCCGTCACGTCGTGGATGTGCGCGATGTAGATATAGAACACCGCCGCGCCCATGGCGTAGATGATGGCGATGTGGAAGTAGCCGTCGTACCATCCGACGATGCGGGAGCGGTACTCCTCGCGAAAGTCGATTTGCCGTTGGCCGATCATCGCTTGCCTCCCCGCAGCCTATCCGTGTCGCGTCAGGTTCTTCTCGTTCTCTCCGATGAAGGCTTCGATGTCGGCGGATCGCAGCGTCCAGTCATTGTCGAAGTTGGCGACCACCGCCTTCATGAACGGCGCGGACAGGCGCACCGCGCGCACCTTGTCGCCGAGGTGATCGTAGAGGATCGCAAGCGCGAGCTGCTGCGGGCTGTCGCCCTCGTAGGTCCATTCGAAGCCATAGCTGGTGAACCGATCGACCTCGTAGTGCTCGTCGAGCGGCCTGCCATCGGCCGTCACGACCAGGCCGTCGATGGTGCGCCTGCCCTCGTAGGTCGTCATCGCGGTCATGCCACCAGGCGGGAAAACAGCTCCGGATCGACGTTGCCGCCCGACAGCACCGCGACCGCGATGCGGCCGCGCACGTCGATCTTGCCGGCGAGCAGCGCCGCCAACGCGACCGCACCGCCCGGCTCGACCACGAGCTTGAGCTCGCGGAATGCGAAGCCGACCGCGCGGCCGACTTCCTCATCGGTCGCGGCGACCCCGGCGCCGACCAGCTCGCGGTTGATCTCGAAGGTGATGCGGCCGGGCGACTGCGCCATCAGCGCATCGCAGATCGTGCCGGTCAGCGCCGCGTTGCGCTCGCGGCGGCCGGTCGCGAACGAGCGGGCATGGTCGTCGAAGCCGGCCGGCTCGGCGGTGACGACCTGCGCGGCCGGCACCCGCGCCTTGACGGCGAGCGCGACGCCGGCCGTGAGGCCGCCGCCCGACGCATTGACGATCACGACATCGGGCGCAAGCCCGAGCGCCGCGAGGTCTTCGACGATCTCGCGTCCGGTCGTGCCCTGACCGGCGATGATCAGCGGATCGTCATAGGGCGGCACCAGCACGGCATGGCGCTGCTCGGCGATACCGCGCGCGATCGCTTCGCGATCGTCGCGCGCGCGGTCATAAAGCACCACCTCGGCCCCGAGCTGGGCGGTGCGCTCGCGCTTGGGGCGCGGGGCGTCCGACGGCATGACGATGACGGCGGGAATCGACAGCAGCCGGGCAGCCGCCGCCACGCCCTGTGCATGATTGCCCGACGAGAACGCGACCACGCCGCCCGCGCGCCCGCCCTCAGGCAGCGCCGACAGCTTGTTATAGGCGCCGCGGAACTTGAACGAGCCGGTGCGCTGCAGCGTCTCGGCCTTGAGAAACACGCGCCCGCCCGTGACGGCATCGAGCACCGGCGAGGCGATCAGCGGCGTGCGCAACGCGATCCCGCGCAGGCGCGCGGCCGCAGCGTCGACGTCGGCGGCGGTGGGCAACGGTTGCTCGGGCCGGTCGCTCATCGCTCCGAGCGTAGACCCGGCGGACAGCGCGCCGCAAGGGCGAAGGGGGCGAGCGCTCAGGCCGCGTGACGATCGAGCAGGCTGGCACCGTTGTGCCGGCGGCGAAACCCTACCGGCGTATAGATCCCGAACGGCTTGACCCGCGTCGCCCCCGTGTGTCGCGGCTCCGGTCGATCGGGAATCAGGCGGCCCGGATCGCGATGGCCGCGTCCTCTTCTTCGGGCTCCCGGTCCTGCGAGATCTGCGTCCAGGTGACAATCTCGAAATGCCCGTCGGCGTGCTCGCCGATCGCGGTGCAGCTTTCCACCCAGTCGCCGCAGTTGACGTAGCGGATGCCGAAATCGCGGTGGATCGCGGCGAGGTGGATGTGGCCGCAGATGACGCCGTCGACATCGTGGCGCTTGGCCTCGGCGACCAGGGTCTTCTCGAACTCGCCGATATAGCTCACGGCGTTCTTCACCTTGAGCTTCGCCCATTTCGACAGCGACCAGTAGCCGAAGCCCAGGCGGCGGCGCACCGCGTTGAACACGCGATTGACGATGATCGCGAACTCGTAGGCCTTGTCGCCCAGGAGCGCGAGCCAGCGTGCCTGGGTGACCACGAGGTCGAAATGGTCGCCGTGGATGACGAGATAGCGCAGGCCGTCGGCCGATTTGTGGATCGCGCTGTCCGCGACCTCGATGCCGCCGAAATGGGTGCCGAAATAGTCGCGCAGGAACTCGTCGTGATTGCCCGGCACATAGATGATGCGCGCACCCTTGCGCGCCTTGCGCAGCAGCTTTTGCACCACGTCGTTGTGGCTCTGCGGCCAGTACCAGCCGGAGCGCAATTGCCAGCCGTCGACGATGTCGCCGACGAGGTAGATGGTGTCGGCGTCGTGCCAGCGCAGGAAATCGAGCAGCCGTTCGGCCTGGCAACCGCGCGTGCCGAGGTGGACATCGGAGATGAACAGCGTGCGAAACTGACGAATACCGTTCTCCGCCGTCACGACGTGGCGACCTCATTCGCGTTCATGGCGAGTGTCTGACTGATCCGTGTTGCGGTTCGATGACATTGCGCGGTGCCGCCGCACCGAGATTTGTGAATGGTTGGTTAACGTTGCGTCATCGCTGTGTCATTGCGACTGAATAGTCTCGTTCGAATGACGATTCTGCTCTCGGCGGCGTTCGCGTTCTGCGCCATCGCCACTTTCATCCACCTCGTCAGCATCCTGATCGCGACCGTGCGCTGCCGGCCGCGCGTATCGTTGGCACCCTCGCCCGATTCGCCACCCGTCACCATCATCCGCCCGGTGTGCGGCGTCGACAATTTCGTCGAGGACACGCTCGCCTCCTCGTTCGCGCTCGACTACCCGCGCTACGAGATCGTCTTCTGCGTTGCGAATCGGCGCGACCCGGTCGTGCCGCTGGTGCAGGCGCTGATCGCCGCCCATCCCGGAACCGCTGCCAGGCTGCTCGTCGGCGACGACCGGGTGAGCGTCAATCCCAAGCTCAACAACTGCGTGAAAGGCTGGGAGGCGGCCGCGCACGACTGGATCGCGATCGCCGACAGCAATGTCCTGATGCCGCCCGACTACATCCAGCGCCTGCTCGCGGCGTGGCAGCCGGACTGCGGCCTCATCTGCGCGCCGCCGATCGGCTCGCGGCCGGAGAATTTCTGGGCCGGGCTCGAATGCGCGTTCCTCAACACCTATCAGGCGCGCTGGCAGTATTTTTCCGACACGCTCGGCAACGGTTTCGCCCAGGGCAAGACCATGCTGTGGCGGCGTGTCGACCTCGAGGCGGGGGGCGGCATCCGCGCGCTCGGCGGCGAGGTGGCCGAGGACGCAGCCGCCACCAAGCTGGTTCGCGGCCTCGGCCTCGAGGTGCATCTGGTCGATGCGCCCTTTGCCCAGCCGCTCGGCCGCCGCAGCCTGACCGAGGTGTGGCGCCGGCAGACACGCTGGGCGCGGCTGCGCCACGCCTCGTTCCCGCGGCTCTTTCTGCCCGAGATCCTGTCGGGCGCCCTGCTGCCCCTGCTCGCGCTCGCGCTCGCGGCCGAGGGCTGCGGCTTGCCGGTCGCGCCGAGCCTCGGCGCGTTTCTGGCCCTGTGGTACGGCGCCGAGACGGCGCTCGCGTGGACCGCCGGCTGGCACCTGTCGCCGCTCTCGCCGGTTCTGGGCGCGCTGCGCGACCTGCTGCTGCCAATTGTCTGGCTCGACGGTCTCGTCGGCACCGAGTTCGTCTGGCGCGGCAACGCCATGAGCGTCGCGGAGGACGACATCATCGAGGACGGCCAGACCGTGTGACCGGCGTGGGCCGGGATCGCTTCCGGGGTGGCCTCAAGCTCCTTCTGAACCAGAATCATGGGTGCGGGTTCATGCTGCTGGCGCCCGCAAGGGGCGTTGACAGGGCGGTTCCGCACGGCCAAAGGAACCTGACGCCCGCCAGCCAACAAATCGATCCCGACGGGCACCGGAGGAGTGCCCATGGATCTCGGCATTGCCGGCCGCAAGGCCATCGTCTGCGCCTCGAGCCGCGGCCTCGGCCGCGCCTGCGCGCAACGGCTTGCCGAGGCCGGCTGCGAGGTCGTGCTCAACGGGCTCGGCCGCGAGCGCCTCGAGGCGGTTGCGGCCGAGATGCGCAAGGCAACCGGCGCAAAGATCACCCCGGTCGCCGCCGACGTCGCGACGCCGGACGGCCAGAACGCCCTGTTCGCCGCCTGCCCGGAGCCCGACATCCTCGTCAACAACAATGCGGGCCCGCCGTTTCGTGATTTTCGCGAGCTCGACCGCCAGAAGATGCTCGACGGCGTCACCGCCAACATGGTGGTGGCGATCGAACTCACCCAGCGGGCGATCGACCCGATGGTGAAGCGGAAGTTCGGTCGCATCGTCAACATCACGTCGGGCTCGGTGAAGATGCCGCTGGTCGGGCTCGATCTCTCATCCGGCGCGCGCGCCGGGCTCACCGCCTTCATGGCCGGCGTCGCACGCTCGGTCGCCGCCGCCAACGTCACCATCAATTGTCTGCTGCCGGGCACCTTCGACACCGAGCGCTTGGCGTCGAACATCGCCGCCAATGCCAAGACCAAGGGCATC
>Ga0126379_10001451_pt1 | contig 14457 bp, 11 predicted proteins | sample PanSoiMetPlot_24_FD_92640 | JGI IMG/M metagenome (GOLD analysis project Ga0126379, IMG submission 92640) | Tropical forest soil microbial communities from Panama - MetaG Plot_24 | ecosystem: Environmental > Terrestrial > Soil > Tropical forest > Bulk soil | place: Panama | collected 2016-02-17 | reverse complement strand
TGATGCATGGGAGCAGAACTTTCTTCACTGCGATGGCCGCGTGGTGATTGCCAATGGACGTTTTTCGGTCGTCAGAGACGACTCAGGAAAAGTTAGTTACGTTCTAAACCTCACCGAAGACATCACGGATCGCAAGCGCGCCGAAGCAGAGCTTGTCACTGCGAAAGAAGCAGCCGTTGCCGCCACCCGAGCGAAATCCGACTTCCTTGCGAATATGAGTCATGAGATTAGGACACCGATGAACGCCATTCTTGGCATGACGCATCTGGCGCTGAAAACCGAGCTAACGTCCAAGCAGCACGATTACCTGACAAAAACCAAGGCCGCAGCGGAAGCACTACTGGGCATTATCAATGACATCCTCGACTTCTCGAAAATCGAGGCAGGCAAGCTCACCATGGAGCAGACCGAATTCCATCTTGACGCGGTTCTTGATAATCTCTCCACGGTGGTGAGCCAGAAAGCTCACGAGAAGAATCTGGAGTTCCTCGTTGCCGCTCAGCAAGACCTGCCGCCTATTTTGGTTGGTGATCCTCTCCGGCTTGGTCAGGTTTTAATCAACCTCGTAAACAACGCAGTGAAATTTACGGAGCGCGGCGAGATTGTAGTCACGGTCAAGCTCGAAGATAGGGTCTCCGACCGGACAAAACTGAAATTTACAGTCCGCGACAACGGCATCGGGATGACGCCTGAGCAGATTGCGCGCCTGTTTCAGGCATTTAGCCAGGCGGACACTTCCACAACTCGAAAGTACGGCGGTACAGGACTCGGACTCTCTATCTCGAAACGCCTTGTGGAAATGATGGAGGGTAATATCTGGGCGGAAAGCGAGCACGGTCAAGGTAGCACCTTTTGCTTTACAGCCTGGTTTGGCGTGGGGGCCGCCGAACTGCGACAGAAAGTTCTCCCGCCGAGGTTGGCAGGCACCCGGGTATTGGTGGTCGATGACAACCCGGTGGCTCGGGAAATCCTGGCAGATGTGCTCCGACAATTCACTGTAAGAGTCGATTGTGTTTCGTCTGGCAACGATGCCTTGCGAGAGCTGGCAAAGGCCGATACTCAGGACCCGTATCAGATCGTTTTGATGGACTGGCAGATGCCCGGGCTTGACGGGCTGGAAACCAGTCGCAGCATCAAACGCACGAGCAACTTGTGCAATGTTCCCAAAATATTGATGATTACCGCATTCGGGAGAGAAGACATTCCTTTGTCAGTTCAGGAAATGGAGATCGAAGCCGTTCTGCAAAAGCCGGTCACCCCATCCATTCTATTTGACATGCTGATGAGTCTCCTCGGGGAGGCTGGGGAAGAAAAAACTGCAGCACCCCCAGAAAAACCGGATCGAGATTTGCCACGGTTGAGCGGCGTCAGGGTCTTGCTCGTCGAAGACAACGAAGTGAACCAGCAGGTCGCCACAGAATTCCTGGATAGCGAAGGAGCGAAGGTCACGATCGCCAATCACGGGGCAGAGGCCGTCAGGCTCCTAACTCAAGGCGTTCCGCCACCCCCCTTCGACATCGTGCTGATGGATTTGCAGATGCCCGAAATGGACGGCCTTACCGCAACAAGGATTCTGCGCGCCCAGCCCCATCTCCAACAACTCCCGATCATCGCCATGACAGCTCACGCTATGGGAGAGGAGGTCCAACGCTGCTTGGACGCGGGAATGAATGACCACGTTGGGAAGCCCATTGATCCCGGAACGTTTTTCGCAACGATTGCCCGTTGGACCCGTGCACACAGGCGGGAGGTTCTCGACGTGCCAGTTAGGACAGCAAGTGCCGAGAACGAAATTATTCTCCCCCAGATTGGGGGCGTTGACGTCGCTGCCGGACTGCAACGGGTCGCGGGGAATAAGCGCTTGTACTGCGACTTGTTGATTCAGTTCGCAATCAAACAGGAGTCTGCTGGAGTGAGAATCCGTCAAGCCCTTGCAAGTGGGGACCGCAGCAAAGCAGAGCGTCTAGCCCATTCCCTCAAGGGTGTCGCGGGAAATCTCGGAATAAATGAAATATTCCAGGCGGCCGGAAAGTTGGAAGGCGCGATACGAGTGTCGCAGACGGGAATCGAGGACCTGATCGAAGAACTTACGTTAGCATTGGATCGTCAAGTCACGAACATCCACGCCGCTTTTCCGGCTGGAGGCGCTGATGAGAAGACACGGCTCGACTCCCGATCCACCGACCCCGAAGAAGTTTTGGCGGCATTGGCGAACCTCAAGGAGCTGCTCGAAGCGAATGACGCGGATGCGTCCGAAGCTTATGCGAGCCTCGCTGCTGTCCTGTGGGACAGCGTCGATCCGTCGCGTTTGGAAGCTCTCGGTGCAGCCGTGAACAGTTTCGATTTTGAAGCGGCCCTGGGGCGACTCGGCGAAATCGGCAAAGAATACAGGGCTAGGATAAATTAGCGGAATGACCAAAAAAGTAAAAAAAAGGCTACTACTCCTGGTCGATGACGACTCGGAGAATGTTCAGGCCGTTCATTCTATCCTGAAAGACCGGTACAAGATCCGTGTGGCGACGAACGGAGTCAAGGCCTTGGAATTAGCCAAGGTTGAGCCTCTCCCCGACCTTATCCTGCTCGACGTGATGATGCCCCAGATGGACGGATATGAAGTTTGTCGATACTTGAAAGCCGACCAGAGGACAAAGGACACCCCGGTTATCTTTCTGACGGGAAAAACCGAGGTCGCTGACGAGGCTCGGGGCTTCGAAGTCGGCGCGGTAGACTACATACATAAGCCGTTTTCACCGCCAATCGTGACCGCGCGCGTCCAAACGCACATCATGCTGCGCGATGCACGCGAAACGGTCGCGCGGCAACTGCTGTCAATAAACAGCGAACTGGAAATGGCACGCCAGATTCAGCTCTCTATCCTTCCCCAGGAAACTCCACATCTTCAGGGTTTAGAAATCGAGGCTCGCTACCTCCCTATGAGTTCTGTCGCCGGCGACTTCTACGATTTTCTGGTGATCGATGAAAAGCATGTCGGTGTTTTGATTGCGGATGTCGCTGGCCACGGGCTCCCCTCGGCATTGATCGCTTCCATGCTCCAAACTCAACTCGCGGCGCAGGCGCCAAATGCCTCCAAACCCCCGCAGGTATTGTCAGCATTGAACAAAGCACTCTATGGCAAATTCCGGAGCCATTATGTAACTGCGGCCTATTTGTTCGTGGACATCGACAAAGGTACGGCTACTTACGCCGGTGCGGCTCACCCGCCGCTTCTTCTATGGCAAGCCAAAACGAGGAGCGCTTCCGAGTGTCTCAAAAACGGCTTGATGCTCGGTCCATTCTCGGATCCGACGTATTCGGCAGTTACATTCGCCCTGGAAGAAGGAGATAGAATCGTCCTCTTCACGGACGGGATCATCGAAGCTAAAGACTCATCGGACGATGAGTTCGGGATTGAACGTCTTCGAGAAATCGTGGACACGAACCATTCTCTCTCGGTAAAGCGCCTCGCTGACGCTGTGATCGACGGACTTTCGGGCTGGTCCGAAGATGCTGTCGGACTAGGCCAGTCAGACGACATCACACTTCTTGCCATCGATTTGAAGGCCCCACAATGATTGCCCGTGCACGCTTCGAGTCGCTTTTGCACCCAAATTGCGCCAGAGTTTTCCTTCGACCGAATGTGCCTCCCGAAAACTCCGATCTACTTGAGAAGATTGGAATTATGCCTTTTCTTCGTTCTCTCTCGTGATTGTGGCTCCCGAAAATCTCGAAATGTGTGAGCGGATGTGGCTTATTCTCGTTCATAATTCTCGCTGATGCGTGTTCTTCTTACGACACTCCTTGCTATCTTGCCTTCCATCCTGCGTTCGCGTGCTGCCCTGCAGCTCGAGAATCTGGCCTTGCGCCACCAAATCGGCGTGCTGCAGAGGTCCGCTGCAAAACACTTGAAATTAACCTCAGGCGACCGTCTCTTGTGGATCTGTCTCTCCCGTCTCTGGCGCGACTGGTGCTCGGCGCTCGCCATTGTCAAGCCAGAAACGGTCCTGGCCTGGCATCGTGCCGGCTTTCGTGTCGTTCTGTGGTGTTTTGTTGGAGCGGGTATCTTCAGTTTGTATGGCCCTTTTTGGGCGCTGCCAAATGAGTTCTTATCGCAGGAATGGCGGCGTGGTAACGGCGTTCCAGCGTGAGATCCGAACTGTGAGCAACCACGAGCATAGCTGCAAGTGCGAAGATAAGGAATCATCACCAGGATTCCAACGCCGGTATTAGAGTATTGACTAGAGAGAGCTTTCAACAACAGTGGCATCCAGAAAACCATCGTACATGCTGGCGGAGAACGTGAAGTAGATAGCGGTCAAATGCCATACACGTCCGTGCACCAACGCCTCATGCACTTTGATTCGTCCTGCGAGCGACTTTTCATGTTCTTGACGCACCAGTTCCAGGCGGCGTCCCGCTTTTCCTAGCTTTGGGGGAAAACGATCTTGCTTGCGCGTGTGCGGAGGGGTATGCTGTCGCCCGTTCCCCGATCCATTAACGAATTGAGGAGGCAACTATGTCTACGGCCCCGAAGCCGCAACCACTCTCTGCTGATCCGGTTCACGTCGACTCGAAGCATTACACGATCGATGCGGAAAACGAGCGTGTTCGCGTGATCCGCGCGAGGTATGGTCCGCACGAGAAGTCCGTCATGCACGGGCATCCTAATCTCGTCGCAGTGTTTCTCACGAGCAACAACGGGAGATTTACGTTCCCGGATGGTCGGACCGAGGAACGCAGTTGGAAAGCCGGTGAGAGCATGATCATGCCCGCCGAAGAGCATCTGCCCGAGAACCTGAGCGACACTCCGCTCGAAGTGGTGTTGATCGAATTCAAATAGACACGTCTTCCAATCGAGCGAACGTGATGGAGGAGATTCGTGAGAATCTCCTTTTTTTTCGGGGCGGTTGGTGTGGGTTCGCCCTGCCGCGCGGTCGGAGGGATTGTTGACTTCGCGGGCCGCGCAGATTAATCTCGCCCCAGTTCGGTCCCTTTCGGTTGTCCCCAAGATCCAAAAAACCTCACTAATAAGGAGCTTTGAATGATCAAACGACTTTCTGTTCTTGCTGTTTTGCTTCTCGTGTTCGGCCTTGCGTGCCCACAGACCTGGGCGCAAGGCAGTTCGCCGCAGCCTCCGATCTTTACCTACGTCGCGGAATGGAACGTTCCTCGGGCCCAATGGGCTGACATGGCAAAGATTGAGGCAGATATCAAAACCACCATGGATGCACTCGTCGCCGACGGCACGCTCGTGGGCTACGGCACGTATGAAAACCGCATTCACTCCGATGCCAGCCCGACACACGGCAGCTGGTTCCAGGCTGACTCGCTCGCGAACATCTTCAAGGCGCTCGACAAGATTTACGCGCAGGCTGGCGCGACGACCGCTCCGGCGCAGGCTGCTTCCAAGCATTGGGACTTCCTCTTCGTCTCGACGATCCACGGAGCCAAGGCGTACACGGGATCCGGGTATCTCCGGGTGATCGGCGCGGAGCTCAAGCCGGGGAAGGAAGAAGAGTTTCGGGTGGCGTACCGCCAATACGTCGTGCCCGTGTACGCGAAGCTCCTCGCGGACGGCGCGATCGTCGACTATGAGCTGGACACAGAGTACGTCGTGGGCAACGCTCCCGGCCGCTTTTTCAGCGCCGTGGTCACAAAAGATGCCGAAGGGCTCGACAAGGTGCGGATAGCGATCGCCGATCTCTTTGAGAAGAACCCGGCAGTCGCGGAAGCGCTGACATCGCCCTCTGAGCCGAACTCGCGGAGGGATCTCTTGGCGTACGTGACGAACACGTCGCGCAAATGAAGGATTGCGGACTCTTCTGCTAGCGCGCAATTCGAATGCAATGTGGGAGGAGATTCGTGAGAATCTCCTGCTCATGTGCAGTCCCTCATGCGCTCATTTCTAGCGAGCGTCGAGCTGCTTGCGGCGAAGCAGGGCATGCTTACCTATCGACTGGAGGTCTTCAGACTGGCAAACGACCGCAAGATTCGATGACGCGTACGGGCCTGTGACCACCGTGTTGTGCTGAGCGGTGTTCAATTGATTGTAGCCCTTGGGCAACTGCTCACCGGGCTTCACCTGCTTCCCGTCGATGCGCTTGATCAGGCTCGCGTGAAACACTTACGCGACGGTGTACTACAGCGCTTCGGGGGCGTGCTTTTCAATGCAATCTGCGACGTAGAAAATCTTGCCCATTAGCTCGGAGGCGCGTTCCGACCGAGAAGTGAACGGGTTCGCGGATTTCTGCGTGCGTCCGGTAAAGCCGCATATAGGCCGTGCGCCACTGACTTCGTATTTCGGCAACTGCGCGATTGCGGAAGTGATGTAAGCTCTCTCACTCGCCCGAGTTCAAGAAGGCGGGCTGGTCAGTTTTGGTGCAATTGGCACGTGCCGAGATGCTGTCGAAGGCCATACGAGTTTCAGATAAAAGGGCGAAGGAGGAATTTATGCGGACTCCGCGTACCAATGCATTCGCTTACCCGATTCTTCTCTTTGTAATCGCTCTCACGATACCGCTCCTCAGTCTCGCGCAAAATAGCCCAGCGCCTCCCGATGAGAAGGCAGTGCGTCGGCGCGTCGATGCGCTGTTAAAGCAAATGACGCTTGAGGAGAAAATCGGGCAGCTCACCCAGTTATTTGATTTCCCTCCAACCAAACCTGCGATCGACGAAGAAGTGTCTAAGGGCGAAATTGGCTCTCTGTTGTTCGTCACCGATCCATCTGAGATCAACCGCCTGCAACATCTCGCTGTAGAGAAAACTCGTCTCCACATACCGCTGATTTTTGGTTTCGATGTCATCCACGGCTTCCGCACGATTTTTCCGGTTCCGATTGCGATGGCTGCATCGTGGGACCCAGCAGCAGTTACCACAGCGCAATCCATCGCTGCCCAAGAGGCTCGTTCGGTCGGCATCGACTGGGCATTTGCACCCATGCTAGACATCGCACGCGACCCGCGCTGGGGGCGCATCGTGGAAGGGGCGGGCGAAGATCCCTTTCTCGGTTCCGCGATAGCAGTTGCACAGGTGCGCGGATTTCAGGGGGACTACATTGGCGCACCTGAACATATTCTGGCCTGCATGAAGCATTTTGCAGGGTATGGAGCAGCCGAGGGTGGTCGCGACTATGACGCGTCCTACATTCCTGAGTCGCAAATGCACAACGTCTATCTTCCTCCATTCAAAGCGGCTGTAAATACCGGAGTTGGCTCCGTAATGAGCGCGTACATGGACCTGAACGATGTCCCGGCAACCGCCAACCGCTGGCTGCTGAACGATGTACTCCGCGAACAATGGCATTTCGAGGGCTTCGTGGTGAGCGACGCGAACTCCGTCAAAAGTCTGAAAGCCCATCACTATGCCAAGGATCTTTCTGACGCCACGCTTTTGGCATTTAAAGCAGGCGTAAACATGGAGATGGCAATCGACTTCAGCGCCTATCAGAAAAACTTGGCGGGATTGGTGAAGGACGGACAGATTACCGAACAGCAGATCGAAACTGCCGACCGCCCCATTCTGGAGATGAAGATTCGTCTTGGCCTGTTTGAGCATCCATACAATGACGAAGCTCATTCTAAACAGGTGCTCGCCACCCCCGAACATCGAGCAGCGGCGCGATTTGCTGCCATTCGCACAGCTGTGCTGTTGCGAAATGAAGGCAATCTACTTCCATTGAGAGAGTCCGATCATGCAAACGTCGCGGTTATCGGCCCTTTGGCCGATTCGAAAATGGACATTCTCGGTCCTTGGGTTTTTCAATATGATCTGAAAGAAACAGTTACTGTCCTCAACAGTCTTCGAAACAGGCTCGGAACGCAAACGAATGTTAATTACGCGCCGGGAGCACAGATCAGTCGCAAGTTTCCTTCGTTCTTCGACGATATCCTTCATTTAAAACCCGAAGAGCCTTGGAGTTCGGATAGAGCCAAGCAGGAAATGTCAAAGGCAGTTGACTTGGCAAACTCATCTGACCTGACGATTCTTGTTTTGGGCGAAGCACAGAATATGATCGGGGAAGGGGCTTCTCGGGAGTCGCTCGATTTACCGGGACAACAGGAACAATTACTCGAAGCGGTGGTGGCAACAGGTAAACCAGTTGTGCTTGTACTGATCAACGGGCGCCCACTGAATATCAAGTGGGCCACGGAACACGTATCGGCCATTCTGGAGGCCTGGTATCCTGGCACCCAGGGAGGAAATGCGATTGCCGATCTGCTCCTCGGAGAGGCTGTGCCTGGAGGAAAGCTCCCGTTCACATGGCCGCGAGACGCGGGACAAATTCCGATCAATTACGGGCACAACACGACGCAAGCGCCGGAAAATCAAGGCAAGCGCTATTGGGACGAAGAGAGTACACCGCTCTATCCCTTCGGATATGGTCTCAGTTATTCCACCTTCCAATATTCAGACCTCAAACTAAACCACACTCGACTCACGCCGGGTGAGACGGTCGATGTAAGCGTCGATGTAGAAAATACTGGAGGATTCGCTGCTGACGAAGTGGTTCAGCTTTACATTCACCAGCAATACGGCAGCGCTTCGCGGCCCGTACGAGAACTAAAGGGTTTTCAGCGCATCACGCTGCAGTCACATGCCAAGACAACAGTTCACTTGTCGCTCGGTAGAGACGAATTGACCTACTGGAGTAGCACAAATAGATCGTGGGTGACTGAGTCAGCTACCTTCGATGTTTGGGTTGGTGGTGATTCCAATGCTTCGCTGCACGCCAATCTTATTGTGGGCCGCACGGGCAGTGACGCTGGACCTTCGCAGCAATAACTGACGACTGTTGGAATGGCGTCAATTCGATGTGTTTCTTCGTGGACGGCAAGGCTTTTTTCAGCAATACGCCTTAGGAGTCACTTGCGCACTCGGCCGAACTTTAGCGGACCTGGTCCACCGCCGCGCTGTACCGAGATGCAAGAACGCCTCGGCGGAGAGCGGCGATCTGCTTCGTTGAATATACCTGACCTTGCTGCTGTGTTACATCTGCATTGTCGGCCCACAGGAACCCCATTTCTATTGGTGCTTTCATGAAAAGAACAGTTCTGGTTACCGGCGGCAATCGTGGCATTGGTCTTGCCATCGCTCGCCAACTCGCTGAGATTGGCAATTCGGTTTTGCTCGGATCGCGTGACCTGAAGGCCGGAGAAGATGCCGCTAGATCTCTTCGCAGCCGCGAACTCGAGGTCGAAGCCGTTCATCTGGATTTGGCCAATGATGCAGTGATCGATGGGGCGCTCAGCCACATCGACAGGTCTGGCCGCAAAGTGGACATGTTAGTGAATAACGCGGGAGTGCTGCACGAGAAGCCGATCCTTGGTTTGACGGATGCAGAGATCGGCGACTCCATTGCCGTTCATCTCACTGGTCCACTTCGGCTCGTCCGCACGCTCGCGCCGCAAATGGCGGGACGCGGATACGGCCGAATAGTCAATGTTTCGTCGGGCTGGGGATCATTCGCCGAGGGCATGGGCGGACCGGGTTTCTATGGAATCACGAAAGCTGCTCTCAACGCGCTTACAGTGCGGTTCTCTAAGGAACTTCCGTCAACGGTCAAGGTGAATGCGATGTGTCCTGGCTGGGTGCGAACGCGTATGGGTGGAAGCGGCGCCGCGAGAACTCCTGATGAGGGAGCCGATACTGCCATCTGGCTGGCGACCTTACCGGATGACGGTCCGACCGGTGGGTTTTTCCGGGACCGAAAGCCTATTGAATGGTGAGGGTATGAAAGCAACTGCGCGCATTTTTTTGGTCACGAGGCTTGACCATATTTGACAATTGGTTCGAAAGAGACATGAATGATTTTGCGAACGAGCAGTTACGGTTGGCAGGTTACGCAACCTCAATGGTTACTAAGCCATGGAAGACAAGCGGCTCGCAGCGGTAGATCCGAATCCCTCGGATGTCTTTCGCCAAAACGCTATCCACCGTCGAAAGCGCACTGTCGCTTCGACGCGTACGTAGAACACGCTGACGCGAATCGAGTTCGTAAGGGTCACCCAGAACAAGACAGTTGAAGCAGTAGCCAGTGATTCAGGCTGACGTATATATAAGGACCGATTCCGAGTGTGCTGGCTTCGAGCTAGCGCAGTGAAATTGTCTCACGCAGCCCGCTCGTAGCGATGATGCAGTCCACCGAGTCTACCGTGAGAAATAACGCGCCCGGCGTTTGCGGAACAAATCCTCCCCGACGGAGTTCCCTTCCCTAATCCGAGATGCGTGCGGTCCTCGTGGTGGTAGCTAACATAGTCGAAGAGAAGTCTCCTCAGATGTCGTTCACAGCAATAATGTGATCCAACAGCTCCCGCCGACAGCTTTCGATCCAGCGCTCCGCCACCCCCTTTCTGCCAGGGACTCTCGAACGAGGTTTGGAAGCCGCGTCCCGAGAGCGCGCAATGGGTGCAGTTTTTGCGGAACCACGATGAGCTCGATCTCGGCCGGCTGACCAAGAGGCAACGGCAGGCGGTGTTCGACGCGTTCGGTCCCGAACCCAGCATGCAGCTATACAAGCGAGGCATTCGGCGCCGTCTTGCTCCGATGATGCAAGGCGACCGCCGCAGGCTGGAGCTGGCGTATAGCCTGATGATGGCTCTTCCTGGTACGCCCGTGTTCCGCTATGGAGACGAAATCGGCATGGGCGACAATCTCGATCTGCCGGAACGCAACTGTGCCCGCACGCCAATGCAATGGTCCGATGAGCCGCAAGCTGAATTCACGAAAAGTGATAAGCCGGTGATTCCCCTTGTGTCCGAAGGGCCGTACGGTTACCAGCATGTGAACGTCGCCGCACAGAAGCGCGATCCCAAATCTTTGATGGACTGGACCGAACGCATGATCCGCATGAGGAAAGAAGTTCCGGAGATCGGTTGGGGCGATTTCGCTATCCTCGATACGGGCATATCCGAGGTGCTGGCGATGCGCTATGATTGGCGCAGTAATTCCGTTCTTTCTGCGGTTCAACACCTGTGCTTCATCGTGGCCGCCCCCGCTCTGTTCTTGCCCCTAGGGATTGTGCTGATCAATTCGCGGATACTCCCCCGCTTGTTTGGATATTTGGCAGTGGCATTGGCAACCGTCTTTGCGGCCATCGGGATCATTTTTCTTCTGACCTTAGCACTGCCACCGGCAGTCACGGCGTTAGGAGGCGTTCAAGCGCTCTGGTGGCTCTCCGCAGCACAGAGTGTAGATCACCGAGTAGACTCCCTTTACATCAGCGCACCATGCAAGGCTGGTGGATCAAGTTACGACGGGCTGCCTGACAAGCCAGAGTCTACCAGGCTGCGAGCTGCCTCCCTCGGGGTTTGAAATCAGTGTCCGGACTGTGCTCACTTGCACACGCGTGCACCGGCGAATTTCATTCGCTAGACTCAGACGGAGCCGTGATCTGCTAACGCTTCTCGCTCCGCCTCGGAATGGCATCTGAGGCCGGTCGCACGAAATTTTCGTTAGGGACAAGCGTGGATCCGGTTTGTTGTCGCCTGCGTCGAAGGTGGGGGACGAAATTGCGGTAGGTATAGGACCAGTAAACCAGGAACCCGTCGAAGGCAGGGTTTCGGGGCGCAGTATTTCCGTCCGAGAAGTGGAAGAACCACAGACCGGTGCGCATCGCGTTGTTGCCCTTGAGCGGGATAAGCATACCGGGGCCAAAGTCGAGGGTCATATTCACGCGGCGGGTGTCCGGCTTTGGCACGTCGTGCGGGAAGGCGAGGAATCCGCCATCGACATCGAAGACGGGCTGCCAGCGCCAAGCGACGCGCGGTGCAAATTGCAGCCCAACGCCTCCCCCACCCCCATAGGTGTACCTTCGGCCGTTCGGTGTATTTAAGGAGTGAAGCGCGAGCGGCTTGAGGTCGACGTTTCCGCCGATGAAGAGGTGTCGGGTGGTAAAGAGACGCGAAGTAAGGCGGATGTCTGTGAGAAAAAGGTGCTGTCCGCCGAGGTCACTCATAATTTGGGGATTGCGAAAAGACTGGGCAACATAGAACGACAGCTCGCGATAATGCGGAATGGAAGTTCCGGAAACAAGCCCGGACGAAAGTGACTCGGTGGAAACGCCGTTGTCGGCGATTATCGATTGGCCGATGGCTGGGTGGGATGAAAGGAGGAGCAGAAGTAGGCAGCAGATCGTCGTGACGACGATATTCGACGGACCTGCCTTCTTGGTACGCACGAGCGTGACTGCTCTCTCGTAAATGACTTGCATTGGTGCTCACCACGCAACTGCGGCGAACGGTTTCATCGCCGGAGTAATCAAAGGGCAGTACGTTCCAACGCAGCGCTGGTACTTGTGCAAATACAGGACCAAAAGTGAGGAGTGAGCCTTCGGGGAGAGACCGACCGAAGAAACCTGAGGATCTTGTTCATTTTGCGGATCCTAAGGACAAAAGGTGAAACCGAAAAAAGAACTGAGCAATGGCAAAGAAGCTGGGAGGAGGTACCAAGATGCGAACCGACGTCAATGTCTTGACGGGGACGTTAACGACTCAACAGTGGGGCCGGCCGCGGTGGTTTTCTAGACTCCGCAAACTCGCGAACCTTCCCAACCTATACCAAAACAGAATGGCGGGGGCGATGGGAATCGAACCCACGTCCGAAGCTTGGGAAGCTTTGAATAAGTTGCTTCCCTTCTCTGCGGCTGCCCGTCGCGCGGCGATTTACTTCTGAGCTGCGGAGCCATCCGAGCGATACGCAGTGGCAGGAGGCGCGATCAAGCGACTGCCAGGTGTGCCCAAAGAATTTTGTCTCACTAAAGGGGTTCACCCCATCCCCTTCGAAGCAACTTCGGAACAAAATCTAACTACATGCTCGGGAAAAAAAAGGGGAAGTGAGCCGGTGGGGCGAGTGGGGCAGTTAAGAGCCTCTCGAAAAACCTAAGTGGTTGTGATGCCGCGTCTTATCTTAGATTTTCCCTCGTTCGCAACGAGGAGGCCGGGGGTTCGAATCCCCTCTCGTCCACCATAACCTTAAAGAAATAGACATCTTAGCTGACCCTCCGAAATTCGACCAGGTTTCTAAGATTGCTAATTGGGGCTTTCGGAAGCTCGAAACCATTCCCAATTTTTTCAGCCCATTCGAGCCTAAAATCACGTTCCTGAAGCAAAGTTGTGTAACTGTGCCGCTCGAAAGTCTCGAAATGTTTGAGCGGATGGGGGTTATTTCTCCTTCATAATTCTCGCTGATGCTCATTTCTCCTAAGACACTCCTCACAAATCTGTCTTCGATCTTCCATTCGCGCGCTGCGCTCCAGCTGGAAAATCTCGCTCTGCGCCCCTCGCACGCTCATTTAGCGTAGGGCGAGTATTCCGTGAGTTTCCACTGAGCACGCGTGACCGGCGCGGGCCGGCGCTATTTCTTCGCCATCATCGTGACGAGGTTGTCACGATGAAATCGCGCCAGGACCACAGTTCTTGATAGACTCAGGGCTGCCACGAGTAAGAAAGCCGTGGAGCGGACGGCGTATGAACACACCTCACGAAACCATCCACGCGCTCCCGATCGACGGGGTTGAGCTGCAGTATGCCGATCGGGGAACTGGTGCACGGAGGAGTGTTTGCCGACTGGTTTTTGCCGCTGGCAACCAGCGTTGCACTGGAGAGCTTCCGCGTCATTCGTGTACGTCGCGCTGGCTATGGTCCGCTCGCGCCGATGGAGCCGATCAGCCTCCGCGATCACGCCCGACACCTCGCTGTGCTGCTCACCTCCTTGCACCTGGAGAAGGTGCATTTGGCCGGTCACTCGTCCGGCGCGCTTATCAGTCTGCAATTCGCGTCGGAGTATCTCGCGGTGGTCCAGAGCTTGGCCTTGATCGAACCAGCACCGCTAGGTCCCTTTCAGGTTCCGGCATTCGCCGAATTGGGCCAGCGGTTTATCGGGCCAGCCATGGCGGCCTTTGCCGCCGCGGATGTGCCGACCGCGATGGAGCACTTCCTTCGTGGCATGGTGGGGAGCACTACCGTGAGGTTCTCGACCGACGGTTGGGCCCACACGCGCTCGAAAGGTTGCGAGGGGAGGCCCGCTCCTTTTTTGGCAACGAGATGCCAGCTTGCGCACAGTGGCAGTTTGGACCCGAAGACGCAGGCCGCGTGCAGCAGCCCGTTCTGATCGTGGAGGGAGCGGTAGCGCGGCAAGAAGGTCCCTTGAGTCAGCAAGTGACCGAGGCCGCAGTGCGGCTGTTTCCTCGCGCACAGGTCGCGTTAATCGAAGGAGCCAACCATCTAGTTCCACTGCAACAACCGGAGGCACTCGGCCAAGTATTGGCCGCGTTTGCGCGCCGCCACCCACTCCGCTGAGCCGAGTGAATGGCCGGATCACCCGCCCATAGGGGGTGTCACAACCTCCGTTTTATTGTTTCTGGTTAGTGGTCCGCAGAAACATCTCTCTCTACCGGAACCGATCTCGCGGGAAAACCATCGGCGACTGGCATTATTGCAGCCAGGGAAACTGGCTGTGACTAAC
>Ga0126379_10001450_pt1 | contig 14458 bp, 10 predicted proteins | sample PanSoiMetPlot_24_FD_92640 | JGI IMG/M metagenome (GOLD analysis project Ga0126379, IMG submission 92640) | Tropical forest soil microbial communities from Panama - MetaG Plot_24 | ecosystem: Environmental > Terrestrial > Soil > Tropical forest > Bulk soil | place: Panama | collected 2016-02-17 | reverse complement strand
GTTCACCTTCTCCCACTCGCCGTGGATAATCCCATCGCGGATTTGCGCCGGCGTTTTGCCCTTGCGCGTTTGTTCGTAAGCGTAAAACGCTTCCTGCAGGCAGGTGTCGCACCCGGCACCATGCCGCCCCACGAAGCAATCCAGCAAGCTTCCGTGACCCTGGCTGCGGTCGCAGTGGCAATAGCACGGCTGCTGATAAAGAACTTTTTTCACCCGGCCCGCCACCATGTAGGCATTGAAAACGCCGATGTTGGGAAACAGCGAGGGCTCCATGGTGGGCGGCAGCGCGTCCTTGGGTGCCTCCAAGTGAAACGCCGGAATCGGTTCATCGGGGTTCGGAGCTTTATCGTGCTGCATCCCCGCCATGGCTGGTGGGCCTGAAGCCGCGAACTGCGGAATCCCGAGCAGCCCTGCGCCGGCCAGAAGAATCGTCGCCGCAGACAGGATTTTAGTCAGTGCGTTCATGGAGACCTCGCTTCTTGAATGTGCCGCGCTACAGGCTGTACACGCTGTACCCAATGTACGTGGCCTTCTTGGGAAATTCCACTCCCGTGCCGCAGCCGACCTCAAGGCAAATGAATCACGGCAATTCGCACCGGCTCCAGTTTCGTAACGTCCAGCACGCGGCCGTTGGTATTCAGATTGTCGCTGCCGCTGTTCACGATGTAGTAGAAATCATCCTCGCGCAGCGCTCCGGTCGTCGGCAAAACACACAGATTCGAACGGTACTCGAGAATCGTGGTTTTGGAAACATGCGCGCCATCGGTGGCCAACTGGAACGCGGCGACGCGCGGCGTGCCGATGCCGTTTTGAATCGCGATCAAGCTGCCTTTGTGCCAATACAAACCGTCAATGCCCGCGAGGGTGCTGTGTGGCCCGGCATGCACCTCGAGGCTCTCACCACTGTGCAAGTCCACGCGAAGCACGCCCAGCTGATCGGCAACATACAGGAGCTGATTGTCGCGGGATACGGTAATGCCGTTCGGCTCCAACAATTCCCGCGAAACTTTCGTCTCTGAAAAGGTTTGCGTCTTCGGCTGGAATTGCAGCAGCTTGTTGGCCAGCGTGTCCGTCAGGAAAACCTCTCCCGAAGGAAGCACAACCAGATCATTGAAGCAATGTTTCCCGGGTTGCGGTGTTCGATAGCGGCCCAGCAGCGTTCCCGCCGGATTGAAGTGCAGCAGTTCCGATTTGCCTTCGTCCAGACAGGAATTGCTCCACACGCTTCCATCGCTGGGATCCATGCGAATCCCCAAAATCGGCAAAAGCTTGTAGCGATCGCCCGGTACGAAATCGCTGCTCTTCTCCGCAACCGCGCCTTTGGCCGGCGCTTTGATCACGCCATTCCCCGGGATCTGCACGATCTTTCGCAGGTTCAGGCTGCCCAGGTAAAAGGCATTGCGCGCGGAATCGTAAGCCAGACCTTCCGGGACCAGGTCTTTTTCCGTGGTTATGAAAGCTAGCCGCGCTTGGTTCACTGCGGGGAAATCTTTATGAGCTTGTTCCACGAGCTGATCGTACTCGCGGGCGCCTTTCAAAGCCGCGAACTCCGGCCCGCCCGAGGGATCGAAGGCCTCTTTCAAGGACATGCATTCCCTCAGGTTTGTCATGGCCTGTTGGATCTCTCCCAACTGTGCGTGCAAAGCGGCCAGCAAATAAAGCACCGACGCGCGATCGGGCGTCTTGCCCAGCAACCGTTCCGCCGCCGCCATTTCCGCGCGAATTTCCGCTTCGTTGGCAGGTTCTTGCGCCGCAACGTCCGTGCCCCAGGCCGCCGCCAGCGCCAACAACATTACGGCAACCCTTCGCCCAGTTGTTCTCTGGTACGCTGCCGGCATTCTTTCTCCTGAGGCTCCTTACCGGACTACGCGTTGGCCTCGCGCGCACGCCTTTCCTCAGCCCACGCCCGCAAGGTCGCCGGTTCGATACAGCCAATCGCGACGTCCCTGGCCGTTTCCTCTGGTTTTGTCCAACGCCACACGGCGGCGCCATGAACGCCCGCGTCGCGGCACTCGTCGAGCGCCTTCTCGAGAGAATATTGCGGGGAAGCATCGCGAGCAGGAAGTTCGCCGAGCCACAACGGCTGGTCGAGCGCGGGCAGAGCAGCGAGCTGCTGGCCAATACTCGCAGGTGCCTCGCCCTCGGTTGCCGGATAGTAATGCGCCTGGTAGAAATCCAATCCAATCTCGTGCCACGCAGGAACCCACTCGAGCCGCGCCGATCCCAGCGTGACCGGAACTTCGGCGAATTCATGAACCGCCTGCGCAACTTCCGTGGCAAACACGCGAAAATCCGCCAAGTGCATTTTTGCCGCGCGCTGGCGATGAAATTCCCGGATGGCCCACTCCGGCTCGTTAGCGATTTCCCAGGCGAACAACGCGGAGTGCGCGCGAAATTCCCGGAACAGCGGAATCAGGATGTGTTCCCGGAAAGCTTCGCGTCCCGCGGCGGACTGCAGCAGCAGTTCACTTGCGTGGCCGATGCGTTTCCCGCCGTGATCCTGAAGCCACACAAAATCAATCAGTGAAAGGCACAGTTTCAGCCCGCAGTTTGCCGCGAGGCTCAGAACCGCATCGACGTCTTTGAAGAGGAACGCATCCGGCTTCTTGGGAATCCCTTTTTCCGCCAGAAACCCCGCGCGTCCATCGCCGAACAGAAACCAGCGCACCGCTGTCGCGCCGCTGTCGCGAATCTGCGCGAAATCCTGCGCCACGCGTGTTTGATTTTCCAGCGCACTGATGCCGCGGTGGCCCCACGGCCCTTCGCCAAAATCCTGCGCATAGTTCAACCACGGATAGTTCACGCCGAGTAGAAAGGGGACCTGAGGCATGACGACCTGGAAACAAAAATTCTAACTGACAATCACCGGCTTACCGACCGATACCGCCGAAGCAACACGTTCCGTCAAATGCCGTTCTCTCAGGTGCCGCTGCACCCGCCGTCCCCAAGTCCTGACGAAGGAATAGTTCAGCGCGCCGCCGATCGCCGAACTCGCCAATGGCACCATGCGACCCACCCACTTCTCCGCGCTCTCTTCGCCAATCTTCACGGCCAGCCGGCCCGCCAGGCGCGGCGCGAGTTTTTCGATCATTTGTTTTTCTGCCAGGTCCTTGCTGAAGTCGATTCCTGCCGCTGCGGCCGCCGCCAGCCACAACTCCACGCGTTCTTCGCTGCCTTTTTGTTCGAAGCCGTAAAGCAGGCAGAGCCTCTGAATCAGCCGCAAAGTGATTACCGTCAATAGACTGGCGTCGGGCAGCAAGGTGATCATTCCTCCAAGACCAAAGCCCGCGCCTTGCGCTAGCGCCAATCTTTGCGCGTCGTGGATCAGCCGCTCGGCAATGGCATCGAGCCGCTCCACCGGCACATCCCGCATGCGCCCGAAGTGCGGCACCCACAGCCCGTGCTTGTCCGACAAGTATTTTCGAAAATCGTCGGCGTTGATTTCCACCGTACGCAGGCCTCGCAGCATGCCAAAGCGCAAGAACCTTCCGAGGGTCCTGCTCGCGAGCGATTTGGGTAACCGGGTCATCCCTTTAAGCATCCTACGGCGGTTAGTGCTGGTCAAGAGACGATACGCTACCCACGGTTTGCGGCTGCCCTATTGACAGGCTGGCCACAAAAAAACGCACGTCCTACTTGACGTCGCACTGGTTTTGAGTAAACTGCGGTTTTCCTTATGGCAGCCATCGCACCAGTCCTGGCACCTGAGATCACCTCCGATCTCGAATTCCCCCAACGGGAAGCGGCTTTTTTTTATGGCCTGTTCCTGCGGGGCTATTCTGCGGAAAAACTTCGCCAGGATATCGAGGTGCCCCCGGCAGTCCTGGCCAAGTGGCATCGTGAAGCCGAACGCGAACCTCAGTTGAGAGATATCTTCACGCGCATGGTCGAATACCGCCGCCACGTTTTGGCGATCTTCGATGCCTTGGTCGGCTCCGACGGCATCATCCGCCACGTGCAATAGCAGCGGCGCGCATGGTTTCCAACTTGCGACGCTCGAGTTCCCGGCTGGGCAAATGCTCCTTTTTTCCAGGGTTGGGCAACTCCCCGAGCGCTAGCCCCTTCTAATTCCTATCGGAAGTGTCTTCGAATGAGTGACATTCCACATTTGACGGGGTGTTGAGACGGGTTTAGAATCCAAGCGTGGTAGAGGTGTCTCGATGTCCAAGGCTTTTCGGATTTTCACCGCCAATCTCGCTTCCTTTGTGTTTCTAACGTTACCCGTGTATCCGCAGCAGGGCCAGGATCAAAATCCCGCCCCCGCGGACAGTAACCAGAAGCTCACCAAGGAACAGAAACAAAAACTCAAGAAGACCCTTAAGGAATTGGACACCCCGTACAAAACCTGGCTCAACGAGGACGTGGTTTACATTATTTCCCCCGCCGAACGCACTGCCTTCCTCCGTTTGGAAACCAACGAAGAACGCGAGCAATTCATCGAGTCATTCTGGTTGCGCCGCAGCACCAATCCCGATCTGCCGGACAACGATTTTAAGGAAGAGCACTATCGCCGCATCGCTTACGCCAATGAGCACTTCGCTTCTGGCAAACCTGGCTGGATGACCGACCGCGGCAGGATTTATATCATTTGGGGCAAGCCCGACGAGATCGAATCGCATCCCACGGGTGGAACCTACGATCGCCCGATAGAAGAAGGCGGCGGTTCCACCACCACGTATCCGTGGGAAACCTGGCGGTACCGTTACATGGAAGGAATCGGCGAGAACATCATCATTGAGTTTGTCGACCCCAGCGGTTCCGGTGAATATCACCAGACCATGGACCCTTCGGAAAAAGACGCTCTCACGCACGTTCCGGGCGCAGGTTTGAGCTTGATGGAATCGATGGGTATGGCCTCGAAGGCCGATCGCTTTACTCGTTCTGACGGAACCACCATGCCCACCACTATGGGCGGAACGCCCGCTTCTTTGAATGAGTTTAACCGCCTGGAACAGTACGCCAAGGTACAGCAAGCGCCGCCCGTCAAATACAAGGACCTGGAAGCGTTGGTTACCACGCGCATGGTGCGCGACCAGTTGCACTTCGACTATCGCACCGACTTTTTGAAAGTGACCAGCGACACCGTGTTGGTTCCTATCACCATCCAGATTCCCAATCATCAACTGCAGTTCAAGTCCAAGGACGGTGTGCACTCCGCCGAGCTGAATATTTTCGGGCGCATCAGCACGCTGACTGGCCGCGTGGTGCAAACCTTCGAAGATTCCGTCTCGCGCGATTATCCGGATTCCCTGTTCCAGCAATCCCTGAAATTGTCGGCCATCTACCAGAAGGCCATTCCGCTGCGCCCCGGTTTGTACCGCTTGGACCTGGTGATCAAGGATGTGGACAGCGGAAATGTGGGCGTGGTTAACAGTCGCCTGGCGGTGCCTCGCTACGACGAAGAAAAACTGGAAGCCAGTTCTTTGATCCTGGCCGACCAGATTGAGCACGTCCCGGCCAAACAGGTCGGCACCGGACAGTTCGTGTTGGGTTCTTCCAAGGTGCGGCCTCGCCTGGCAGCCGATTTCACCACCAACGACAGAATGGGAATCTACCTGCAGGTGTACAACCTTAAGCCCGACGACAAAACTCACAAGACCGACGCCACGTTTGTTTACACCGTCAAAAAGGGCGATCAGCAGGTCATGCAGTTCAAAGAGACTACCGCAGAAATGAAGCAGACCGGCGACCAGGTCACCCTGGAACGCCTTTTGCCTCTAGCAACACTCTCTCCGGGGAAGTATACTCTGCAGGTCAGCGCCACGGACGTGCTGGCCAATCAGACCATTTCCCGGACGGCAGATTTTTCGGTCAAGATGCCTGCCGAACCGAAGACGGCAGCGATTGCTACTACTCCTGGGAGGTAACCGAAGTGAAGCGCGGCCCGGCCCTATGCTTTTGGGTCTTCTTAGCTTCCGCGGTTGGTGTGTGCGGACTTGGTTCGCCTGCTGCTGCCCAGGCGCCTGCCAAGCCTTCTCTCGGATCTCTTTCCGGTGTGGTTCGCGATGGATCGGGGATTCCGCAACTTGGCGCCACCGTTGAAGTGCTTTCCGAAGCACCCGGAATCACCGCGGTCCAGCAATTCCTGACCAACACCCAGGGCCTCTTCCGCGGCGAGAAGTTGCTTCCTGGCTTTTACACCGTTCGTGTGACGCTCGCGGGATATTTGCCCACCCTCGAAAAGCACGTGCGGATTTCCTCAAATCTGACCACGGTCGTTCGCATTCAGTTGGAATCGATGTTTGCGTCGATCGAGCAACTGCGTCATGCTCCAGCCAAAGGTGCCGTAGAGCCGGACGATTGGAAATGGGTGCTGCGTTCTTCCTCTGGACTTCGCCCCGTCCTGCAGTGGAACGACGATGACGCGCCTCCGAGCTACGGCGTGGTCCTCGAACAAGCCGCTACTGTTCCTCGCGCGCGAATCGATTTTACCGACGGCGCTCGCCGGCCGGGCTCGGTCTCGAGCGTCGGCGCGGCGCCGGGAACGGCTTTTGCCTACGATCAGCGCATCGACAAGTTTAATCACATCATTTTTGCCGGACAAGTAAGCTATGACGAAGATGCCCCTGCTGGCGGCATTGCCACCGTTTGGCTTCCTAGCGGATCCGCGGAGACCGGCCCGGAAAGTACCATCGTTCTCCGTGAAGCGAGACTCGGCCCCAACGGCCCCACCTTCCGCGGCGTGCGTCTCGATCAGGGTGGCACGTTCGCCCTGGGGAATCGCTTCCTCCTTCGTGTTGGCGGCGAATATGTTTTGGTAGGGGCGGGAGCATCCGCATGGAGTCTGCGGCCCCGCATGAAATTTGAATCAAAGCTTTCGCCAAATTGGTACCTGGATGTGATCTACGGCAGCTCCCCCACCGGGACTACTCCAAGCGATGCCTTCACTTCGGAACTGACCGGCGCGCCTGCTCCCAATGCATTGACTTCCGCGCTCAATCAACTCGACGCTTTCCCCGCTTTGATGTGGCGAAATGGCCGGCCGGTGTTGGAAAGCGGCCGCCATGAAGAAATCGCCGTCGAACGCAGAGTGGGTGCGCGCGGATTCGTCCAGGTTGCGGGTTTCCACGACGATAACAACCACGTTGCACTCTTTGGTCGCGGGGCGGGTCTCCCCTCCTCAGAATTCTTGCCGGATTTCTACACCAAGGGATTTGCCTACGATGGCGGGCATTCGAATGCCTGGGGCGCGCGTGTCGCTCTGCGCGAAAGGATCAGCGACGACCTGGAATTCACTACTATTTATGCTTTCTCGGGGGCCTTGGTGCCTAGCAACGTGCTGGACGCCGTCTTGCGTGAAGCCATCCGCACCGATCCGCTGCACTCCCTCGGCGCCAACGTAAACGCCAGAGTTCCGCGCACGAACACGCACTTCAACGCCGGGTACAAATGGATCAGTGGGCCGGCGCTTTCCCGCGTTGATGCCTACGGCGAAAACATGTACCAAATGAATCCTTACCTCCATGTGGGTATCCGGCAGCCACTACCCCACTTTGCCTTGGGTCAGTGGGAAGCCAACGCCGAATGCGACAATCTCCTCGCGCAAGGCTATGTGACCATGAACACCGGAGATGGCCAGATCCTTATCATGCCCGCCGCCAGAAGCTTCCGCGGCGGTTTGAGCGTGCAATTCTAGCAGTTTGCGGACTTCTGGAAAGTTGTATCCCGCCTACCAGAAAATGGAATTTGCTTCCCGCTCAGCTGGGGAGATAATCTAATTGTCTTGCTTACAGTATTTTAGATGTTTGCGAATCTACAGAAGAATGGAAGTCGAGTTGCACCGTTAACGTACTAGTCTGAGGTAGAGCCGCGCATGAAGGAGAACCTCCGCGTCAGAGTCGGGGCCGTGGTCTTGGCGCTAGCTACGCTGGCGGCGGTGATTTTTGCCTGGCTGAACTTCGTACAGCGCTCTCGCTACGACATTGTGGACGACGGCGTTGCCTGGACCGATTCCTCCAACGGCATCGAAGCCTGGAAGGTAGCTGCCAACTCCCCCGCCTCCATGGCCGGTATTCGTACTGGGGACGTGCTGCTGGCCATCAACGATGCCCCGGTGCCAAGTGCGGCTCACATAGCGCGGCGGCTATACCGCGCGGGACTGTGGACGCAACTTCGTTATAAGCTCTCGCGCAACGGCGAAGAGTTTGAGACTCGGCTAATCACCACCCCCGCTCAAAAACCCCTGCACGTAGAAAACTACCTGCGCTTTGTCGGTCTGCTCTATCTCTTCATTGGCTTGTTCATCTTCATTCGCCGATGGAACGCGCCCCGCGCCGTGCATTTCTATGTCTTCTGCCTGGTTTCCTTCATCCTGTACTCGTTCCAGTTCAGCGGAAAGCTTGATGCCTTCGATCTGGAAGTCTATTGGTCCAGCATCATCGCGCGGCTGCTCGCCCCCGCATTGCTGCTGCATTTCGCGCTGGTCTTTCCGGAGCGCGCCGAGAGTTCCCGGAACTCGTTGCTGAAATTCGCGGCGGTTTATACGCCGCCGCTGGTTTTGTTGCTCGTGCACATCCTGGCTGCAGTCAATGCTCTGGGCTTCGTGCCCACTACGCGTTCGCGCGTAGCCCTGGATCAGCTTGAACTCGGATTTCTGGGACTCTGCTTTCTGTGTGCCGGTATGGTCTTTTACCTCAGCTTCCGGCGTTCTCGCTCCGGAGTCCTTCGTCAGCAGTTGAAGTGGCTCACCGGCGGCACCCTGGCGGGCAGCTTACCGTTTTCTCTGCTTTACATTCTTCCTTTTGCCTTCGATGCCGCCACGAAGTCTTGGATGCAGTTCACCGCGCTCAGCTTGGTATTGATTCCCTTGTGTTTCGGTTACGCCATCATCCGCTATCGCTTGATGGACGTGGACATCATTTTCAAACGCGGCTTGGCGTACACCGCGGCTACCGCGGCCGTCGCTGCCATTTACTTTGCCCTGGTGGCCCTGATCGCGCAGATTTTCCCGTTGCAAAGCAGCGGCCCGGTCACCGGTATGATCGCCATTGTGGTAGCCGCGTTTCTCTTTCAGCCTTTCCGCGAAGGCATTCAGGCGCGCCTGGACCGCTTCTTTTATCGCGATCGCCTCGATTACCGCCGCACGCTGATCGAATTTGGCAGCACCCTTACGAATGAAGTCCGGCTGGAGCCCATGCTGGGTTCGGTGATGGATCGCGTCTCCCAAACGCTCCTGGTGGACCGTCTGGCTATTTTCGTTGAAGATCAGCAGAATCCCGGCGCGATGCGCCTGGCGCGCTCCATGGGCGTGCGCCTTAGCGAGCCGCTGAATCTGGCCTTCATCGCGCCCACCCGCCAGGAATTTGCGCGTGGACCCATTTTCTTCGAATCGCCCCGCAGCGCCAGAGACGTGAGCGAGTCCGTTCGCCGCACTCTCGAGCAACTCGATTTGAATTACTTTATTCCCTGCCGCATTCGCGAACACACCGTCGCCGTTCTCGGGCTCGGCAAAACGGTGGACGGCGATTTTCTTTCGAGCGACGACGTCGAACTGGTGCAGACCATCGCCGGTTATGTGGCCATTGCTCTCGACAATTCTCAGCTGTACTCCTCTCTGGAGCAGAAGGCCCTCGAAGTCGCGCGCCTCAAGGACTTCAGCGAAAACATCGTGGAATCGCTCAACGTCGGTGTATTGGCCATCGATCTGGAAGGCACCGTCGAAGCTTGGAACACCCGCATGGAACAGTTGTTTGGCGTGGCTAGAAACGACGCGGTGGGCCGCCCGCTCAGCGAGTTGCTTCCCCCTGAACTGGTCCAGGAAATTGCCGCGCGCGGCGACGAGGAGCAGGTCACGGGGATTTACAAGCACCGCCTGGTGCACCAGGGCCAGTCCGTGGTCATCAACGTTTCCATCACCCCGCTGGTGGGCAAGTCCGCCGAACGCATCGGCCGCTTGCTGCTGTTCGACGACGTCACCCAGCGCGATCGCATGGAAGAACAGTTGACCCAGACGGAGAAGTTGACCTCCCTCGGGTTGCTCGCAGCTGGCGTGGCCCACGAAGTCAATACGCCCCTGGCGGTTATCTCCAACTACATCCAGATGCTCGCGAAGCAGATGCCCGAGGGCGATCCCCGCCACACCATCATCGACAAAATCGTCAAGCAAACGTTTCGCGCCAGCGAAATCGTCAATAATTTGCTGAACTTTTCCCGCACCGGACGCGGAGAACTCGCCGACGTCGATCTGAATCGCGTGGTCGAAGAAACGCTTTCGCTCGTGGCACATCCCTTGAAGGCTTCGCAAATTCAGGTCGTCAAGCAGTTGACCGAAGGCATTCCTCCGGTGCGGGGCTCAGCCAATAAGTTGCAGCAGGTGTTCCTGAACCTGTTTCTAAATGCCCGCGATGCCATGCCCTCCGGCGGAATGCTGGAAGTGCGCTCGGCGGTGCACAATGGCAGCGTGGAAGTGGAAGTCGTCGATACCGGCAACGGCATCACCCGCGAGCACATTCACAAGATCTTTGATCCGTTCTTTACCACCAAAACCAGCGGCCGCGGTACCGGACTGGGCTTGTCGGTAAGTTACGGCATCATCAAGGAACACGCAGGAAAAATCGATGTGCGCTCCACTCCGGGGCGCGGCACTTCGTTCCACGTCGAATTTCCCGCAGTCAGGAAATCGGTTCATGTCTAAAGGGTCCATTCTGGTTGTTGATGACGAATCGGAAATCCGCGAAGGCCTGGAGCTGCTGCTGCAATCCGAGGGCTATCAGGTTTCTAGCGCCGAAACCGCGGTGTCCGGATTAGCGCAGCTGGAGGAGCGGCCCTTCGATTTGCTTTTGCTGGATGTCAGCCTCCCGGACCGCAATGGCATCGACATGTTGAAGGACGTCCACCGCCAGGATCCGCACCTGCCCATCGTGCTGATTACCGCCTATGGCTCGATTGAGATGGCCCGCGCCGCGTTCAAGAGCGGCGCCATGGACTACATCACCAAGCCATGGTCCAACGATGAATTGCTCGCGCAAGTGGCGCAAGCGGTGGAAGCACGGCGGCTGCGCGATGAAAATCTGCAGTTGAAGAGGGCCTTGAAGCAGCGCTTCAATTTTCCCAACATCATTGGAAAAAGCGACAAGATGCTTACCCTGTTTGACCTCGTGACGCAGGTAGCACCTTCGCGTTCCACCGTCCTCATCAGTGGTGAAAGCGGTACCGGCAAAGAATTGATTGCCAAGGCCATTCATTCTGCTTCAACCCGTGCCGACAAGGCCTTTGTTCCCGTCAATACCGGCTCGATTCCCGTCGATCTTCTGGAGTCGCAACTGTTCGGCCACGTCAAGGGCGCCTTCACCAGCGCGGTCGCGTCCAAAAAAGGCTTGTTTGAAGTCGCCGACCAGGGCACCATCTTTTTCGACGAAATCGCCACGGTCAGCCCGGAAACTCAGGCGAAACTCCTGCGCGTCATTCAGGAGCGTGAGTTCATGCGCCTGGGCGGCACCGAACAAATCAAAGTCGATGTGCGCATCGTCGCTGCTTCCAATATCGACCTGCTTTCCCTGGTGAAAGAAGGGCGCTTCCGCGAAGATCTGTATCATCGCCTTAACGTTATCCACTTGCGTCTGCCGCCGCTTCGCGACCGCCGCGAAGATATTCCTATGCTCCTGGCACATTTTCTTGACCGCTTCTGCCTGGAGAATGTGAAACCGCTGCGCCAGTTCACTCCTGCCGCCATGAAGCTTTTAATGGACTACGATTGGCCCGGCAATGTGCGCGAACTGGAAAATGTCGTGGAGCGCGCCGTGGTGCTTTCCACTCAGGAGCGCGTCGACGTCGATCTGCTGCCCGACTCCATTCGCAGCAAGGAAATCGTCCGCGGCGTCCGTTTCCAGTTGTCGGAATTCCTTCCGCCGCTTCCTGGCGAGCCGGGGTCGCGCACCGCGGCCGACAATCCCAATCCTTCTCTCTTCCAGATCATCGATGAAGTCGAACGCCGCATCATTGTCGACATGCTGGAGCGTTCTGGTTGGAATCAGACCGAAGCTGCCGAGCGCTTCCTGATCCCTCTTTCCACCTTGAACCAGAAGATCAAACGCCTGGGCATCGACGTGCGCCGACGGGGCCGTACCGAAGATGTGCTCTCCACTGGAATTGGCAAGTAAACTCTTGGAATTGCCGCGAAATCCGTCGCTTTCCTAACCGCATGGAGCGACAGGGCTCGGGCAGCCGTCCTCCCTGGCGGTACGATGGCTAGCTGGCCCTCCGGTGAGGTCGATTGCTGCTAAATGCGGTGACCGACTCTTCGCCGGACTCGAAAGATTCCGCTACGCGAGAGCGCTCAGTACGATCCCGTCTGCTTGCCCTATCGGTTAGCCGTGTATTCGACATCGCTCGGAAATGCTGCCTATCGTCGACTACTTGCACCCTGCAAACTGTAAATCAACGAGTCAGGTGGCCATGGGGAGTCGAACGGAGGGCACATGCTCCTTGGGATATTCGACGGCATGCTAGGAGGGACGGTTATTATGTTGGTCTTAATGTTCCTTTACTTGGTGCCCACACTCATTGCAGCGGCGAGGCACACAGAAAATCGCATTGCGATTTTTAACTTCAACCTCCTCTTAGGTTGGACCCTGATTGGCTGGGTTGTAGCACTGTTCTGGTCTCTGTCTAGGGACGCAGCTATCGTTACCCCATCTGTTCCCGCCGCAGTCCCGTCTGAATCTAGTGCCGCTCAACTGGCTCCAGCAGAAGAAATCAGGTAAATACAGTGGAAGAGTAGCGCGCACCATCACAAACCGCAGCTCTCATGGCGCCGCGATCCCTAAGGTTGGCCCAGCAACTTACCGCACCACGGCGCGTTTTGCTGCGAGCCGTCGTGCAGCCCAAGGTACCCAGTTCTGCTGCATACTTGGTTGGCTGCCTACTAGCCCGATTTGGCCGGTGCCAAGCATCACTCCCAAAATAGCCTCGGCAGACACGAAAGCATTATCAGCCAATTGCGCAACGACAAGCGCAATGGGCATGGCGACGCCTGCTGAGCCAGATATAGTCAGCCTAGGGAGTTGCTCGCCATGGCAAGTGTGCCTCCAGGTGTTCGGCGTAGTCTTTTTGTTGGTCATCACGGCCCACTCAGTCTTCGATCCTGCTCTTTGCGGTCGAGTGGCGTGATATCGCGAGTCGCACCGCCAAGCAGTACACAATCGCTTGCCCATGCGCAGGGTTCGGCAAGCCAACCGCGCTCGCTTCTGCAGGTCTTAGGCATTCTCGTCTTAGCCTGTACGTTACTCAGTGCATCTGGATGCGCCGGCGGTTTTCAAGGCTTCAAGCCAGTAGCTCCAGCAATCACGCAGCCTGCGAGCGTCACGGTCCCATTGGGTCAAACTGCTACATTCAGCGTAACAGCGAGTGGCACCGGCACGCTTAGCTATCATTGGTACAAGAACGGGGCTGCAATTATTGGCGCAACCTCGAGCTCCTACACCACCTCTCCAACCGTCGCCGGCGATACTGGCGCCGTATTTACGGTCACTGTCTCCAACTCCGCAGGCACGGTAACAAGCGGACCGGCAACCCTCACGGTTCAGATGCCAATGCCGCTAGCCAAGAGTCTGGTTCCCAGCGCAACAACGCCTGCCTACAACTCGTCGGTGTTGCTGATTCCCACTTTCTCGGAAGGCACAGCCACCATCGGTTCGACCGGCGTAGGGAGTTCCGACATCACCACCTCGGCCGTAAGCGGCACTTCCTATCCGACTCCGCCGTTAACCTCGCCCAAAACGTACACGCTGACGGTCACGGATTCTAAAGGCAACGTTGTTTCCACCACCTGTGTAGTCACGCCCACAGCCATCGCGATCTCGCCGATTTCCCCGGCGAACCAAACGTTCGCTCCGGGCCAGATTCCTTTTGCAGCCACTGCGACCGGTGGCGCAACCAATGGCCTCACCTGGAGCGCGACCGCAGGCACCTTCAGCGCGAACGTGTGGACCTCTCCAACCGCTGCCGGCACCTACACCATCACCGCAACCAGCGTGGACGAGCCGTCCCTTTCAGTTTCGACGACCATTTCCATCAGCGCGCCGGTCATCATGACGCAACCCGCAAGCCAGCATGTTTGCACCGGCAGCGCACTATTGCTCACCGTGACCGCCTCGTACGCCTCCAGTTATCAGTGGAATCTGAACGGAACACCAATCCCTGGTGCGACGAATTCAAGCTATACAATTCCCGCAGCCGCCTCCGCGAATGCGGGAAACTATTCCGTCACGGTAACCAATGGTGTTGCTAGCGTCACTTCGAGTATTGCCGTTGTCGCGGTGGGATCATCGATCACCTCAAATCCTGCCAGTGCTTCCCTGCACCCGACACAAACGGCGCTATTCTCCGTTTCTGGCCAAGGCATAGGCCCGCTCTCTTATCAGTGGTATCAAATCCCGTCTGGTGGCGCCACCGGCGTAGCGCTGCCCGGTGCGACCTCCAGCGACTACGTGACACCACCAGTGGACATTTCCTATGACGG
>Ga0126379_10001448_pt1 | contig 14461 bp, 13 predicted proteins | sample PanSoiMetPlot_24_FD_92640 | JGI IMG/M metagenome (GOLD analysis project Ga0126379, IMG submission 92640) | Tropical forest soil microbial communities from Panama - MetaG Plot_24 | ecosystem: Environmental > Terrestrial > Soil > Tropical forest > Bulk soil | place: Panama | collected 2016-02-17 | reverse complement strand
TCCCGGCTTGCGCAACCTGTTCGGTCCGCCGCTCAGCCTCGCCGAATTCGGCATCTCACTGGCGGCCGGCACAGTGCCGCTGGTCGCGATCGAAGTTCTGAGGGGCGCGGCTCCCCGCCCGGCCTAGGCCGCCTCTTCCTCGATCGCCTCCCCAAGTTCGTCGAAGATATTGCGTTGCCAGCCTTCCTGGCTGGGTCTCGCTTGCGCCATCGCTTCTCGCAATCTCGTCAGATGCCGGCGGTACCGCCGATGCCGGTCCTTCTCGTCGCGGCCCCAGCGTCGAGCGCGCTGGTGGGCTCTGTGTCTGAACTGCGCAACCGAGTGTTCCACCGACCGCCGCCCCGCTTCCGGATTCTCGGTTCCGGTAATGTGCTTGTTGATCTCGGCGATCGTGCCCGAAACCAGCGCCTCCACCAGCTCTTCCGTGGCTTCCGCCTCGGATTCTGTCAGCAGATCGATGACGACCTTGACCGCCGTCCCCATTACCGGACCCATCTGAGGGAGCAGCTTGGGCACGACCAGCCCGATCGCGCCGAGCACCAACAGATTGGTCAGGTTGGGCTTACCGAAATCCTCGAACATCTTTCGCCTGCCAGCCGCGCTTCTATTAAAAGGCACATTACTCCCGGGTTCGCGTCAGCCGTCACACAGCACCGTGTGGAACGAGGCGATTATGCGCGAGTCGCTGGAATCGGAGGCAAAAGCCCTCGCTTTTTACCGCGAGCTGCTCAAATCCGTCGAAGGATGCTCGGTCATCCTCGAAGAATATGCCCGCAGTATGGTCTACGCCGAGGAGCTGCACGCCAGCGAAGTCGATAAAATGCTCCGGCGACCCGGCGAGATCGCCTCCTTTCGTCCGAGCCGGCAGTCGTCTGTCGCGTAATGTAAAGAACGGCGCCGTCAGCGGCGGCCGAGATTGGTCATCGTCGGCAGGTATTGCTGCGCGAGCTGCGGCGACATCGTCAGCAACGCAAAGCTCCAGCCCCCGGCGGACGAGCCCTGTTCCCAATTGGGCACCGCCTGCACCTGAAGATAGGTCTGCATCCCCGCGGCGAGCTGCAGCCGGTCGCTCTCACCGGCCGGCGTTCCGTAGGCCTGGGCCCTGAACTTGTAGCTGCCGGGCGGGAAATCGTGGAAGAAGGCGGTACCCTCTTTGCTGTCGGCGATCGCCGCGCCGTTCGCATAAACCATTGGTCTTGCGGCCTCGATGTTGCCGGCAGGCGGGTCCGCCTGCCGCAGAAACCATACCCGCGCCATGCCCGGTTCGAGCGTCGGAGCTTGGGCCTGCGAGGCGGTCGGCGTCGCCTGCCCGGCGCAGCCGGCGAGTGCGAGAAGGCCGAAGCCGAACACCGTTAGTGCCGTTGCGCGCACTCTGCGGATCATCATTTCTCCCCGTGCATCGAAGTTCTTCTCCAGGTGTGAGCCACCTCACACTTCCGGGTCCTCGCGTCAAATAGCATACCGCCCGGCGGAGTTTCCGCGCAAAGCGCTTATGCGCCCAGTCTGGTTTCAACTGTAACCGCTTTTCGCGTTTCTGAAATCAGCCCCTAGCTCAGTCCTAAGACCATTTCGCTCGGAAAAACTCCAAAGGAGGGTCAATGGATTACGATTTGGTGATCGTCGGTGGCGGACTTGCGGGATCGAGCGTCGGAGCGGCAATGGTCGCCAACGGGATGCGTGTTCTCATCATCGAACGGGAAGTCGAATTTCGCGACCGCATTCGCGGCGAGGGGATGCTGCCCTGGGGCGTTGCCGAGGCGCGCGAACTCGGCATTTACCAGCCGCTGCTCGACAGCTGTGCGATCGAGACTCGCTGGTGGACCGCGCCGGATGACAACCGCGACCTGGTCGAGACAACACCTTCACGGGCGGGCTGCCTCAATTTTTACCATCCGGAGATGCAGCATCGGCTTCTCGATCACGCCGTGGCGGCGGGAGCCGAACTGTTGCGGCCGGCGGAGGTGGTTCATGTCTGCCCAGGCCCTTCGCCCACCGTTGTCGCCCGCTGGAACGGGGTCGAACGCCGCATCTCCGCACACCTGGTGGTTGGCGCCGATGGACGGGGCTCGCGGGTCCGGGCTTGGGCCGGCTTCCCGGTACGGCGGGATCCACAGTGTTTCACCGCCGTGGGCACGCTGTATCGGGGGCTCGCCTTGCCGGATGATGCGGTTCAATTTGTCCCCAACCCTGAGACGCAGCGTCTCTCGATCATCTTCCCGATCAGCGGCGGACGGTTCCGCACCTATTTCGTCTTCGAGCATGGCACGCGACCGCCTCTCAGCGGGCGCAAGGATCAGCGGACTTTTGTCGAAGAATCCGTAGCCGCCGGTGCGTCGGCGGATTGGTTTCGGGGTGGCGAGCCCGTCGGGCCGCTCGCCTCCTTCGACGCGCCGGACACCTGGGCCGATCACCCCTACCGTAATGGCGTCGTGCTCGTCGGCGATGCGGCAGCGGCGAGCGATCCATGCTTCGGCTGCGGTCTCTCGCTCACGCTGCGCGATGTTCGCGTTTTGCGGGACCATCTTTCAGCGACCCCGGACTGGTGCGCAGCGGCGGACGCCTATGCCGAAGCGCACGACCGGTATTTTCACACACTGCATCGGATACACGCCTGGTACGGCGACCTATGGTATCGCGGAGGCGCCGAAGCAGATCAGCTGCGCGCCCGCGCGCTTCCTCGGATTGCCGAAGACCCGGCGCGCCTGGTCGATTTCATCGCCCTCGGCCCCGAGCGACGAAGCCGCGCGGCGGCGCATGTTCGGCGAGGATTGACGCTGGCCAAGGGAAATGCCTTTGCGGCAGACCATCAGGCCCGCCCAGCCAAACTGGATCCTTGAATGAGGTACTGCTAACCCGTGCCTGTATGAACGATGATGCGCTCGAATGGGATGACACCAAGGCCGCCGAAAATTGGCGCCGCCATGGGGTGAGTTTTCAGCAAGGCGCCAAGGCGCTGCGCGACCCGTTCGCGGTCGAACGGATTGACGATCGCAAGGACTACGGCGAGGAGCGTATCAACCTGCTCGGAATGTGCGGACGCATACTCCTGAATGTGACATACGCGGAGCGCGGCGAGCGCAGCCGCATCATCTCTCTCGGAGAGCAACAAGAAATGAGCAAGACCACTACTATCGCGAAAATTCGCCCTGACGGTTCGATCGTCGAGGTGCTGGCCGATGGTAGCGAGCGGCGGCTCCGCGACACCCCGATGCGGCCGATGACCCCGGAGGAGGTAGAGGAGGCCGCGCGCGCAGATCCTGACGCGCGCCCGATGACGCCTGAGCAGCTGGCAAAGACGCGCCGCTTCCCGCGCATCAAGACGCTCCGCCGCGCGCTCGGCCTCACCCAGGAAGAATTCGCTGTGCGCTACCGCATCCCGCTCGGCACCTTGCGCGATTGGGAGCAAGGCCGCTCGGAACCTGACCAGCCCACCCGCGCTTATCTCACCGCCATCGCCCGCGATCCCGAGGGCGTGCGGCGCGCATTGGCGAGCGGGCCAGATCGAACATCAGACGGCGCATTGGCGCTAACGCCTCGCGGCGTTAGAAACTGACCAAACGCAGACCACACCTCTTCGATAAGGTCTATCCACCGATGTTGCCGCTCCAGTCCGCATTGGTTGTGCTGGTGCCCGAGGCCGAGGAGTTGGTAGGACCGTTTCGCGAACGGTATGACCCTTCGGCGTGCGCCAGTATGCCCGCGCACATTACATTATTGTTTCCATTCAAGCCGCCGGACGAAATCGGTGTGGCTGTATTCGACACATTGAGCCAATGTTTCACCCGTTTTGGGGCATTCGATTTCTCTCTGACCACCATCCGGCGCTTCTCTCGCGAAGTATTATATTTGGCTCCAGAACCCGACGAGCCATTTCGACGGCTCACCCTGGCGATCTGCGATTGCTATCCGGAAACGCCCCCTTGCGGGGGGAGGTATTCGAGCGTAGTACCTCATCTGACAATCGCTCAAATTTCTGACGAGCCGCAGCTTGAGCGAATTGCCGTTCAGTTCGCACAAGGTTCTCCGGGGCGATTGCCGATCCGAATGACTGCGAGCGAAATCGCGCTGATGGATACGCTGGCGGGGAGGTGGCAGGTCCGCGCCAGTTTCACATTGCGTTAAACGTCACGCACCGAGTCGTCCGCTCACGCCGCGAGGCGGTGTTTTTGGATCAGGGAGAGGATTTCGGCGGCCGCTTCAGGGATGTTGGTGCCGGGGCCGTATATTGCGGCCACCCCGGCGCGTTTCAGGAAATCGTAGTCCTTGGGCGGGATGACGCCGCCGCAGACGACGAGGATGTCACCGGCGCCTTCGCGCCTCAAGGCTTCGATAAGGGCCGGGACGAGGGTTTTGTGGCCGGCGGCGTGGGTCGAGACGCCAACGATGTGGACGTCGTTTTCGACCGCCTGGCGGGCGGCTTCGTCGGGAGTCTGGAACAACGGGCCGATATCGACGTCGAAGCCGATATCGGCGAAAGCCGTAGCGATTATCTTGGCGCCGCGATCATGGCCGTCCTGGCCCAATTTGGCGACCAACATGCGCGGCCGACGCCCCTCCTGGCGGGCGAACGTCTCGATCGCGCGCTGCACGCGGCGGAACGCGTCATCGTCCTGGTATTGGCCGCCATAGACGCCGCTGACGGCGCGGATTTGCGCGCGGTAGCGGCCAAACGCCTGTTCGAGCGCGTCGGAGATCTCGCCGACCGTCGCGCGCGCTCGCACCGCGTCGATGGACAAGGCCAGCAGGTTGCCCTTCCCGTCCTTCGCCGCGGCGGTTAGTGTCACCAGCGCGATGCGGCAGCGCTCGGGGTCACGGCTCGCGCGCACGCATTTGAGGCGCTCGACTTGTTGGTCGCGCACCGCCGTGTTGTCGACATCGAGAAGCTCGACCGCGGGAGCCTCGCCCGAGCGGTATTTGTTGACGCCGACGATCGTCTCCTCGCCGCGGTCGATCCTCGCCTGGCGCCGTGCCGCGGCTTCCTCGATGCGCAATTTCGGCATGCCGGCCTCTACCGCCTTCGTCATGCCGCCCATTGCCTCGACCTCCTCGATCAGCGCCAGCGCCGCCGCCGCGATCGAACGCGTCAAGCTCTCGACGTAATAGCTGCCGCCCAACGGATCGACGACATGCGGGATGCCGCTCTCTTCGGCGAGAATCAGCTGCGTGTTCCGCGCCACGCGCGCCGATTCCGGGGTCGGCAATGCCAGCGCCTCGTCAAAGGAATTGGTGTGCAATGACTGAGTGCCGCCGAGCACGGCGGCGAGAGCCTCCAATGTCGTGCGGATGATGTTGTTGTGCGGGTCCTGCTCGGTGAGGCTGACACCGGAGGTCTGGCAATGCGCGCGCAGAGCGAGGCTCGCCGGGTTCTTCGGCACGAATTGTTGCATCAGCTGCGCCCATAGCACCCGCGCGGCGCGCAGTTTCGCGATCTCCATGAAAAAATTCATGCCGATCCCGAAAAAGAACGACAGCCGCGGCGCGAAATCGTCGATTGCTAGACCGCGCGACAAGGCCGCGCGCACATATTCGAGCCCGTCGGCAAGCGTGAAGGCGAGCTCCTGGACCGCGGTCGCCCCCGCCTCCTGCATGTGATAGCCGGAGATCGAGATCGAGTTGAACTTCGGCATGTGCCGGGCGCTGTAGTCGATAATATCGGCGACGATCCGCATCGACGGCTCGGGCGGGTAGATATAGGTGTTGCGGACCATGAACTCCTTGAGGATGTCGTTCTGGATCGTGCCAGTGAGCTTGTCCTGCGCGACACCCTGCTCCTCAGCGGCGACGATAAAGCCGGCGAGCACCGGCAACACCGCGCCGTTCATTGTCATCGACACGCTCATCCGGTCGAGCGGGATGCCGTCGAACAGGATCTTCATGTCCTCGACCGAGTCGATCGCGACCCCGGCCTTGCCGACATCGCCCAAGACGCGCGGATGGTCGCTGTCATAGCCGCGATGCGTCGCGAGGTCGAAGGCGACCGACAGCCCCATCTGCCCAGCCGCCAGATTGTTGCGATAGAAGCGGTTCGACTCCTCGGCGGTCGAGAACCCGGCATATTGCCGGATCGTCCACGGCCGGTTGGCGTACATCGTCGCCCGGGGCCCGCGCAGATAAGGCGGGAAGCCCGGCATCACGTCCTGTAGCTTTGCAGCGGTGTGCGCGATCCGCTCGAGATCTTCGGGGGTGTAGAGCGGCTTTACCCGAATTCCCTCCGGCGTTGTCCAGTCGAGACTTTCGGCAGACTTACCCTTCAGCTCGGCGCGCGCCAGCTCCGACCAATCCTCAACGGTTTTTGCCGAAAACGAGCGGTCCTCTGCCATCGTCTGCTCCCGCGCCAGATGGGAACTATATGGCCGCGCGCGCTCCAACGTCCATGACGGCAGCTCTGCGCAAGCTGTGCCGCAGATAAATCGCCGCCGTCAGCAACAGCACGGCTCCGGCCTGATGCGCGGCGGCCAACGGGACCGGCACGACGAGGAGAAGGGTCGAGATGCCGAGCGCAATCTGCAGGGCAGCGGCTGCCATCAGCAGGTGAAGCGCGATCCGCGCCGGCTTTGGCAGCATCGTCCGCAGACCCGCGGTCCACGCCAGTAAAACGGCTGTAAACGTCGCGAACGCGAGCACGCGGTGATCGAACTGGACCGCGGCGATGTTCTCGAACCAATTCAGGTAAAACGGCTGGAGCTGGTTATAACCCGCCGGCACGAGACGCCCGTCCATCAGCGGAAAAGTGTTGTAAGTCAGCCCCGCCCGCGTCCCGGCGACAAAGCCGCCCGCGAGGATCGTCACCGCGACGAGCACCAATACAACCTCCGCAGCACGTCGCCAGCCGGGGCTTGAGCTTGGATCCGGCGCAGCCGGGCTTCCCCCGATGGCGAGCGCTACCCAGAAGATCGCGGAATAAATGGCGAGAGCGAGAGCGAGATGCGCGACCAGCCGGTATTGGCTGACCTCGAACCGGTCGGCCAATCCGCTCTCGACCATATACCAGCCGAGCAAACCCTGAGCCAAGCCGAGCAGCAGAATGCCCGCAAGGGGCAGCACGAGCCGCCGCGGCAGCCGACGCCATACCAGAAAGCACGCGAAAGGCGCGGCAAAAGCGACGCCGATCAGCCGGCCCAGCAGCCGGTGAAAATATTCCCAGTAATAGATGCCCTTGAACTCGGCCAAGCTCATCGCGAAATGGACGGCCCGGTATTCGGGGACCTCTTTGTATTTTGCGAACTCGACCGCCCAGTCGGCCGCAGAAAGCGGCGGCAGGACGCCGACGACCGGCTTCCATTCGGTAATCGACAAGCCAGAGAGGGTCAGTCGGGTGATGCCGCCGACCACCACCATCAGAAAAATCATTGCGCAGCATGTGAAAAGCCATGCTGCGACCGGCGAAAGCTTTGCTTCTCCTCTTCGGGCTGAAGCAACGCCCGAATTCGCGGCGGAAGCTCCAGAGAGCAACAACGCCCGATCCTCCAAGACTGGGATATCGGGCTAGGTGAGCGCGCGCTCCTCAAGCCGCAAGTGCAGCGGAAACGGTAAAGACCCGCGGATCACCGGTCTCGACGGCTAATGCAGGCGGTGTGAGGTGCTGACGTGACGGAACCGGCCGCGCCCAACCGACCTTGCTTGGCCAACTCTCACGGAATGGAGTTTTCCCTCGATATTTTGTTTCCAGAAATCGAGGAAGCGGCGCAGCTCGGGAAAATCCGGGGCCAAGTCGAACTTCTGCCAAATGAAGCTCTGCAGCAGGTCGGGATGATCCGGAAGATGGTAGATGATCTCCGCGGTCGTCAGCCGATACTCACGCAGCTGCGGAATGGCGTCGCTCATATCGGTTTCCTTTCACCTTCACATCTTTATCACGAGGATGCCTCGACGAGTTTCCCCAAGCAAGAAGAAATCAAACAAAAACAGGCAGTTAGCAGCCCAAGACAGAGAGTGCTGCCAGCCGGTGCGCCGGGGCGTATCTTGAAGCGATCCCGCGGCGGTTTAGATTAGGCTTACCGGAAACATCCATGCTGGCTGGCTGTTTGCCGAAACGGGTATCTGCCAGTTCTAAGGTCTCCATAGCGATGAAGCGGGTCTTGTCAGCGCTCGTTGTATCAAGCGGGATCGCTCTGACGACGGGCACCAACAGCGTTGCTTTCGCGGGCGCGCCGATCCCGTTGGTGGAGGGCTCTCCGGTGCAGAGTCTCGCGCCGGTGGTGAGCCGGATCACCCCTGGGGTCGTCGGTATTTCGGTGAAAGGGCGGGTGCGCGAAGACAACCCGTTGCTGCAAGACCCGATATTCCGGCGTTTCTTCAACCTGCAGCAGCAGCCGATCGAGCGGGAAACCCAGGCGACAGGGTCGGGGGTCATCGTCGACGCCGCGCAGGGCTATGTACTGACCAACGCTCATGTGGTCGAGAACGCCTCCAGCATCGAAGTCACAACCAAGGACAATCGGCAACTCAAGGCGAGGCTGATCGGCCGCGACCCGGACACCGACATTGCGGTGCTGCAAATCCCCGGCGGTAATTTGACCGCGGTTCCGATCGGCGATTCCGACCGTCTCCAGGTGGGCGATTTTGTCCTGGCGATCGGCAACCCGTTCGGCCTTGGCCAGACCGTGACCTCGGGAATCATCAGCGCGCTCGGGCGCAGCGGGCTCGGCATCGAGGGTTATGAGGATTTCATCCAGACCGATGCCTCGATCAATCCCGGCAATTCCGGCGGGCCATTGGTCGATCTGCAGGGCCGGGTCGTCGGCATCAACACGGCGATACTGGCGCCCGGCGGCGGCAATATCGGCATCGGTTTCGCCGTGCCGATCAACATGGCCCGCCAGGTCATGGACCAATTGGTGAGTTACGGCGAGATCAAACGGGGGCGCATCGGGGTTGCGATTCAGGATCTGACGCCTGACCTCGCGCAAGCCATCGGCACCAGGCATACCCAAGGCGCGGTGATTGCCCGGGTCGAGCCCGGCTCGCCGGCCGAGCGCGCCGGGCTGCGCACCAACGATCTCGTCGTCGCAATCAACGGCGCGCCGATGCGCAGCGGGACCGAACTGCGCAACCGCGTCGGCCTGTCGCGGATCGGCGACGAGGTAGAGTTGACGGTCGAACGAGGCGGCGTCGAGCGCAACGTGACGGTTCGCATCGAGCAGGCGACGACAACCGCGCAACGCCAGCGCCACTTGAGGCAGCGCTAAACCCCGAATGGCGGCGACGCAAACACCCTATCAGGTGCTGGGGGTCAAGCCGGACGCCAGCGCCGACGAAATCCGCAAGGCCTATCGCAAACTCGCCAAGCAGTTTCATCCGGATCTGAACCCGGGCAAGCCCGAAGCGGAGACGCAGTTCAAATCGATCTCCGCTGCGTACGATCTGTTGTCCGACCCAGAGAAGCGGGCGCGCTACGATCGGGGCGAGATTGACGAGAGCGGTGCCGAACGCCCGCCGCGCGGCTACTACCGCGGCCATGCCGAGGGCGCGCAGGGATGGAAATACCAGCCCGAGGGCGAGATGGATTTGGGCGACCTTGAGGATCTGTTCGCCGCTTTCGGCTCTGCAGGGCGCCGGCGGCGCGGTGCCGGCGAAGGCTTCCGGGCGCGCGGCGCCGATCAACATTTCACGCTGACTATCGACTTCGCCACGGCGGCGACCGGCGGGAAGCAACGCCTGTCACTTGCTCCCGACGAATGGCTCGACGTGACGATACCACCGGGGATCGAGGACGGTCAGGTGCTGCGTCTCCGGGGCAAGGGCGGAGCGGGTTTTTGCGGCGGCCAGCCCGGGGACGCGCTGATCGAGGTGCATATCGCTCCACATCCGCTGTTCCGCCGGGACGGGAACAATATTTTGCTCGAGCTCCCGATAAGCCTCGCCGAGGCGGTGCTCGGAGCCAGGGTGTCGGTGCCGACCGTGACGGGCCCGGTAACGATGACAATACCGAAAGGCTCCGATACCGGGAGCCAGTTGCGCCTGCGCGGCAAGGGTATTCAGCGCAAAACCAACCCCGGCGACGAGATCGTGACGCTGAGAGTGTTTGTCGGGCAGAGCACTGATCCCGAGCTCGCCGAATTTCTCGAAAAATGGGCGCCGCGGCACCCCCATGACCCGCGGCAAGGGATGCCGCCGGCATGATTGCGTTCGAGGACCTGCTTCACCGCTTCCACGGCCTCGACCGGCGTGAGGTCGCCCGTTGGGTCGAAAATCGCTGGGTCTTGCCGGAGCGGCGCAACGATACCTGGATCTTTCACGAGGTCGATGTCGCTCGGGTCGAACTGATCCGCGAAATCCGCCACGAATATGCGATCGGCGACGAGGCGCTGCCTCTCGTCCTCGGCCTGCTCGATCAGGTCTACGATTTGCGCCGGCAACTGCGCCGGATATGCGACGCGCTCGCCGCTCAGCCTCCGGAGGTGCAGGCGGCAATCAGGCGCGCATTCCCATCCAAAACGGGACCGGAACCGCCGCGGGACTGACGCAATCTCGCCTCCCCATCTCGCCAGCGAAAATATTTACAGCGTCTGAAACCGTGCCCGAGCGGCGCGCTCGATCGCGGCAGCGATCAGCCGATCGATATTGAGCCGATGACGGATCAGCTCGAGGATCCGCAGCTCCTCCTGGCTCGCCTCGCCATCCGCGGCGACTAAATCGCAGGCGATCGCATAGGCGGTTTCGCGCAGCTTTGCCGGCAGCGCGGTCTTGATCGCCTTCAATGTTTCCTCGAGCCCGTCCTCGCGGCCGATCAGATCGGTGCAATCGTTGAGCACGCGCGGCAGTTCGCTGCTGTCGAAATCACGGAAGATCGGGAGGTCCTCGACGATATCGCCAATGATGCGTAATTCCGCATCGGGCATGTCGCTGTCGGCCGCCGACACGATGACCATCGTGTAGATCAGTGCGCGATGGTGGTCGAGCATGGCGCGTCCTTTCGGGTTGATCGCGCTGACAGACCAAAACCGGCCCGCTTGTGTCAAGCTCCCAAAAACCGGGTAGTCGCCTCGGCGGCGTACGCCAGCGGCGTGCGGGCGATCGGGACGCCTTCGGGAAAGGCGGAGAGCAGCCGCGAAGGCACCGCACGGTCGAGCACGACGAAGACGCCGCGATCGTCGGCGCGGCGGATCAGCCGTCCATAGGCTTGGCGCAGCCGCAGCCGGGCGATTCGGTCTGCGTATTCCGCACCTCCGAATAGCGGTTTGCGGGCGCGGTGCAGAATGTCCGGTCGCGGCCACGGCACCCGATCGAAGACGAGCAGGCGCAGCGAACGGCCCGGGATATCGACGCCGTCGCGCACGGCATCGGTGCCGAGCAGGCAGGAATCCTCCTCGGCGCGGAAGATGTCGACCAATGTCGAGGTGGACATCGCGTCGACATGTTGAGCGAGCAGCAACAGGCCGCGCGCTTCGAGCGCCGGGGCGATGCGCTGGTGCACGGCGCGCAGCCGGGCGATCGCGGTGAACAGGCCGAGCGCCCCGCCGCGCGCCGCCACGAACAGCGTGACACAGGCCGCCGCGACTTGGCCCAAATCATCGCGAGGCACGTCGGTGATGATGAGGATGCGGGTTTGCGCCGCGTAGTCGAAAGGAGAGGCGATGCTGGCACCAGCCGGGCTTGCCGGCAGATGCCGCAGCCCGGTTCCGGCCTCGGCGCCGGTCCAGGCGAGCTCGGGGTCGGCTGCGCCATCGGTCAACGTCGCCGAGGTCACGACCAGCCCATGCGCCGGTTGCGCAACGAGCGCGGCAAACGGAATGCCGGGATCGATCCAGTTGCGGTTGACCCCGACATCCGTCTCCAGACCCTCGTTGCGGTCGAGCGTGAGCCATTCGACGGTGTCGGCACGGGGCGGCTCGCCGAGATCGCGCAGCAGCCGCGCCCAAGCAATAAGCTGCAGCTCGGCGCGCCGGTCGAGGCTACGAATGGTTGCATCGAGCCGCTGCCGCAATCCGGGCTCGGGCGGATCGTCCGGATCCTCGAGGCGGCGTCGCAGTGTCGCGGACAGTTGTTTCAACGCGGCGGCGACTCGGTCGAGAGACTGGGCGAGCGACAACGCCACTTCGACCAAGCCCTCGACCGGCGGCCGCGCCTCGGCCTGCAGGCCATAGCCGCTATCGCCCGGCTCGGCGCGCGCCAACACCTGCTGGCGGGCGAGGACCAGGAATTTCTCGAAACCCAGATGCCCGCGCCTTTCGGCAACGCGTTGCGCCCAGCCTTCGCCGGGGAGAACGCGAGCGGCCGTAAGCACGTCGATCAGCGCTTTGCCGCCCTCCTCGTCCGCTTCGACGAGGTCGCCGATACGGCGCCGCAGACCCCTGGCGCGCGACCGCCCGCCGGATTCCGCGCCGACGATCCAGCGCCGCAGCTCGCGCCCCTCCTGGCCCGATAGGCGGACGGAAAAAGCGCCGTCGGCCGCTTCGAGCAGATGATGGCCTTCATCGAAGACATAGCGGGTCGGGACCGTCGTATCGTCGAGTCCGCCGAGCGCGGCCTGCGTCATGACCAGAGCGTGATTGGCGACAACGATGCGCGCCTGCCGTGCTTTGCGGATGTTCTTTTCGACAAAGCAGCGGCGGAAATGCGGACAGGCCGAGTGCACGCATTCGCCGCGGCGGTCCGCGAGCCAACCCACCCGACCGCGACCGATCAGCTCCGCGAGCCAGCCTGGAAAGTCGCCGGCGACCAAATCGCCGGCCTCGCTCGCGCCGATCCATCGCGCGATCAGCCCCAACTGCCCTGCCGCCCTCCCCGGCCGGCTGATCGCGGCGCCGACCGCCTCTTCATAATTTAGCAGACAAAGAAAATTCTCTCGGCCCTTACGGATCGCCACGTGACGGTGCTTGACATCGGGGTCGGAATAAAGCCGGTCGAGTTCGGCCGAGATCTGCGTCTGCAGATTGCGCGTATAGGTCGAGAGCCATACCGAGCCGCGGTTCTTCTCCGCCCACAGGCTCGCCGCGGCGATATAGCCGAGCGTCTTGCCGACCCCCGTCCCTGCTTCTGCGAGCACCGCCCGAGGCTGACCGGGCTCGTCGCGGGGTGCAAAGGCGGGGACGACGGCTGCGGCATAGTCCGCCTGTTGCTGCCGCGGCTCGGCCCCGGCGCCGAGCAACATAGCCAGCCGCGCACGTGCCTCTTCCGGCAGCACCGGCTCGTTGCCGGGCGGCGGCGGCGGTGCCGGCTCGGACCATTCTTCGAGGCGCGTCCACACGCGAAGTCCGGCCGCCCGCGGCAATGCGCCAGTCTCGGATGGCGGCAGCGCCGTGAGCACTGCCGGCCCCCAAAGCCAGCCGCCCCGATGCATCGCCTCCGCGATCGCGCGAATCTCGGGATCAACCCCCTCTCCAAGGCGCTCGAGCAATGCGCGCGCCGCCGTCGCCAAACTCACACAGGCTTCCGACATGCCGCGCGGCGTCGGCAGCCCAAGAGCCTCGGCGAGGCCGCGCGGCGTCGGCACGCAGAACCGTGCCGGATGTACGAACGCAAAAAGTTCGAGCAGATCGAGCGCCGGAAAGGCCGGAATATCGAGCCGCCGCGCCACCGCCCGGGCATGACAGACCATTGGCGTCTCGTGCTCCACCCGGCTGCGCGCGTCAGCGAGGGCCAATGCTTCTATCTCGCCGTCCGGGTCGAGCCACAGCACTTCCCGAAAACCGGCAACCAATACCGGGGCCCGCGGCACCAGCACCCGCCGCGGTGGCCGATGGTGGTGGTCGCGGTGGTTACGGGACATGAACGAAAGATCTACCACATCCAGCACGGAGCGCGACCGCGGGAAGGTTCCCCCTACTAGGGAAACCCGCATCTATCGCTACGAGATGTTTCAGCATACAACATCTGGGGAATCGGACCGCCCAAAATATCGATGCCTAATTTTTATGCACTAATCCGACCGGTTTTGCGTCGGCTGCCCGCGGAAGCGGCGCGGGATCTGACTTTGCGAGCACTCGAGCTCGGTTTGGGCCGATTGATGATCGACGGCGCATCGCAAGAGCCGGATTCACGGATCTTGGCGCAGCGTCTCTGGGGTCTCGACTTCGCGAACCCGGTAGGCCTTGCGGCCGGCTACGACAAGGATGCACGGATACCGGGGGCGATGCTGCGCCTGGGCTTTGGCTTTGTCGAGATCGGCACGGTCACCCCCCGGCCACAGGCAGGCAACCCGAAACCGAGGCTGTTCCGCCTCGAGGAGGATGAAGCCATTGTCAACCGGATGGGCTTCAACAATGACGGGCTCGATGCCGCCGTCGAGCGGTTGTCGCGGCGGTCCCGCGCCGGGATCGTCGGGGTGAATTTGGGCAAGAACCGCGATACGATAGATGCAGCTGCCGACTATATCGAGGGCATCCGCCGCACTGCGAAATTTGCGGACTATCTCGTCGTCAATATCTCTTCGCCGAACACACCAGGCCTGCGCGACTTGCAACGCCGAGCAAACCTCGAAGCGCTGTTGCGGCCGCTCATAGCGGCTCGGGAGGAGACC
>Ga0126379_10001446_pt1 | contig 14467 bp, 10 predicted proteins | sample PanSoiMetPlot_24_FD_92640 | JGI IMG/M metagenome (GOLD analysis project Ga0126379, IMG submission 92640) | Tropical forest soil microbial communities from Panama - MetaG Plot_24 | ecosystem: Environmental > Terrestrial > Soil > Tropical forest > Bulk soil | place: Panama | collected 2016-02-17 | reverse complement strand
TTTCAGACGCTGGCTGATACGATTCTGGATATCACCCAGTGTGACTCCGCTGGCCTTAGCCTGCTGACAAGGGATGGCCAAAAACCGGACGTTTGCGGCAGAAGGTTCTATTGGCCGGCTATCGCCGGCATGTGGAATCCGCACGTCGGAGGTGGGACCCCGCGCAACTTCGGCCCCTGTGGAGACGTGCTTGATCAAGATCGTACCCTGTTGTTCAGACATTTCGAACGCCGCTACCCCTATTTGATGCCGGTAATTCCAGCGGCCGAAGAATGTCTGCTTGTCCCGTTTTACGTCGCCGGCCGGGCGGTCGGAACCATCTGGGCCATCATGCACAGCGACCGTCGCCAGTTCGATGCAGAAGATGACCGGGTCATGGCCTCTCTGGGGAAATTCGCCTCCTCAGCCTATCAAGCACTGATGAACATTGAAGACCTGAAATTCCAGGTGTCCGAGCGCGAAAAGGCAGAAGCAGAAGTCCGTGAATTGGCAAGAGGGTTGGAAGCGAAGATCCGGCGTCTGGTCGAGGCCAATGTTGTGGGAATTGTCATGTGGAATCTCGAAGGAGCGATCACCGGGGCCAACGAAGCATTTCTCCGCATGGTGCAACACAACATTGAGGATATCGCTTCCGGTCGTGTGCGTTGGACGGAGCTCACACCCGCCGAATGGCGCGATCGCGACGAACGCGCAATAACCGAGCTAAAGACGACTGGCATCTTTCAACCCTTCGAGAAGGAGTACTTCCGGAAAGATGGCAGCCGCGTGCCTGTACTTTTCGGCGGCGCACTCTTCGAAGGCGATGGAAACGACGGTGTCGCTTTCGTGCTCGATTTGACCGGGCAAAAGCGAGCCCAAGAAAAGCTTCAAGAGGCCCAGCAATCCTTGTACGCAACACAAGTGGAGCTTGCGCAGGTCTCCAGGGTGACAACAATGGGCGAATTGACGGCTTCTATAGCCCATGAAGTCAACCAGCCTCTCACGGCTGTAACCAATAACGCCAACGCCTGCCTGAGGCTGCTCGCCCGCGGTAGCATCGAACCGGACGTTTTGCGTCAGGCCCTGGAAGAAATTGCTGCGGATGCCACGCGCGCAAGTTCTGTTATAGCTGGGATTCGCGCCTTCATAAAGAAGGCGCCTGCCGAAACCAGCCAACTGGATATAAATGAGGTGATTCAGGAGGTGCTGGCTCTGGTTGACCACGAGCTTCAGAAGAATCGAATCGCGGTTGAGCGCCAATTGACCAGGACTCTACCGCTCGTGACGGCTGATCGCGTTCAATTGCAGCAAGTCTTGCTGAACTTGATCATGAATGGCATCGAAGCCATGACTGCGGTTACAAACCGGCCTCGCGTACTCTGGGTGCAATCCCGGATGGACGAGTCTGGCAACGTGGAGGTAGCAGTACGCGACTCGGGCACTGGCTTTGGTCCGGAAGAAGATCGCGTATTCACTCCGTTCTTTACAACAAAAGCCAATGGCATGGGGATGGGTTTGCCCATCAGCCGCTCACTGATCGAGAGTCATGGAGGACAGCTCTTGGCCCAGCCTAACGTTCCTCACGGTGCTGCACTTTCCTTCACACTGCCGGCTGCCGCCTAAGGAACTTCCTCATGAGCACCGCTCCCGTAATCTTTGTGGTCGACGACGATCCTTCGGTGCGGCATTCGCTGAAGTTTCTCATCGGCACCGTAGGTCTCCATGTGGAAACGTTTGACTCGGCTGAGGGCGCCTTGCAGAAATTAGGGCCCGACGCACCCAGTTGCCTGGTGCTGGACGTTAGACTTCATGGGTTAAGCGGACTCGATCTTCAGCGCCAACTCGCAGAGAGGGACTGCCAGGTCCCGATAATCTTCATTACCGGTCATGGCGACATCCCAATGAGTGTTCGCGCAATGAAGGCGGGGGCCATCGAATTCCTGACTAAACCATTTCGCGATCAGGACCTGCTGGATGCGGTGCGGATCGCGCTGGAGCGAGATCGCGCCCGGCGCGAACAGGGGAAGGAACTGGCGGAGTTGCAAAGCCGGTTCGACTCATTGACCGCGCGCGAGCAGGAAGTAGTTTCGCTGGTCGTCTCGGGTTTGCTCAACAAGCAGATCGCTGATCAGCTTGGAACTGCAGAAAATACCATCAAGGTTCATCGCAGCAGAGCAATGGAAAAAATGCATGCGCAATCCCTGGCTGAACTGGTGAGAATGATGGAGAAGATTAACAGACTGCTGAAAAAGCCGTCGTAAACGAAAGCACCACGCACAGTCTTCTTTCTGTAACGACGAATCCACCAATGCCCAATTGATTCCCCTTCTCTCCCAGCATAACTTGAGTCATGGAGGAAGATGAGCCGTGGTAAGGAATCTGATCTCAGTGGTTGACGACGACGAATCGATTTGCAGATCGACAAGCCTGCTTATTCACTCCTTCGGCTATCGAGCCGCAACTTTTGCGTCTGCCGAAGATTTCCTGGGATCCGGGCTGCGACGCGATACCTCGTGTCTCATCCTTGATATACGGATGCCGGGCATGAACGGATTGCAGCTCCAGAGCAATCTAAGTGCCGAGGGTTGCGGCATCCCTATCATTTTTATTACTGCTCACGATGATAAAGAGCCATGTCGCCAGGCAATACAAGCCGGCGCCGTCGGATTCCTGCGCAAACCCTTTAGCGACGTGCAATTACTCCAAATCATTCGTTCAGCCTTGCAGCACAACGAAAACCGCGTAACCACGGAGGAATACACATGAACACGTCAACTGCCTGTCCGGAAAAACGCGCTCTCTTCGCGGTTTACACCAAGCCTGTGGGGTCGGTTATGGAAAATGTCAACAGAGTTGCATTAAGTAAACAGGATTGCACTGAGGATGGATTTGAACAAATCATAGGCGACAGCTTTGCCTTGAAATCGGCGCTCTCGGAGGTGAAGCGAGTGGCGCCCACCGATGCCACAGTGCTGATTCTTGGAGAAACGGGCACCGGGAAGGAATTGGTTGCTCGCGCCATTCACAAGATCAGCCCACGCTGTTCCAGGCCCTTCGTCAGCCTGAATTGTGCCGCGATTCCCCACGACCTGCTTGAAAGCGAGCTTTTCGGGCACGAAAAAGGAGCTTTCACCGGAGCTATCGCCCAGGGAATTGGCCGTTTCGAAATGGCGGACAGGGGAACTCTATTCCTGGATGAAGTTGGAGATATTCCGTTGGCCTTACAGCCGAAGCTGCTGCGTGTCCTGCAGGAGCACGAGTTCGAGCGCCTGGGCAGCGGCCGGACCCATCGCATCGATGTTCGTCTGGTTGCGGCTACCCATCGCGATTTAGGCGAAATGGTCCGGCGAAAAGAATTTCGCAGCGATCTGTACTACCGTCTGAATGTTTTTCCGGTAATGCTGCCACCCTTACGCCAGCGCCTTCAGGATGTGCCGCAGTTGGTGGCGCATTTTGTTGAGATCTTCAGCAGGCGCATGGGCAAGAGAATTAACCATATCCCGGAAGAAACTTTGGCGGCCTTCAGTTCCTATTCCTGGCCGGGCAATGTGCGCGAACTCCAGAACCTGATCGAACGAGCGCTGATTCGTTCGGAAAATGGCGTGCTATCGAATCCTTTGCCTGTATCCCAGGAGAATCAGATCCAGGTGACCCCTGTACCGAAATCGTTCGATGATTGGCAACGAGCAGTGATCCTGCAGGCATTGCGTGCGGCGGGCTGGGTGATGGGAGGTTCCGAGGGCGCCGCTGCCCGGCTGGGACTCAAGCGAACAACTTTACGTGCGAAGATGAAGAAGCTGGGGATCTCACGTTCCGTGCGCCAGAACGATGTAGATGAGTTCGCCGGAAACCAGGAAAGCGCCGTGGGGCGAAGTGGCCTGAATGAGATGACGGCCAGTCTGCAAATTGAAAGCGTTATACTTGGCGCCGATAAATGGCGCAATTCAGAGTGATAGGGCCATGGCCCGGTCGAACTCCAATTACGAATTGCCCAGTCCCCCATCCTACGCTACGGTCTCGCAGCGCTTTCTGTCTCCCTGGCGATCGGCTGGGCGCTTCTTATCCAGCCGAGCTGTGCACCCGACTGCTGTCACTTTGGTAGCCAATGGCTGTCACTTTGGTGGATATTGTAGCGAACTGCCCTGTCAATGGCGTCGCGTAGCGTGAGATGCAGAACTTCATTGGTCGCCGTGCCGCTGGGGACACTACCGACGTTAGCGGGCGACTGATTTGTCTGGGCCCCAGCCAAAGCCGTCATCGCCAACCACATTAACGCGTATCTTACAGTCGATCGCGCAGAGACCCTCGTTATTCGAGCCCTCTTTAACCTGTTCCGAGTCATCTGTCTGCCTTGCTTTCACTTGGACGCGCCTCGTCAGCGACGTTATATGGGCACCAACGCGGAATCGCGCTCGCTCTCGCTGGTCGAGTTGCTGTTCAAGCGGATCAAAATCTCGACAGTCAGCCTCTTCCGAAGCCACGCTACCCCGCTACTCGCGATCAAGCTCTTACCGCTGGTATCCGTCCTTCTGCCATTGGACGAATAATGCAAGCTGGGCGTCCGTCCAATAGGGACCGCCGGGCGGCATGGAGGCCGGTTCACCATTGTGTGGCGAAAGTGTCGCGAGTACCGCGTTCGCGTTGTCCGGATTCGACATGTAGCTGTAGTCATCCAGCTTTACGTCGAACGACCTCATGTGCGAAATATCGATGGCGCGAAACAATGGTTTGATATCGGCTGCGAAGGAAACCTGCGGCATACATTCTCCTTAGAAATTTCTCCCGATCACTGTTCGTAAATCTGTTCTTCGGTTAGGCAAACCAGCTCTTTGAATGCGCCCTTAGCAGTCTGACGAGCCACTGAGTGGCGCCCGATTGGTACGCGGCCAGCCGGCCTTCTAAGTAATGTAGAACTACCGGCCGACCGCGCCACGAGTATCATGTCGAATTTGGGCCTACACAAGGGCTCCAAAGCCGTTCACTTCGATTGCAGATGCGCTGGGAGGTTACGCCGCCATCTCCGAGGCTGTTGCTGGCTCGGTACTCGTGGTGATTGGACCGTTAAGACCACTTGGGAAGAAGCCTCCCTGCTTAACGTCTCCCTTCATTCCAAACGCAAGATGAAGCACCTGCCCAGCGGTCCTGGCTGCTACCAGCCCATCGCTGTCCTTGATCGAGAAAATCTGCCTCTCCCTTCCGCTGGGCGGAGGAACCAAGTCTACGCCGTCCAAAGGTGTAGTCGGTATCTTCAATCGTGCAATTTGTGTTCGTATACCTGCAGCATGCTCAGCTTCAGCCCCCAAGAGGCATGCTGCCGTTGTAATGATGCTCGGAGTCTTTAACAAACCGGCCGCACCCGTGTAAGCAGTAACGCCTAGGTCCTCTAGGATGCGTGCTAGCCGAAGGAAATCATTCTGGTTATCGAAGCCGAAACCAAGCGCATTTAGATCGATGTTGGGCATTGCAACTGCGTTCGCCCCTAGTGCGCCACGGAGCAGGACTACGTGGGCACGTTCATCCGCGCCGATCTGTGAAGCCATATCGCGGGTGATGAGGTCGCTATCGGAAAAATTGACCTTCTTGCCGCCGACTGTAGTGCCACCGGTCGTCGGATTCGCTCCATTCGCACGGCCTTTGATCCCGATACCGAAGCTCGTGATCGACTTGCCTGTGGTAGCGTACGTGTAAAACTCAGCCTCCAGGTATTCCAGGTTGAGCGCAAAGTTTAGGACATCTAGCTCGTCAATCTTGTTTTCAGGCATTAACTCCTCCAATGTTAGATTGATTGTTCGCGTGGTTGATCTCTCAAAGAGCAAAGGTGCGACCGGCGAACGGAACCGAAGGGCTCGCTTCCTTCAGGGATTGCAATTGCATTGCCATACGCCCAATCCCGACGGAAGCGCGGCGGCAGCCAAGAGGAACACAAGTCCAGACGATGAGATCGGTCATCAGTAGCCCCGGGAGCAGGTAAGGGGGCGTTCTGGCTATCGATGTGTCATTGGGGCGTCTCCAATGTTAACACCACGACGCGGCGACCGGGTGAAACCAGGCGCTGTGAAAGGTTTTGAATTTTGCTTTTGAATCGCTGATTACAAGACCTTCGGATCGGCAGCCGTGCGTGAATTCGCATGCTGCAAACTGCGCGTTCCTACGCTTGGGAAATAGCCCGGAGCAACAGCATTCGACTATGATCTAGAACAGCATGCTCAGATCTGACGAACTTCATTTCCACTCTCCCTGCAGCGTGAATGCAGCCCAATAGTATGGTGATTCCCAGCCCTTGGTCTTCCATATGGCTAACTGCGCAGCCCGGAGCGCGGCCGCGGGCCGTTCCCCGCGGATCAGCATCCGCTGGTAAAAGGTGCTCATGAGTTCCGCCGTGGCGCGATCGTCAATCTGCCACAAGCTAGCGACCACGCGCGGCACACCTACGTACACAAACCCACGTGTCAACCCGATCAGTCCCTCTCCCGCAATCTCTTTACCCAATGCGGTCTGGCACGCGCTCAACACCACTAAGTCTGCGCCCAATCTTAAGTTGTATATGTCATGCAGCCGAAGGAAGCCATCGACCGGCATGCCTTGCTCATTCACCAGGGACAAAACCAACCCGGAAAGTTGGGGATGCTGGCTGTTGATCAGGCCATGTGTCGCAAAGTGCACGATCCGATACAGCGCCAAGTCCGGGTTGGTCGCGGTCGTGCGGTTGGCTGCGAAATCCAACGCGGTCAGCTTCTTGGAGTCGGCTGCAAAACGCGTGATCTGCGCGGCTTCGTAGCGGGTGAAACGGAGCCTGACGAACTGCTTCAACCCCGACTCCGCCGCTGACCTCAGCGCGTCGGCCATCGGATCAGTTGGTGCAAGCGGACTTGGAGCAGCTTTGCGCAGCTCTGCGATCCGCTGGTCCTCCCTGTCAAAAACCGGATCGGCGAGCACTGCCAGCAACTTCTCCGCCGGCTGGCGGCCGGAGATCTCACGCCGCATCACGGCCAAGACAGACGCGGAGGGCGCAGTCAGAATCTCGTGCCTGGCGATCAACGGCTGTGGCGTACCGCCGGGCGTTGACGGCAAAGGCTCGGGCAATACCGCGAAGGGGAGGTATTGCAGCGCTCCCTCCGTCACCACCAGCAAGCGCTGAGTCTTCAACTGTCCCGCAACCGGGCCCAGCAACATGCGGCTTAACGCCGTTGCCGCGGCAGGATATTCGGCCTCCGCTCGCCGTACCCGAACGATTTTTTGTTTTGGAGTTTCGCCGGCCACCGTGCGGTTGCGGGTTGTGAGCAGATCATAGACGCGCCTTGCAGCGGCTTCGATCGTTTGGCGTTTGGGCAATTCAAAGCTGCTGAGTGAACCAGGCGTCACGGCAAACAGAAAACTCTTCTCTTCACCCAGGGTGTATTCAAGCAGCAATGTTCCCTCGTCCAGCACATCTTGCTGAATCTCAACGAGCCCCAAGGAAACAGGCATGGTCAGCGCGGCATAACGCGGGCTCTTCTCCCGAATTGTGCTTTGGAGCTGATCGTAGTCTGTGGTGATTGCGTCGAGGTCTTTGGCAGCCGTCGCGGCCTCCTCGTCAGTGTGTTGGCCGGCGAGCAAGCGGACTTGCTGCTCAGCTTTTGCAGAAATGGCTTGGCCCAGAGCGCGTTCACGGAGCAGCAGCGCCGGATCGACGCCTTGGCGAATCTCGGCTTTCGATTCTGCAAGTAACTCGAGCAAAGAGCGGGCGCGACCCATTTCTGCGGCCAGCAGGGCGGCGGCATCGAAGCCTTGGGCCGGGTGCTGTTGATGGAGTTGCATCAGCGCGCGAAGCCGGAGTTCGTGAATGGTCCTCGCAGACGCGAAGAAAGAAGCGCGCAATGTGGGGCTGGCAACGTTGAGCCGCAGTGATTCGAACACGGCAAGCGCCTGCTCCGCGTGCTGCAGAGCCATAACCAGGTCCCCCTGGTCCAATTCCAGATGAGCAATCTCTCCCAAGGTCTCGGCTTCGCCCTTGCGGTCCCTGAGAGCGCGGCTGGTTTGCAGCGCTTCCGTGAGGCAGATTGTGGACTTCTGTCGCTCACCAGCCTCGCGGTAAAGCGCGCCAAGGTTGCGTAGGGTCGCTACCATGAACCGGCGGTCTTCAAGCGTGCGCAGGATCGTCAGGGCCTGGCTGTAATAGTCGCGAGCTTTGTCTCCATCACCAAGCTTTGCGTAGGTGTTCCCAATGTTGTTCAGCGTGAGGGCCTCCCCTTCACCGTCGCCGACAGCACGCCGAAGCGTAAGGGCTTCCTGGTGAAAATCGAGGGCCTTGTGATAGTCGCCAAGAGCAGCATGGGTATAGCCGACGTTGCTTAGCGCATATCCCAGAGCCCACCGGTCATCGATTCTTCGCAGGATGCCTGCGCTTTCGTTGAAGTATTTCAGGGCATTTTGCTGGTCGCCGAGAGTCGCATAGATCCAGGCGATATTGTTCAGGTTGACAGCTTCGCCGCGCTTCAGCCCCAATTCACGACGGATGCTCAAGGCCTCGGAGTAGGCGTCGAGGGCCTTCTGATATTCGCCCAGATTCTGGTAGGCAGAGCCAATATTGTTGAGAGTCGCCGCTGCGCTGTTGCGATTCCCGGTTTGCTGGTGAAGTGTCACCGCGCGGTTGAGCAGTTCAAGGTCGCGCTGATAGTCGCCCAAGTCGCCGTATGTTATCCCTGTATCGTTGAGCAGTTCCGCTTCGCAGTGGCGATCATGCAGCTCCCGGCAGATCGGCATGGCTTCATCAAAATAACCGAGGGCTCTTCGTTTCTCTCCCAGCCAGGCATAGGCGACCCCGAGATTGTGCAGTGTATTTTCCTCGCCAGCCCGGTCACTGGCGGTCCGCCGCAACGGCAGGGCCTGGTGGTAGTACTCCAGCGCCTTCTTCTTGTCACCAAAGTTCTCGTAGACTTCTCCGATGGAATCAAGCGCCCATGCTTCTGCCTTGCGATCGCCCGCAGCCCGCGCCACACTCAGAGCCTGAGTGGTGAACTCCATCGCCTTCTGCTTTTCACCCGCCTCCGTGTAAAAGTGTCCGATTACGTACAGCGTCCTGGCTTCTTGCACAGGTTCACGAGCAGCACGCCAATGTGCCAGGGCCTCTTCATGTTTTTGAATCGCCTGCCGTGTCGCCTCAGCGGTCTCGCGGCGATAGATCGTCATACCTTCAGCAACCGCTTGTTCCGCGTCGATCCGGCTCTTGTCCGGCTCCGCGGCAGCTCGTACTTCCTTCAGCGTGATTTGATATTTTCCATTCGGCTCGGTGGGGTCGGGGGATTGCACACGGACGCGATAAGGGCCGGAAGCGTCGCCGATGAGCGATACCGTCTCAGGATTTCCAACCCCCGCCACGTCCGAATCAACGATTTGTTTGCCGTCGAGACCAAAGATCGCGACGGCAACGTTGATGGTCCGCTGCTCGATGGACACCTGCGCATACTGGCCGACACCCAGGGTCAGCCGGTACTCATGCGACTCACCTCCAGTCAGCTCACGTTCTATTGGCCTACCCAGCTCGAGTGGCAATACAGCGCCGCTCCTGGGGACGGTATCAGCCGCCACCTGTGCGGCCCAGGCCACATGTGGTCCGATTGCTGCAACTGTGGCCACCCATAGCCAAAACAAGTGCCAGGGCAGACAGGCAGGTACGCTCCGCTTCCGATTCAGTGATAAAGGCAGGAACAACCACATGCTCGGTGCTCCTCCAGCGCCACGAAACGACGCGAGGGGAACTATATCCTTTTCCCAGGCGTCAAAGCCATGTCCAAAACGGAGCGCTCTTTCTCCTCCCTAAGCGTCATGGCACTTCATCCTCTGTCGCTGGTTCGCTGCTCGTCTGGTAGGCTTCCCCTTCAGTTCCAAAACGGGACCGGAAACTACTTTCCTCGCAGGCAGGACCGCATACGACTAAATCGACTACAGTGCTGTGGCGGAAGACCGTGGTACCGTACTCAATCGTAAGCGGTGCGTGAGTTTTCGCCGGCCACCCGAATTCTATTGCTCTATAAGAGTGGTGCTGACTGGTGGAGCTGATTTGTGCTTCGATTCGCGTGAGGGACCGTAGAAAATAATCTCGTCGCCCCGAACCTTCTTAAATTGATCGGTGATTTGCCCGCTATCCTTATTGTTGTCGGGGTTCTCCAGCATTTCGCTGTATATTCGCTTAGCCTTGTTTCTGAGCTATATCCTTAATATATGTCATTAATATATGTCATTCTCGGAGGAATATATGTCATTCCCAGAGGCTTGGGTCGTTCGGTGCAAGGGCCTGCGTGGTGACTCGCTTTGATAATGATCCCTAAGCCGAGCATTTGAGTGCCAAATCGAACGACACTCCTTATTCTGGTGTCGTCCAGGTGACCTGCTTCCTGCTGCTGGAAAGTTTTCCAGTACCTGCAGGATGAAGTCTTTCGAAGTCAACCGCGTCAAAGCTGAGCAACACAGCCGCGCTCATGCGCAACAGGCAAAGATCGATGGTGCAACCTTCGTGGCTGCGAGCACGATTGCGACGATATGCACCAAATGTTGAAAGCTGTTGAGGATTCCACAGTTACAGAACTTGGTCAGTTGCCAGATTAAAAAACTCTAATGAAAATAGTACGCTCTTCCTTCAGTCCTTAGGTACATGGGCTAGTCGTCGTATTCGGTCAACGGGAGTTATGAAACGTCGATCACGCAATGAACTCATAAGCTGTCTGCTACTGCCGCACCTAACATTTCTTCAGTCGTTGAGATAAAACAGTGATCCTCTCTTCTATTCACAAACTCACGCCCGGTTACTTGGAACTCGGCCTCTCATTGAGCAAACTCTGAAGGAGCCGGCGGAGTGAATCTTCATTTTCCAACTGTGGATCACCGGGCTTGAGCCCACTCTGGGCGCGAATCAAACCCTCGCGATCTATCACTATTACTTGGGGAACATTCAAAACCTCATCTTTGCCACGGGCTAAGTAAGTATCCACGCCGCTTGTGTCCGCGTACCCAACAGGGTAATTGAGTTTTAAATTTTTTGTGGCCAGATACGTGTTCGCCGCAGTGGCGTCAGGACCAAAAGCGATACCAACAGGTTGTAAGCCACGCGAACCTAATTCTTCATAAAGCTTGTTGAGGGTAGTCGCTACGCGCATGCAGTGCTGTGATCCTAAAAATAAGAACTCAATCACTATTACCTTGCCTTTGAAACTGGAAAGCGGAATACTTTTCCCCCCAGGCTCCATGATGGAGAGCTCCGGAGATTTCCGCGCGGGACTTGTGGTGGAGGCGGGGCCAGACTGGCGACCGTAACGACGAGAAGAATCAGTAAAGATGTGAGTCCTTGCATAACTCAGTTTTGTGTCCCCGCTCGATTGGTCACGATCGTCCAATCTGCTTCCACTTGTCCACTATCCGTTGTACTTCCGCTGTTGCCGCGTTTAGTGCGTCCTCTGTGCTGCGTTCCCCTTTAGCCACACTGGCAAACATGCGTGGGATGACAAACGTGTTATAGGTCTCCATAAATGCCGGTGTGGCAAATCCAGGAGCGCCGAGGTTGCGTGTCCAAAACAATGCGTCTTTCAACACCACGTACTTTCCGGCTGGCTCAGCTTGTGAGTCCTTGGATAGACGAACGATAAGATCTGGAATGGCTTTCTGGTAAAACGCAAAGTTGCAGCCTTTTGATTGCTCATAGCCCGCCCCGGAACTATCAATCAGGTCGCCCAGGAACTGCTTGGCCGCTTCTTGATTTTTCGCGAAGCGCCAGATCACCGAGCAGTTGACGGCGTGGGGCACTCCAATTTCAAACCTGGAACCCGGAAGCGGCGGCAGGAGCATGATCTTTTTGGCCACTTCGGGGTCTTGCTTTTCCGCAGTACGTAGCAGGCTGATGCAGTTGATGGTGCATGAGGTCTTGCGAGCCAGCATGGCCTTAGCGTTGCCTCCGGAACTCCACGTGAGCTGTTCGGGAGTTCCAGATCCCTGATAAAGATATTTGACATAATTCAAAGCATCAAAGGTGCGGGCGTTGTTGATGGCTACATCTCCCTTGCGATCCAGGACAAAGCTGTTAAACGCTATAAGCAGTGTGTGCAGCGTGACATTTCCCTCCAGAGTGGGCGAGAGGGCCAGCCCGCAAGGAATGCCTAGCTTATCGCGCAGGCTCTTCCCTGTAATGCGCAGTCCAGCCCAATCGATCGGACCCAAAGGGGCTTTTACCTCCTTCCAGTAATCCTCAAAATAATGAAAGGGAGCTGGAACCCAATAATCGGCAAAGGCGAAGTATTGGCGCGCCTTGCTGTTGAAGACTGAGCTATATGCAGAGCGGTCAATTTGGCCGTATTTCAGGAGCACCGTTTGATAGATCTCGGCGTGGTTAATGACATGTTGGTAAAACTCTGCCGGCGGCCACGGAAACATGAACACGTCGTGGCCCTTTTCTGCTTTGATCTCAGCCGCTGCCCGTGCGTGGACTTGCTCGATGGGAATTACGTCTACTGTTACCTTGGTATCGTGTTTTTGGCCCCACTCTTTGGCTACCACGCTGGCAAACCAGTGATCAAATTCGGGAAGGAAATGGGCCCATTTTGCTATCTTCAACGTCTTCTGACTGGCTAGCACACGTTCAGGAAAGAGGAAAAAGGGACCCAAAGCGGTTGTGCCGACAGCTAATTTGAGAAATTTTCTTCGAGAGATTTTCCCAGTGGTAATCCTCGTCATCTGGATGCCCTGATGCCTGCAAACATTATCGTACTGCTGCCTTCAATGCCGCAAACAAACCGACTTGCACTAGTGGACCATTTGGATAAAGTGTTCCGAGTTGAAGACTGATTGAGTGTTGCCGCTTCCTAGAAAACCACACCCCGAACTGGACTTGCCAGCCAGGGGTGAGAACGAAATCTTATGGTTTGCCTGGTTCACCGGCGAGTAGTCGGCGCGCGTTTTTGCGCGCCGATTGGACTGGGTTTTACTGCCCTGGGGCGGCGTCGCTACAGAGTTTTCCCGTCTGCTGCAAGCAAATGAAGTTATTCGCTATGTCCTGGTTTTGGAATGCGCCGCCAGGCAAACGAACCGCATCCAGGAAAGCGTCTGACGCGACGGCGCCGTTGCGTGGATCAGGGAGATCGGGACAGATAATCCAGGTAGCCGCAGTACCATTGCCGCCCGTGTCCGCGCCAGGGGCAATCGAAGATTCTGCGGCGCAGGCGCCATTTGCGGGAGGCAAGTCGCTATCGCTGATGCAGCTCTGGTTGGGAAAGACACTCGCTCGAGTCCCAGGAGCGCCTTCGAGAAACTGCAACTGGCCGCCGGTCTTGATGATCGGCGTTCCGTCGAGGCTGGTTCCATTCACAGAAGCTGCGCAGGACAGTATTTTGGTGCAATTTGCAGTGGGTGTGATCGGGTTGCCGTTAGGGGCAATACCGCCGATTGAGTTCTCGTTATACCACCAATAATGTATCAGCCAGGTCCCCAAGAGATCATCGCAGAAGTAGCCGAAAGGGCTGTCACTGAGGCCAAGCTGGTTGTTGTTCTTACAATTTTGGTCCTGGGTACTGATGCAGTTGTTGTCACTGCCATCAATAGCATTACGATTGCTGGTGAGTCTCCAATCCTGCCGCAGGTTGAAGGTGTTGACAGCGAAACAGGGCACGGAGGTGTCGGTGCATCCGCTGGCCACCTGGCCTATATTAAAGCAATCGCCCGCAGCGATTTTTGGATCCGCCAGCGCACCGCATGGGGTAGGCGCCAGGGCACCGTTAGCCATTTTTTGTTTCGTCCCGGCGAAGGCAACGAAGTTGCTAATGATGGATCGCTGGGCGATATTGCGAATGTTGACTGAATTGGAGATGGTGATAGGGGAATCCCCTTCCAAGTCATTTTCGGTGGTTAAGAAGACGCTTCCATTGTCCATGAAGGCGATCAAGGAGAAGAATTCTGTCGGCGCGCCATCGCTATCCCTGAAAGCGCCCGTGGTGGCGAGAATGCGGACGTTCGCACGCGTGGGATCATTGGTCACGCAGTTGGTGTCATTCACCCAGTTTACCTGGTTGGGCTGGGTTGCCGGGGGACCGTTCAGACGCGTGACACCGAAGCGGCCCACCAAGAACGAGGTGTCCACACCGTTCTGATTGTAGAATCTATTACTGAAATCGCACGGCGGAGGGTTAAAAGGGATAAAGGATTGCGCTGACGCGAATCCCGCTACCATTACAACAATCCACGTGAGAATGCCTTTCCATACGCTCTTCACAACTTTATCCTCCTTGGGCCCTGGTTGGCGGCGGCCCCGCAATGAAAATCTGGTTTACCAGCAAACATTTTCTGCTCCACAAGGTTTCAAGGCCTCTGCACGCGACTCCGCTCGGGATGGATGATGTACTCCAGAGTTTCAGCCACCCATTGCGCGTGGGCCATGCCTGGACAGGCCGACCACAACGTCAGCGGTTCATTGCCGAAGCGAATGTTGCCAATGTGCTGCGTCTTATCTTTGTCGATGGCAGGGTCCGGA
>Ga0126379_10001442_pt1 | contig 14489 bp, 15 predicted proteins | sample PanSoiMetPlot_24_FD_92640 | JGI IMG/M metagenome (GOLD analysis project Ga0126379, IMG submission 92640) | Tropical forest soil microbial communities from Panama - MetaG Plot_24 | ecosystem: Environmental > Terrestrial > Soil > Tropical forest > Bulk soil | place: Panama | collected 2016-02-17 | reverse complement strand
TACTTCGGGCTCATCACCACCCGCCACATGCACGAGTACGGCACGACGCTCGAGCAGTGGGCGCAGGTGGCGGTCTCGACGCGGAAGTGGGCCGCGCTCAACCCCAAGGCGCGCAACCGTGAGCCCCTCACCGTGAAGGACGTGCTCGACTCGCGGCCGGTCGTGTGGCCGTTCAACATCCTGAACATCTGCCTCGTCACCGATGCGGGCGGCGCCGTCATCCTGACACGCGCCGATCGGGCGAAGGACTGCGCCAAGAAGCCGGTCTACGTGCGCGGCGCCGGCGAGGGCAGCGAGCACGTCATGCTGACGCAGATGCGCAACCTCACGTTCAGCGAGGCCACGAAGAAGTCGGGCGAGAAGGCGTTCGCGATGGCCGGCGTGAAGCCGACCGACTTCGATCACATCATGCTCTACGACGCCTTCACCTCCGGCCCGCCGCTCATGCTCGAGGCGCTGGGCCTCGCCAAGCGCGGCGAGGGCGTGCACTTCTTCGCCGAGGGCCGCTCGACGCCGGGCGGCAAGCTGCCGATCAACACCAACGGCGGCGGGCTCTCGTACACGCACAGCGGCATGTACGGCATCTTCCCGATCATCGAGGCGACGCGTCAGCTCCGCGGCGAGTGCGGTCCGCGGCAGGTGCCGAACACGAAGCTGTCGCTTGTGAACGGGATGGGGGGGATGCTGAGCGCCGCCGGCACCCTCGTCCTCTCCTCCGAAGCGGGCCGCTGAAAAAGGCCTACCTGCTTCGCCGGCGCCAGCGCTGGTCTCGTTCAGCGCCGGGGCGCGCTAGAGGAGTTGGGCGGTCAGGTCCTGGACCAGCGCGGGAGCGCGGGCGTCGATCTCGGGGCGGGCGGTGCGCGCCCAGTCGCGAACCGTCGGCACCGCGGCATCGTCGAGGGCCAGGCGCGGGCGCCCGGCCAGGGCGTCGCGCAGCCGCTCGGCGACGGTCTCGGGGGTGATGTCGACCGCGACGGCGCCGCGCGCGAGCAGCCGCGCGCGGAGCGCGTCGAAGCGGGCGCGCTCCCCGTGCGAGGCCCAGTCAACGAATCGTCCCAGCGCGTCGTGAGCGGCGCCCTCGAGCGCCGCTCGATAGGCCTGCTGCGCGCAGTCATCGGCCGCCAGCGCCGCGTCGAGCAGGATCTCGACGCCGACGTGCGCCACCGCGAGCGCGCTGCCGCTCCGCACGCCGCGGGCCGAAAGCCAGCCGACCGCTTGATGGGTGAGCGCCAGGAACGCGGCGGACCGGTGAAAGGCCTCGTCGGTTCGCCAGTGAAACTGCATGCCGGAGTCGATGTCGGTGTGCGCGGTGCGCGGTGGGCGCGCCCGGATCATCGTGGCGAAGTCCGGCAGCATGGCGCCGAGCACGAACGCCGGCGCGGTGCTCCGTCGGACCGCCAGCACGGTGTGACCGAAGAAGTTCACGACGTCTCTCGCGCTAGAGCAGCCCCGCGATCGCCTGCCCGACCTCGCTGGTCGACGCGCGACCGCCGAGGTCACGCGTCAGGGTCTTGCCGTCCTCGACCAGCCGCTCGATTGCGGCCACCACGGCCCGCGCCGCGTCCGCGTGATCGATGTGCTCGAGCATCATCGCGCCGGTCCAGATCTGCGCGATCGGATTGGCCACGCCCTTGCCGGCGATGTCGGGCGCGGAGCCGTGGACCGGCTCGAACATCGAGGGAAACTCCTTCTCGGGGTTGATGTTGCCGCCCGGCGCCAGCCCGATCGAGCCGGCGATCGCCGGACCGAGATCGGAGAGGATGTCGCCGAAGAGGTTCGAGCCGACGACGACGTCGAACCAGTCCGGATGCTGCACGAAGTGCGCGGTCAGGATGTCGATGTGATACTGGGCGGTCTTCACGGATGGATAGTCCTTCGCGATGGCCGCGAAGCGCTCGTCCCAGTACGGCATGCTGTGGATGATGCCGTTCGACTTGGTCGCCGACGTCACGTGGCGGCGCGGCCGCTTCATCGCGCGCTCGAACGCATAGCGCATGATGCGGTCGCAGCCCTTGCGCGTGAAGACCGACTGCTGCACGGCGAGCTCCTCGGCCGTGCCGCGATAGAGCCGCCCCCCGATCTCCGAGTACTCGCCCTCGTTGTTCTCGCGGACGATCAGCATGTCGATGTCGGCGGGCGCGCGCCCGGCGAGAGGCGACTTGACGCCCTTGAGCAGCCGCACGGGCCGGAGGTTCACGTACTGATGAAACCCGCGTCGGATCGGGATCAGCAGGCCCCAGAGCGAGACGTGGTCCGGCACGCCGGGGAATCCGACCGCGCCGAGGAAGATCGCCTCGAACTGCCGGAGCCGGTCGAGGCCGTCTTCGGGCATCATGCGACCGCTCTCGGCGTACCGCTCGCAGCTCCAGTCGAACGTCGTCCACTCGATCTCGAACCCGAACCGCCGGCCCGCGGCGTCGAGGACGCGCATGCCTTCGGGCACGACTTCTTTACCGATGCCGTCGCCGGGAATCGCCGCAATGCGATGCTTCATCGAGGCCCTCCGTGCGCTCTCATTCGTGAGAAACAGCGTCCTAGCGTATCAAGAAAGCGCCACTAGACACACTCGCGCTCGTGTGCTTCTATACCCCGAGGTTTCGGGGTTCGCGTTTCCTACCACCCGGTAGGCCTTCGATCGTTACCGCAGCAGCTACTCGAGCACGGCGCCGCACGCTTCGCGTTCTCGCGCCGCGCTTGCCGGGCGACGGGCTCGGGCGTCACGGTCGTTGCGCAGGCTGGGAGTCCTCATGCCGATCATGCGTGTCAGCGATCCCACGTTCGAGCCGAAGGACAAGCGTTCCGACAATCGTGTCTTCGTCCGCTTCCGGATCAATCGGGCGCCCGATCAGATATGGATCAACACGTTCAAGGGCCACGCGAGCACCAGCGTCCTGCGCGCGGCCAACGCCGTGGTCAACGGCACCGACGTCACGCTCGAGCTCGTCAGGCCGAAGACTCGCGCCGAGCTGACGACCGCTCTGGATTGCTTCATCGAGTGCGCGAACCTCGGGCTGCGCACCTGGGGCGTCGTCGAGAGGGCCGCGGTGTCGGAGCAGGGCGTGCTGCGTCGCGTCTAGGGCTCGTCACGACTTCCGGCAATGCTGGAGACCGGATGACACGTCGGTGCCGCCGCTCTGACGGGCTCCGTCAGTGCGAATAGCGCGGAGGTGCCGTGCATTGATTGAATAAATATCGTCTTTGTCACTTTTGACTCCTGGCATTCGAGTTGCGTTCTCGAAGGGTGCTGCACAGACACCCATCCAGAATGCTGTTCGCCAGGCATCAAACCCGGAGGAAACCCCTTGAACGCGAAAGCGACGATCCGACGTCTCGAGCGAGACCCGCTCTCGCTGGTCGCGCGCCACGCGCTGGGGCTCGGAGTCTTGCTGCTGACGATCGTCCCGGCGTACGGCTATTTCGGATCGCGTGTGCCCCAGCAGGAGTCCGACATCATGCGGATGGCGCGCGAGACGCTCGAAGCGACCGACTCCAGTGTGGAGATCGTGGAGATTGTCGAGATCGAAGCGCATATCCGAGAGGTCGCCGTGCGGTACGACATCCCGCCGATTCTGGTGGCGGCGATCGTCGAGGCCGAATCGGAGTTCAACCCCCGCGCGGTCTCGCGGCGCGGCGCTCGCGGCCTGATGCAGCTCATGCCGGGCACCGCGTCGAGCCTGCGCGTGTCGGACACGCTCGATCCGTACGAGAACATCGAGGGCGGCGTTCGCCACTTGCGCCGGCTGATGGACCGCTATCGTGGCAACCTGCCGCTCGTGCTCGCCGCCTACAATGCCGGTGAGCAGGCCGTCATGGTGTATGGCGGCGTGCCTCCGTACCGCGAGACTCGTCAGTACGTCAATCGCATCCTGCGGCGCATCGGCCGGCCGGACCTCGTCCCGCAGCCGCGAACGAGCAGCGTGCACGCCACGGTCATCCCGGTGGCAACACACCGGATCGACCCCAACTTCGCCTTGCTGTCGCCCCCGTCTCTGGCACCGAGCCCGACGCCGAGCTCGCCGCGCTCGGCCTGGGCCGAGCGCCAGGCTCTCGAGCATCAGGCTCCGGCGAAGGTGGATCGGGCCGTGGCCGCCTCAGCGGCACCCGCGTCTCGGGCCTATGCGGGTGAGCCTGCGTGGTCCGGCCGCACCAACAGCCAGGGCCCCTAGACCGCCCCGGACCCACACCTAGATCACCGGCGAGTCTCGTGAGGAATAGTTTTGGAATTGGCTTTCATGCAGGCAGCGTATGAAGGAGGGTCATGATGATTGATCGGATCATTGGCAAGCTTCCCGAGGCGTGGCGCGGCCCGGCCGAGCTGGTGGCGGCGCCGATCGCCTGGGTTCCGGTACTGCAGCAGACGCTCATGAGCTTCTTCTTCGACCCCCAGCCCGGCTGGATGGCGGCGCTGAAGTACGTGTTCCTGCTGTTCCCCGTGCTGCTGGGTGTCGTGGCCGTCTGGTCGACCGGCCTCTCCGTTTATACGATGCCCTTCCGCTCGAGCCGTACCCGCTTCGTCTCGCTGATTCTCCTGGCGTGGTGGGACGCCGCGCTGGCCGTGTGGCTCTATTGGGTCGGCATGGTCCGGGTCGCGGGCGTCATCGTGGGCTGGATCCTCGGCATCGCGCGGCTGGCCCTTCGGCTGATCATGGGCTTCCTCCGCGACATTGTGGGCACGCCGGTCGCCATGTCGGGCATGCTGATGCGCGGCTACTTCAGGCCGGGCGTGCCGTGGCTAGCGTTCGTGGTGCTGCTCCTCTGGTCCGCCCTCGAGGCCGCCGTGTTCACGTATACGCTCGAGCCGCGGGTCACGACGCTGATCAACGACCTCTCCGGCTCGGATGATTCCCGCTTCACGGTGCCGATCATGTACGCCATGATCCTGGCGCTCGTGCTGGCGAGCTTTGCGTGCGTCCAGGCGCTGGTCAACGCGGTGCGCACGAAGGAGCCCCGGTTCATCGCCCAGATCATCGGGATCGAGCTGTTCACGATATTCTTCGAGGTGATGTTCCTCTACCGGGGTCTGGTCGAAGTGACGTTGCCGTGGATCGCCAAGGACAACGCCGCCATGGTGGGCGCGGCCGTCGCCGGCTGGTTCGGCGTCAGAGGCCTCACGTGGTTCCTGTTCGGCCAATACGGGACGCCTCCGCTGCTGGCCATCGTCGCGCGGCGGCCACTCACGGACGTCGAGACGTCGCCCTCGTCGAGTATGCGCTCGGAGCCCTTCTGGCGCCTGGCGATGGACGACTTCCGCCGCGACCTGGACTGGCTTCACATCAAGAGCGATGAGATGCTCGAGCTGCTGGCCCTCCCGGTCGTGCATCTGCTGGGGGCGGCGTTGAACTTCGCCATGATCCTGACGGCGTCGCGACCGGTCTTCAATCTTCCGTTCCGGAGCCTCAAAGAGGTGACGGAGTCGCGCGACATGGAGACGACGATGCATCTGGAGCCGCGCAAGCAGGTCAGTCTGTGACGGTTCTCCGGTATCACTTCTCCGGCATCGCGGGCGCCGGCATGGGCCCGCTCGCGTGCCTGATGCGGGCGCGCGGGCACCAGGTGCAAGGGTCGGATCGCGCGTTCGACCACGGCAAGAAGCAGGACATCGCGGCGCAGCTTCGGCGGGTCGGCATCGAGCTGGCCCCGCAGGACGGCAGTGCCATCACGGCGGCGGTCGATCGCCTCGTCTACTCGGCGGCCGTAGAAGCGGACACGCCCGAGCTGAGGGCCGGGCGCGCGCTCGGCCTCGCCTGCCTGCCGAGGCCTCAGCTGCTCGCCGAGGTGGTCAACACCGCTGCGCCGGGCGTGGCGATCGCGGGCACCAGCGGCAAGAGCACGGTCGTCGGCATGCTCGGCTGGCTCCTGCGCGAGGGCGGCGTCAAGGCCACGGTGCTCGGCGGGGCCGACTTCGTGGGCGAAGGCGTCGGGGGCTGTTTCGTGGCCGGCCCCGCCGAAGGCCCCGCGGTCGCCGAGGCGTGCGAGTCGGACGGCACGCTCGTTGGTTACCACCCGGCGGTCGGCGTCATCCACAACGTGAGCCGCGATCACGACGAGCTGAGCGCGCTGCGTCCGCAGTTCACCGCGTTCGCGCGCAACTGCGGCCGGCTGCTGGTCGGCGCCGATTGCCCCGAGGCGGCGGCGCTCGGCCGCCGATTCAAGGCCGCGACCTACGGCGTCGCCCAGGATGCCGACGCGAAGCTGCGCGTGACCGGCGTGGGACCGCGGCGGGCCCGCGGCGTTCTGCGATACGGCGGCCGCGATCTGACCCTGGACATTCCCCAGCCCGGCCTGCACAACCTCGAGAACGCCACCGCCGCCGCGATGGTCGCGCTCGAGATCGGTCTCGACGCGGACACCGTGGTGGGGCTGCTCGCCCGCTTCCCGGGCGTCGCGCGCCGGTTCGAGCTGGTGGGCACGACGGCCGGCGATATCCACGTCGTCGACGATTACGCGCACAACGGTGAGAAGATCCGCGCGGCCCTCACGACGGCGCAGGCCGGCTCGGCGCGGGTGGTGGCGGTCTTCCAGCCCCACGGCTTCGGCCCGGCACGATTCCTGCGCGGCGAGCTGAAGGCGATGATCCCGACCCTGCTCCGGCCGCAGGATCGCTTCTGCTACGCCGAGATCTTCTATGCGGGCGGAACGGTCGCCAAGGACATCTCAAGCCGGATGCTGGCCGACGACCTGCCGGCCGGCCTCAACTGCGGCTACGCGGGCGACCACGAGGCCGCGCGGCAGTGGATCGTCAGCGAGGCTCGTCCGGGCGACACGGTGCTCATCATGGGCGCGCGCGATCCTGATTTGCCGCGGCTGGCGCGCACCGTGCTCAGCTCGCTCTAGATACCGCTCGAGCTCAAGAAGGAGAGGATCCCCCTATGCGTTACATTGTGCTGGCGATTCTCGCGCTCGCTCTGGCGGCGCCGGCCTCGGCGCAGGTGCACGTCGACATCGGCATTCACCTGCCGGCTCCGCCGCCACTGGTGGTCGTGCCCGGCGTCGCGAGCGTGCGGTACGCTCCCTCGGCGCCGGCAAACGTGTTCTTCTACGGCAACCAGTACTGGATCTATGCCCAGGGCGGCTGGCACGTGAGCCGGCGCCACGACGGCCCCTGGATCACGGTGGCTCCGCAGTTCGTCCCACGGCCCGTCCTGCTCGTGCCGGTGCGCTACTACCACGTCCCGCCCGGACACTGGAAGCAGTGGCGGCGTGAAGCGCCCCCGCACTGGGATCACGAGTGGGGCAACACCTGGGCCGACAAGCGAGGGTGGAAGGAGCACGGCAACAGCGACCACGGCTGGCGTCATCAGGAGGCTCGCATGAGCGGCCCTCCAGGCTTTGCACGCGGAGACGGCCCCGGACGCGACGACGGCCCCGGCAAGGGGGGCCACGGAAAAGGTCACGGCAAGTAGGTAGAGGCTCGTGCGGACAGGCGCTCGGTCAGCCGAGCGCCTCCGCAATCTGCACAAGCTCCTCGTACTCCTGATTCCAGTAGTTGTGATTACGGAACATCGGGAAGGCCGGGGGGAACGACGGGTCGGTCCAGCGCCGCGCGATCCAGCCGGACATGTAGACGATCCGCATGGCGCGGAGCGGCTCGCACAACGCCAGGGTCGAGCGATCGAACTCGCGAAAAAGCTCGTAGCCTTCTAGCAGGTCCTCGCGCAACTTCCGCGCCTCTTCCGAATGGCCGCGCGCGAGCAGCCAGATGTCCTGCACCGGCGGGCCCACCAGACAGTCGTCGAAATCGACGAGCAGCGGGTCGGGCGTCCAGAGGATGTTGCCCCAGTGCAGGTCGCCGTGGATGCGCTGGACGCGCGCTGTGGCCAGCGCTTTGGCCGCGAACTCGGCGATGCGCACGGCCACGTCGCGGTAGCGCGGCGCCAGACCCTCGGGAATGAAGTGTCCCGCCAGCAGCACCTCGAGCGGCTCGAAGATGTAGCGCTTGACGTCGAGCCGCGGCCGCTGGGGCGCGTCGCGCGAGGCGCCGACCGCGTGCATGCGGCCGATCGTGCGGCCGATTCGCCGGCGATTCTCGGCGTCGAGCTCGTCGAGCGAGCGCCCCCGCACCTTCGGGAACGCCGCATAGTAGATGCCCTCGATCTCGCTGAGGCTGGCGCCGGTGCCGATGTCGATCGGCGCGACAGCCGGCACCTCGGCCCCCACGAGATCCGCGAGGAAGGCGTGTTCGTCCAGGATCGTATCGCGCGACCAGCGCCCCGGCCGGTAGAACTTCACGACCAGGCGACGCTCGTCCTCCAGCTCCACTTCGTAGACGCGGTTCTCGAAGGCGCGCAGCGGCAGGCAGCGACCGGTGCAGCGCAGGCCGCCAACCTCGACCGCGTCCAGGACGCGATCGGGGGTCAGCGCGAAAAACGTCGCCCCGGGCTCTCCCGCCACGCTTGATACCATAGCGCGCCGCAGGCAACATTCACCAGGGAGGCCGCGAATGCCCGAACGCAAGCTACCGACCGAGCAGGAAGTGCAGGGCTGGATCCGCGATCGACGCAACTGGGGCCGCTGGGGCAAGGACGATCAGCTCGGCGCCATCAATCTCATCACACCGGCCAAGCGCGCGGCGGCGGCCAGACTGGTCCGCACCGGGCGCAGCATCTCGCTCAGCCGGCCGTTCCCAAAGGACCCCGGCCCGAACAATCCGCTGCCGGCGCACCACTTCATGCGGACGCATCCCCGGGGCAAGGGCGGCTTCTCGGCGGACTACTACGGCATCTACTACCACGGCATCGCGTCCACCCACATCGACGCGCTCTGCCACACCTGGGACGACGACGCGATGTGGAACGGCCGCGACCCGAAGAAGGAGATCACGTTCGAGGGCGCGCGATTCGGATCGGTCGAGCACTGGGCCGAGGGGATCATGACCCGCGCCGTCATGCTCGACGTGCCGCGACACCGCGGCGTGCCGTGCGTGACCCACGACGCGCCGGTGCACGGCTGGGAGCTCGACGACATTGTCACCAAGCGCGGGGTCAGGCTCGAGCCGGGCGACGCGGTCTGCGTCTACTCGGGGCGCGAGGCGTGGCAGGCGCAGGATCCCGAGCGGCCGTACGGTCGCCCGTTCAACCCGATGCAGCAGCAGCGCCCGGGTCTCCACGTATCGTGCCTGCCGTTCCTGCGCGACCACGACGTGAGCGTTCTGGTGTGGGACATGCTCGATCACCTGCCGATCGGCTACGACATCCCGTGGGCCGTTCACGCGGCAATCTTCGCCTACGGCGTGGCGCTGGTCGACAACGCCCTCCTCGAGCCGCTCGCGAAGGCGTGCGTGGAGGAGCAGCGTGACGAGTTCATGCTGCTCGTCTCGCCGCTGCGCGTGGTCGGCGGCACGGGCTCGCCGGCGAATCCGCTCGCCGTGTTCTGAGCATTCATCGGCGTTCACGCCCTGCCCGCGGGGCTTGCGTCGAAATCAGCCCGAGCCACTCTCTGGCCAGAGCGACCGTGACGTCTGGCTGCTCCAGGGTCGGCAGATGGCCGCAGCCATCGAGCACAAAAAGGCGCGCTCCCGGGATGAGGCCACCCATGTCGGCACCGTGCTGCGGGGCGGCGAGGCGATCTTCCCGGCCCCACACCAAGAGCGTCGGACAGGCGATCCGGGCCAGATCGGGGCGGCGATCGACCCGACCGAGCAGCGCGGTGTTCTGCCGCACGAACACGTCGGGACCCGCCTGCTGCGCCATGCTACGGAAGCTATTCACGGCGTCGAGGGCGTGGGGTCCCTGATCGCATGTGATCGTGCTCGCCAGCTCCTCGACGACTGCTTCGAACTTTCCGCTTTGCACCCAATGGTTCCGTCGGCGCGCGGCAGCGGGATCGCGGTGAGACCCGGGATTGCATCCCGTGAGCCACAGCCCCAGCACGCGGGCGGGCGCGAGGGCGACGACTTCCAGGGCGAGACTCCCTCCATACGAGGTTCCGGCGAGCAGAAAACGTGGTGGCGCGCGTCGCAGGACCTCGGTTGCCGCCTCGGCCATGGTCGACTCGGCGACCGTCAGTGTCATGGGCTCGACGAGATCACGCAATCGTTCGATCTGGGGGCGATACAGCTCATCGTCGCAGAGCATCGCCGGGAGAAGGACAAGCGTCGGCCGTTCGCGATCGTCGTTGACGTCCGACATCTCTAGGCTGAAAGCGATCGAACCGATCGCTCGAGACGCGACACGGCGTCGGCGCCCACGAAGTGGAACGTGTGGATGCCGAGTCTCGCGGCAGCCTCGACATTCTCGATTCGATCATCGACGAAGAGCGCGTGGCGCGGTCCCACACCGAGCCGCGACAGACACATCTGGAAGATCGCCGGATCCGGTTTCGCAGCGCCGACCTCGCACGAGACGACCACCACGTCGAACCATCGCGCCAGCTGGCGCTCCGCTCGGATGCGGGCCATGACCTCGGGGACTCCGTTCGAGAGAAACGCGGTGCGTCCCCCTGCGTGCCGGAACGATTCGGTCAGGCGCCACACTTCCTCTCTGTACTCGGTCCATGACGCCACGTCCGCCTCGACCAATCTCGCCGTGATGGCTTCAAGATTCCAGGGCGCGGACGAATGGCCGAGAGTGTCCAGGGCCCGCCGCCAGTACTCGGCCGCTGGCAGCCCGGCGTCGTACAGAGGGCGATGCTGCCAGTACGCATCACGAAAAACGCTCAGCGGAACTCCGATCTGTGACGCCAAGGACTCGCACCAGTTGCTCGGTTGCGGGTGACTCAAGACGTTGCCGTAGTCGAGAATCAGGGCTTCCAGCGGCATGACCCGCCTCCCTGGACAGGCTGCGCCATCAGGTGCTGGCATACGGGATCGGGCCGGCATATTGCGTGTGAAGCGGGGCCCAGCGCGACGCCCAGAGGCGCGCGAGTGTGGCGCCGAGCTGGGTCAGGTGCAGGCGATCGTGCTCGACCCAGGCGGCGAGAATGTCCAGGCCCGAGAGGCCGCCGGTGCGAGGGTGCGCGACCACGGTCGTGAGGCGGGACGGGGCGGCCGTCGACAGCATGTCGAGGCTTGCCGCCCGCCGTTCCCGGAAGGTCGCGAGCGCGCGCGGCCCGTCGTCCTCAAGATAGCGACGCTCGATCGCCCAGCGCTCGGGGTCGATCGGCGTGAAGCGCTCGCCGCCAGCCAGCGCGACGCGGAGGCGCGCGCCGAAGTCCTCGGTCTCCTCGTCGCGGAGATGGCAGACGATCTCGACGGGCGCCCACTCGGCGGCGGCCGGGCGCGCCCGCCAGGACGCCGGGTCCAGATCGTTCAGCAGGGCGTCGAGCACCACCGGAAAGCGCCCGAGCTCGATCCGAGCGTTCGTCAGGACGTCGCGGGCCTCGTGCACGGCTTGACACCTCCTTCGCCGGCGCTGTATAGCGCTCGCAGCATCACGCCCTCACGGAGAAGAGGATACTCGCATCTGACGCGCGCGCTGAGCCAACGCTCGCGCCCGACGGGGAGATGCGCGACCGCTTCTCGCCACCTGTCGCACCTGGCGGGAGCCGAGCTCGAGCGATCGCGCGCTCGCCGACGCGCTCGAGCGCCGGGGATTCCTCGCCGAGAGCGCGCTCTGGAACGGCCCGTTCACGCCGTTCGCCGGCGCGACGGCCGTCGTCGTCCGCGCGACGTGGGACCACCATCTGGCGCTCGACGACTACCGCGCGTGGCTCGATCGTCTGAACGCGACCCGAGCCTTCAATGCGCCCGGGCTCGTGCGCTGGAACCTCGAGAAGAGCTATCTCACCGAGCTCGCCGCGCGCCGCGCTCCGGTCCCCGCCTCGGCCATCGTGGAGGCCGACGCCGCCCACGTCGCCGAGGCGCTCGTCGGCCGGCTGCGCGCGGCTTGACAGTCAGTGGCCGCCAGATCGATTATCGTTGCAACGTTCGATTTCCCCGGAGGGATGCGATGGCGATGACGTCGCTCGAGAGGGCCGAGGCAGCCGAGCATGCGATGAGCCAGGAGCTCGACCGGATCGTCGTGAAGTCGGTGATTTACACCTCGGGTGATCGCGATCCACGGCGGCCCCTGCCGCCACAGCAGAGTCAGGGCAAGCTCTACATGATGGGCCACGACCCGCGGCTGCCGCTGATGCCCGAGAAGCCGACCCTGTTCGACTTCTTCAAGTACCGCTTCGGGCCCTCGGCGCACGTGCTCCAGAGCGCGAGGCTGGCGAAGAAGAACGGCGTCAGCGAGAAGATCGTGCTGGCGTGCCTGCTCCACGACATCTCGGTCATGGGATTCATCCGCGGCGATCACGGCTACTGGGGCGCGCAGCTCGTCGAGCCGTACGTCGACGAGGAAGTGAGCTGGGCGATCCGCCATCACCAGGTGTTGCGATTCTTCGCCGACGAGTCGTACGGCTACAAGTACCCCGACTCCTACGTCCGCCTCTTCGGCGCAGACTATCAGCCCGAGCCGCACATCCAGGAAGCTTACCGTCGCGCGCGCGAGCACAAGTGGTACGAGACGTGCCGCCTGATCACCGTGAACGACCTCTACGCGTTCGATCCCAACGTGAAGGTCGAGCTCGAGGAGTTCACGGACGTCGTCGGCCGCCACTTCAAGCAGCCTAAGGAAGGGCTCGGCTTCGATCAGAGCCCGTCGGCGCACATGTGGCGGACGATGAACCACCCGACGAAGTATCTGTAAGCCACCGGCGGAGCGCCGGCGACCGCCTAGGAGAGCCGGCGCTCCATCAGCACCCACGTGGGCTCCGTATAGCCCTCGTGGCGCCGAAACTCGAAATCCTCGAAGCCGCACGATCTGAAGAGCTGGCGGTTCTCCTCCAGCTCGAGCCGCACGCCGAGCGTCATGCGCAGGAGCCCGCTCCGGCGCGCCTCACGCTCGGCCTCCTCGACCAGCGCGCGTGCGATGCCCTGCCGACGGTAGACCGGATCGACCGAGACGCGGCTGATGTAGAGCGACTCGTCCTCGACTTCCCACAGCACGGCGCCGACGACGATGCCGCCGCGCTCGAGGACCGCGCCCCCGCCGCGCGCGAGGTGCGCGGCAACGGTGGCGCCGGTCTCCTTCAGGGCGCTCGACGGCGGACTGGTCGGCCGCGGCTGCGCGGCGAACGCGCGCCGGATGAGATCGGCGATGACCGCGGCGTCGGCCGCCGTGGCGATGCGAATCGTGTGAGGGCCGGCACGCTCCACCATGGCCATGTATCGATTATAGGCATCAGAGCGCCACGCCCCAACGATCCGCGAAGGCGACCTCGCGCACCGGCCGTCGCGGCGGACGGCCGAACTTCCCCAACGGGTAGCCCAGCGGGATCAGGGCCGCCGTCTCGACGTCCGCCGGGATCCCGAGGAGCTCCTTCACCTGCGCGTCGCGAAAGCGGTGGATCGTCGTGATGCAGCTCCCGATACCGAGGGCGCGCGCGGCCAGCATGATGTTCTGCACCGCCGGGTAGATCGACGCCCCCGTGGTCAGGCTCGCCTTGGCGCCTGGATCCAGCGCGACGCACGCCAGGACGATCACCGGCGCGTCGCCCAGGTGCTCGGCCAGGTGGCGGGCCGACGCGAGCATCTTGCCTCCCGGGCTGTCGGCCGGCTCCTTCGACGCTCCGGCGTAGTACGGCACTTTCATCAGCTCGCCCCACGCCTCGCGGTAGAGCTCGCCGAGCCGCGCGCGCTCGGCCCGGTCACGCACCACCACGAAGCTCCAGTTCTGGCGGTTGCCGCCGCTCGGCGCACAGATCGCGGCGTCCATGATCTTCCGCAGAACATCGTCGGCGATCGCGTCCGGCTTGAGGCGTCGCATCGCGCGCTGCGTGGTCACGACATCGAAGAAGTCCATATGGCCTCCAGGGTATATTCGAGGTCCTTATAGGAGAGGACCATGCCCGACTACAAGTGCCTGATCTACGAAGTGAAGGACGCCGTCGCCACGCTCACCCTGAACCGCCCCGAGCGCCTGAACGCGCTGGGCGATACGCTGCGCGACGATCTCTACGACGCCGTCCTCCGGGCCAGTCAGGATCCGGAGATTCGCGTGCTGGTCGTGACGGGCGCCGGCAAGGGCTTCTGCGCCGGCGGCGACGTCAAGGCCATGAACGATACCAAGGAAGGCCGCGCGCCGGCCCGCCCGCTCGAGGACAAGGTGGCCCCGCTGCGCGACCGCGTGCTGCTGGCGATGCGCGATGCGCCCAAGCCCGTGATCGCCGCGGTGAACGGCGCGGCCGCCGGCGCCGGGATGAACCTGGCGCTCGGCTGCGACATCCGCCTGGCCTCGACCGCCGCGAAGTTCACGCAGGCGTTCGTCAAGCGCGGGCTGCATCCGGACTGGGGCGGGACGTACTTTCTGCCCCGTCTGGTTGGCATGGCCAAGGCGTGCGAGCTCATCTTCACCGGCGAGATCATCGACGCCCAGGAGGCGTTGCGCCTGGGGATCGTGAACGCCATCTACGCACCCGAGGAGCTGATGCCGGCGGCCCGCGACCTCGCGCGGAAGATCGCCGCGGGTCCGCCGGTAGCGATCCGCCTCGCCAAGCGCGCGCTCTAC
>Ga0126379_10001441_pt1 | contig 14494 bp, 16 predicted proteins | sample PanSoiMetPlot_24_FD_92640 | JGI IMG/M metagenome (GOLD analysis project Ga0126379, IMG submission 92640) | Tropical forest soil microbial communities from Panama - MetaG Plot_24 | ecosystem: Environmental > Terrestrial > Soil > Tropical forest > Bulk soil | place: Panama | collected 2016-02-17 | reverse complement strand
TGGCGATCGGCAATGCGCCGACCGCGCTTTTCCGCCTGCTCGAGATGCTCGCCGAGGGCGCCCCGAAGCCGGCGCTCGTGCTGGGTTTTCCCGTCGGCTTCGTCGGTGCGGCCGAAGCAAAAGCGGCGCTCGCCGTATTCGGGCACGGCGTCGAATTCATCACCCTACACGGCCGTCGCGGCGGCAGCGCGCTTGCGGCCGCAGGCGTCAACGCGCTTGCGAATCTGCGATGAGGCGCTGGCTCGCCGTCGTCGGGATTGGCGAGGACGGAATCGCCGGCCTCAACCCTGCAGCGCTTGCGCTCATCGAAACCGCGGAGCTACTGGTCGGCGGCGCCCGGCATCTCGACATGGTGCCGGGAGGGGTGGGCGAAAGAATGGTGTGGGAACGCCCGATCGGCGCGACGATCGACGCCATCGAAGCGCGCCGCGGTCGGCGGGTAACCGTTTTGGCGAGCGGCGACCCGATGTGGTACGGCATCGGCGTCATGCTGAGCCACAGCTTTGCGCGCGAAGAAATGACGATTATCCCGCAGCCGAGCGCTTTTAGCCTGGTGGCCGCACGACTCGGCTGGCCGCTCGCCGATTGCGCGACGATCACCTTGCACGGGCGGCCCCTCGACGGGCTGCGGCTCCATCTCGCCCCGCATCGCCGCATCCTGGCCCTGTCGGAGGACGGCAGCACCCCGCGGGCCGTCGCCGAACTGCTCACAGGCTCCGGCTGGGGGCCGAGCCGGCTTACCGTTTTTGCCCATCTCGACGGGGATCGCGAGCGCGCGATCGAGGACGATGCGCAAAACTGGGGTGCCCGCTGGGTTCCGGACCTCAACACTCTTGCTATCGAATGCCGGCCCGGTTCCGGAGCGCACGCATTAACGCTAATTGCCGGTCTTCCTGACGACGCCTTCGAGCATGACGGCCAACTGACCAAGCGCGAGGTCCGCGCCGCGACTCTCGCAGCGCTTAACCCGCTTCCCGGTCAAACGCTGTGGGATGTCGGAGCAGGCTGCGGCTCGGTCGCGATCGAATGGTTGCGCAGCGGCACCGGCCGTACGGCGATCGCGATCGAGCGCGACCCGGCGCGCGCGGCGATGATTGCACGCAACGCCGCTTCGCTCGGGGTGCCGGGTTTGCATATTGTGGCCAGTGCCGCGCCAGAGGCGCTGAGGGATTTGCCCCACCCCGACGCGATCTTCATAGGCGGCGGGATCGCTTCCCCGAATCTGTTGGAGGAGGGATGGGCGCGTTTGCCGCCGGGCGGCCGTCTCGTCGCCAATGTTGTCACCGCGGAGGGTGAGGCGCGGCTTCTTAATTGGCACGCACAGCATGGCGGGACGCTGACTCGGATCGCCGTCAGCCGCGCCGAGCCGGTCGGGCGAAGTTGCCTGTGGCGGCCGCTGGCGCCGGTGACCCAGCTCGCTACGGTCAAGCCCGGGTGAGATGTGAAAAAATTCCCCCGGACTGTGGCTGGACCCAACCTTCCGTTGCCGGGAGTCGGCTCGCGGCTCGGGCTCATCAGAAGGGATGAGGTCCTGCTGGTCGGCCTCCGGCCCTTTCTGCTGCTTTGCGTGCTCTGCCTCATCCTCTATGCGCCGGGCCTGGCGGCCATCCCGCCGCTCGACCGTGACGAGGCGCGCTTCGCTCAGGCGACCAGGCAGATGCTCGAGACCCACGACTTCACCCGCATTCGCTTTCAGGATGAGGGGCGCAACAAAAAGCCGGTCGGGATCCATTGGCTGCAAGCGGCAACAGTTGCACTGTTCAGTTCGCCCAAAAGCGCCGCGATCTGGCCCTATCGGCTGCCCTCCGCCTTGGCGGCGAGTGCCGCGGTGCTGCTGACTTTCGCGTTCGGCATGCGCCTTTTGAGCTCGCCGCAAGGCGGGTTTATCGCCGCCATCCTCATGGCGAGCGCGCTCGGTGCCGTAGTCGAAGCACACCTCGCCAAGACCGATGCTGCGCTTCTTGCTGCCGTCGTAGCAGGGCAGGGGGCGCTCGGCGTCATCTACACCAGCACTCGCGCAGGCCGGTCGATTTCCCCCCCGTTGCCGCTGCTCTTCTGGTCGGCCGAGGGCGCTGCGATGCTGCTCAAGGGGCCACCCGCGCTGGTGCTCGCGCTGCTGACAACGGTTTCCCTGTCGATTGCCGACCGTAACATCCGTTGGATCAGAGGATTGCGGCCGGCCGCTGGGATCCTCGTGACGACATTGATCGTGGCGCCCTGGTTGGTCGCGGTCGAGAAGGCGACAGGCGGCCAGTTCATCCTCGATGCAGTGTCGAAGGATCTCTTGCCGAAGCTGGTAGGTGCGCAGGAAGCGCACGGGGCGCCGCCAGGCTATTATCTGGCGTTGGCGGTCGTGAGTTTCTGGCCGGGATCGCTCTTTGTCGTTCCCACGCTGTCTTGGGGCTGGCGGCAGCGTCGCGCTTCCGCCGAGCGCTTTCTTCTTGCTTGGCTCGTTCCGGCGTGGGTCTTTTTCGAGCTCGTGCCGACAAAGCTGCCGCATTATGTGCTCCCGCTTTATCCGGCGCTGGCACTGCTCGCCGGCGGTGCGTTGACGGAGGGCTTTGCAAAGCGTCTGGCGTGCCGAGCGCGCGTCTTCGACGGAGCGATCAAGGTGCTGTGGGGCATGATCACGATCGCCCTCGCGGCTGCGCTGCTTGTGTTGCCGGGCCGGTTCGGCGGAGCGCTCTCGCCGCCGATTGTCGCAGCAGCGCTGATAATGGTTGGCTCGGCTCTGCTGCTTCTCCTGCTTGACTGGCGGCCGGTGCACGCAGCCGGTCTGGCCGCCGCGCTCAGCGCCGCCTTCATACTGCCCGCCGCACTCGAGGTCGCACCCGGCCTCAATTCGCTATGGCTGAGCCGGTCGGCGGCGGCGCTGCTCGCTCGGCACCCGCCGGGTCCGGGTGAAGCGGTGCTTTCGGTTGGCTACAGCGAGCCGAGCCTCGTCTTTCTGCTCGGCACGGAAACCCGGCTCGTGACAGCGGCGCCGGCGAGCGATCAATTGGCCGGCGCCGGAATGGCGCTGGTCAATGACCGCTTCGACGCGGAGTTCCAAAAATCTTTGGCGAGCCATCGGCTAACCGTACGACCGCTCGACTGTGTCGAGGGCCTCGATTACTCGTCGGGCGGCGGCAAGCTTCGGCTGCTTCTCTATCATTTGGAGCCGGGCTGATGGCGGCCGCGCGCGGATGCTTATACGGGCTCGGCGTTGGGCCCGGCGACCCGGAGCTGCTCACTTTGAAGGCGCTGCGGCTGCTGCGGGAAGTGCCAGTGATTGCTTATCCGGCGCCGGAGCGGGGCGCGAGCTTCGCCCGTTCGATCGTCGCTTCATGGATCGAAGCGCATCAGCGGGAGGTTGCGATCCGCTTTCCGATGCGACCGGGGCCGATCCCCGTCGCGATATATGATCACGCTGCCGGGGCGCTCGCCGGCGAATTGGATCGCGGATGTGACGTCGCGCTTCTCTGCCAAGGCGATCCGTTGTTCTACGGCAGCTTCATCAACATCTTCACCCGTCTCGTCGGACGGTATCGCATCGAGGTCGTTGCAGGCGTCTCCTCGCTGACCGCCTGCGCTGCCGCCGCGGCTCTCCCGCTCGTCTCGCATGATGAAGCCCTATCGGTGATCCCGGCGACGCTGGAGGCGGGGCAAATCGCCGCTCGCCTCGCCCGGACCGACATCGCCGCCATTGTCAAGCTCGGCCGCCACATCGAGAAAGTACGCGGCGTGCTGAAGCGGCTCGATCTACTCGGCAGCGCAATCTATGTCGCGCACGCGACATTGCCGACCCAACGGGTCGCGCCACTAGCCTCGATAAACCCTGAGGATGCCGTCTATTTCTCGATGGCGCTCGTTCACGGCTCGGGTTCGACCGCCTGATAGCCACGCCGCGACACTGTGATCCCCTCGATAAAGGATCCCATCGGTTAATTGACGAAGCCTCGCGGCCAAAATGACCGCGCATGGGCAGCGATCTTCGCCCGCTGCAGACGGTCGCGCGCGACGGCGTGCGCTTCTAATGCTGCACGGTCCGCGGCCCCTACCGACCCCTGGGTCGGCGAAACGCATGCGGTCGGACAGCGCGTAATCCCTCTTATGCGGATGAATTCGGCAATCTCCTCTTCGCTGTCGGTCCGATGCATGTTCCGCCCCACTCTTGCTTCGCCGGTAAGGCCTGCGATCTTTATGTAACGAATTGTATCTCGATTATGTCTGATTTAGAACATGGTTCACAGCGGCAAAGGGTCGCGCCCTCCATGACGAAACTATGCAGCAGTCAGCCAAATCAGGCCGCAGGGCGCTATATTCCATGAGATGGACGAAATTGAATGTGTCGTCGTCGGGGCGGGCGTAATCGGACTGGCGGTGGCTCGCGCACTCGCGCTGACCGGCTTTAGCGTGCTCGTCCTAGAGCGCGCTTACACGATCGGGTTCGAGACCTCTTCGCGCAACAGCGAAGTCATTCATGGCGGGCTCTACTATCCAATCGGCAGCTTGAAAGCCCGCACCTGTATCGCCGGGCGCCAACGCCTCTACGCTTATTGCAGGGAGCACGGCGTCCCGCACGCGCGGGTCGGCAAACTGATAGTCGCAACGAGCGAAGCCGAGATTTCGGGTCTCGAAAAGATCGCCGCCACCGCCCGCGGCAACGGCGTCGAGGATTTGGAATGGCTCAATCAAGCTCAGGCCCAGCGGCTCGAACCGGCGCTGCGCTGCATCGCTGCCTTGTTGTCGCCGTCGACGGGGATCATCGACAGCCATGCGCTGATGCTGGCTTACCAAGGCGAGGCCGAGGCCGCGGGGGCGATCGTGGTGCTACGCACACCGGTGCTCTCCGGCATCGCTCTGAATGACGGCTTCGAGCTTAACGTCGGCGGCGATGACCCGACGACGATCCGCTGTCAGTTCTTGGTTAATGCCGCCGGCCTCTATGCCCCGGCCCTGGCGCATGCGCTCGAAGGAATGCCGCCCGAGACGATCCCGCCAGCCTATTTCTGCCGCGGCGTCTATTTCACGCTTAGCGGTCGCGCGCCGTTCCGGCGGCTTATCTATCCAGTGCCGGTCGCGGGCGGGCTTGGCGTACACATCACCTTGGATCTGGCGGGGCAAGCGCGGTTCGGCCCGGATGTGGAATGGATCCCCTCGATCGACTATTCGGTCGACCCGGCGCGCGGCGAAATATTCTACGCCGCCGTCAGGACCTATTGGCCAGACCTGCGGGATGGCTCGCTCGAGCCGGGTTATGCTGGAATTCGGCCTAAGATCAGCGGATCGGGCGAGCCCGCCGCCGACTTTGTCGTCCAGGGCCCCGAGACGCATGGTGTACCGGGCCTGGTGAACTTATACGGGATCGAGTCCCCAGGGCTTACGGCATCCCTGCCGCTGGCCGACGAGGTAGTGCGGAAACTCTGTGTGCAAGAGGACTAACTTCGGAAACGTTTTCTCGGCAAAGGAATTCTTAGGCTAGCTGCGCTCCTGTGGCAGGCTGCCGCAGATTGCTTAGTCTTATTCCGAAAGTGGCATCGACGACTGCCGGACGAGGCGAACAGTAGACCACCACCGCGTCGCGCAGGGCCACGCGCCACACGGACAAGACTTCAAGCGGAGAGTTTCCATGCTGATCGGCGTCCCCAAGGAGGTGAAGACCCACGAGTACCGTGTTGGCCTCACCCCCGGCAGTGCGCGGGAGCTGATGCATCATGGCCATCGAGTGCTGGTCGAACAGGGCGCGGGAGCCGAGATCGGATTTGACGACACATCCTACGCGGCCGCTGGTGCCAGCATCGCGGCAAGCGCCGAGGAAGTGTTTGCGGGCGCCGAATTGATCGTCAAGGTCAAGGAGCCGCAACCGCAGGAAGTATCATTGCTGCGCGAAGGACAGGTTCTGTTTACCTATCTGCATCTCGCTGCGAACAAGGCCTTGGCCGATGGATTAGTCCGGTCTGGTATTGTTGCGATCGCCTACGAAACGGTCACGGACGCCCGCGGCGGGCTGCCCCTTCTCGCCCCGATGAGCGAGGTGGCCGGGCGGATGGCGGTCCAGGTCGGGGCCCATTGTCTCGAGAAGGAGCAAGGCGGCATTGGCGTCCTGCTCGGCGGGGTGCCTGGTGTCCCCGCGGCAAAGGTGGTCATCCTCGGAGGCGGTGTCTCCGGCACCAACGCCGCGCGCATGGCGATGGGCATGGAGGCTTACGTCACCGTTATCGATCGCTCGCTGCCGCGGCTGTATGAGCTCGACCTGCAGTTCGGGGCACAGCTTCACACGCTGTTCTCCACCATGGAAAATATCGAGCGCGAGGTCATCGCCGCCGATCTCGTCATCGGTGCCGTGCTGATACCGGGCGCGGCCGCTCCGAAGCTCGTCAGCCGCGAACTCGTCGGAGCGATGAAACCAGGAACGGTGGTGGTCGACATTTCGATCGATCAGGGCGGCTGTTTCGAGACGAGCCGGCCAACGACGCACGCCGCACCGACATACGTCGAGGAAGGGGTCGTACATTACTGCGTGACCAACATGCCGGGAGCCGTCGCGCGCACTTCGACAGTCGCGCTCAACAATGCAACCCTTCCCTTTGTGCTTGCGATCGCGAGTGGCGGCGCTCCGCAGGCCCTCTCCGACGACCCGCACTTGCGCAACGGGCTCAATATTTGCCAGGGAAGGATCACACACCCGGCGGTTGCCCGCGATCTCGGCCTGCCGTTTACACCGCCCGCGCAAATATTCAGCGAAGGATAGCACCGGGGTGCCGATAAAGCCGAAAGTTTCAGCTACTCGGCTATGGATCGGGAGCAGGACACTCCCTATTTCAGACCAAACAGGCTGGAGAAGGGGAAGATGGCGCTCCTTCCGATGACCGCATTGGCGCGTCTGCAATTCGACGCGGGTGCCGGCCCCGAGCTCGCGCCCGCAAGTGAAATCGACGATGCGGCTATTGCGGCCATCACCGACCTCTACCGTCAAGTTCTCCCGCCGGGGGGCGCCATTCTCGATCTGATGTCGGGCTGGGTGAGCCATCTGCCTCCAGAAATCCCTTACTCGCGGGTTGTCGGAGTCGGCCTCGACGCACGCGAGCTGGCGGAAAATCCATTTCTCGATGATTGGTGCGTGCAGGATTTGAACCAGAACCCCGCCTTGCCCTTTGCTACCGGCGAGTTCGACGGTGCGGCCATCTGCGTCTCGATTCAACATCTCACCCGCCCTTGCGAGGTCATCCGTGAAGCCGGACGGGTACTGAAACGGGGAGCACCGTTGATCGTGACCTTTTCGCAGCGTTGCGTCCCGACACCTGCCATCGGGTGTTGGTGCCTTCTCGATGATGCGGGTCATCTCTGCCTGATTGCGCAGCATTTCGTGCAGGCGGGTAATTGGACCGACATCCGATGCCTCGACCGGACGCCGCCTGGCGGCGGAGACCCGCTTTACGCAGTGATCGGGCGCAGTCTTGGCCCGATGGCGGCGGCCGATGATTAGGTGTCGTAAGCGACCATCGAAGTAAATGGCACGTCGATGCGTCTGCGACCGTTCAAGAAGCTCAGCTCGATGATGCATGCTGCGGCGCTGACGATCCCGCCGCGCTGTCGTACGAGGTTGATGGCAGCCTGCATTGTTCCTCCGGTCGCCAGCAAATCGTCGAGCACGACGACGCGCTGACCGGCGGTGATCGCATCCTCTTGGATTTCGATCGTGTCGGTTCCGTACTCGAGATCATAGGTGAAACGCACAGTCGGGCCCGGCAGCTTGCCTTTCTTGCGGACCATTGCGAAACCTCGGCCAAGCTCATAGGCCAGTGGCGCAGCAACGAGAAAGCCCCGAGATTCGATGCCGACCAGAAGATCGGGCTGGTGCGGCCGAAGCGCGGCCGCCAGGCACTGGACTGTCGTCTGCCAAGCGTCAGGATGGGCGAGCAGCGTTGAAATATCGTAGAAGAGGATGCCCGGCGTGGGGAAATCAGGTATCGATCGGATATGCTGCTTGAGGTCCATTGCCTTTGTCCTCGACGATTGGGAAGTTGCGAGCGAAGGGTTCTTTTGCCGCGGCATAACCATTTTTCCTGTGGTTGAAAAGGGCCCACCAGGCGGCAGATAAACTCACTCCCGCCCCTTGAATTCGATGGCGTCCGTCGCCGCTACTCTCGTTGAAGTCAAGCCCGGATCGTTTGTCTTTGCCGCCGCTGGTGAATGGTTGGTAACGACAGCCGCGGAACTCGATCGGCGGCTGCGTGCCTTGCAGATGCCCTGCGAGAAGCGAGTTACCCTCGATCTAGCAGGGATCGAACGCCTCGACAGCGCCGGCGCCTGGCTGCTTCTGCGAACCGAACATGACTTGGCGGTGCGCGGCAATGCTGTCGAGATCCGCAACTTGCGTTCAAATTTCGCACCGCTGCTCGAGCAAGTGCGTGCCGGAGGGATGGTGGTACCCGCTCGCCACCCGCGGCCGGCGCACCATACGATCGTCGGGTTTCTTGCGAGGATCGGGGAAATCACGCTCGGGCTCATCGCTCGCGCCTACAGCATTCTGGCCTTCTTCGGCGCCGTGTGCGAAAGCGCGGGGGCCCTGCTGCTCCGGCCGCGCCGGATCAGGATCACCGCGCTGGTCGCGCAGATGGAGCAGACGGGGGTCAATGCGGTGCCGATCGTCGGCCTGCTGTCGTTTCTGATCGGGGTCGTCATCGCCTATCAGGGCGCCGATCAGCTGCGCCGCTTCGGCGCCGAGATCTATACGGTCAATTTATTGGGGGTCGGCATCCTGCGCGAGCTCGGGGTGCTGATGGCGGCGATCATCATTGCGGGCCGTTCAGGGAGCGCCTTTACCGCCCAGATCGGCACGATGCAGGTCAACGAAGAAATCGATGCGCTGCGCACGATCGGCCTCGATCCCCTCGAGGTGCTGGTGCTGCCGCGGGTCTTCGGGCTCGTGCTGACGCTGCCCATGCTCGCCCTTTGGGCCGACTTGGTCGGGCTTTTCGGCGGATGTCTGATGTCGTGGGCTTCGCTCGGCATCGCTCCGCCGCAATTTCTGCAGCAACTGCAGGCGTCGCTCTACCCGTGGACCTTCTGGATCGGCTTGATCAAAGCCCCCGCCTTCGCCTTCATTATCGCGCTGATCGGCTGTTACGAGGGCTTTCAGGTGGCGCGCAGCGCCGAGAGTGTCGGCCGTCTCACGACCCTTTCGGTTGTCGAGTCGATCTTTCTGGTCATCGTGGCCGATGCCGGGTTTTCGATCTTCTTTTCCATCCTGCAGATTTGATGATGCCGAACAACTCCGCAGAACCCATCATTCGTGTGCGGGGCCTCGTTAATCGGTTTGGCGCCGAGACGGTTCACGACGGTGTCGATCTCGATGTGCAGCGCGGCGAAATTATTGGGGTCGTCGGCGGCTCGGGGTCCGGAAAATCGGTTCTGTTGCGCACGATCGTCGGGCTCAACCGGCCGGTGGAAGGCAAGGTCGAAGTGTTTGGGCGCGACGTTCTGCGGATGACCGAACGTCAGCGGCGACAGCTCGAAAACCGTTGGGGCGTCCTGTTTCAGGACGGCGCGCTGTTCAGCTCGCTGACCGTCGCGCAAAACATCGAGGTGCCGATCAAGGAATACTACGACATGCCGCTGCGCTTGATGGACGAGATCTCGGCGGTCAAGGTCAATATGGTCGGGCTGCCTGAGGATGCGGGGGCGAAATATCCCTTCCAGCTCTCGGGAGGCATGCGCAAACGGGCCGGCTTGGCGCGCGCCCTGGCGCTCGATCCGGAAATCGTGTTTCTCGACGAACCTACCTCGGGGCTCGATCCGATAGCCGCCGGCGCCTTCGACGAGTTGATCCGGGACCTGAAAGCCAGCCTTGGTCTCACCGTATTTCTGGTAACCCATGATCTCGACAGCCTATTCGCCACGTGTGATCGCGTTGCCGTTCTGGTGGATAAGAAGGTTCGCGTCGGCACACTGGACCAACTCCTCACGGACAACCATCCTTGGATACAGTCATATTTTCACGGCCCCCGCGGCCGGGCAGCGCAACACTCGGAAGCCGGCGTTTTTGCAAGTCGGAAAACAAGAAGCGCTACAGCGATGTAAGTCGGCTGATCCAATCGGAGCAAATAGATGGAAACGAGAGCTCATTATGTCGCCGTTGGCGCGTTTGTCCTTGCAATTATCGTACTTGGCTTTGTAGCGGTCGTGTCGCTTGGACGCGTTGAATTCGCGCAAAACCTGAAGCGCTATTACATATTCTTTAAAGGATCGGTGACTGGGCTCGGTAATGGCTCGCTAGTCCAATACAATGGCATCACTGTCGGCCGCGTCGTCGATGTCCGAATCGATCCGGACGATCTTGAAAAGATCCAGGTCACGGTCGAGATCGACACTAATCTCGTCAAGATAAAGACCGATGCGCGGGCGTTCGTCGACACCGCTCTTCTGAGCGGCGTCGCCACCATCCAGATTCGCGGCGGCACCCGCGAGGCGGCCGATCTCGTGCCCGAACCCGGCCATCGCTATCCGGTTATCGCCGCCGGGAGTTCGGTCTTTCAGCGGGTGACCGAAGCGGGGCCCCAGCTGCTGGACCGTTTGATGGTCGCTGTTGACAACCTCGACGAGCTGTTGAGCGAGAGAAACCGCAAGGCGATTTCCGACAGCCTCCAGAATGTTCGTGAGGTCACCGACGCCTTTGTCGCGCCGAGCAAAGAGGTAGGCGAGCTGGTCACCAATGCGAACAGAACCGTCCTCGAGATGACGACGCTGCTTGACCATATCGATCAGAGCTATTCCAGCAAGGGCGGGTTGAAAGACGAGGCTTCACAAGCGCTCAATGATTTCGATAAGCTCGCAAAGAGCCTCATCGATACGAACCGGCAGCTGCAGCAGGCACTGCAGGAAAACCGCCCGGGGCTCCGTGAGTTCACGCAGGGCACGTTAAATCAGGTCAGCAATCTCGTGAGCGACATGCAGCGCTTCATCGCTGGGTTGAGCCGATTCGTATCCTCCGTCGAGCGCGATCCGGCGCGGATGCTGTTCGGGGAGCGACGGGAGGGATACCGGCCGCAATGAGGTGGCCGGCAGGTCGTCTATCGCGCCGATTTTTCCCGAGCGTGGTCCTCCTCGTTCTGGCAGGCTGCTCCAGTCTGTTCGGCGGAAGCGCCCCCGCCCATCTCTATCGGATCACCCCCAAAAGCACCTACCCGCCGAATCTGCCGCACCGCTCGGTGCAGCTCCTCATTGATCTGCCGCTGGCGCCAGCGGGGCTTGACACCTCGCGGATCGCATTGACCCGCTCCGCGATTTCGATCGACTATTTCGCCGATTCCGAATGGACGGATCGCGTACCGCTGTTCGTGCAGACCGCGCTTCTCGAATCGTTCGAGAACAGCAGGGCGATCAACGCGATCGATCGAGAATCGGCCAGCCTGCGCGCAGACTTCATCCTCAACCCCGAAATCCGCCATTTCGAAGCGGTGTACGATTCGCCGAATGGGGCGCCCGAAGCATGGGTGTCGATCAACCTTCGCCTCATCAATCCAGTCGGCCGCGACGTTGTCGCACAAGCTTCGTTCGAGCACCGCCAGCGCGCTTCCGCTAACGAAATGCCGGCGATCATTTGGGCCTTCGATGAGGCGCTCGGCGAGGTGATGCAAAAGATCGTCGTTTGGACGGTCAGCAATCCCGCTTTGTCGGTTAGGCGGCGTTAGCTATCTTGAACTCGTTTTGTTCCTGTGAGGTGGTTTCTTGACGCGGTGGCGTGAAGACGGGGCCTTGCGCGTGAGCCGCGACGAAATCGAACGCATGGCCGCAGCCGCTATGGCGATTCGCGACTGCCGGCGGGAACTCGCGGTACGCAATGGCAATCTGCTGGGTGAGCTGATTGCAGGGTCGGCGCCTATTTCCGAATGGCGGCATTACCCCGAAGGAGAGGTATACGATCCTAACAGCCATTCGCAGTATTTTTTTCACGCGCATCCCGAGAGAGGCTCGCCACCCGCGACGGAGCAGGGCCATTTCCATACCTTTTTGCGTGCCGAGGGCATACCAGCCGGGGTAACACCGCTCCTCCTTCCCGAGCTGGCGGTCGCAAATGCTCCGACGGTGCCGCCCCAAGCAGCACCGCTCAAGCGCGGGGCACGGGACGAAGTGAGCCATCTGATCGCGATTGCCATCGATTTTCGCGGTGAACCCGTTCGACTGTTCACGACCAACCGGTGGGTCACAGGGGAAACCTGGTACAGGGCCGATGACGTTGTCCGGATGTTGGACCGCTTCGCGATCACGGAGCCGGGGCCTTCCCGGCTGCTGAACCGCTGGATCAGCGCCGTGGTCCAGCTCTATCGCCCGCAAATTGCAGCGCTGTTGCGGGCTCGCGACCAGACCGTGATGAGCTGGCGTCGGCGCCGCCGGACACAGGTTTTCGAAGACCCTCGGCTTGAGATTACGTCCAGCCACGATATAGATCTCGACACCCAGCTCGCTTTCTTGGATCAACTCCGTTTCGGCCCCTCCGAAGACGCCCTCGGTCGCGCCGTCGCCCTCCCATCAATGGCCGAAGGCTGGGATGAAGGAGTCTCGGGCTGAGGTTTCTGCAGTCGCGGTCACCGGGCCTCGGGTGTTACCGATGGCTGGCGTGGCGGGAGAACGTTGGTCCTCAGACATTCATTGAGCTTGGCGTCGCGTTTGGCGTTCGACTCGGCGTTATACTCGGGATAGGCGGTCTGAGCCTGCTTGGCGCAGGCGTCCATGATCTTCCAATTCGTCAAGACCGATTGCCCAGGCTGCGTCGCCTGCACAGCAGCGGCGGACACGGCGAGCGCCCCCAACAGCGATAAAGCGAACAACTTCATCGGACCCTCCTTGCGCTCTGCTTCAGCAAATGAGTGCAGCTCCTCATTCCGAAATCACACCCGCCTTCGGCTGAGGGCGCTGTTGCGCATAATAGAATTCTGGGGCTCCATAGACAGCGGGTCCGATCGGAGGAATCACGATGCTCAAAATTTGGGGGCGAGCCACCTCGTCGAATGTGCAAAAGGTGCTCTGGTGCTGCGCCGAACTCGGGATCGAGTACGAGCGCGTCGACCTCGGAGGGCCGTTCGGAGGCAACCAAGACCCCGAATACCTCGCAATGAATCCGAACGGCTTAGTGCCTACAGTCAAGGACGGTGATCTCGTATTGTGGGAATCGAACACGATCTGCCGCTATCTCTGCACCGTCCGCAACGGCGAGAGGCTGTACCCGAAGAGTCCCGGAGCGCGGACGCATGTCGAACGCTGGATGGATTGGCAACTCTCCAGCATCGGACCGCCGATGGGCGCATTGCTGTTTGGCCTGATCCGCACTCGGCCTGAGCAGCGCGATCAGGCCGCCATTGAATCCGCCCGGCGCCGGGCGCTCGCCGCGTGGACGATAGCTGATGAAGCCCTCGAAAACGGTCCATACCTGGCAGGCGAGGACTTGACCCTTGCCGAGATTACGCTGGGAACCTTGGTCTATCGCTGGCACGCATTCTCGATCGAGCGGCCGTTGCTAAAAAACCTCAGGGCCTGGTACGAGCGCATGCGGGAACGTCCTGCTTTTCAGAAGCATATCGAAATTCCGATCACGTAATAGTGAGCCTATCTCAGCTGCGTTGCTTTGCCGTCGCCGGAATATAGTCTTCTCGGACTGGAGTTGGGTGCTCCATGCGCCACGGTCACAGGGAGGACGAATGAGATCATTTCCGAAACGCCCCGTACTCGCAGCGGCACTGGCGTTATCCTTGATCGGCATCGGCGGGGCAGCGGTAGCGCAGGACAAAGACAAGGTCATTGCCGAACGACAAAATCTGATGAAGGAGCAAGGTCGACAATGGGTCGTCGTCAGGAACTATGTAGAGGGTAAAGCTGACCAGGCAGCAGCGTTATCTGCCGTCGAGTCGTTGACCAAATCCATCCCGACGGTGCCGAATTATTTTCCGCCGGGAACGGAGGGGCCGAGTCCCGACGGCAAATGGGCGGCGAAACCCGAGATTTGGAGCGAACACGACAAATTCCTGGCGGCCGTTAAGAAGGTCGGTGATCAGGTTGCCGTGCTTGACGCGGCGCTTCGTGGCAGCGACAAAGCCAAGGTCGAGGCAGCATTCAAGGATCTCAACATCTGCAGCGCGTGTCACGAGACGTTCCGCGCAAAATTGCAGTAAGGGTTTTCGCCGCTGCCGCCATGCTGCTGACGGCGCCTGCTGGCGCCGCCGATCCGGACTTGGTCGCCCGCGGCGCCTATCTCGCCGCCGCCGCCGATTGTGCCGACTGCCACACTGATCGCGTGCATGGCGGCCCGCCCTATGCCGGCGGCCGGGCACTCGCGACGCCGTTCGGCACATTTTACAGCCCCAACATCACGCCCGATCCGGAAACCGGGATCGGCCGCTGGAGCGAGGCTCAATTCCTGCGGGCATTGCGCGAAGGCGTAAGGCCTGATGGTTCAAACTATTTCCCGGTATTTCCCTATCCGAGCTTTACCAAAATCACCGATGACGACGTGCGG
>Ga0126379_10001440_pt1 | contig 14498 bp, 11 predicted proteins | sample PanSoiMetPlot_24_FD_92640 | JGI IMG/M metagenome (GOLD analysis project Ga0126379, IMG submission 92640) | Tropical forest soil microbial communities from Panama - MetaG Plot_24 | ecosystem: Environmental > Terrestrial > Soil > Tropical forest > Bulk soil | place: Panama | collected 2016-02-17 | reverse complement strand
GTGCTGGTATTGAGCGTCGGAAGCCAAAGTTTGCCCATAATGATCTCACGGTCGCTCGTAGCGACGATACCCTCATGTATAAAAGCTCGTTCCGTGGGGAGGCACTGGCGGCGGCACTACCGGTTCGGGTACGCTCACGTCCATGTTGACCCAAGATGGCCAATTCGTCCTGATGGACATACGCCTGCAGAACAGCACTGCTTCGCAAAAAGCGCATTATTCAACATCGTGGTCAAGCGTCCGATCTGCGGCCGCGGGGATTGAGGCGCCAAATTTCGTATTTTTAGACAATCTATGAGCGTTTATTGAAACGCGTCGGCGCCTTTCAGGACACGCGCCACCCGCAAATTACAATGGAAACGCTTTTGTTAAATTGCAGCGTGAAGGAGAAGCTTGCAGCAAGCACGACATGTTGGTTCAAAACTCCTGCTTCCGAAGCTCATCTCTGATGGAGACGTCGCCACGCTCCAGGACTGGTTCCTGAAAGCTTGGTGAACACACGCGTGAAATGGCTCTGATCAGCAAATCCGCAGTCCAGAGCTACTTCCGAGAGTGATAATTGCCGATTTCGCAAAAGCTGCTTGGCTTTTTCGATGCGCCGACGCAAAAGCCACTGATGTGGGGAAATGCCCACCGTATCCCGAAATGCGCGTGAAAAATGGCTGGCGGATAAACAGCATTCCCTCGCCAGCTCGGTCAACGAGATCTCTCCGACCAGGTTCGCTTCGATGATTTCTTTCGCGCGACGTTGCTGCCATGGTGCGAGACCACCGCGCATCAGGCCGGTCACGGCCTCCAGGCCGCCATAGGTTTGCGCCACGTGGAATCCGACCGCCGACATGATGTGGTCAACAAACATGTGGTTGGCCTGTTCGGGCTGGTCCAATGCCGGGAAGAGGGCTGATGCCAGTGCCCGCATAGTCGGATCGTCGACTCCGTGTCCTGGCTCGTAATGAAGATCTCCGATATGAGGTGCGTCGACGTCATCGGCGATGGCATTCAAAAATTTGCGCGGCAAGTAGAAATGCACTGAATGGAATGGCTTATCCATAAGAAACACAGGGCTTCGCTTCAAATCGTGGACTGCTGTGCAACCAGCTCTGAGCGAAAAAACTGGAGTTTGGCGACCATCTTCCCAATACTTGTGATCGGGAAAATCACGAAGCTGAAGTGTGATGAGGAATGCATCCTCGCGCGGGATCGGCTCTGACAAGGCATACGTCGGATGGTCTGAGCGCGTTTCCGTATAGCCGACTACGCCCTTGCGCAAGGTGTGTGACACAAGTGCGCGAGAGCTTTCGCTATGAAGGCAGTCTGACAGCCGCTGACCATAGGCGCCACTTTCCGACATCCGACCGCTCCGAAGTGCGAAGAGTCCGTCACGCAAAGTACGCGGTTGCCTTGATATTATTTTACAACATCAGCTTGTAATTGTCTTTGCCGTTCTTGCTTTACTTTTTTGCCGATCTTGCGGAATGAGGGCAAGCCGCGATCGCCTGTTTGTCTGCGCTGGCGGCGATATTCGCCAAGCGGTAATCCAACGGTCCGGCTGAAGACCTTGGTAAAGCTTTCCTGCGACGAAAAATTGCAGATCAAGGCAATTCCTGCAAGCGTCAGGTCTCGTTTGACGAGCAATTCTTTTGCTTTTTCGAGACGGCGAGCGCGCACGAAGTGATGAGGAGTCTGTCCCGTGGCGCGGCGGAAGGCTCTGGAGAAATGGAACTTACTCACGAGCGCAACAGAGGCGAGGTCGTCAACGCTGATGTCAGTCTCGAGATTGGCCTCCACGAATTCCAAAACCCGCTGCAGCCGCTGTTCACCGAGCGCACGGGACGACCGCGAGCGGGCAGCGCTAGTAAACGCAAGGTTCGAGTTTTCATGAATCAATTGCGCGGTCCGGGCGGGCGGGACATTCTTCACTGCCGATGGTGTCAACGTGGCGCGCGACACCGGTGCAACAAAGCAGTAGCCCCGGCCCGAACCATTAGTTACGCATCGGATGGCCGACCGCCCTTCGCCGAGCGCCTTTCGCAAGGCGGCAAGATGAAAACGGAAGCTGGCTTCCTTCACGGTGAGGTTCCGCCAGGCTATTGCGACCAGATCCTCCTTGCTCACGACCTCGGTAGCGTGCTCGACGAGAACGAGCAGAATGTCGAGGGCGCGCCTGCCCAGATGAACAGGAACGCGCCTCTCAAGCAGCCGCTTTGCCACGAACAGACGGAAAGAGCCAAAAGCAATCACGTCCTCGGAGCCGTGCTCCTCTGCGTTCAGCATGGTGCGCTTCTCAGTTCGCAGCCGGGAGGTGCGAGTTCTCGGCGGTCGCAGGCGTCCGAGAGGTATCTGCGTCAACACCGGCATGTCCTTTTCATTGTCACTAAAGATCGTACAATGTCGTCGCCGAAGCGATCCCCCGAATGGGGGATTAAGATGATCCTCGAATGGGGGATTAGGCGGCGTTTCGAGGGGACGTGCTGCTGATGGCGCCGCATTCAATATCCACCGCATCCACCGCAAGCCGGCCAGCGCCTCCTGAGAGCCTGGTGCCCGCCCGGAAACAGCACCAATTCCTTGGCACTAAAGTAGTCTCGCCACAGAGCCAGGGGTTAATCGAGCGTCCGCGGCTCGTGGACATGATTTCTCAGTTTTCGGGGAAGCGATTGGCCGTAATCAAGGCGCCGCCGGGGTTCGGCAAGACCTCTCTCGCCGCCGCTTGGTCCGAGCAACTTCGGCGTGGTGGAAATTCGGTCGCGTGGCTGACCATCGATTCGGATGACGATGAGCCTGCGCGATTTCTCTTCTATGTGGCTCAGGCTCTACAGCACGCGCACGACGGGGTTGGCGTAAGTGCAATTGATTTGATCAACGAGACGTTCCTGATCAGCCCACAGGCAATCGTATCGCTTTTGATCAATGAGTTAGCGGATGTCGACGAAGAGGTGTACTTGTTTTTGGAGGATTACCATTGGATCAGCCATCCAGAAATTCATGGTGCTGTAGTGTTTTTCCTGAAGCATGCCCCGTCTCATTGTCATGTGGCGGTCGCGACGCGAGCAGAGCCGCCCCTTCCGCTTGCGTCGCTGCGTGCTCAGAACCAACTGGTAGAAATCGATGCCCCGGCTTTACGATTTGATCTGCATGAGACGGCCGACTTTTTTGAGCACGAGAGGCCTGGCATGTTGGCTTTGCCAGAAGTGAAGCTGTTGCATGCCAAGACAGAGGGCTGGCCGGCCGCTCTGCGAATTGTTGCTTCCACTACCTCCCAGCCCGCGCAAGATTTTAGAAGGTACGTAAGCACCCTTTCGGGCACACAGCGTCCAATCGGCGCTTATCTCGCTGAGATGTTCGACGGCCTTCCCCGCGATTTGGTTCTTTTCATGTTGCGTACAGCTCTGCTCGATCGTCTCTCTGCTCCGTTGTGCGAAGCTGTGACCGGGATAAGCTCCAGTCAGGAAATGCTCGAAACAATCGAGAGACGCCAGTTGCTGCTGACACCGCTCGACCAGGACGGCCGGTGGTATCGTTACCATATGCTAGTCCTCGAGTACCTGAACCACAGACTGGAATCCGAGCTTGGCAATGAAGTGCCGGTACTCCATCGGCGTGCATCTCTTTGGTATGCCTCGCAAGAGTTATGGACGGACGCAGTCCAGCATGCGATCGCTGCGGGCGATCCGGAACGGGCCCTGAGCTGGATCAAAAATTGCGCCATGACCTTGGTCAAGAAAGGGGATCTCTTCACCTTGCTCGGATGGCAACGCCTATTTCCGTCTGAGATGATGCGAAGCCAGCCGGAGGTCGGGCTTGCGATAGCTTGGGGATTAGCCCTCGCAATGCGTTTTCAAGAATCGCTTGAGTTGCTGCATGAACTGGAGCTCGACGTCGACGCCAAGCGTCTGCCCGACAGTAATGTCCTTTCCTGTGAATGCCAAGCCATACGCTCGGTCGCGATCGCACTCAAAGATGACACCCGGACTGCATTGCGCCTCGCAGGCGATTGCCTGACGCGGTCAAACGACCCTTGGACTGCCAACGTTGCCAGCAACGTTGTTCGGTACGGCCACTTAAAGGCGGGTGATCTGACAAAATTTTATACGACACCCTGGATTCCCTACTCGCTTGACGACGACAGGAGAAATGTCTTCGCGTCCGTCTATCGCCGTTGCCTGCAAGGAATGGCGGAGGTCCAGCAGGTGCGATTTGATGCAGCAGATCGATACTACCTTGAAGGACTGAGACTGGCTGAACAGCACGTCGGGCCAAACTCGGTTGCAGCAGCATTGCCAGCAAGTCTGATGGCACGAATCCGGTACGAGCAGAACAGGCTTGAGGAAGCCGAAGCATTGCTGATCGACCGCATGCCCTTGATTTGCGCCGGCACCATGCTGGAGTGCGTATTAAACGCCTACTTTGTATTGGCGAAGATCGCGGCGCATCGAACGAACAATGAGCGGGCTCATGCGCTGCTGGAACAAGCAGAAAATCAGGGCAACACACGAGGTTGGGGCCGCCTGAGCGCTGCCGCGGTCCTGGAGCGGGCGCGCCTCTATCTCAACGAAGGCCGAATTAGTGAAGGTACCGCATGCCTCAATCGGCTGGAGCGATTTGCGGGAGAGTATCCCGTGTGGACATATTGCGCCTGGTCGGACATTCATCGATACGCCGCCCTCGCGCGCGCGTACCTTGCATCCACGGAAGGACGTTACGGGGATGCCACTTCGATTCTGAAAGACCTACAGAGTGAGGCGGCATCCGCACATAATCATTATTTCGCGCTGCGTGTGACTTTACTTCTTTCGACGGTGAGGCTCATGGCGAACCAAGTTACCGAAGCATTGGACGCTTTCCATGGCGTGCTCAATGTGTCAGCACCAGCTGGCATTTATCATACCATTTTGGATGAGGGCGCGGACGTTGGATCTCTGCTCACCGCCTTTCGCGAGAATGCCGAACGCAAAGGATGTTCCCACGAACTCACGCCTTACGTTGACAACCTGATCGCAGGTTGGCGATCGCGTTACCAACTTGAAGTTCAACAGAGACCGCGATCGTTGATCGTGGAGTCCTTAAGTGCGCGCGAAGGCGACATCCTCAAATTAATTGCGCAAGGGCTATCTAACAAACAAATTGCTCGGTCTCTTGCCATCACACCGGAAACAGTCAAATCACATGTGAAGCACATTTTTACAAAGCTGGGCGTGGAAAAGCGGGCCCAGGCCGTGTCGCGCGCGCAAAGTCTCGGCCTCGGTGGCATTCATTAAATGCAGCAAGAAAAAAAGTACTGCCTGCGAGACAAGCCGCTTGCATTTCGCTGCACGGCCGGCAACAGGGTCAACGGCGGCGAGTTCGAGCGTCCGAACCATGGCCGCTCGCCAGCCGTTTTCCTTGTGGTGAGGCCGGCATCGGCAAGACGCGCCTTGCGCTCGCGGCCAGGACTCCATAGAAGCTCGCAACCCGGCCGCGGCCTGAGCGGTAAGCGTGAAGCGACTGAGAACAGCCAGGCGACGACGAGCCGCCCGCGTCGATCCAACGATCACCACAGGAGAACAACACATGCCCATCGCCAAGCCCGCCGCCGGAAAAACGTTGCTGACGCCAATAGATCACACACTGATCCTGATCGATTTCCAGTCGCAAATGGCGTTTGCGACCAAATCGATCGATCCCGTCATGCTGCGCAACAACGCCGCCCTCGTGGCCAATGCGGCGAAGATATTCAATGTGTCGACCATTCCTACGACGGTCGCCGAGAAGACCTTCTCGGGTCCCATGTTCGACGAGATCAAAGCCGCCTTCCCGAACGCAAAGTACCTCGACCGGACCACCATGAACACGTGGGAGGACAACGCGGTGATCGAGGAGGTCAACCGAATCGGAAAGGGACGGATCGTCCTCGCCGGACTGTGGACATCGGTGTGTATCGTCGGACCAGCTCTGTCGGCCCTCGATCAGGGATTTGAGGTGTACGTGATCGCCGACGCGTGCGGTGATGTATCCGAAGAGGCGCACGAGCGGGCGATCGAACGCATGGTGCAGGCAGGTGCGCGACCGATGACCTCCGTCCAATACCTGCTCGAGCTCCAGCGCGACTGGGCTCGCGCCGAAACCTATGACGCGACAACGGGTCTGGCTAAGACCTTCGGCGGTGCTTACGGGCTCGGCCTCATCTACGCCAAGACCATATTGGGTGCGCATGCCAGCGAAGCTGGCATTGCCGCGTAATGCACACCAAACGAGACCGTCTCAAATCGGAGCGAGAGGAGGCGCGGTGATGCGAATGTATGTTGTCGCCTTGGCCACGGGCGTGCTCATTGGCATTATCCACGCCCTCCTCGATTTCCGCTCCCCGGCGCCGCCGTTCGTTGCCCTGGTCGGCTTGCTCGGCGTCCTGATGGGCGAGCAGGTGTTCCCCATGGCGAAGCGGTTGCTCGCCGGGGAGCCGATCAGCGTCGGTTGGCTTAAGACCGAGTACGTGCCGCACGTATTTGGAGAGCTGCCGACGAAGTCGACGGCCGCGGTCGCAGACCGCGAGGTGCGCACATGAACGCCGACCTCCTTCTTCGCAACGGACGCTTCACGACGCTCGACCGGTCGAACCCGGTGGCGACGGCGGTTGCGATCACGAATGGCGTCTTCACTGCCGTCGGGCGCGACGAAGAAGTGATGCCGATGGCCGGCCCCTCGACGCAGATCATCGACCTGAAAAATCGACAGGCACTCCCGGGCCTAATCGACAACCATCTGCATATCATCCGCGGCGGGCTCAACTTCAACATGGAGCTGCGCTGGGACGGCGTGCGCAACCTCGCCGACGCCATGGCGATGCTCAAGCGACAGGTGGCGATCACCCCGCCCCCGCAATGGGTGCGCGTGGTCGGCGGGTTTACCGCGCATCAATTCGATGAGAAGCGCCTGCCGACGATCGACGAGATCAATGCGATCGCGCCCGATACGCCGGTGTTCATTCTGCATCTCTACGATCGGGCCATATTGAATGGTGCCGCGCTGCGGGCGGTCGGCTACACGAAGGACACGCCTGACCCACCGGGCGGTGAAATCGTACGCGATGCCAATAGCAATCCCACGGGTCTACTGATCGCCAAGCCCAACGCCGGAATCCTTTACGCTACGTTGGCCAAGGGCCCGAAGCTGCCCGTCGAATATCAGCTCAACTCGACCCGCCACTTCATGCGTGAGCTCAATCGGCTCGGAGTCACGGGCGCAATCGATGCCGGTGGCGGCTTTCAGAACTATCCGGAGGATTACGAAGTCATCCAAAAGCTGAGTGAAGCAGGCCAACTCACCGTCCGCCTCGCGTACAACCTCTTCACCCAGAAACCGAAAGGCGAGAAGGCGGATTTCCTGAACTGGACGAAAACCTCGAAATACAGGCAGGGCGACGACTACTTCCGGAATAATGGCGCGGGCGAAATGCTGATCTTCTCGGCGGCCGACTTCGAGGATTTCCGTCAACCACGCCCCGACATGCCGCCGGAAATGGAAGGCGAACTCGAAGACGTCGTGCGTATCCTGGCCGAGAACCGTTGGCCTTGGCGGCTTCATGCGACCTATGACGAGACGATTTCGCGTGCACTCGACGTGTTCGAGCGCGTCAATCGGGACATTCCTTTCGCCGGCCTAAACTGGTTCTTCGACCACGCGGAGACGATCTCCGAGCGTTCGATCGACCGCGTTGCGGCGCTCGGCGGCGGCGTCGCAATCCAGCATCGCATGGCCTACCAGGGCGAGTACTTCGTGGAGCGCTATGGCGAGAAGGCAGCGGAAGGAACACCGCCTGTCGCCAAGATCCTGCGCAGCGGCGTCAAGGTCTCGGCCGGGACCGATGCGACCCGCGTCGCCTCCTACAATCCATGGGTTTCGCTCACCTGGCTCGTTACCGGCAGAACCGTTTCGGGAACGCGACTCTACCCGCAGCGCGACTGCCTCGATCGCGAGACGGCGCTGCGCTTGTGGACCGAAAACGTAACGTGGTTCTCCAACGAGGAAGGCAAGAAAGGGCGCATTCAGGTCGGCCAGTTCGCGGATCTGATCGTTCCTGACCGAGACTATTTTTCCTGCCCGGAAGATGAGATTGCCGGCACGGCATCGGACCTCACCATCGTCGGCGGGAAAGTGGTTTACAGCGCCGGCGACTTTGCTAGCTTGGACGAAACAGCGTTGCCGCCGGCGATGCCGGAGTGGTCGCCGGTGCGGAGCTTCGGCGGCTATGCGGGCTGGGGCAACACCGCCGGGGAGCAGGCCGCGCTTCACCGCAAGCTGGCAATGAGCTGCGGCTGCGCGAATACCTGCAGCGTCCACGGCCACGATCACGCGAGAGCCTGGTCGAGCAAGCTGCCGGTCGACGATTTGAGATCATTTTGGGGCGCGCTGGGTTGCGCCTGCTGGGCGGTGTGACGTTAAAGGTAAAGCCAAATCCATCAACATCGTTCGCAAATGCGACCTTATCCGCCAATGCAGGGACGAGAAGGACCTTGAAGTTGCCGCCAAGCCATACTGGCTTATATCCGTGTGGGCGGGCCATTGGAGGACTTGCATGAGGACGAACAGCGAGCATTTGACCGCAGATCTAGTGGCCGGAAACGGGCTACTTCACCGGCGTGCCCTGCTCGGTCGCGGATTGGCATTCGCCGGAGCGGTCGGAACGGGGGCTGGATTCGCTACCGGCGCTGCCGCCGAGCCGCTCCGGGAGCCGGATTGGAGTCTTGTGCCGGGCGATGCCATGCCACCCTATCAGGTGCCTTCGGCATTTGAGAAGAGCGTGGTGCGCCTGATCGACAATCCGAACAGCCAGCCCGTGATTTCGCATGCCCGTACGCCCCATCATTTGCTCAACGGGATCATTACGCCGAATGGGCTGCACTTCAACGTGAACCATGGTGGAGTCCCCGCGGTCGATCCGTCGCAGCACAAGCTGCTGATCCACGGACTGGTGACGCGGCCGCTCGTCTTCACCGTCGATGCCCTGCTGCGATATCCGATGGTGTCCCGCATCAACTTTCTCGAGTGCGGCGGCAACAGCGCGTCTCTGTTCTCGAACGAGCCCGTGCAGGCGACCGTGCAGCAGATTCACGGATTCGTCTCGTGCTCGGACTGGGCCGGCGTCCCGCTCGCGGTGCTCCTCGAGGAAGCGGGCGTTGATCCGAAAGCGACGTGGTTCGTCGCCGAGGGCGCCGACGCGCCGCATCTCACCCGCAGCGTGCCGCTGAGCAAGGCATTCGATGACGCCATCGTTGCGCTCTACCAGAACGGGGAGCGGCTGATGCCCGGCAATGGCTATCCCATGCGATTGTTCCTGCCCGGCTGGGAAGGTAACATGAATACGAAATACCTGAGGCGCATCAGGTTGACCGACGCGCCGGCGATGACCTACCACGAGGCGCACACCTACACCGACCCGCTGCCCAACGGGAAATCGTTTCAGTTCTATTTCATCCAGGAGGTGAAATCGTTCATCTCCAGCCCGTCGCCCGCCATGGGCCCCAAGGCCCCCGGCTATGTGGAAATATCAGGAGTGGCCTATTCCGGGACGGGACGCATAGCCAAAGTCATGGTTTCGGCCGACGGGGGCGCGAGTTGGGGTGAGGCCGCGCTGCAGGAACCGGCCCTCCCAAAGGCCTTCACGCGCTTCCGCATGCCATGGCGATGGAACGGCGGGCCGGCGGTATTGCAGAGCCGTGCATGGGACGAAGCCGGCAACGTCCAGCCTACACGTGCCGAATTCATTGCGCTGCGCGGGCAAACCAAGTCTCCCGCGACTTGGCCGCAATTTCCGAGCCACCACTTCAACGCTGTTGCGAGCTGGGCTGTCGATTCCAAAGGTGAGGTAAGAAATGTTTACGCGTGAGCTTGACACTGGCGTCATCACCCTCGCGGCCGTTTTGCTGGCGGCGGCCCCCGCCGGCGCAGACGGCCCTAACCTCGGACAGCCGATCTCGCAGGCGGATCTTGCGCCTTGGGACCTGACCGTCATGCCGGACGGAACCGGGCTGCCGCCGGGCGGCGGCACGCCAGCGCAAGGCAAGACATTGTTCGCCGACAATTGTGCTCTTTGCCATGGTGATGACGGCAAGGGAGGGATCGTCGAGCCGGTCGTGGTGAACAATCCGCCGCCGTTGAACGGGCCGGGGTCTGTAAAGTCGATCGGGAATTTTTGGCCGGCGGCGACGACGCTCTTCGATTTCATCCGGCGTGCCATGCCGTTCACGGAGCCGCGCTCTCTTACTGACGATCAGGTCTACGCGCTGACCGCCTATTTGCTATATATGAACAAGGTGATCAGCGAAGCCGACGCTATTGACGCAACGTCGCTTCCTCGGGTGAAAATGCCAAATCGCGACAACTTCTTTCCGGAATTCCCCAAGCTGACGCCGCAGCGTCCGTAAATCATGGCGGAGATCAACGCCAAGGCTGCGAAAGGTGCCATCGTTCCGCCATCGGATGAGGCATCATCCTTGGCGCCATTCCGTGAGCGCGCTTTCGCGGTGCTCTGGACGGCAACCGTTGTTTCCAACATCGGCACATGGATGCAGAGCGCGGCGGCCGGTTGGCTGATGACTAGCCTTGATCCTGCGCCTTTCTCCGTGTCGCTGGTTCAGGTCGCTGCATCGCTTCCCATGTTCCTGTTCGCGCTTCCGGCTGGCGCGCTCGCCGACGTCGTCGATCGACGGAGGCTTCTCATCGTCATCCAGGTCACGGTCATCGTCTTGGTCGCGGTCTTCGGGCTGACGGTCCGTTTGTCCTGGGTCACGCCGACCTTGCTTCTCGCCTTCACCTTCATGGCTGCCGCCGCCGCCGCGTCGATCATTCCGGCATGGCAGGCGATCGTTCCCCAACTGGTCCCGCGGCAACATCTTCAGCCGGCCGTTGCGCTCAACAGTGTCGGCCTCAATGTCAGCCGCGCTGTCGGCCCAGCGCTCGCCGGCATCATCATCTCGGCCTGGGGGATTGCTGCCCCCTTCTTGGTGAATGCGGTAACTACGATCGCCGTCATCGCGGCCCTCATCTGGTGGCACCCGCGGGAGGCTGGCACGGGCGGCCGCCTTCCCGCCGAGCGATTCCATCGCGCGATCGCCGTCGGCGTGCGGCATGCCCGGCACAATCCACATCTTCAGGCAACGCTCATCCGCGCGAGCGGATTTTTCTTATTTGCAAGCGCATACTGGGCGCTGCTGCCGCTTGTCGCGCGCAATCAGGTCGCCGGCGGTCCGGAGCTTTACGGCGTTCTGCTCGGAGCAATCGGAGCAGGAGCGGTGGCCGGCGCCTTTGGCCTGCCGTGGCTCACTCACCGTCTCGGGGCTGACCGGATGGTCGCGCTGGGGACCATCGGGACGGTCATCGCACTCTTGCTGTTTGCGTTTGCGAGGCAATGGATGATGGCGCTCGCCGGAAGCCTCGTTGCCGGCATGTCCTGGATCATGGTGTTGGCGACCATTAATGTTTCAGCTCAAGTGTCATTGCCAGGGTGGGTGCGAGGTCGTGGATTGTCGATCTTTGGTACCGTCATGTTCGGCTCGCTGACCGTCGGTAGTGCCATTTGGGGCAAGGTCGCCGCGCTCAGCGGGCTGCCAACGGCTCACATTTCTGCCGGGCTCGGAGCCTTGATCGCAGTCCCCTTGCTGTGGCGATGGAAGCTTCAGACCGGCGCGGCCCTCGACCTCACACCCTCCATGCACTGGCCCGCCCCCGTGTTGTCAGCCGACGTCGGGGCGGATCGAGGACCGGTGCTGGTGACCGTGGAATATAACATCAGGCCGGCCGATCGCAGCGGCTTTCTGGAGGCACTTCAAAGACTGAAGGGCGAGCGGCGGCGGGATGGAGCATTCGAATGGGAAGTCTTCGAGGATCTGTCCCACGAAGGTCGTTTCCTCGAAACGTTCAAACTGGATTCCTGGCTTGAGCATCTGCGACAGCACGAGCGGGTGACCCACGCTGACCGCGAGCAGCAGGAACTCGTTAATCAGTTCCAATGGGACGGCGAGCCGAGAGTAACCCACCTGATTGCCGCCTTCCGATAGGGACCGCCCAACGCTGCATCGAATCTAGACGGTGGCGTCGCTCGGCGGCGCGGCAGCGCCGTCTCAACCTGTTGCGCCAGGTCGCCCTGCCGCCGCATCGATTGGCGTCGTCAAGCCTCGTTAGCTCATTTGGCTAAGGCGGGCGTTGTCTTAGGCGGCACGCGATGATGCGTCGCCTGTTCATAGGAATAGGCGAGCTTGAGCAGCATGGGCTCGCTATAGGGCGGCCCGAAGAATGTGATGCCAACTGGGAGATTGTTGCTCGTGAATCCCGACGGCACTGTCACTGAAGCGGCATAGATCAAAAAAGTGTTCAGCGTCGGCACGCCTCTCGTTGTCACATAGGGCGGATTGATGCCGTCCTTGATCAGGCTCGGCTCGTGCTCCACCGATTTGTGCACGATAGCGTCGAGCTTGTTGTCGGCCATCACTTTGGCGATGATAATCTTCAATTCGCCGCGGGCCCGAACATATTCGAGGTAGCGTTCCGCATTGAGCGGCGGCGACGGAGCTTTGTATCGAGCTACGTTCGGGGGCGGAAAACTTCTCTCGATGTCGGGCGAGTTGATGATGTCCGCGCGCGTTTTGAACGGCGAGCCCGGATTGCGGGCGAGGTAGAGTTCTAGCGCTGCCTCGGTCTCGATCGGGTTGCGTTCCCGAGTGGCAAGAAGACTTTTGAGGTTCGGGATCACGATCGGGTCTACCAGTGTGGCGCCAGCTGCCTTGAGTTCAGCAACATTCTTCTGGAACGCAGCATCGACGATCTTGAAATCCACGGAATTCGGGTCCGACCGGTTCCCTATCGACTCGCGCAGAATGCCGATGCGCGGTCCGTTCAATCCACCTTGGTCAAGATATCTTGTGTAGCTGCCCTCGACCTTCCCAACACCGAGCGCGGTCACCGGGTCTTCCGGGTCATAGCCCACCATGACGTCCAAGAGTTTGGCAAGATCGCGCACGGTGCGTGCCATCGGACCCATCTGGGCATGCAGCGTGGGGTAACCGTCCCACATGCCGGTACGGCTCACCAGGCCCGGCGTCGGCCGCAAGCTTACCACCGCATTCCAGGCGCCTGGCCGCCGGATCGATGCGACCGTTTCCTCGCCGATCGCAACCGTCGAGAAATTCGCCGCCAGCGCCGCGCCTGAGCCGCCGGACGAACCGCCGACCGTGCGATCGAGGTTGTAGGGGTTGCGCGTGACGCCGAACATCGATCCGTAGGTGTCGCCGGCGGCGAATTCGGAGAGCGTGGACTTGCCGAGGATGATGGCACCAGCCTTGCGCAACTTCTCGATGACGAATGCGTCCTTGGGCGGTCGGTAGTCCTTGAACACCACAGTGCCGAGCGTGGTCGGCATGCCTTCCGTGTCGACCTCATCCTTCACCAGAATCGTGATCCCGTGCAGCGGGCCCACGAGGCCGGAAGCCCGAAACGCTGCGTCGAGCCTGTCGGCTTCCGCGAGCGCATTCGGGTTGATGGTGATGATGGAATTAATGTCGGGGCCCTGTTTGTCATAGGCATTGATTCGATCGAGGTAGCCCTGCACGAGTTCGCGCGCCGTCAGCTTGCCGGAACGGAAGGCCATGTGGATGTCGTCTACGGTCGTCTCCACAATCTGGAACGGCGCGGCGGTTGTGTTCTGAGCGTGCGCGGGTGCCGCGCGCAGCATCGAGATCGCCACAGCCATCAAACTCACCATCACATGAATCTTTTGCTTCATTACGCCTCCCCGGGTCGCATCAGACGAGCGGTTTACACCATGATCGAGAGGACTACACTGGGTTCGCGCCTCGCTCGTGACCACAATTGGCGCGACGCCGCGCACGCCGGCCCCGGCCGTCGCGGTCATCTTCTACCGTGGTGCTCCATTGCCACTGACGGCAGCTTACCCCCTGATAGCTTTCGTGGCCAGTGCACCGCCGGCACGGCAGCGTCGGGCCGAGAGCGGGCACCGACACCCTTCCAAACGCACACGCAAAGGGGCTACCTTTATGCGAGAACTTCCAGGGGAACGCAAAAAAGGAGGAAAGCGATGGATTTGCACTGGCGGAATTTCCCTTTGGTATTCACGCTTGCGGCAGCGGTCGTGACGCCCGCCTTCGGGCAAGCGGTGCGGCCGGCCAATGGCGGGAGCGAAGGCGCCGAATCCATCCCGGATTTCTCGGGGTTCTGGGTGCATCCGCTTCCTGGGTTCGAGCCGCTGTCATCGGGTCCTACGGCGCTGGTCAACCGGTCGCGCCGCCCCAACGGCACTGGCGACATCCTCAAGCTTGCCGGCGATCACACCAATCCGATCTTGAAGCCTGAGGCGGTCGAGGTCGTGAAAAGGCACGGTGAACTCGGGCTCAATGGCATAGGCGATCCGAACCCGCGCAACCAGTGTTGGCCTGGAGGGGTGCCTTTCGTTTTTACGAATGGCCCAACGCAGCTGCTGCAACAGCCGCACAAGGTCACCATCCTTTATG
>Ga0126379_10001439_pt1 | contig 14501 bp, 15 predicted proteins | sample PanSoiMetPlot_24_FD_92640 | JGI IMG/M metagenome (GOLD analysis project Ga0126379, IMG submission 92640) | Tropical forest soil microbial communities from Panama - MetaG Plot_24 | ecosystem: Environmental > Terrestrial > Soil > Tropical forest > Bulk soil | place: Panama | collected 2016-02-17 | reverse complement strand
CCAATCCCCTGCGGTTACGTAGAACTGTGACTTGACGCGTAGGATTTCTAGTTCCCAGATTGACGTCAGGATCGCCAGGCCTTCCTTCTCATATGCCGGCTGGTCAAATCGGCGGGAAGCAAGGATGAGCGCCAACGCAATATCCTGATCTGCGTCGGTGGCGGAATGGCTGGAGAGGACCTTGCCCTTCCACTTCCATGCAAAGAGTTTATCGTTGCGAATCTGAAGATTCTGCTTAATCCAGGACCAGACGCGATCAAAGGTAGGGCGATCGTTAGACCACACCGCTCGTAGCATGGCGTAGCCTTGCCCTTCGGAGGTTGTAATGGCCTGTTCGTCCCAGGTGACGACTCGCCCGTCGACGATGTACCGATGACGATAGTAACTCCACAAGGCGGATAGATCGTCGAGCTGGCGAATCTCATTATCGCGAGAACCTCGGAGGCGTTCCAAGTCAATGGAGGCGTGTGACTCGATGACGGAGGTGAGCAACGAGAAGCAAGCCAGCCAACTCGCAGTGAGACCTAGCCTCAAGATTAGTGACGGGAATTTCTGAAGTGATGAGCGTTCAAACGAGAATATACCGGACAATGGGCAGCTCTTCTATGAGAGAAAATCCAAGTCGGTAATCCAACGACTGTCAAGAGAGTGTCAATGCAGATGCCGGCACGGCAAGCGATTCATCAAGCATAGCGATCATTGTTCCAGGGCAGGGCCGTGTTGGAATAGCCGCGGACTTCCCAGAACCCTTTCTCATCCCTGTCCGCGAAGATGATCTCCTTGACCCACTTCGCTCCCTTCCACGCATAGCGCTTCGGGACAATGACTCGCACCGGCCCGCCGTGCTCTTTCGCGAGCGGCTTGCCGTTCCATTTATAGGCCAAGAGTACATCGCTGTCGTCGCAGGCTTCGAGGGGCAGGTTCGTCGTATAGTCGTCGTAGGACTTGAAAAGGACAAATTTCGCCAGAGAGAGAGGCTTCACGACGGAGATGATATGTTTGAAACTGACGCCTTCCCATTCGTTGTCGTAGCGACTCCAACTGGTGACGCAGTGAAAGTCTGAAATATCTTTGAATTGAGGTTGGGCGAGGAATTGATCCCACGTCCATGTGACAGGATCAGCCACGAACCCCCCAATGGTTAGTCTCCATTCCAAGAGGGGAATATCGGGCTTGAATCCAAGATCTAATACCGGCCATGTTTCTACCTGATGTTGTCCGGGCGGGAGTCGGTCGTCTCCCTCGCCGAAGACTTCGCGCTCCTCGCCGCCGCGTCGCGCTCGTGCCCATTGCTCTTTCGTCTTGATGAGCCGTTCGTTTTGATCCATGAATTGAACTCCTGTGAGCTGAGAGTAGGGCAAACAAGGGGAACCTTACAAGCCAGACACAAGGCTGTGTAGCTGTAAGCCTGAAGGCAGGAAAGAGAATGAAGGCCACAGACCCCCTACTGGATATTAGGGTAGTGAAGACTGAAACTGGTTGTGAATCCAGACCTTATGTCGCTTCCATTGCGCATCGTACCTGATACACTTAAAGAAGGTTCTGGAATTGGAGTGAGAATGGGCACACATTGTGTCAAATCCATCCTCCTGAGCGGATGCATGACAGTGATCTTTTGCGGGACGATGTTCACAGATGCGTCCGCAGCATCACGGCAGCAGAAGGACCCATCGTCTGCCGCATCAGCCGACCGGCTGAAGAGACCCTCGGCGAACTCGACTCTGAAAAAGCAGACCAGGCAAAGGATAGAGCAGACTCCCACTCGTGCCAAGGCCCTAGAACACCCCTCCGATACGCTCCAGCGTTCGGCAAAAGAAGGCGCAACTGATGCTCAGAAAAAGGCTCGCCAGGTGCCTCTGCAGGGCAAAATTGGCAAGAAAGCGAAGGCTCAGGCAGCGATTAGGCGACGCGCAGATCTGACGTACCACGGGATACTCGAAGATCCATCACGTTACAATCCCGGACAGAACCGTCAAACGGGCGGAGCACCAGATCCTCAAACGACGGAACTGACCCACGATCATTTCCAAGAGCTGGATCGCAATCGCGACGGAAAACTCGACCCAGTCGAGAGGGCGTTCGGCCGGCTCGACATGGATCGTGACCTTTCTACTCGTCACTGGCAGTAGCCCTTCCGAAGCTTCACTCCCTCGGACAGTTCTGCAGCAATCACATCCAGATCGAGTCCCGGTACGTAAGGTGAAGAGGCTTCCTCCAAGATTTGGCTTCCACCAGCTACGCCCATGATCATGTAAGGATACGCTGGGAGTATAGACTGATCTAATAGTCGGTCTCATTGACAGCCACGAACGGAGACACCATGATTAGCGACCAAACGATGCTAACTACATCAATGCAAACATCCACGCGGAGCAAGTCAGGCTATGGGAAACTCATCGTTGCCCTCGTCTTTGTAGGAGTCGCGATCGGTGCACTCTTCTACTTTGATCCACAGCGGGTGTTTGAGGTGGTCAAAGAGAACCGTGACCGACTCCTTGATTTCACTGAGGCCAACTACAGCGCGGCAGTAGGACTCTTCATAGTCATGTACTGTGCGGTTGTTGGCTTCTCGCTGCCGGTAGGCGCCGTCATGACGGTGGCCGGCGGGTTTCTGTTTGGCCCTGTCGCGGCAACCGTCTTTGTGAACGTGGGAGCGACGACCGGCGCTACGCTGGCATTCCTCGTTGCGCGATATCTCCTCCGAGACGCCGTCGAGCAAAAATTTGGGAAGTGGATCGGTCCTTTTCAGGAAGGGTTTGCGAAGAATGCCTTCAGCTACCTTCTGACGTTGCGGCTGATTCCGTTGTTCCCCTTTTTCGTGGTCAATCTTGTCTCAGGTCTTACACGGGTGAACGTGGGCACCTACGTCGCCGCCACCGCACTCGGGATCATTCCCGGCACGTTCGTCTATGCCTACGCAGGGCGACAGCTTGGGACCATCAACTCCCTCAAAGAGATCGCGTCTCACAACGTCATCATTGCGTTTGGGCTTCTGGGGTTGTTGGCGCTCCTGCCGAGTTTCTACAAGAGGTTGAAAGGAAAACCGGCATGACGAGTGTCTCGTCCCTTTCCCATCTTTCGAAACATGGAGCCGCGCGGTATGATCACTCAATCGACTGAGAGGATCCTGACCATGGGCCAGTCTGACTCTCCCCTGATCCTGCCTAACGACGAATACAACCAGCAGTTAGTCGGCAATGTACATCCGTCCAATTGGATCAATCCTGAGCCAACCGGTCGCTACAATATCGTTGTCATCGGAGCGGGCACGGCAGGGCTGGTGACCGCTGTAATTGCGTCGGGCGTCGGCGCGAAGGTTGCCTTAGTCGAGCGACATCTGATGGGTGGCGACTGTCTGAATGTCGGCTGCGTACCGTCGAAAGGCATGATTCGAGCCGCACGGGCGTGGTCGGATCTCAAGCACGCGGAAGAATTCGGGCTGCACGTTCCCCCGGGAGTGAAGTACGACTTCGGTCAAGCCATGGCCCGGATGAGAAGGCTGCGGGCGCGGATCAGTCAGAACGATTCCGTGCATCGGTATAAGTCACTCGGAGTGGATGTCTTTATTGGAAGTGCACGATTTGCGGGAGCAGAGACCATCATGGTCGAAGGCCCAGCTGGCAGCCGGACTCTCACATTTGCCAAAGCGGTGATTTGCACTGGTGCGCGAGCATCTGACCCTCCTATACCGGGATTACGGGAAGCTGGGTACCTCACGAACGAGACGGTCTTTTGGCTGTCAGAGCTGCCCCCACGATTAGGGGTTATTGGAGCCGGTCCTATTGGCTGCGAACTCGCACAGGCTTTTGCCCGGTTTGGCAGCCAGGTCTATCTCATCGAAGCCTTGCACGGCATCATGCCGAACGAAGACCGCGATGCGGCCGAGATCGTCGAGAAATCAATGCAGCGGGATGGCGTCACACTGCTCTGTTGCGGAAAAGATCTGACAGTGTCACGAACGGAGAACGAGAAGCGGCTAACGGTCGATTCACATGGTAGACAGTACGACGTCGCGGTCGATGAGATCTTGGTCGGCGTCGGGCGCACCCCAAACACAGAGGGCCTTGGACTGGAGGTCGTCGGCGTCCAGTATGACAAGACCGGTGTGAAGGTTAACGAACGGTTGCAGACCACGAATCCGCAAATCTTTGCTGCCGGCGACATCTGTTCAGAATACAAGTTTACCCATGCCGCGGATGCCATGGCACAGATCGTCATCCAGAACGCATTATTCCCGCATCCCCTGGGGCTCGGATATGCGACTGCCGACTCATTGATCATGCCCTGGTGTACGTATACGGAACCAGAGGTTGCGCACGTCGGCATGTACGAAGTCGACGCAAAGAACAAAGGGATCGAAGTTGAAACCTACACGTTCAAACTAGACGAGGTCGATCGGGCTATTCTGGACGGCGAAGATGAAGGCTTCTCGCGGGTTCATATCAGAAAGGGCACGGACAAGATTCTTGGAGCGACGATTGTTGCCGCTCGTGCAGGTGACATGATTACCGAGTTCTCCGTCTTGATGAAGGCCGGCTTGGGTGCCAAGACGATCGCCGGGACGATTCATCCGTATCCGACGCAGACTGAAGTAAACAAAAAGGTCATCAACCTTTGGCGCAAAGCGCATTTTACACTGCGCGCCAAGAACATTCTGATCAAACTTTTTGCATGGATGCGGCGATAATCAAATCAACCTGCATGACTCCAAAGAGGATACTGATACGATCGGTGCTGCTGGCGGGAGTGATGGTGATCGCCCCAGTTTTGGTATGGGGTCAGAAGGGAGCCATAGTCGAAGTGGCGAAATTCTCAGCTAGTCCTGTAGGCACGGGTCTGCCAGACGGCTGGAAGCCCTTGACCTTCAAGAAGGTGCCAAAACTGACGTCCTATGAGTTGGTGAAGGATGGCGAGGCAGTTGTCGTGAAGGCCGTGAGCAACGCGTCGGCGTCAGGGCTTGTAAAAGAGGTCAGGATTGATCCCAAAGATTTTCCAATCGTGCAGTGGCGATGGAAGGTTGAGAATCTGCTCAAGAGCAGCGACGTGAATCGTAAGGACGGCGACGATTATCCGGCCCGTCTCTACATCACCTTCGAATATGATCCCGAGAAGGTCAGTTTTGCGAAGAAGCTCAAGTTCAAAGTCGGCCGGGCGATCTTCGGGGAAATTCCGATCGGGGCGCTCAACTACATTTGGGAGTCCAAGGCACCGGTCGGGATGATCGTCGACAACGCTTATACCGATTTCGCGAAGATGGTCGTTGTGGAGAGTGGGCCGCAAAAGGTCGGGATGTGGGTCGATGAATCACGCAACATGTACGACGACTACAGAAAGGCCTTCGAGGAGGAACCTCCGATGATCAACGGTGTTGCAATCATGTCGGACACCGACAATACGAAGGAACGTGTCACGGCCTACTACGGGGATATTGTGTTTGTTCAGCGCCCGACAAGCGGGATAACAAGGTAAGGGCGAGGAGCACCACCTAAAATTAGAGGGCCGGCCTGTACGGGGCCGGCCCTCAGAAGGACACCACCGCGCCCAAGGTGGGTGCGCGGATTCAGGTTACGGGGTTACTGAATGGAATTCGCGAAGCCGCCTCGCGTGATTTCGGCGCGAACGGTGTCCCCGACCTTCTTCTTGCTGAGCTGCTTCGTGCCCTGACCGACGTAGAGTTTAACTTGGTTGCCTTCATAATCTTCGACCATGTAGACGTCGCCGTTGATCTGCTTAACCGTACCGCCAACGGTCTTCCAAGCAGGACCCGGCTTGCTGTCGTGCTGGCCGGCTTTCGGGGCTTCCTGAGCCTGCGGGATTGATCCTAATGATGCGGCTGCGGCGGCAGCCGAAGAGGGAGAGGCCTGTTTCTTCGCACTCTTGGCCATCGCCGGGACGGCCGCGAGGGCGACTACGGCAAGAGCGGCGGCGAGGGTCGGGAGCATCTTTTTCTTGGCCTTCTTCTTCATCTCAATGCCTCCTTGCATGATATTCATTGCGACCAAATGCTGGTGTTCAGCAAAGCATGTGCCGAAAGGCTGGCATGGCGGCGTATTGGAATATCAATGGGTTCGGTAATTGCGGTTTGGAGGATTGAAGAATGCCAGAGAAAAGCGGAAAAAAAACGGCATGTGGCTGTCCAAATCTGCTCGGGACTTAAAGATTTTACGATTCGGAAGCGGGACGGTAGGTCCCACGGTCTGGCTTGTGATCATGTTGCTTGTCGGCTGCTCATCGATTCCGGCCACGTTCCACCCGAAGGAGCCACTTCCACCGACGGGTGTGACTCACCAGCTTTGGCGCCAGGTGCTGGAAAACTCGGTAACCAATGGTCTCGTCAATTATCCCGTTATCCAGAAGGAGGCGCGGTTTGGTGCCTACCTGAGACTACTCGATCGTGTTGATCCTTCTTCCCTGCCGGGCCGGGACCAACAACTCGCCTTCTGGATCAACGCCTATAACGCGTTTGCCGTCCAGAACATTCTTGAAGGCGATTCGCCCGCGCCCTACATTGGCTGGTACTACTACTTCAAGGTGCATAGGCATGCGGTTGGCGGCGAAACGGTCAATCTCTACGACCTCGAGCATGCCATCTTACGAGCACAATTCAACGAACCTCGCGTGCATTTTGCCATCGTGTGTGCGTCAGTCTCTTGCCCGAAACTCCAACCATGGGCGTACGAAGGGCGACAACTAGAGCAGCAGCTGGATCAGGTTGCACGGGAGTTTGTCAATGATCCCAGCCGGAATCGTTTCGACCGCGAACAAAAGGTTGCGCATCTTTCGAAGATCTTCGACTGGTTCAAAGATGATTTTGTCGCGAACGCCGGCTCGGTGCAGAAATTCGTCGCTCGTTACGTTTTGGATACTGAGGTACAGCGGGATCTCATTGCGGATACGTATCGCATCGAGTATCGCGAGTACGACTGGGGCCTGAACGGCACGCCACCGAGAAAGGTAGAACATGTACGTTCGTCCTGACGAAAAAGTTCCCATCGCGCGTCTGCTCACATTCCTTGAACGTGGCGAGCGCATGGCTTGTCAGTGCGCGAAGGCCCAGGCTGCCATCGCGTCCCTACAGGAGATGCAGACGTTTCTTCAGAACCAGGCGAGACAGGAGGCGATGCACGCACTCGTTTTTCAGAGCGCCATTGCATGGCTTGCCCCTAGACATTTGGGTCATGTGCCGTTCCTTCCCGCCTTGGAGGAATACTGGAGGATATTAAACGGGGCCCTGGCCCGGCGAGATCTCCTCGAATCCTTCTTAGCCGAACAGGTGGTACTGGAAGGGCTCGGCAAGGCAATTCTGGCACGAATCGAAGAAGGGCTAGTCAAGCGCCACGCTCCGTTCGGACGACTCCGACGCATGTTGCTTCATCAAGAAGAATCCCATCACTGGTTCGGTCAACGCATGCTCGAAAGGGCAATGGCCGATGGACAGATCGATGCCGCAACCCTGCGCCGTCGAGTGGTGCAGTATCTTGCCCTCACAGACGGGATGGTGCTCACCCTAAGCGATCTCTTTGAGTCCATCGCCGAAGACCCGACCGCCTGGGCGAACGATGTCCGAGATTTCTTGCCGAAGTGGCTGTTTGCCGGCGAGCCCGAAGGCAATCTGTCATCAACACTCAGCTCGAGCGAATCCGAAATCGTTGATAGCTGAATGCTGAAAGTTAGTCAGCCTAAGCATTGCCATGATTTCCATTATTATCCCCACCTACAACGAAGAGAAAGTCCTGCCTGGAACGCTCGGCGCGTTGCTCGCTCAACCAGGCGAGTATGAGGTCATCGTGGTCGATGGCGGTAGCGCGGATCGCACGAAAGCTGTTCTCGAAGCATTCGGTTTTGTTTCTACCCCCTTACCCCTTATCCCTCACTCCTCACACCTTCTTCTGGCCGCCCCCAAAGGGCGCGCCTCACAGATGAATGTTGGAGCAAAACAGGCGAGAGGTGAATGGCTCCTTTTCCTTCATGCCGACACGGTCTTACCGGAGGGTGCGCTTGCACGACTGAACGGCATGGAGACGGATCCGACCATCCAGGCTGGGGGATTCATGCACCGATTTTCCGGTGCTGACTGGCGGCTGAAGCTCATTTCGTTCTTCGATAACTTCCGTTGCACGTGTAGCCGGATTATCTACGGCGATCAGGCGTTGTTTGTACGGCGATCGTTATTTGAACGACTTGGCGGATTTCCGAATCAACCGATTCTCGAAGATGTGGCGTTCTGCGAAACCCTCCTCAAACACACCATCCCACTGCTGCTCTCGCCGCCTGTCATGACCGATCCCAGAAAGTTTCTGACAATGGGCGTCTGGCGCAGCTTTGTCCGTGTTCTTCTCATTATTCTCCACGTCCAGTTTCGCTTGCCCGTGCTCCCGCGGGCGTTCTTCCAGGACATCCGTTAAGGGACAGAGGTTTATACTTCACTATCGGTCTTGATAGCCGTAAGAGGATAGAGGGCAGCATGTGAGAAGAGTAGAATCGATCGCGGTGTTCCGGGTAAGCTGCAAGTTCTCCTGATACCGAACATGATTTCCAAGAGCAAGGTCATGAATCTTTCTCAAGTCTTATGGATAATGGGATCGGTGACGTTCTGGTGGGGGAGCCTCTCGGCTCAGTTGCTGCCTCCTGCCTCTGAGGACGTAAAGTTGCGTGTTACTCAGCAGGAGCTGGACGAAGATACGGCAGGGCGATCAGAGAAAGCTCAAGCAGAAGCGTTGGCCAGGCAGTTCAAGGTCGAGCCATCAGCGGTTGAGAGTCTCCGGAACTCAAAGCAGGGATGGGGTGAAATCGGGATTCGCCTGGGTTTGGCGCAGGGACTGACGAAGGCCGATCCAAAAACCTATCCGACGATGGCGAAAGCCTTGCAGAAGGTCGGTGATCTTCGAACGCAGAAAATGGGATGGGACGCGATCGCGAAAGAGCTTGGACTTGCACTTGGACCGGTGATCAGCGAGGTGCAACGGGTGCGTCAGGAAATGCGGGCTGAAGCCAAAAGGGCGGCGACGGAAGGGGTGGTCATGCCCGAGCGGGCTCTGGAGCGGTCCCAGACCGCGCAGGCATCACAATCAGACCGGGCCGATAAGACTCAGAGGCCCAAACGAACCGAGAAACTACAGCGTCCATAAGTCATCTGCCTAATTTTGCCGGGCCGCTCATTGGGGGCAACGCACTCTATAAGGCTGACGTCTTGGATGGTTGGCCACGACCCGTGTTTTCACTTCCTACCGATCCTGGCCATCTATCCTGTTCTCGAAACCGCAGGACATCAGGTTTCGTCTCCTCAGAAGTATTGCTACAATGCGTCCGCGGAACGCGGAAATTTCTGCGAGTAGAAACTTCTCTCAACGATGTCCAGGTCCATTCATGCAGCGAACTTGCTTCAGCTCCTGCCTGCTCGCATGGCGTCAGTGCTTCACGTTGTCGCCCGATTAGCTGATGCGCAGGGCGTGAAAATCTTTCTTGTCGGCGGTGTCGTCCGTGACCTGTTGCTGCATCGCCCGACTTTCGACCTTGATCTTGCAGTCGAGGGCAATGGTATCGCCATCGCACGACGGGTCTCGGAGCGGTTTCGCACGAGCCTCACCGTCTATGATCGCTTTGCGACCGCCCGATTGCAGTTTCCCGGTGGTCTCAGGATGGATATCGCAACCACGAGGAAAGAATCCTATGCCTTGCCGGCTGAATTGCCGTGCGTTGAACCGGCGAGTCTGCCTGAGGATTTATATCGCCGTGATTTTACGATCAATGCCCTGGCAATCCAGTTGAATGCCGGTCATGTTGGTCACTTGATTGATTGGTACGGCGGGCAAAGGGATCTGCGAGACCGAACCATCCGTGTCTTACACGAGAAAAGTTTTGAAGACGACCCCACGCGCATCTTTCGTGCGATCCGATTCGAACAGCGATTCAAAGGTCGGCTTGACGCGAATACTCAGCGATTGCTGCGGAATGCAGCGGAGACCGGTCTCATTGATCGCTTGTCCGGCCCACGGCTGTGTAATGAATGGTTCCTCCTGTTCGGCGAACAGGACCCCTCGCGTGCCCTCGACCGTTTGGCCCAGCTGAAGCTGTTTCGATTTCTTCACCCCCAGCTCCACTATGGCGTTCACACACGGCGGATAATTCGCTCCCTGCCCAAGCTATTGGCCACGTGGACGAGCCGATTTCCAACTAGTCATCTGGATCGGTCAGTCCTCTATTTGATGGCTTTGCTCGAGGGAGCGAGCGAATCCGTTCTCGAGGGCGTCATCGCGCGGCTCATGTTATCGAATGAGCAAGCGAAGAAAGTTCGAACAAGCGGCAGGAAGCCGGCGCGCATACTCCGAGTGCTAGGAGGGGCAAACACCTTGCGGACCTCTGAGCTGTATCATCTGTTGATCGAGGTGCCCGACGAGGCCCTTGTGTTGCTGCTGGCGAAGACAGCGGCCACAAAGCAGACCATGCAAATAGGTCGGGTACAACAACGAGTATTTCGCTTCATGACTCGGCTCCGCACCACCAAGACAGCGCTGCGGGGAGCCGATCTCCTGCAAATGGGGATGGAGCCAGGTCCGCAAATCAAAGATTGCCTCACCCGCCTGCTCGATGCGCGCCTCGACGGAACCGTCAAGACGAGAGCGCACGAACGAGCCTTCGTGCAAGCCCGTCTTACCGCGCTTCTTAATTCATCGGGATAATCGTGACGGCGACTTCGTTCGGCAGGAGCAACGTAACAGTGGCTTGGTGCTCCTTGTTTGGCTGAACCAGCGCGAACAGCGCAATTGGCTGGGGGGTCGTGCCGGGAGGTATGGCCAGGAGAGCTGGGAAGTCAATAAGCGGGGATACGGTGACCATACCGGACAATCGGAGGCGAAACGCCATCAACACGTCGCGCAATCGATGTGCGATGTTTTCCTCAGAAAGAGTCTGATGGGCAGTAATGCCCCCTTCCCAGAGCGGCTTGGTGATCGTGATCGGAAAAGTGAAGCCAAGTTGTCGCGCCGTCGGAGTGACATCAATTAAAACACCTGCTTCGATGGCTTGCTTGATATCTCCGGTGGTCACAGGCAGATCGGCTTGATCACTGTGTCGTCCTTCGTCTTGGACCCCCACACCCTCTGCAGGGTGTTGATCCGTCGAAGGAAAATCGATTGGCGTTGAGGCCGTCGCCTCGAACATCGTTGGGTCATTCGGAGGAACCGGCAAGGCCTTCAGAATCCCCTCATAGATGAGTCGAGCGCCCGCGGACCAGGCCGGATTGAAGGGCTGGCCGGAAAATGCCGCCTCCGCTGCTTTCTTCTCATCGTGCGACAACGATTTGGGTGTGAGATGATCTGTCATAGTTCATCAAATAAGGCGGACAGCCATGATGTCAAGGTCCCCAGATCCCCGCGATTAAGTGGGCTAATCCGGCAAAGGTTTCCCTCTCGTTTCCGGGGCGAACAGCAAGACAACTAATCCCACCACGTAAATCAATGCCACCGTGCTCGCCGCGCGACCGTACGAGCCGAGTGTGGTGACGAGCCAGCCCGTGAGAAAGGGTGAGGCCGAGGCCAGGATACGCCCGGCGTTGAAACAAAAGCCGGAGCCCGTTGCGCGCAATCTAGTTGGGTAGAGCTCGGGAAGGTAGATCGGGAAACCACTAAAGATGCCGTTGTTGAAGAATCCAAGAACCGGTAGCAGCATCAACACACCTGTATAGCTCGTCGGTAGCAGGTAGGTCACTGGCAGCATCACAAGACTCCCAAGGCACATGAATCCAAAGATTGCTCGCCGTCCGAACCGATCTGCGAGAGGTCCGAATCCTAAGTAGCCGAAGAGGGCGCCAGCGTTGAGAGCCATGATCGCGTAGCTGACGTACCTCGACAAGGTTGCCGGGTCATTGCCTTGCAGGTCCTGGAGCCTTCGGACCAAGGTCGGCGCCCAGTTTGTTGATCCCCACAAACCAAAGACCGCCACAAAGGCCAGCATCGAACCGATCACCGTGGCTCGCCGCAATTCGGGAGTAAACAGCTCGAGGAGCTTGACTTGAGATCTCATTGCGGACCCGCGTTCCATCTCACGGGCGCGCACCCATCGGTCCGGTTCTTTGACCCACACAAAGACCAGGATCGAAACAAATGCCGGCAGCACTCCGACAACAAACAGGGCCCTCCAACCATAGCCGCTGAACAACAAGTTAAAGAGAGCGGCGAGAAAGAATCCCGCGGCCCAGGCGGATTGCAGGAGTCCGGCCGCCTTGGCCCGTTTCTCCTCTGGCCATGTCTCCGCGACGATGGTTGCACCGGCTGCCCATTCGCCGCCGATCCCCAAGGCGGTCAGGAACCGATAGAGCGCCAGGTGCCACCAGTTCTGGGACAAGGCGGCCAGTCCTGTAAACAGGGCATAGATCAAGATCGTGGCGATGAGAGTCTTCGTACGGCCAAAGTAGTCAGCCACCATCCCGAAGGCAATGCCGCCGATCGCCCAGCCGATCAAGAAAATGGAAAAGATGATGCCACCGTACCAGCCGATCATTTCCTGAGAGCCTGCATTGCTCCGGTGCATGAGCCCGAGCAACTCTTCGAGCGCGGGGTGAAGGACTATCGCGTAGATCGTTGCATCCATCGCGTCAAATACCCAGCCGAGCCAGGCGACAAACAGCACAAGCCATTGGTAGCGGGTTACACCGGCACGCCACGACTTTGTTCCCATAGCACAAGCCTTTATCCCTTGCGGGTAAGAGGCGAGAGGCTTGATGCAGGGGAGTGAATTCAATACTCTTGCATCGCGCCGCGAGCCTGTTTGGAGTCGCGCAAGGCTAAGGGGGTTCGCCCACAGAGTCAAGGTGAAGCGGGTTGAAGGCGCATGGTATAGTCTCGTGGCGATGCTGCGGACGGATTACTATCGTGTGTTGGGTCTCTCGCGAGAGGCGTCCGACGAGGAGATCAAAAAGGTCTACCGGAAGCTGGTCTTTCAGCACCACCCTGACCGGAACCCCAATAGTAAGGACGCCGAGGCGAAGATTCGCGAGATCAATGCGGCCTATGAAGTGCTGGGAGACTTCGAGCAACGGCGCACATACGACCGGCTTCAGTGGGGTGACGAGCCGCGGGAAGAAGGAGCCAGTCTCGCTGAGATTCTTGAGGAGATGGAGAACCAACTGTTCGATGAAGGACGGAAGGAACTCTTTGCTCTGATGATCAAGCAAGTCCAGCGAATCAAAGTAGAGCTAGCCCTCATCCGCGAACGCACCGTAACGTTTCAGGGGTACGATACGTTCAACAAATTCATCGTCGACGAGCGGGCGGCAGAGCTCATGGAGGAGGTGGTGACTCCTGAGATGGACGCGCGGAAGAAAAAACTCGTGGAAGTTGCGGCTGAGATGCTGATCACGCGAGGGGTCGTGAAACGCGGTGACGAAGGAGCGCTCCGATCACTACGCGGACGGTTGGAAGACCTCTTCCGTCGAGGTCGCAATATCGGTTTCACCGCCGCGCTGGAGATGTTCTACGAACGACGTTAAATGTGAAAAGTTAAAAGTGAAACGTAAAAAGTGATAGGACCGAGCCGGAACTTTTTACGTCTTACTTCTCACGTTTCACCCCTTCGAAAGTGGTCCGCTCACAAACTTGCCCGCCTGCATAACGCCGACGATCCTCCTGCGGTTCTGCAGGAGTTCAATTCGTTTTAGTGGGTTTCCGTCAACCAACACGAGATCAGCCTGCTTGCCCCTCGCAATCGTGCCCACCTGATCCTGAATCCCGAGTAATCGTGCTGCGGCCGAAGTTGACGCGACGATCGCTTCCATCGGTGTCATGCCGAAGGCGACCATTCGGTCCAGCTCTTGCGCGTTCTCCCCATGGAAGTTAAATGGCGTGCCGGCATCTGTCCCCATCGCAATCAATATGCCGCAGTGGTGGGCCTTCTTGAAGCTGGCTTGATGGTGCTTCGTCATCGCTTTGGCCTTGTCAAGGGCGCTCTGTGAGACCCCACAGCCAGTTCGGTGGGCTACGGTCGTCGCAAGGGCGGAGAGCGTCGGGACCATAAACACCCCGTACCGCTTCATCAGGATTGCCGCGTCATCATCCATGAGCGTGGCATGTTCAATTGAATGGACGCCGGCCTGGATCGCGTTCTTCATCCCAGAGGCCCCGTGCGCATGGGCCGCAACTTTTCGCCCTCCCCGCTGAGCCTCCTCCACAGCAGCCTGCAGCTCTTCCTGGGTCAACTGTGCCTGATCTGGTGACGTGCCGGGCGTCAATACCCCGCCTGTGGCGATCACCTTAATGACATCTGCTCCGGCAGCGATCTGCGCGCGTACCACCTCGCGAACTTGCTCGCTGCCCTCCACCTCCTTTCCGATAAACCGCGCATGGCCCCCGATCATGCAGATCGCGAGACCTGCGCCGACAATACGCGGTCCGGGCACAAGCCCTGTGTCGATCGCTTGTTTCAATGCAAAAATGGAGTGATCTCGCGCCCCCACGTCACGCACGGTGGTGAAACCTGCTTCCAAAGTGTGTCGTGCGGCGCGACTT
>Ga0126379_10001438_pt1 | contig 14503 bp, 10 predicted proteins | sample PanSoiMetPlot_24_FD_92640 | JGI IMG/M metagenome (GOLD analysis project Ga0126379, IMG submission 92640) | Tropical forest soil microbial communities from Panama - MetaG Plot_24 | ecosystem: Environmental > Terrestrial > Soil > Tropical forest > Bulk soil | place: Panama | collected 2016-02-17 | reverse complement strand
TTAGCATCGCCTCGATCTCAGCCGGGTAGATCTTCGCACCGCCCCTCATGATCACATCGCTGGTTCGCCCCAGTAGAAAGATGTAGCCCTCATCGTCGAGGCGCGCAATTTCGCCCGGATAGTACCACCCATTTCGGAAACTTAATTCGGCGCCGCCAGGCAGCGGCGATCCCAATCCCGGGCCGCGATAGCGTAATCGTCCGGCGTCTCGGACCGATACATTACGATCGTTCTCATCCACGACTTGGATTTCCGCCAGCGAATGCGGTTGGCCAACGCTATCCGGGCGCGTGTCGAAATCTTCCGGTCGAAGTACAGAAATCGCCAGAGTCTCGGCCGTTCCATAACGTTCGTGAAAATTCGGCGTTAGCTTCCGCGCTGCTTGTCGTTTCTCTTCTGGATAGAGAGGAGCACCTGTACTGAAGAGCAAGTCCAGCTCTGGCAAAAGAGGCCCATCCCTTTCAATCGTAAGCAACTGACGCATGGTCGTGGGCACCAGCCCGGCAACCGTAATGCGCTCGCGTCGTACTACATCAAGATATTCGGCAGGACTAAAAAGGTTCGGGTATAAAACCACGCAATCGCCGCGAAGCAAATGTGCCAGGCAGCTATTCCGCCCTCCGCTGTAATACAGTGGCATGTTGCACAAGAATCGATGACATCCCTTGAGCGCCATCAGTTCGAACATTCCGGCCATGGCGAAAAAATACTGTTGGTGCGTCATCAGCGTGAATTTTGGAAAACCAGTGCTCCCCGAACTCGCCGAGATTACGAACGCGTCGTTCCAGTCGCTGCTTGAATCGGCATACAAATCGGCCTGCGATACCCTTTCGTGCCATCTGGCATCGACCAGAAATGCAAGCGCACCGCCTTCCACTCGACGATCCGGCTCAGCGAGTATGTATTGAAGTCCAAGTCCATCGATGAAGCGCACATTCTCGGCAGGCCGGGCGCGCCAATCGAGGGGTACGGCCACGCCTCCCATATGGGCCACGGCAAGCAGCAGAATAACGTGATCGCATGTGTCCTTCAGGCAGAGGCCGATTCGATCTCCGCGGCGCACTCCCAGATCAATGAGGTGGCCGGCAGTGCGCAGCACCAAACCCGCAAGCTCGCCGTACGTGATCGTACCAATGCCGTCGGTCAAAGCTGGGGCGCTTTTTCGGATCCTTCCAAAGTGAAGGATCGGCCCTATTATGTTCATCGGGGTAGCTCCGTCTTCGTGCGCAGATAGCCTGCTCAGGGCTTATGAACTCGGTCATTTTCCACGAATCTGTCAATCTTCAGCCCGAGTTCGGAGATCGCTGGAGAGTCCGCAAAAACCGACAGCTGGAGAGACACTGGAAAGGCTTCCGCAATCGCCTGCAAGATGATCGTCGCCAGAAACGAATCCCCTCCCAGCTCGTGATAGCGGTCTTCCACACCAACGCGATCCATGCTCAAAGCGGTCCGCCAAATCTCGGCGAGTTTTTCTTCGGTCGGCGTTCTAGGCGCGAGATAAGGACGAGACAACGGAAGGCGCTCACGCCGCACTAAACTCGAGTTCGCAGATTGCGGTGATGAGGACATGGGATCTATTCGGCACGCACAGTCATTTCTATCCCCAGCAACTCAGCCAGCATGCCGCGGAAATCATCCTCCACTAAAGCAAGTTGTCGAAGCATGTGATGGTTCAATCCGGGCTGAGGATGGAACCGGACTCCCGTAACACCAGCGAGGTGCGCCGCGTGGATGCTGTCGCGTGTATCTTCCTCTTCATAGAAGAAGTCTATTTGGGCCCGATGCTGACGGGACTCCAGAAATGGCCTGAGATCCATCATCTCAGGATTGACACTGGAGGCCAGCCGGTTCTTCATGAAATTGCGAGCCTGCTCAATCTTGGTGAACGAATCGTCGGGACTATAGGTTGGTGCTCCAAATGTCACGATACGATCCGCGCCGAGCTCAACACCGTATCGAATTGCCGCGAAGCCGCCCTCGCAATTGCCAAACGTAGAGACGTGTTTCGCTCCTACGCGACCGAGTATGTCGCGCAGCATTTTGAGCGTAACCTCATAGTCGCCACCCAGTGACTGCACGCCTAATAGATACCGCAAGCGGCGAAAGTCCTTCAGATAGACTGCAGTGATCTTCAACGTGGAAACATAGCGATCGAATACGGCTAGAGGCATGGAAATTGCATCGTTCCCACCCGTGAAAACAAGTACGGCGCTCTTTGCGTTCGCGACCGGTGCGATTTGCACATCGCGTTCTGGCTCGGCCACCAGCAGTGGTCGCAACCGCTCAGCCGAATTGGGAGCCTTGGCAGCGATTGTCTGAATCTCTTCCCATTCGGCTCGATCCAGATCCCCTTTCCCAGGCGCCAGCACAGAGTGGGGTGGTGCGAGAGGTTCCTTCAACCCCGGTCCATAGTTTCGCAGAAACATTCTGGCCATCGGATCATTCGGCCAGCGCTGGCGTATGTTTTCAAACTCGATCAACGCCTCTTGTCCGCGTCCCAGCCAAGTGAGCAACTGGACAAGCTTTAGAGGCCACCGAACCGTTTCGGGGCTGATCTGCGCCAGTCGTCGATAACAAGCCACCGCTGTGTCACCATCTCCTCGCTCGGTCGCCACCCATGCCCGCACGAGCCACGCATCCATCAGGGTCGGGTCGGCAGCGAGGGCCCGCTCCGCAGCTTCATCGGCCAAGTCGCGATTGCCGAAATTCCAATGCGCCTGGGAGAGAGCAAGAAATACTTGTGCCCCGGGCTCCGTTTCTCGAGCGATTATCTCCTCCGCCAATTTCTTTACTGCAGGCCAATCAAGCCGGATACGCGCGATCGCAAACTCAAGATTCTGTCCGCTCGGCACCTCCAGACCCCTCAGCTTCGCGGTTGCCAAAGCCGCCTCTGCATCTGCGAGCAGCGTGTCTACCTGGTCCGAACGACCAGCGCCCCGGAGTGCATAAACATTTCCGATATGGCACCAAGGATTAGCTGGAAAGCGTTTGCGCAGAGATTCCCAGCGGTCGATTGCCGCCTGCCAGTCATGCCGTTGAATCGCGACCCAAGCATGTGAGACAGCAATCTGCTCGTTGTCCGGAAAGCGTTTTGTGCCTGCACAGAGGACCTGCTCGGCCTGATCATAACAATGAGCCTCACGCAAAGCGTTGCCGCCACCAAGATATGCGGGCGCAAGCGAAGGAAAGTGTTCACGAACCTGCTCCCAGTAGTTTGCGGCTTCTAGCCATTCGCGACGTCGCATCGCGTTTCGCGCACGCTCGACCAGTTCGCTATTAGTTACCTGCGTCGGCACTTGAGTCAGCCCAAGGTTTCTAATGTTATTGGCTTCAGGACGCCATGGATTACACGGCAGCCTCTGAGGAGTTTCGCAATGGAGCCACTACGCAGGGGGGATCAGAAACTTATTGTCTGAATTATATGCTCAGCCTGCCAAGTTTCGTAAATCTTGAGGATCGGCATCACCACATAAATAAAGCCGCCAGGGAGGACACAGGCAGTTTTAGCAATGACACTGAGCTTCTCTATGCAACGGCCCTTCCAGCGGCATTGCGTCCGGCTCTGCTGACGGAAAACATTTTTACATTCGACGACGCCAACTAAATTCTAATAATGGGGTAAAATAGCCAACAGTAGTACCTGCGGATTACCCCCTTGCCCGCTGACTGTTCGTACAAGCTGTAGACCCCGGTAAACCTCATTTGGATGCGAAGCCCTTTGCATACCTGCGAAAGGGGTGAGCACCGAGCAAACGGAAGACCTCATGGCTGTTGCGCTTCAAATGGATCTGGTGTCGGGTGCCAATGTGGAAGTCCTACTGAAGGACCCATCCCCATTCCCTAGTTCCTACTTCATCTCCATGGAACATTCAGGGAATGGCGAATTCTGGCAGCTTGTGCAAAAGCTTCTCGCCGCAGCGAACCGGACCGTCTGCAAAGTCGGCGACAGTCTTCAAAAAGCCGGGATCAGAAAGCAGGACCTTACCCGTGCGGCGATGCGGAAGCTACTGCAAACCGAAGGCTATTCGTTTGGAATTCTCCGCGAAGTAGATGCATTGGCAGATCTGGATTTATCGGGCCACGCAGCATTCTTGTTTGTGCGTGATCCTCGAGACCTCATCGTGTCGATGTATCTGGCAACTAGCAACGACAAGGTAGACAGTCCATCTCTCAGCACCGGAGGCGATTGGGAACAAGAAGAAGATTCTGCCGCGATCATCAGATTTATTCGATCAGCAGAAGTCGACGCGGTGGAGCGCCGCTACCAGCGTTTCGCTGACTTCTGTGGAAAGAAGAACGTGAGGGTCTTCAGGTATGAGGACGCTTTTTACAGCTGGCGGTACGTGATCGCCGATCTGATCGAAAAACTCAATCTACAAATCCCTCCGGACCGTCTTCTTGCAATCGAAGACTCCGCAGCCACTCTGTCAGAGTTCTCGAATGTCACCGGAAGAAAATCGCATCGGATCTTTCCGGAGTACTTAAACGCAGCGACGATCGGAGAACTCGAACAGTTGTTCGCTTACCCGATGGCGTTTTTTGGTTACCCTCCGGAGGATAAGCCGCCCGCAGTCTTCCTTGATTATCATTCCGATTTCCTCCGGAGCATCTCCGAACGTCTTTCGATCGCAAACGCACAGTGTGGCGAGTTAGCGGCAAGGGTCACCACCTCGACACGGATGGAGCAAGGAGCGAGGAAGATCGCGACAAGACCAACGGCGGACGATCACCCTCTCGCCCGTGGCAGTAACAATAAGGACGAGGAAAATCCCGGAGCCGAGCACAACTCGCATCTTGTAGGTCTGGTCGAAGCGGATCCGGAACTGTCGTGGCGTCTGAAACCGAATGCATCATGCCAACAAATCGTACTGGGACGACAAATTGTGATGGAGGTTGACTCTGCCGGCTGCCGTCCGGTAGTTGGGCAGCCGCTGTCTGGTGAAAAATCATTTGCCGCTTATGGATGCTCTGTCACTTTCGGATGGGCAATCGCAGCCGAAGAAACATATTGCTCTGTTTTGCAGTCGATGTTTCCCGACTGGCGCATGGAGAATCACGGCGTCGGGGGTTATAGCGGCACACAGAATTTGATTCAACTGCACCGCAACGCTCGTTGGGGGATGCCGGATTTCGTCACCTTTGGTTGGATCCCACATCATATGCGGCGGAACGTCGGAGATCCGACTTGGCTGCAGCTCATGATGGGGAAGGCAAATGAGAGGCGACTTCGCATTGGATCAACGCAAGAACCTGCCGCTCTAACGCGGCCTACCTTCCCCAGGGCGTTCCTCGACCAGGAAGGTGTCCTGCAATATCGCCTGATCGGCTTTCCACGACGGGACCTTCTTGGCCTCGACACGGAGGACTTCAGCCCAGACCTGCACTATCTGGATCTGGTCTCTCTGGGTATCTTTTCGCGCGCTTCTCAACTCGTCCGCGCGAAAGGTGGACACTTTTTCGTCACCATACTTCAAGGGGAAATGTCGGCATTGCTTCGCCGCATGCTCGATGGCTCTGGCATTCCGGTCTTGGATGCAAGCGTGACGGGCAAAGAGTTTACTTGCTTGCCTGATGACGGCCATCCGAACGGGCGCGCTCATCGAATCTATGCTGAGAAGATTCGAGACTATCTCGTGGCTCGCTCGACGCAGAACCAGCGGACAGAATCCAGAACAACCTCGGCCAAGGAGACACTAACAACTGAATTTCGAGCGGTTACGTCGGTTGCACCGTTCCTCCCGATCCAAGCGGCAGACCAGCGATACGTTTCCTCGATTCAGAACCTTGCAGAACCGGATCCTGTGCTGGGATTACGCTTGAAGCCGGACACTTCAACCGAGATCATCACGCTTGGGCGAAGAGCCGAAATTAGTATCGATGCGGCTGGCTTTCGCAAAGTGGTGGGGCAGCCTGAGTCCGGCAGAAAGACGCTGGCTGTCTATGGATGCTCCTTCACATTTGGCCGGGGCGTCCGCGACAACGAAACATTTTGCTCACTGCTGCAGTCTATGTTGCCGGCTTGGCGCGTAGAAAATCATGGAATTCCCAACTACTGCGGCACCCAGAATCTGCTTCAACTCCAACAGGATTGTCGGTGGGACACCCCGAACTTCGTTACCTTCTGCTGGACTGCGAGCCACCTGCTCCGCAACGTCGCCGATCCAGCATGGATACAGACGCTGACGGAGTTCTGCAATCAATCGTTGCATCGGATGGATGGCACCCCACACTCGGACGTTGCGACCTCGACATGGCCGCGCGCCTCTCTCGATCGAGATGGCAGGCTGGAATTCCGGTCCGTCAGATTCCCTCGTCAGGATCTCAAGGGAATCGATTGGACCAGTTTTGCTCCCGACCGTTTCTACCTCGATCTCGTTTGCTTCAATTTGTTTCAAAGAGCCGCAGAGATCGTTAAAGAGCAGGGCGGGCATTTCTTCGTTACGACCCTGAGGAACCAGCTATCGCAAACACTCCAACGCAAAATGGAGGACGCAGGAATACCAGTCGTTAATGCCAGCCTTAATGGGCCGGAGTTCAGCCTGTTGCCCGATGACCCTCACCCAAATGCGCTGGCCCATTTCACCTATGCGGAAAAGATTTTGCAATATCTAAATCACTACGAGGCGAGTAGCACCCGAGTGGCCTGATGATCACTATGAACACTAGCTCAAATGCCGACAATGGACTCGGTGAGCGGATACCCAAATGACGACGGTCATTGGTGTCTCCGCTCTGTATCATGATGCAGCCGCTGCCGCCGTCACCGGAAGCGAGATCATCGCCGCTGCGCAAGAGGAGCGCTTCAGCCGACGAAAGCATGATCCTCGATTCCCTTGCTCGGCCCTTCAATATTGTATTGAGCAAGTTGGCGGAGCCGCGAAGGTGGATGCAGTCGCTTTTTATGAAGACCCGGCGCTCTCCTTTGATCGAGTCCTGAAGAATACGATCGACCTTGCTCCTGCAACCGAAGGACTCTGGCCAGTCGTCGCTGCTTCCCAGCTGGGTGAAAAGATCAATGTCATGGAGCGGCTGGCACGCACGCTTGGCCCCAGCGTAGCGGAGAACCTCTTCATCGTCGACCACCACGTTTCACATTTGGCTTCGGCTTTTTACCCCTCCCCATTCCGCAATGCCGCCATTGTTGTCGTCGACGGCATCGGCGAGTGGGCCTCCACTACCATCGCCGACGGAACCGACTGCGCTATCACTCCTCTCGCTCAGATTCACTATCCGCACTCACTCGGATTGTTCTACAGCGCCTTTACCTATCATTGTGGACTCAAGGTGAATTCAGGTGAATACAAGTTGATGGGATTGGCACCGTATGGGCAGCCTCGCTACGTCCAAACCATTTTCGAGAACCTCCTCGATCTGCGCGACGACGGATCGTTCTTTTTGAACACCGAATATTTCGGATTCCTCACGTCGGAGGTAGCCACAAATCGGAAATTCGAGCAACTGTTCGGAGCTGCTCGCCGCGAACCTGAAAGCCTGCTGGAGCCCGTCTACATGGATATTGCAGCTTCCGCCCAGGCCGTGATCGACGAGGCCATGTTGCGAATTGCACGCCGGGCACTGACAGTAACGGGGAAGAAACATTTGTGCCTGGCTGGAGGCGTGGCTCTCAATTGTGTGACAAACGGAAAGCTGCTGAGAAAGTTGACCGGCCTGGAAGGCATCTGGATTCAACCTGCGGCTGGAGATGCAGGCGGGGCTTTGGGCGCGGCTCTTCAAGTCGCTCACAATCATTACGAAAACCCTCGCCATGCCAGTGTGGGCCGCAAAGACAACCAGAAAGGAAGTCTGTTGGGTCCGGAGTTCACCACCGCGGAAATAGAGCGCGCTTTGACGGAGGAGAACCTGAATGCGCACTTCGTAGAAGAGGACGCGGAGTATTTTGATCGGCTCGCGGAAGCTCTAACAAATGGCTTGATCGTCGGACGCTTCGACGGCCGCATGGAGTATGGGCCGCGCGCCTTGGGCAATCGATCGATTCTGGCCGATGCGCGGCGCGAAGATGGCCAGAGCTACATCAATCTGCGCATCAAGCACCGGGAGAGTTGGCGACCCTTCGCCCCGGTTGTGCTTGCCGCGAACGTCGCCGACTACTTCGAGCTAAATCAAGAGAGTCCTTACATGCTTCTCGTTGCCGACGTGAGAGAAGAACTCCGCTCACCCGTAGATTGGTCGGCCTTTCGATCAGGCAACGGAGACATGCTCAAAGTGCTAAATCAGAAACGTTCTTCACTCCCGGCTATCACACATGTCGACTACAGCGCCCGCGTGCAGACTGTGGATAAGGAGCGAAACCCGGACTTCCACCGACTCATACAGCGCTTCTACGAAATCACAGGCTGCCCGGTGCTCATAAACACCTCGTTCAATGTGCGCGGAGAACCAATCGTTTGCAGCCCCGCCGACGCCATTCGCTGCTTCCTCAAAACCGGTATTGACGTGCTGGCTATCGGCAAGTTTTTGGTTTTCAAGAGTGAACAATCGCAGGAAGTCAGGATGGAGGAGGGAAACCTTCAGCATGAACTCGACTGACCAGGTACCCGCCCGATCGTTTGTGGCAGAGCTTTTGCTGCCATTGAAGCGAGCCAACATGCGAAAAAATATCTTTTACCTCAACCGCGATGCTCGCAACCCCACTCACTGGGAACCGGTTGTATCGCGCACTGGGGGCATGGAGCGCCTTTCGCTTATCAATAGCAGCGGACCAGCTTTACTCGCCTCGCTTGAGGAATATTGGCGGAAGAACAACGATGTGAATCTGCCGAAGCTGTTGCCTTATCTTCTGGCGTTGCGTCAGCAGATCATCGAAATGGGAGTGGTTAAAAATGAAAAGGAGCCTCGGCTTAGTGAATTCGTCTATCCGCTTTTTTGAAGGCGATGCCCGCGAGCGAGGTCAGATGTAATCAGTAGCGTTTCTGTGGTGTAAAGATGTACGCAAGTCTTGCAGGTGCGAGGCACGTTGTCGTGGTAGGAGGAGGCGTGGTTGGTTGCGCCACTGCGTACCAACTCGCTCGCGCCAATTTCCGCGTGACGCTCATCGAGCGCGACGCGATCGCCGCCCACGCATCCACCAAGAATGCCGGCAATCTGAATCCTCTCCACGAAACTCCCGCAGAGCTGATCCCATTTGCGTTAGAAGCATTTCGCATTCACGCAGAAGTGAGAGAAGAGCTCACTCAGCTGGGTTGCACTGAACACGCAGCGACTCGGGTGAAGAGAGTTCATGTGGGATACAACGATACAGACCGGCAACAAGCGGAAGAGACAGCCGCACTCTTCCGGCGCACCGAGGGCTTCTCTTCGGCATGGCTTGAGCGCAGCGACCTTCGCAAGCTGGAGCCTCGACTCTCCCCTGAGGTCAGCTTCGGACTCCTCACCGAAGGCGGTCTCTCCGTCGATGGCTACGGCTTCACCCATTCGCTTGCAGACGCCGCGGTCAAACTCGGTGTGACGATCGTTCCGGCAGCGACGTCAGGCGTGGCAGTATCGGGTCAGCGCGTCACCGGGGTCCAAACCAATCAACGGCACATCCCTTGCGACGAAATCGTGCTCGCCACGGGCCCATGGATTGGGGATACCAATCGTTGGCTTGGTATCCATCTCGTGGTTGAACCCGTCAAAGGAGAGCTTCTGCTTATGCGACTCCCAGGAGAACCGACACAGTATGACTTCACTTGGGGCCTCACTTCCCTCTATCGGCGTGGGCGCAACGAAGTATGGGTTGGCGTCACGACAGAAACCTGTGGCTTTGATTGCAGGCCAACATCCGAGGCAAGGCGGTGTCTCTTGGATCGCGCGGCACGAATCCTGCCCTCGATAAGGGCAGGCACTCTACTTGATCATGTCGCTGCGCTCCGCCCACAGACGCCATCGAAAGCACCTATTGCTGCCCGGGCAAGCGGCTGGCAGAACGTTTACATCGCGAACGGCGGCGGTTCGAAGGGGTTACTGCTGAGCGTTGGCATCGCCAGAAGAATTCGGGATCTGATGCTTGATGGATGTAGTCAGATTCCCGGCAACGATTTCGTCAACTAACATCGAGGTTAATGTGCGGCATTTCTGCGTTGCGTGTCGAAAAGAATATCCAACTGGCTTCCATCCGTTCTGCACATGCGGCGGTATGGTCGATGTAGAGTATTCGCTGGAGAGGGTACACCTCGTCGATTCCCCCGATCCCTATGTTCGCTTCGCCAAACTTCTTCCTCTGAGAAAGCTGAACGGGAGTCTACCGAAGGCTACATATACACCGATACTTCAGGCCACGCGCCTTGGCCGCGAAATCGGAGTGCCGTGGCTGTATCTCAAGAATGAAACCGCACTTCCGACGAGGACGACCAAGGATCGGATGGCCGCCGTCTCGATCGCCTATCTTCGGGAGCGCGGCGTGCGCACCTTCTGCGTTTCCTCCACGGGCAACAGCGGAACCTCGTTCGCCCACGCCATCCAGAGACATCCCGGAATGCATGCTTTTCTTTTCACGGCAGAGCAATTCATCCCGCGAGTCCAACATGCGGACCATCCTCAGGTAACGAACTTCGGCATGCGCGATGCCACTTTCGTCGAAGCCGCGTCCTATGCAGCGGCATATGCCCGCGAAAATGGCCTGGTTTCTGAGAGTGGGTTTTTCAATCCAGCCCGCCGGGAAGGGCTCAAGCTCGCATTTCTTGAAGCGAGCGAACAGGTTCCCCGGCCTATCGACTGGTATGTGCAAGCGGTATCGAGCGCGATGGGCATCTACGGTGCCTATAAAGGAGCGAAGGAACTCCTGCGCCTGAACCGTCTTCAACGCTTGCCGCGTTTGTTGTGTGTCCAGCAAGAGAGCTGCGCCCCCATGGTGCGCGCCTACGCTGACGGTAGCGCAACTATCCAGCCGCAACATCTCGTACCCAAGCCCTCCGGCATTGCAGAAGCGATTCTGCGCGGCGATCCGACACGCGCTTACCCCTACATTAGGCAGATTGTCAGGGAGAGCAATGGCACATTTCTGGCCGTAAGTGAGAGCGAAATTCGGAACGCTCGACGGAGAGTTGAAGATTCGGAAGGCATCTCTCCTTGTTTCTCCGCCTCCGCTGCGGTCGCAGGACTAATCAAGCTATCCGGCACAGATAGCTTCGACCGAAATTCTGTAGTAGTGATCAATCTGACAGGTGGCGACAGAACCAATTCGCGGCAGGCTGCGAATGTGACATGGATAGAACGCACCTCAACGGGATGGACCGCACCGCGGCCCGAGACCTTGCTTGCCGCATCATTTCTTCCATCCCAATCAGACTCTTTAGTTGACGAGACGACAACTCATCAATAACGCGGGAATCATGGAGCCGGATAAGGTACACCACGCGGATCCGATTGAGCTCGCCTACTAAGCGTCTGCGATCCTCGAACCGGCCTCGTCTCGCACCCACGCCTGCGCAAGGTCTTCGTCCGGCAACGGGCGGACTTCCGGGTTCTGCATGATCACGCGGGCACAAGTATTCCATCGCAGAATGGCATCGTCGTTTCCAGGCGAAGCAAACTCGATAGCTCTCTCATAGTGAGCCATGGCTTCTTGAAGGGCATGATATGCGGATGCACCCCCTCCTGCCCCTCCCTCATCTATCCGAGCATGTCCCACACGCTCCCAGATTAGGCCGGCGTAATAGGCTTGCTCGTAGTCGCCCGTTATTTTGGCTAGGACCTCCTGAGCCGCATTCGCCGGTACGTGCAAGTGAAATTGATCGGTTCGTGCGAGGAGGAGCGAGATGAGCGCTTGCTGGTGGTCAGGAACGATGGCGAGGATATCGAGGCAAATGCTCTCGGCAAGCGTAGGTTCATTCAAAAGCCGGTAGCGCTCCACTTTCGCAAGCGCTTCCGGGATGCTCTGCACGGAAATAGATTTTAGCTCGAAGTGCATAAGGACCTCCTATGTTTTCGTGGGTGCGAAAACTCGAAACAGTTTTCCCAGCGGGTCGAAGAAGCGATCGACAACGCGTTCCTTAAGCGGAATGATGGCGTTGTCGGTGATGGTGATGCCTTCCGGACATACCTTCGTACAACACTTTGTGATATTGCATAATCCGATGCCGAATTGTGTTCTGAGATCTTTCAGTCGATCGCCCACATCCACAGGGTGCATTTCCAAGGCCGCCACATGAACGAGAAAACGTGGACCAATGAACTGTTCCTGCATATGATGATCACGCAAGACGTGGCAGACATCCTGGCAAAGATAGCACTCAATGCATTTGCGAAATTCCTGCACTCGTTCCACATCCTCCTGGGCGATGCGCCACGTGCCGTCGGGAGCATCAGGAGGACGCGGCCTAAATTTCGGTATGCGCTGCTTGACTTCGTAATTCCAAGATACGTCGGTGACCAGGTCCTTTATATGCGGAAACGCCTTCATTGGTTGGATGGTAATCGGCCGATCTAGTGCGAGCGTATTCAGCCGCGTCATACACATCAATTTCGGCATTCCGTTAATCTCAGCCGAGCAGGAGCCGCATTTGCCCGCCTTGCAGTTCCACCGCACTGCCAGGTCTCCGGTTTGTTCTGCCTGAATCTGATGAACGACGTCGAGCACGACCATGCCAGGGGAAACTTCAGACGTGTAATCGCGGAACTGTCCTTGACCTTTCTCTCCGCGCCAGATTCGAAACGTCGCCGTCGGCATTACTTCATCTCCTCGATGATTTGCTGCAGGTCCGGTCGCATCGGTGGCACCGGCTCACGAGAGAACTGCATTGCGCCGTCGGCGCCCATCCGCACTACTATGTTGAACGCCCCGAACTGCTTGCTCTTTTCGGGAAAATCATCGCGGAAGTGCGCGCCACGGCTTTCCTTTCGCTCCAGAGCGGCTCGAGTCACAATTTCCGAAACAGTCAGCAGGTGGTACAGGTCGAGCGCAGTATGCCAGCCCGCGTTGTATTCCCGATTTCCGTCAACGCTGACCCGATCACTTGCTATCTTTAATTCTCGTATGCGATCGACGGCCTGCAGCATTTCCTCCTCCTGCCGGACAATGCCGACTAGGTCTTGCATCACATCCTGCAACGTATGTTGTATTGCATATGGATTTTCAGAGTTCTTGCGCTCGAACGGTTGCAGCGCCCACGTTTCCGCTGATCTGAGTTCACCATTGTCGACATTGCCTAGAGAATGTCCTTTGGCGAAGGTCGCGGCGTATTCTCCCGCACGCTGGCCGAAGACGAGTAGATCGGAGAGAGAATTTCCACCTAGCCTGTTGGCTCCGTGCAACCCGGCCGCACATTCGCCGGCTGCAAACAATCCAGGAACATCTGACATTTGGGAATCGGCGTCCACACGGACACCGCCCATCATGTAGTGTGTTGTCGGACCGACTTCCATAGGTTCCTGCGTGATGTCTATATCGGCAAGCTGCTTGAACTGGTGATACATGCTGGGCAGCTTCTTTTTGATGTGCGCGGCAGCAGTCGGAATTTTTTCCTTGATCCATGCGATGTCGAGGAATACTCCGCCGTGAGGGCTGCCGCGCCCTTCTCGCACCTCGCGTCGGATGCAGCGCGCTACGTGGTCTCGCGTCAGCAGTTCGGGAGGTCGTTTCGCATCCTTGTTGCCCTGCGTGTACCGCCAGCCTTCCTCCTCCGATTGGGCCGTTTGGTTCGCGTATAGCGGAGGAATATCTTGGAACATGAATCGCTCGCCGTTTCTGTTGCGAAGGACTCCTCCCTCGCCGCGCACTCCTTCCGTGACCAGGATGCCACGCACGCTTGGCGGCCAGATCATTCCGGTCGGATGGAACTGTACAAATTCCATATCCATCAGAGCAGCGCCCGCGTGATAGGCAAGCGAATGGCCGTCCCCTGTATACTCCCAGCTGTTACTGGTGATTTTGTAAGCTCTTCCAATTCCTCCCGTCGCCAAAACCACCGCCTTGGCGCGGAACAGGTGAAATCGTCCCCGCTCGCGGTCGTATCCAAACGCACCTGCAACGCGCTCCCCATCTTTGAGAAGTCTGACGACTGTGTGTTCCATGAATACATCGAGACCGAGATGAATTCCGTGGTCTTGCAGCGTACGGATCATCTCAAGGCCTGTGCGATCACCGACGTGGGCCAACCGCGGATACCGGTGACCGCCGAAATTGCGCTGCAAGATACGCCCATCGCTTGTGCGATCGAAAAGGGCACCCCATGCCTCCAATTCGCGGACCCGCGCCGGAGCTTCCTTCGCATGGAGTTCTGCCATTCGCCAGTTACTCAGATACTGACCGCCGCGCATCGTATCGGCGAAGTGAACGCGCCAGTTATCGCGGTCATCCACATTCCCCATCGCCGCGGCTATGCCACCCTCTGCCATGACAGTGTGTGCTTTGCCGAGGAGGGACTTCGAAATGACGGCAACGCGTACTCCGGCTGCCGAAGCCTCGACCGCGGCGCGTAGCCCAGCTCCACCCGCGCCAATGATAAGAACGTCGTGTTCGTGGGTGACGTACTCTGCCACTAGACGATCCTCCAGTCGCTCCATA